>Ga0172380_10000408_pt1 | contig 85687 bp, 124 predicted proteins | sample Leawe162metaG_FD_119747 | JGI IMG/M metagenome (GOLD analysis project Ga0172380, IMG submission 119747) | Leachate microbial communities from a municipal landfill in Southern Ontario, Canada - Leachate well 162 metaG | ecosystem: Engineered > Solid waste > Landfill > Unclassified | place... | reverse complement strand
GGTATTATTTTGTATCAAATACAAGCATTGGTTTGTTTTAGTAGTGTGAATGGGGGTGATTTGGGTGGATGGGTAAAAAAAGAAAGTAATTTGTCTCAGGAAGGTGATGCCTGGGTGTATGGTAATGCCCAGGTGTATGGTAATGCCCAGGTGTATGGTGATGCCCAGGTGTATGGTGATGCCCAGGTGTCTGGTAATGCCAAGGTGTCTGGTAATGCCCAGGTGTATGGTGATGCCCAGGTGTCTGGTAATGCCAAGGTGTCTGGTAATGCCTGGGTGTATGGTAATGCCCAGGTGTATGGTAATGCCTGGGTGTCTGGTAATGCCTGGGTGTATGGTAATGCCTGGGTGTATGGTAATGCCCAGGTGTATGGTAATGCCAAGGTGTCTGGTAATGCCTGGGTGTATGGTAATGCCCAGGTGTCTGGTAATGCCAAGGTGTATGGTGATACCCAGGTGTATGGTGATACCCAGGTGTCTGGTAATGCCAAGGTGTATGGTGATACCCAGGTGTATGGTGATACCCAGGTGTCTGGTAATGCCAAGGTGTATGGTGATGCCCAGGTGTATGGTGATGCCCAGGTGTCTGGTAATGCCTGGGTGTATGGTAATGCCCAGGTGTATGGTGGTGTTTGGGAAATTTCTCCATTACAGATAAGCGGTACATTGTGGTTTTTTAATATATCATCTTATACAACAATACAAATAGGATGTAAATCATTTACATTTGAAGAGTTGGAGAAGAGTGCAGTACAAATAGCAAAAGATAATAATTATACTGATTTACAAATTCAGGAATATCAGTTGTATTTTGAATTGGCAAAAAAATGGAAAGAATTATATTGTAAAGGTGAAGTGTGCAAATAGACCAGGTCAATTGTTATGCAGTAAATAAAGTAGTGAAGATTGATAGTGTAAAAGAGCTGTCTGAAAAGGAAAAGTATGATATTCGAGAAGGTAAAATAATCATGCGGCAGGGAAAAGAACAGGAAATTGATAGATATTGTCCTATTGCAAAGGATATTTTTGCATGAACCATAATATTGCACAGTATAATGAGAGAATAATTGGTGGAAATAGACTTGGATGGTGTTTTTTTGATATTTTGTTTTTATTTTACTATGTAATGAGAATGTTTAAAGCATATAAAGAGGTGTTGATAGTGAGCCTTTATCTAGATTATCAAATGATGATCTTTAGATATATTGCCGGACATAGAGTTCGAGATGTTACTAGATAGGTCTATGCAAACCTGCTAGTTTAGGTCGTGAGTGCATAGATCGAAGATGTATATGATTTGTTTTTACAATGAATAACATGCAGCTAAAAAGGCTGCATGTTTTTTAAAAAGGAAGGTTATATGAAAATATTTGTTTTATGTTTGCTTATTGTGGGGTTGGTTGTGTTTGAGGTGGTTAGGTGGTTTCAAAGAAAAAAAGAAATTAGGATTGAAGAGCTGCGGAAAGATGGAAGTGAGTATAAATCCAATTGGCATCTTGATAAAATTCGTGAAATAAGGTTTGGAGGTCGATTAGAAGTAGTATTTCTTCTTCTGCTGGTTTTTATGTTAATTGGTGCTGTGTTGATTTCTTTTAAATAAGTAATTGACATTAACAGTTAAATATAGTATGGTTCAGAGAAGAGGTGAGAGATGGCAGTCATTAAAAAAGAGAATAGGTATTATGAAAAAGGCACAACAAAGCAGTATCTTCAAATAGTTAAATGTGACAGTAAAGGTGTGTTTTCCTGTAATGTTCCAGATGAGTGGAGAACAGCAGATGAGTGTGAGATATTAAACACAAGAACATATGAAAAGGGCTTGTCTGCTAATTCGATAGATAGCTTAACTAAAAAGTATAATGATTTGTGGCAAAAGTATAATGACAAAGAAGAAGTAACAGAATTAGTGATTGTGTTTGAATTTGCTTTTGAAGCAAATGTTAAAGTGAATAAAATGCAAACTAAAATTGTAGAAAATAATGCTGATGGTGTGTGGCTTGATTATAATGAAGAAAAAAATAGACGTTCTGATAATTCATTAGGATTTGATATTCAAGCAGCTACTTTTAGAAAGACAAAAACAATTTTTAGATCTAATGGTGTTATAATGTATAAATACGATAAAGTGTATAATGATAGAACCGATGTTGATAAAGGAAAGCAATTAAAGGATTATATGAAGGTTGGTATTGATATAAGTGATTGGAGTACAGACGAACAGGCAGATGAAATACCATATTCAGATGAAATGCGTGATTGTTTGAATGCTTTAGGTGAGAAGGTAGTGTTTTTAATTATTCAATTGAAAAAGATATTTACCGATGGAAAAATTAAAAATATCAGTGGTTCAGGATTAGCAAAGTTATTGGAGGGGATAAAGTGAATAAGGAAAAGAAAGGTAGGTTTCCTAATACTATTTTTTATCTTGATAAAGTCGAATTTAAAGTTGTTTTGTGGAGAAAGTTAAAAGAAAGAAATAGTAAACTATGTTACTATGTAAATACAGATGATATTAATAAGGTATTGTTGGTATCATTTTTGTGTTTTAATAGACGAAAAGAAAGTATAAGTGATATTTGGAGTGATATTTGGTTCCTTGATTATAAAGAAGCAAGGGCGGCATTACTTGTTTTTTTATATGAAAATAAAAAGGTAATTGAAAATAAAATAATGAAAATTGAAAATCATATAAAAAAAACAGATGGAGTGTGTTTATGATTTGTGTGGATGACTTGACAAAGGTGTTAAGTGTTTCTGGTTCATGGAAATGGCCAACGTCATGTCATTTATTTTCTGATACTGACAATACTGCGGAATTGCACAGGTTTGCAGAAAAGATAGGTTTAAAGAGGCAGTGGTTTCAAAACCATGATCATGGTGTATTGCCACATTATGATCTGAATGCTGCAAAACGTGATATGGCGGTGCAATATGGAGCAAGTGAAGTCTCTATGAGATATATGGTTGAAGTAATGCAAAAAAATAGAGGTAAAAAATGTTTGTGATTGGAATGATGATTGAAGTTATTATTTTAGGATTTTTAATTTTGTGCTGGATATTGTGTAATGGACGATATAAAGAAACAAAAAGTATATTTGCCTTAGTAGGATTAAGGACAAGTATAATATTAACCATATTAGTTTTTTTAACTATGGTTTGGACTATTATTCAAGAATGTGTAAGGAGTTAAAATGTGGAAAAGAAAATTAATTGTTTGTTGGTGTTGTTTGTGGTGTTTGTTTTGGCAATTGCTGCCTACTCGATTATATGCTATTCAATTATCAATCGAGTCCGAAGCGATAGTGCAAAGCAGGTTGAACAGTATCGAGAAATCAGCAAGCAAATTGCAGATCGAAATGGACAGCTTGACATTGCAATTTCTGGAATTGCAGGGAAGATCAATACAGTCATTACAGGACTTGAAAGTAGTACAGGATCAGCTGTTGGAATCAAAGAAGCAATCGGAAAGTCTATTACAAGAATTGAATCAGTTATTGAAGAATTCAAAAACTATACAGCCGAATATCAGCAGCTTGCAGATACAATTACAGGAATATCAGGTGAAAGTGGATCAATTGTTAGAGATGTACAAGCAATTAGAACTGAAATTGAAAAATCAAAAAATAATTGATGGGTGGGTAATAACAGGTGGTTCTATTGGTGGATTAATAATTGGTTTTTTAGTTGGGTATTTTATAAAAAGTAATTGACATTAACATTATGATATGTTATTGTTTAAGGAAGGGGTGAGAATAAAGTAATGGTAGAAATAAATATTAATGATGATGTAAGAATAATGAGTGATAAAATAGCTGCTATAATTAAGCAGCGTGAAAAGGAAATATTTACTGAAATCCATAATAGGGTGATAGAAGATTATCACAAATTTAAAGATTTGGGGTATGATACAAAAGGTCATTTTAGGTGTTTAGTTTTTGTTGATGAATATGCAAAGGAGTTAGGAGTAGATTTATTTGAGTGATTGGAGGAAGTGTGAGTAAAGAATTTTACATAAAAGAGATTGAAAATTATTGGCCAGCTAATAGTACTGATATTGATGTTGCTGATATTGGCAAACAGTTATTGAAAAAGGCAAAGATATATACTGAATGTGCAGAATCTCACAGAAATTGGCAGGATTATCCGGAAAATGTGTTGTGTGAGTATTATCAGTTATGTAGACAATTAAGTAAAGTTGTATATGTTAAAATATTTAGTTTTGTGGATATGTGTAGGAATTCAATTAGCAGACAGCTAATTTAATTTACACACTGTTAGTGTGTTAAAAGATTTACTTAAGGGGGGTATCCACCTAAAAAGAAAAAGATAGTTACTATTTATTTAACCAATACCCGAAAGGGTCGCAAAAAGGCAGAAGACACCACTCTTATTCTGCTTTTTTTTATTAATAGTGTACATAATTGTATGAAATATGTTATATTGAAATTATGATTTATATTAAATTAGAGAAGGGCAAAGCATTACCGGAAGGAACTGTTCAAAATTGGAAAGGGATTGATTATAAAAAGACTGGCGGGAAGTGGTTAAAGGTTAAAAAAGGTAAAAAGGCTAGTATTGTTAAAAGTCCAGCTAATTTAATAGTGCAAAAAGGGAAAATGGGTAGTGATCAGAAGATGTTTTTGGAAGATTATAAAACTTCTGGATATAGAGCTTTAAATGAGTATTTGTATTTTAATAAGGAAGTGGATCCTGCAACAGAAAAAGTGTTTAAGTATCAAATTAAAAAGATAGATAGTGCATTTAAAAAAGGTGTTTTAAAAGAGGACACAATTGTTTATCGTGGTATACGAGTATCAAATATAGAAAACATGGATATTGGTTTAATTGGGAAGGTGCTTAAATCAGGTGGATACGCGAGTACATCTATTTCAGAGCATATGGCCAGTATGTTTACTGGATATAAAGATTCTGCTGTTTTGAAATTAAAAGCTAAAAAAGGCATGAATGTAATAAATATGGATCAATTTGAAATTGGATCTTCTAAAGGTGAAGGTGAAATCCTTTTTAAACGAGAACACAAAATAAAAATAACAAACATAATTAAGACAGAATTTAAATTTATTATTGAAGGGGAGATTTATTATGAAGAGTAATATATCACGGTTTTTTATACAAGATGATGAATTTAAAACTATGCTTGATAATATGAAGTTGAAAAAAAGTATTATGTTGTTGGTTAAATCACGTAAGTTGCAAGGAAGAATCAAGTTTCATGGTTTGGATATATCAATTGAGAATAGAAAAGGGTCGGTAAGACGTGGAGTTGATCCAAATGGCCACGAATGGAAAACGAAAATGAAGTATCCATATGGTTACATTAGAATGACAGAGGGACAAGATTCGGAGCATGTTGACGTATACATAGGTAATAATCGAGAATCAGAAAGGGTGTTTGTGGTACACCAGGTTGATCCATACAACCATGATAAGTACGATGAGGATAAAGTCATGCTGGGGTTTACTTCTCCTGTTCAAGCAAAGAAAGCATATTTACAGCATTATGATAATCCTGGGTTTTTTGGGAGTATGGAAGAGTTTGGAATTGATGATTTTAGTGATAAAGTGAAAAGGAAAAAAGGTAAGATTACTGGTGGAGTGTTAAGGAAAGCTAAATATATTAAGAGAGAGGGTGTGCCTGGTAAATATCGATATTGGTATAAAGAGGATGTGGGGAGAGAGCAAAAAAAGGAAAGTGGTGTTAGTAATAAAAAAATATCAAGTAAAAAAGATAAAACATCTATAGAAACTCCTGAATTTAAAAAATGGTTTGGTAATTCCAAAGTAGTTGATAGAGAAGGAAATCCTCTTATTGTGTATCATGGAGGAACAGGGGAGTTGAATGATTTTAGTCGTGGGGCAGAACGAGGATATTTAGGAAAGGTTTATTTTACAAAAACTAAAGACACTGCTGAAAAATATGCTTATTTGGGTGGAATTGATGATGATATTGGTGATTCTGGAGAAGATTACAAAGACAAATATGATTCTGTTATGGATTCCAAATCAGGAAAAGAATATGAAAAATTAAAAAACAGAAAGCCAAAAGTTGTTCCAGCATATATGACTATTAAAAATCCTTTAAATATTGAACGGGTTGGTTTTGATGATGTAATAAAACATATAGGTAAGAAAGCTATTATGGATATTGTAAAAGGTGAGGTAGAGGGAAATGAAGAAATAGAAGAAAAAGCAGATGCAGAGGGACAAACAGTAGAAGAGTATTTAGAAAACAATTTAGAAGAGTATTTAGAGGACACATATGGCGTACAAGATAATGAAACATGGAGTAATGTGATTGGAAACGATTTTAGTTCATTATATAATGCACATGATGATGTCTTGCAAGGAAGTGCAGCTTTTTTATTTCTTTTGGCAACTAATAATTTAGACAGTTATCAGTCTGAAACAGGGAATGATGGAATTATATATGAGGATTATGAAACAAAAGATACAACCTATGTTCCTATTAATGCTGGACAAGTTAAATCTATTTATAATGAGGGTGCTTGGGATGAGAACAATTCTAATCTACAAAAGTCTTTAATCACTCACAACATGATATCAGAATCATTAAGAATAAAACTAAAGAGTAAAGATTACAATAAGTATGACCAAAAACAGCTTAAAATGGGTACTGCTGTTGAAATGGAACATACAAAAGACAAGGCATTGGCTCAGTATATAGCTTCTCAGCATTTAGATGAGTTTCCTGATTATTACACTAGATTAAAAGAAATGGAAGATGAAGCAAAAGAAGATGTGGGTAGAAAGATAGTACCATCTATTGATAATGTGAAAGTGTTTTTAAGCAAACATCCAAATCCAGATGATGAGACTGTGCATAAATGGGCAGAGAAAAACAATTATGATAAGCATAAAGTGGAGAATTTGTTGTACAGGTTAGCTACTAAAGGGGTGAGTAAATCATTACAAGGAGAGGGTATGTTATATATTCCAGTACTACTAAAAGCCAAGTATTTAAAAAGAGAAGGTTCGCCAGGCCATTATAAATATTTTTATAAAGAAAATGTTGGTGTTAAAAGAAGCAAAAAAGAAAGTGGTTCTAGTAAAAACCCCAAAAGCGTAAAAGATAAGTTTTTGGAAGTTACCGAAAGTGATAATGATGAATTAAAAAAACACAATGAGGCGATGTTTCCGAAATTAAAAGGGCGGTACGATTTAGGGAAACGAATTGCAGAAAAACATCCAAACCAAACTGTAGATGAGTGGACAGAAAATGCCATGTATGGAGATTATGGAAAAGAAGAAGAGGATATTGCGGTCAAGCTTGCTACGGCCTGGAATCATACTAGTAATAAGTTTTTTGATTATGGATTTGCCAAAAAAGAAATTCCAAACCCGGTTATTGCTTGGCGGTTTGGGGATATTCCCAAAGAGGGGAGATCGTATAACTTTGCTCAACAAATCAGAGAGGGTGGCATATCTACGATAAAAACGAGCGATAATGAAAAAGTAGGACATGTATTGCAGGCAAGTATAAATTCTGTGGAAGATAGGCCATTGGTAAAAATGGTAGGCTATAAATTAGAGGGGAGTGGGATCGGACGGAGAACCATTGATTGTCGGAGCCAAAGAAATCGGGAGGTTAAAACCCAAAAAGCGTAAAAAGAAATTAGCCACTAAAGTAATCAAGAAATCTTTATACATTCCTATTGTAGTTAAAGGAGAATAAATCATGTTAAGTGTTAAAGTAAAGAAATCAAAGAAATATAAGTTAAGAGTGAGTAAAAGTCCAGTTGGTTCAGTTAAGGTTAAAGATGGTAAAAAATACATAAAGCATGAAAAAGGATGGCGATTAATGAAATCAGAGGTTTATTCTCCTGGTGAGGTAAAAGAGTTGTTGGAAAAGGGCCGGAAAGGATATGATGTTGGCACTATCCGGGAATGGAAGGGATCTCGGTATAGAAAGACAGCACCAGGTAAGTGGACTAAATTATATGGCGATAAAACTCGTAAAGAAGTTAAGGCAGAAAAAGAAGGTGATAAGGTGAAAGGTGAAGAAAATAAAGAGGATAAAGTTCCTTATGAACCAGGTGATAAAATTGAGGTTGAGGTATATGATGCGAGGACAAAAACAATAAAATGGCATTCAGGAGTATTTAAACAAGCAGTAAGTTCAACAGATAGTGGGCCGTTTAGGGCAGATGTGAAATTGGATGATGGAAGAGAATATTCAGAAGCTGCAGCATCTTCAATTAGAAAGCCACAAGGCGAGAATAAAAATGTGAAAAATAGTCTGGATGAAAGAATTTCAAGTGATGAAGATAAGAAAGAAAGATCATTAATTGATGTGCAAAAGGATATCATTATAATTGGTAAGGCAAATGAAGAAATGCACAAAATGGGTGATGCAATAAAGGAAAAGACAGGCAGAGGGTTGAACCGAGAAGAACGTGATGGTTTGCAGACTAAAATATTAAGTGATCCAATTGTAAAAGGGGCATATGATAGATTAAAGAATGGAATGTCTGATAATACTAAAGAGCAATTAAAAGAAAAATATGGTACATTTAATCCAAATTATATTTATAAAGATAATAAAAAACAGATACATAAAGAAGCTGGTGAAAAAATAAAACGTGGGCCAAGAAAGGTAAAAGCAGAACCGGTGAAAGAAAGTGATGAATTGATTGATGCTGAAAAAGATTTGGTTTTATTCCATTCATTAAAAGATAAATATGATGAAAGGTTAGCTGAATTAGAAAAAGATAAAAAGTTATCAAGTGAAGAAAAGAAAGCACTAAGTAATGAAATATTAACTCCTGAATTAAGAGAAAAATTAAATGATTTTATGAAGTATGGTGATAAAATGGAGTTGATACGTGAAAAGTATGGAAAAGGAAAATATGGTGGCAATACATTTTCTGCTGATATATGGAAAAAGCATAAGAAAAAATTAATGAAAAAGTATGGTGAAAAGGATAGTTCATCTAAAAGTAAAAAATGAAATATATATTTAAACAGCCAGTAGAAAAATACTCTTTAACTGTGCCTGTCCTGGTGAAGTCAAAAAGCTTAAAGCATAAATCAGAGATATCACCGTGGAAAGCACATAGGGAATTTGAGGAGTATATTAACAAGCTGGTATCTGATAAATTGTTAAAACTGTTTCTGTCTATACGTAAAAAGTGGTTAAAGGTTGATGGAAAAAAAAGAGTGTTTCAGAAAGCAATAGAGACTATATTTAAGCTGAATGGTAAAATATACATTAATCCACAGACGGGGCAGCCTTTAACCAATGCACAGTGGGAACAGGTCAAGAAGAGCCTGGGATCTGCCTTACAGAAGATATTTAGAGGACATGAGGATTGGTTCATTAAACGGGCAATGTTGCTTGGTAAAGTGCTGCAAGGAATGAGCTTTGAACAAAGGCAACAGGCTTCTTTGGAGGACATAACGATACCAGCCAGCATACCAGGAAATAAAACATGGAAAAATGCTGCTATGTTTGCACAACAACATGCAGGTGAATATATAACCAAATTGACTGAAAATGCTAAAACCAATATATCTACTACGATAATAAATGCAATATCACATGAAAATACATCTAATCAGTTGGAGCAAGATTTGTTTGATGATTTTGCGGATATTAACCGGGATTGGAGACGGATATCAGAGACTGAAACGGCAACAGGTGTGAATAATGGCATGTTGTTGGCTGAATTAGAGGATAAAGTGGAAGGTGAAACGGTATTTATGATCGGAGTAACTGCCGGGAATGCTTGTAAGTATTGTTTGGAGTTGATTGATAACCAGGTGGTGGTGTTAACAGATGGTCCAGTTAGTGGTGGCTTTATTACGGTGAAGGGTGTAGAATACCCAGCAATATGGCCTGGGAAAAACAACATTGGTAAAAAGCCTGGGGATTATTGGGTGTGTGGAACACTTCATCCATTTTGTCGTTGTCAATTTACTCGATATTATCCAGAAATGGAATTCTTGATGAAAAGGAATAAAAAAGATGAAAAAAGTAATAGTTAGAAAAAAGCCAAAATTGATTATTCCTATTGAGGAGCCGTTAGAACGTGTGGTGTGTGAATGTGGGACACTTCTTTTTAAAGCGATTCGAGATTCTATTGGAACAATAGAGATAAAATGCAGAAAATGTAAAAAAATAAATAAAATGTAGTTGACATTAACATTTAATTGTATTATACTTGTTTTTAGAGAGTGAGTGCATAGCACAAATAAAGCGCTCAAGTCTGGGAGGACAAACATGAAAACATTAAAAGCAACAATTAATCACAGTGAAATCGAGGGAGAGAGGGTAACACTAATACTGCGTAAAACCCCGGGTGGCTACACAAATTATACTTGGCATTCGCTGTATAATGGAGAGGAAGAAGAATTGGGTACCGGAGGAGATAGTATCGAAAGCGCCGTGCAAGCTTGTAAGGTCGTTTGGGGCGCGGATTGCTGGGGTCTGGAATGGGATAAAATGTCTAAAAAATATTATTAATATTATTAATGATATTAATTACGAAAGATAATTTTATCCGGGAGGATAGCATGGAAAATAAGGCTTTTAAGCCGATCAAGTTTGAGGATATCAAAAATATCGATTTCGAAAAAATAAAAATGGAATTATCATTTAAATATCCTTTTTTATATGATAACGATGATGAACTTACGGAAGCAGCAAATAAAATTATAGAATATAATTTACTGAATTTAAAATAATTTATCCCGGGAGGTAGATCGCGAGTCCTCCCGGCTCACCCCGCAGGCTGTTACGGCGCCGCGGGGTTTTATTTTGGCGCTTTGGTGTAATAGGTAACACAAGGCCGTATGCTGGTTCGACTCCGGCAAGCGCTGATCTTTGTTTAACATGGAGGCGGAGCGCGGGATTAGTGCAGTTTGCATTTAATGGCCGCTGCCCCAGGGTTCGAGTCCCTGGCCGCCTGTTTGCCGTATGGCAAAAAATATATTATATGGAGGTGTCAATGTATGGACACAAAAGAAATTGTCAGAAAAGAGCACATAGCCGTAAAAATTGGAAAAAGCCCGATTTACTTTCGGGGAGAGAAGTGGTACAACCCTGTGACAAAACAAGAACACACGGTCGCAGAAATCGTGGCGGGGGTTGAGGATTTTATAGAGGTCGTAAAACGCCTGCGCGAAGATTTCCACGATATGCCTGTAGTTGCAAGAAATTTGTCATTAGCAATCACACACGCAGAGGATGCATTATTGCGATTTAGTATTGACAATGTCCCGATGCCGTCACCGGTTATTGACAATGTCGGAGGTGAAAGCAAAAAAATATTTTTCGACGAAGTCGAGCTCAAATGGTATGAATACGGGAAAGAAGTAAACCGGCCGGGGGAAAATGGTAATAAAACCCTTTAACTTTTACAGGTTTCCTATGACCCACTAAAATAGGAGGTGTCCGGGTTGTTGTATTGGTTGTCATGCGCACTGGTGCAGAAAGCGCGGAGCAGGTTCGATTCCTGCACCCGGGAATTCCGACGTTGTCGGGTAGTACTAGTAAGCGGCGGGCTGCCTGCCTTGAAAGATAGGTGAGAATGGATATGCGTTCAAATCGCATACTAGACAAATGCAAACAAAACCTTGCTGGAATAGTGCAAGGATGGAAAGCATTAGATATGATGCAGTACCTTGCTGCTTTACTGGGAGTCTAAACTAGAAGTCTTTACCAGCAAATGCAGGTGGGAGTTGTAGCACTATTGCTATGTTAAATTCCACCTGCTTATTTTATTTATGTGGAGAGAAGTGTGTTAGCAGTAGGACAGACACAACATTTTGATGTGTTTTTTTTAGAAAAAGAAACACATAAGCATTTAATTGTATATTGTCCAAGTAGAACACCTACTTGTGAACAATTGAGTGAGATTAAAACTATTGGTTTTGGAGAAAATGAAAATGCTGTGCTTTTGTTTCCCTCAAAAGGTAAAACCGACAAAAATGATAATCAGATTCATTTATGGAAAATTGATTATCGTAAATTTTTTAATTTGTGTAAGTAAATAATAAAGGGTTTATAAGTCCTGTACCATGTTTCGGCTGGGCAGGGCTTTTTATTTTTAAAAAGGAAGGTGAAATATGATTACAATCTAGAAATATAAAATTGAAGTTACAGATGAAGTGGTGATTAAAATGCCTAAAGGGGCAGAGGTTTTGTCCGTAGGCGTTCAATTTGGAAAAGATGTCTGTTTATGGGTGAAGATAAATACTGATAATGAATTAGAGGATAGAAAATTTAATATTTATGGAACGGGGCATCCTATTTATAAAACAGATCAAAGGTTTATTGGAACATTTCAGTTATTTAATGGAGAAGGAATTTTTCACTTATTTGAGTAATTTATAAAAAAATATATTGCTTTTATTTTTATAAAAGTGTATTGTTTTTTATAAGAGCTTCGGACAGAAAGCCAAATGAGACACTTTACAGTGTTTTGTTTGGCTTTTTTGTTTTGGGGTTGTTCTTTTTTAGTTTATGAGAGCTTTTTAAAAGCCAGGTGACACAAATCATCTGGCTTTTTTTGTTTTTAGGGAGTTTTTATGAGACCATTAGAAGATATTGAAGGAACGCCATTTAATTATGATTTTTTAGGTTCAAAAGAAGTATTAGTAAAAGGTGTTGAAGAGGATGGTAAATGGAATATTTATCTTTCAGCGTCTGCAGAAGAGAATGATTCAGATGAAGAAATAACTTTAAGAAAGGCATTAGAAGAACAACAATATGAGTATATACAAAAAGGTGTTATAAGTTGGAATCATTTACACCGTTCACAAGTACAAGGTGCAGTTGGGTTTATTATAGGTGAACCAACAGACGTGGCATTTGATGCAGATAAAACACTTGTAAAGGGTTTTTTGTATAAGAAAAATGAGAATGCACAAAAATTATTTGAAAACTTAATGTCAGGTTCAACAAGGTTTGGTGCATCTATTGGTGGTGGTATCTTAAAGCGTGCTGTAGAGTATGGTCAGAAATATTTAACAGCTGTTTGGTGGCGTGATACTGCTGTGACAGATGTGCCAGTACTACAATCCACGCAAGGACACGTTCAACTCACCCCATTCTCGGCTTTTGCCAAGTCTCTAATGGCAGGGTCTGGTGTTAATCCTGAAACATTTATCGGTGGTAGAGCTCTACAACCAGAAGATATGGGGACTCCAGTTTTAAAAAACTCAATTTTGACTGTTATTTTTTTAGAGTTTTTGCAAAGTATGGAACAGATAAAGGATGAACAGAGTGTGTTTGATTTTGTTAGGCAGTATGGACTACGTGAAGACGTAGTTACACATATAGGTAATTATATTATTAAAAACATAACTAGATAAAATAGGAGGTCTTTTGTTATGGGTGAAGATACAAAAAACACATTAAAAGATATTGTTGATAAAGACACATTAAGCAAATCTTTTAATACAGCAATGGAACAATTTAAAAAAGGAATTGTTGATGATGTTGGTATAGAATTAAGGAAGTCAAAAAAAGAAAAAGAAGAAGAAGATGATGATGATGATGATGATGATGATGATGACGCAGACCTTTTTTATGAGAAAAAGAAAATGAAAAAATCACTTTTTGATGAAATGGATGAAGAAGAAGAGACTGCTGTGAGTATGGATGCATCTCCTTTCCTAAAGTCATTAGCAAAAAAAATAAGTGGAAGATTTTCTGCATTAGAAAAAGCATTAAACAGTACAAACATGTTTTTATTGTCTACGGGTAGTCTACAAAAGGCAATGTTTGATGAATTATCTGTTATAGGGGAAGCTTCACTGCCTACAAATTCCACATTACGAAAAAGCAAAGATCGCTTTGAGGGTGCTGGTGAGCAGCCGTTAAGTGCAGTTGAAAAGCAAATAGTAATGGGAAAATTACAGTCTTTGGCAAAAGGTGGTGTAATAACTGGAAGAGATGTGATTCTTGCAGAAGGCAGGTTGTCAAAAGGGATAGCATTAGAGCCAACAATTGTAGAACTCATTAAGAGTGTAAAGTAAGGAGAACGCAATATGGATGCAATTACAAGACTAGGAATGAATGAGGGTTACAACAGTTTAAATATGAATGGTTTTAAGTCTGTTGAAGATTTATTTAAAGCCGTTACGGCTGGATCAGGTGTGGATGCTGGTGCATTTACTGGTGGTCGTGCAATACAGTACGAGAGTTTGGAAAATACTCTTGTTACTATGTTGTGGTCTGAACAACACGCTGTTCTTTTTAAAGCATTAAAGAAAACAACAATTAATAGTGTTGTTCACCAGTGGGTAGAGGAGACTGGTGTTGGTGCAGAAGATGGTGCTTGGGTGTCAGAGGGTGCTGATTCTGAAGAAGGGGATCCGACACTTGCAAGAAAATATGCAACTGCTAAATATTTACAAACGTTGCGTAAAACAACTTTACAGGCATCTGTAACAAATAATATTGAAATGGCAGAGGCAATACAAAAAGAAGCTGGAACACTTCATTTAATTAAAATGGTGGAAAAGGGGTTGTTTGAAGGCAATAGTGATATGGTTGCAGAACAACCGGATGGATTAGTAAAGCAAATCTTGACAGACAATATTATTGATATGCGTGGTGAGTATGCTTCTTCTATTAAAATGGAAGAAAGCATGGTCGAAGCAGAGCGTATTATTTTTGATAAATATGGTAGTGGTAGTTTAGCATTGCTTTCAACAAAAGCAGTACAGGATTTAGCAGCATTAATGGCAGACCGTAAGTTGGTGACATTTCCTTTAGGTGTTGGTGGTGGTGCTGGCAGTGGTATTCCTGGTGGTGTACCTGGCAACGCATTCCCAATTAATTACCCCACACAGTTTGGTAATCCTGAAATCAAACCTGATATTTTTATTCAAGAAGGAACTATTCCGGTATTGTCTTCATTAACAACTAAAGTACCGGATATTTGTACGATTGGTAGTGGTGCTCATACAGCATCGGCAGCGTTAAGTAAGTTTGTAGCGGCAGATGCAGGTGATTATTGGTATATTGCAGTTGGAATTAATAAATACGGTGATGGTGTACAGTCAACAGCTGTACAGGTTACTGGTGTTGCTGCTGGGGATAAAGTAACATTTACAATTACGAAAGGTTCAACAACTCCAACAGCATACAAAATTTACCGGTCTAAGGTTAATGCAGTTGCTGGGACAGATTGCAGATACATGACTACAGTGGCATATACTGCATCACCACAGACATTTACAGATCATAATGATGATTTACCGGGTTGTTCAAAAGCTTTTATTTTAACAATGGGTGCGGAATTTGATGCAATTGAATGGTTCCAGTTCCTTCCTATGATGAAATTTAACCTTTATCCGACAAATGCGGCAGTTTATCCGTTTTTGATGTTGCTGTTTGGGAACTTGGCTTTGAAGAAACCGACACAGCATGTAATGCTTAAAAACATATGCCCTTCAAAAGGTGGTTTTTATTAAAAATAAAGCCCTTTATAGGGCTTTTTAAAACAAAAAGGAGGTACATATTATGCCGGATAAAATCAGAGATAAGATTAAACGCAGTATGCAATCGGGAAAATATGTTGTAGATAAACTTGATGCTATTATTAATGTAATTAATATGATGATCCCAATTATATTTGCAGGACAAAACCCACACAAAGTTAATGACACAACAGATGTGATTACAGTTTCAAATCCTTATGATTTAGACACTGTAATTGATTTGGAACAGCAATTGATTGATAATTATGAGACACATATTGGGAGTACTTCATATCATTTGGGTGCTGATAGTACTAATGTAGTGACAGAGGTAGGATTAGCAAAAGAATGTTATGATTTGCTTAATAATTTAGCAACAAAATATGAAGCGAATAGAATTAATGTAACTACACATCATGGTGGTAGTGGTGATACAGTAAATGCAGTCACTGCAACTACTGCAACAACAAAAGCAACAGCAATTCTGCTTGCAAATGACATTAAAACTATGTTACTTGCACACATGGCAAGGACAGAGGGAACAACACATGGTGCAGCAGATGCAGTTAATGGAGTGGCTTTGGCTGCGATTGATGACCTGGTTCCTGCAACAGCAACATGGACACAAATAGCCACGTTAATGGATGCGATTAGAGCAGCATTTGTTGCACATATTGCATATACAACCAGTTCCGTACATGCAGGAGCGGATTCAACTAATGGTCCAACAGTGGCGGCAACGGGTACAGTAACAACAGCAGTATACGCAGGGTTAAATGAATTGAAAACAGACATGAATGCGCATTTTGTGGAATTTGGAACTTATCATGCAATTAAAGATGTAAGTATACAAATCGAATCTGCAACAGCATCTACACTTGCAACGGCAAAAACTATGGTTACTGAAATGAAATTAAAATTTAACGATCATATTTCAAGAGTAGACCAGGAAGTGGTATCGAGTATTGCCACTTTAGACGAGAAAGCATATTAAATTAAGGAAGGGATTTTCCCTTCCTTTTTTAAAAGGAATATCATGGAAACATTACGTTATAATATTAAATTGGTTGATCCTGAATTAACAATAAAGGTTGAGGATGAACTTATTGAATATGATAGACGACTGACAATAAAAAAAAGCATTGTGGTTGATGATTATATTGTTACCATTGATATGAGTGAAGTTAGTAGTGTTGATGTCACCTTAAAAGCTTTATTTATACATTCATCTGGTGTGGTTACAGTTATTTTTGAATCAGGTACAGAAGTTGTAATAAATGGTGATTATTTTGTCACAGGTGGTGATCCTGTAGATGGTATACAAACAACAAGTGATACAAGCATAGAAGTATCCATATATGGATATGGAGTGGTAAATTAATGGTATTGATTAGGATTAACATAGAACCAGAAGATTTATATCAGTATTTAAATGTGAATACTTATACACATGTACGAGTATATAGAAGTTTAACAGTGGATGGGGAATTTACTGAGATTACTGATAGTTCAACAAGAATATTATTATATGTAGGAGAGATATTTTATCGCTATGTTGTTTCCGATGCATTGCCAGGACAATATTGGTATAAATATAGTTTTGGAAATAATACCAGTGAATCCATATTATCAGATTCTTTTCAGAATCAATTAGGTGATCCAACTAAAATAGGATATTTTTTTGGTAATTATTCAGCACCACCAGGAGTGTTTGGTAAAGTGATGACACATGATGATGTTAAAGAGGGTTATCTGTTTGGCATTGATTTAATTGCGCAGGATATGAATTACACAGCATGGAATGAAAAAATGACGGACAAGTATATGGAGATGGCGACTAAGGAATTTGAACGCAATTTGAATATAGACATTTATAGAAGAAAATATGTGTCAAATCCAGCAAGTACATTAAGAAAAGCCTCTATGTGGATGAATGGAGTTGATTATACAGATGAAGAAAACGCTTATACATTTACTCCGGAAGAATGGAATAATTTTGGATTTGTGCAGTTGTTGCATAAACCTGTTTTAAATGTAACAAGAGCAACACTAGTTGGGCCAACACAGGTCAGTATACTGAATTTGATTAGTTGGGAACGTGTAAATAAAAACACAGGACAATTACATTTTTTTCCTAGAAATCAAATGCCTTTTGGGCCTTATTTAGGGGGGCTGGGGACTATACTACTATTTCAGGGGCAACGGTATCCCCAGGCTCTGGAAATTGATTATGAAACAGGATATGAAAGTGCGGATAAGGTTCCAGAAGATTTAAGACATATAATAGGTAAATACTGTGCGTTATTGTTGTTGAATGTAATTGGTGATGCCATATTGCCTGGGTTTAGTAGTCAATCAGTATCATTAGATGGTTTAAGCGAATCGTTTAGTAGTACACAGTCTGCAACTAGCGCCTATTTTGGAGCACGTATTAAAGTGTATACAGATGATATAAAAGAATGGCTGCTTAAGAATCGATTTAAATTTGGAAATGGTCCTGCTTTTGGGTTTGTGGGGGCTAGATAATATGGCACGTACTATTATGCAAATGCGGGATTCGGATCCAAAACTTTGGCACGAGTCTATTACACGGCGTGGGCAGCATATATATTGGTATAGTGCAAGTCCTTGTTTTTGTTCTTCTGATAATGGACGAATTGATGCAAATTGTCATTTTTGTTATGGAAAAGGATTTGTGTATAATACTGTAACATCATCACGAAGAATTATTGTGTGTGTGACAGATAGAGCAAATATCATCTATAATGATAAAGTAAAAATTAAAAGCATTAATCGGTTAGTTGTGGGCCGTGATACAGAATTAACAGTGCAGTCATTTACGGCAAATACAATTATACCTCAAAATGGTATTGGAAAAGGTGTTCGGTATTTGTTGGATTATGAAGAAGATTTTGAAGATTCTTATTTAGGTGTGTGTAGTTATATAGGTAAAGGAATCATTATTGTTCCTGTTATTTCAAAAAGCAATCAAGGTGTTTATTCAAATACTGTTACAAAAATTAATAATGTACGAAATACTACAAAAAATACGAACATAAATGTAATTAGTTTTTGGTCAAATAGAATTTTGACTGATTCTGTGATTGATAGTGATGATGTTTTAGAAATTGATTGTGTTTATGTTTTATCTGTTGTTTTTTTAATTTCTGGGATAAATCCAAAAACAAAAATGGATAATTTAGCAGCACAACAGGCTGATTGTCAAATGTCTTTTCCAGGGACTTATCAAATTGGAAGGGGTGATTTGATTGTTTTACAGACAGCAGAGATAAAAAGCAGTTTTATTGGTATAAATGATGGGGCTTTTTATAAATTTCCATTTTTTAGAGTTGCACAGATATTAGAGTTAAAGGATCAATATGGAGATATTACTGATTACACATTAGTTAGAGATAATGAGATTGTGTGGGGATCTAAACGACCAAATAGGTTTTCTTGTACTTTTACATACAATCCTGCATTTGCGGTGTTGGATGATGTTCCAAGTGTGCGTTATGCAGAAGATAAAATATGGCCTAAAAAAGTGTATTTGAAAAAGTTTACTATGTTTACATATCCTGAAACTAAATTAAAATTTATGGATCCTAATTTATCAGAAATTGGGATTATTGATGATCCTAGAAAAACTATGGAATATGAGGGAATATTATGATCCAGATGGAAGTAGTTCCAGAAGATTCCGGATTGTCCGAGTTGATATCTGGTTTGGAAATGGTAAGTAGAAAGTTTTTACCGAACACAACCAGAGCTGTGAAAGTATGTTTGGCAGTTATGCAGTATACATGGAAATGTTACGCAAGCGGAACTGTTATTGATGGTACAAGTTTGAAAATAAAAACAATTTCTGGTGCTTATCTTAGAAGTATAAAAACAAAACATAATAATTTAGGTGGTGTTGTGTATTCGGATTCTCCATATGCTGCATCGATTGAAGATGATCAAGAAAGCAAGGATTTAAAGAAAATAATTCCATTTGGTAAAAAGAGCAGAATAACAAAAGATAATCTGCCTTATGCAATAGTGCCATTCAGGCATGGTGTTCCTACAAGTTTATCAGCACCTATGCCGGAAATTATGTATAAAATGATACGGCAGAAGTTTGAACACGAAGCATATATTAAAAGCAGTGTGAGAATGGAAACATATACTTCACCTAATGCTATGGGTAAGGAAGTTAAACGGCATACATACAATTGGGGTAGTAGAATTAAACAAGGTGGAAAGAATAAATCACCATTATTTCCTGATTTAGAGGGAATGGTGGTGTTTAATGTGTCCGGTGGAAGCACAAAGGAAAGAAGTGAATATGTAACGTTTAGGATAATTACAGCATACAAGCCAATAAAGTCAAAGTCAAAGAAAGGCTGGGCTAATTCCTGGGTAGTTCCTTCTCGAAAAGGGTATCATTTAACAAGATGGGTTGTAACTAATACTAGGGATATTGTAGCTGGTATTTTAAAGGCTGGTATTACAAAGGATTTAACAGGATGATGTTTTCAAAGATAACAGATGTAGAGAATGTAATGGCAAATGATATGCGTGATTACTTTATTAATAAAATAAAATTTGCTTCGTTGTATCCAGGTGTGAATCTGAAAATAAGCACAGACCACCCTTTTGTATCATTAATGCAACAGACGGTACCAGAATCAGGAGTGTTTGATTTAACCGGATTATTTCCCGCAATAACAGTGATAGACACAAATTCCGCAAAGCTAATTGATTCTATGGTTGCACCTGGGTATGGAACAATTCCTATAGGAATTTTAGCAGATATTGAGACATACAAAAGGGATAAGTACATAATTTCAAAGGAAGATTTAACTAGATTGATAGCTGCTTTTGAAGGAAAAACAGAATTAATTGGTTTGGGAGTTGAAACACAAAAAAAAGTATCAATTACAATTGAAATATGGGCTTTAAATAACGCTATGAAAGGTAAAATATACGATTTAATCTCACTTTATTTGGTAAATAGAATGATTTATTTACGAGAGAATTATGAAATCATGTTGGATGAAGCAAGTATAAATGGTGAACGAAGTGGCACATATAATTTTGATTTTGGAGAAACGTTATATGGCAGTATGTTACGGTTTACTTGTGGAGTTGTGGCAAGTATGTGGGAAATTGTAGACATTGATAACTTAGCGTCTGTTGATGTTAGTGTTAATGGGTTGATATAAGGAGAGGTTATGAAAGAAGAAGTGATAATTGAAGATGTTAGTAGATTGGAATTAAAAAGGCAAAGAACAAAAAAGGAAGAAGTTAAAGTAGAGGTTAAAAAAGAAGAGATTGTGGAAGAAAGAATATCACTTTCTTCTTATATTGATCAGTTTTATAAAGACATGCGAGAATTCCAAAAGAAGGCAATTATAGGGAAAGGTATTGGAAGATTAGAAACAGTTAAATTTTGGAAAAAATTTGTAAATAATATTTTGACTAAACGAGTATAGGAGGGTTTATGAATCCAGTTATTTTTCAATCAGGGAATCAGGCAAGTCAACATTATATACCGGGTGCGTATTCCCGTATAGATTACAGGAAAAGTGCCGGAGGGTTGTCCAGTATAAATAATGCAGTCATTATGGGGGATTGTGAGGGTGGAGAGCCTAATACGTTATTGTGGTTTTCTTCATATTCCGAAGCAAAGGATTTGTTAAAGAGTGGAAATCTTTTAAAGGGGATTCAGCATGCATTTACACCTGGGTCAGGGTTTTCACCGCAGCAGATAGCTGCTTGGCGTGTAAATCCCGGTTTACAGGCAAGTTATGCTTATTTAAAGACAGCAGATGAAGTTATTCAGGTAAATGCTGTTGATTATGGCATCTATGGTAATTTGCTTAAAACAAAATTAGAGGATGGTTCTTTATATACAGGTAAAAAGTTAACTATTCAGTACGGTTCAGAAGAGCCGTATATAGTTGATAATATTATTAGGGCATCTTTATCAGTTGTATATAATGGGTCAGAGGCGACATGTGTAATGTCAATTACAGATACAAAATTGACAACAATAACAGCAATAGGCACACAGCAGCTTGATATAACATTTGCTTCATACCCCAATATACAGCAATTGGTTGCATATATTAATGACCAACCAGGATATGCATGTACAATATCATCACTTAATCCTCTTGTAGAGTTAAGCAGTCAGTTGGATAAAGTAACATCACAGAGTATAAAAACTACTCCTTATGTTGCTTATTCTGACGTACAGGCGCTAATTGAGGCAATAAATTTATGTGTTTGGACAAAGAACCAAGCATCATATAATGCAACAACATCTGGAAGAACTATGCCGGACAATATTACAAGTTTTGTGTATTTTACAGGTGGTACAAGTGGAGCGTATACATCATCTGAATGGGCGGATAGTTTGGAACTATTAGAAAATGAGGATATACAGTTTATTGGAAGTACATGTGAAGATGATTCTATACATAGTTTAATTCAGGAACATTGTGATTCTATGAACAGTGTTACTGGGAAAAAGGAAAGACAGTTTATTTTAGGTGGTGCTTCTGGAGAAGATGTTGATGATGTTGTAGCAAGAGCACAGGCACTTAATAGTGCTGCTGGATCATTGGTATACCCTGAATTTCAGGATTATGATGATACTGGTGCAGTTGTTTGGTTTAGTCCTGCCTATTATGCGTGTAAATTGATTGGTTTAGTAACCTGTTTAGCAATTCCAGAACCATTAACCTGTAAAGTGGTATCAGTTTTAGGGTTCTTGTCATTAACAACAACACAAATCACAGAATGTATTAAACATGGTGTTGCTGTCGGTGGAAAAGATGGAACTGGTAATTTTGTTACAAAAAGAATGATTACAACATATCAGGGCAATGTGTTACAGATGAATGAGTTTAGTATTATGAGAGAAGCATTATATATTACACGGGATCTCCGTACAGCATATGAAACATCATTTATTGGCAGGGCCATGACAAATAATCTGCTTGGTGATGTGGATGCAACATTTAATATCAAGATGAGCCAATATGCTGCATTAGGTATGTTTTACGGAAGTCCTGGGTATGATGGATATGTGAGAACGATATCAGGGGATCAAATTAGGATTGAATTTAACGCGAATTTGACAGCGCCAGTTAACTTCATATTTATTACGAGTCATATGTCTATCGCAGCTGCGGTAGCTTAAAGGAGTATATATTATGCCATTAATTGCAGGGGGCGGTTTTGCTCAAATTAGGATATTAGACACAGATGGTGTGTGGAAAGCATTTGGTATGTGTACAGGTGCTTCTTATGATGAAGATTATGGGGTACAGCCTGCTAATTGTATAGGAGTAGTTGGACCATTTTCATATGCATCACAAAATTATTCGTGTAGATTGTCGATTAGTGCTTATGTACCTGAAAGGTCATTGGCTAATACAATATTACCGGATGGTGGAGAGATTACATTAAATGAGATTTTACCAACCAGGTCGCAAATTCAGTTGACAGGTGAAGGTAAGATGTTTGCAGGTGTGCAGTTTTATAATAAAGTCACAGGTCAAACATTTAATGAGTTTAAAGATGTAATTATATCTACGAATGGTAGCCAGATTCAGCCAAATTCATTTGTGACAAATAATATTGGTTTGATGGCTGTTGAAAGAATAAAATAAGAAATAAGAGGAGAAGGGTATGCAGGATATTTTTGAAGATTTATTAAATAAAAAGGATATTAAAGAAGTAATTGAAACATCAAGAGGGAATTTTACAATAAAGTTCCCTCTTGGTAAAGATTACCGTACAATACAGTTATTGCTATTAAATAGATTTCCCGGAGTGAATTTGAATCATATACAAGAAGCTGTTTTACATGAATATCAGATATATGCTGTTTTGGATACTGTGGTGGTTGATTCTCCAAAATTTTGGAAAAAATTAGAATCAGCAGAAGAATGTCCGGACAGTGATTTGGTTATGGAATTATACAGGGGGTATCTTCGGTTTCGTAAAGAAATACAGGACAGAATACAATCAAGTAGTCCAGGAGCCGGAAAAGACAATCGAACAGATGAATCTGCGGATAAAAAAGAAACTATGGATAATGGAGCATTACAGAAAGCTTCCGACAAGTAAAGAAATATTAGAGTTAAGTGATGAGCAAATAGACATTATGTTTGCTTATTACTTAACTAAACCAGAAGATGAGAATATAAAAAAAGCATATTTGGAATTAGTAAAGCAGGAAGAGAAGATAACTAATTTTCCTGTCGATGATTTCAAAGGTATGGGTTATACGGATGAAGAAATTGAACAAATTAAGAAGGATATGTTAATTGGCTGATATAGGGATTCGATTAAATGTAACTGAAACTGCTTCACAGGTTGGACCGCGAGTAAACGATGTGCTTCGTGGAATTGGTGCAACAGGTGAGGCAGTCGGTGAACAAATACAAAAATCTTTTGATATGACTCAAATCGAGGGGCAATTCTCTAAATTTGCCAAACAGGTGGAACAGCTACATGAAGTAAAGTATGGAAAAGAAAAAGAGCTTAAAATACGCGCTATGGAACTACGTAATGAAGCTATGGAAAGGAAAGCAAATGAAGTTGAAAAAAATGCTGCTATAAAAGATAAAACGGGTGCTTATGGTGTACAAAATGCAGGTGGTGTGATTAATCGTGCTGGAAACAATATTGCTTCTTTGGGTAGTACTGGTAATTTAATGGAACCAGGCACGGATGTAATGACACAAATTGGTAGTTCTGTGTCAAAGGCAGGTGCTACTGGAATGGTTATTGGAGGGGTTATATCTGCATTTGCTGGCATTGGTATAGTGGTGGATACATTATCAAAACAGTATGAGCAGTTTATTCCAACATTAATGGATACTTCTGCTGCTATGGGTGATTTAGGAAAGTCGTCAAAAGAAAATTCCCTTGCATTACAGCAGAATTTGAATAAGGCAAGTAATGCTGCTGGCAAGTTTGGGTACACTTTAGAAGAAAGCATGAATATGTATTCTGCTATTTCAAAAGGTGGCTTGTCTAGTACAGAATCAAATAATCGTGTTTTGAATGCTATGAGTTATGGAAGGGGATTTGGAGTTAATCCAAATAATTTAATGGGGACACAGATATTAGCAGGACGGTATAATCAAGGTAATGTGTTAGGTATGACGGCTGGTGGATTAAGCGCATCTGGAATGGAAGCTGGCAGATTTGAAGAATATTTAACGGCCATGACTGGGACGTTTGAAAGTGCGTTATCATCTGGAATAGTGAAAGGGTTTGGAGAGATAAGTCAAACTATGAACTTTTTTTCGGGTATTGGTGAGACATGGAAAGGGCAGTTAGGGGCAAATAGAATCAATCAATTAAGTGGATCAGTATCCAGTGCAACAGGATTGCAAAAAGAAACAGACGTTTTGATGTATCGGGCAGCGCAAAGTTTACCTAAAGGAAAAGGTGATTACATCAATACTATGTTAGAATTGGAAAAAGGTATGACACCTGAAATGTTTATGGCATTTGGAAAACAGGCAGAGATGACAACAGGTGGTGGTCGTACAGACATGGTAGAGATGTTTAAAGAGGCATTTAATAGTAATTATCGAACTGCTGTTGATTTGGTGGATGCTTATATGAATGATGCATTAACCCCTAGCTTATTAGAAAAAGCAGCACCAACAGCGGATTCTCCTGAAATGCAGTTAGCGAGTGAGCAGAATGCACTAAGATTGCAGGTGATTGAATTAGGAAAGAGTTTGTTAAATACAAAATTAGGAATTGTGTTTGCTGCAGGAGATGTGGTAAGTGCAATTGATAAATGGATTGGAATTGACATAAAAGAACAAGAAAAGAATTTAAATCGAGAAATAAAATTAAAAGAAATAACAGAAAAGATAACTCCATTTAATGCTGATATTAGAGACAAGATGACCATGGTTGATGAAAAAGGAAATCCAGTAAGTACAAGTGATTTGTTAAAAGGGATGTCTGAAAAAATCACTGGTAGTAAATCTGGAAAAAGCACTGGTAGTAAAACCGACAATATAAAAAATAAGTCAATGAGTATGGAATTTATAGGAGTTGTTGGGCTTGAAGGTGCTACTGTAGATCCAAAATTTGCAACAAAGAATGATACTGTAAAAATAGAAACGGTAAATTTAATAAAAGCAATTGAAAATAATACAAAGGCACTTCTTTCACCAACAACCATCACAACATATGATAATACACCAATACAAATTGGAGGACGTAAATGATAGAAAAGTACACACGTACTCCATATTTTGAGATAGAGGTAAGAAGACCCCGTTACAATATTGCGACATATCGTGATGATTTGATTGTTGTTTTTGGAGTGTCTAATAGCAAGGGAATGTCTACTGCATGTATTGCATACTCATTTAATGAAAGTTTGAGCAGCCCAGACACTGACTTTTCTATAACATTGACGTTAGAAAAAGATTTAAATGGAAATACCTGGTATGATAAAATTAAGGTGAGGGATTTAGTTTTTATCAAAACACATGGTAGTACTAAATTTGTTGGATATGTTACAGATAGACGATTGTCCGCTAGAATGGCAGAAGGTCCACAAAGAGAAATAACAATATCTGGTAAAAATTTATGTGGATTATTGATAAATTTTTCTATTATTTTGGATCAGCATATTTTGTCTGCTAGTACAACGGCACAGTCAGCATCAAAGCAGTTTATGGCTGACGTTGCGGGAAAAGTAGAAGTTAATCAAACATTATCTGAATTAATGAAAAAAATTGTAGTGTCTTATTTTAATTTGATGGATGAAATTGGCGGAACACAAAACATAGGAATAAGACAAATAATTGAACATTTTTTTGATTATACTTCTAAATTTTCAAACAGGATTGTAGCTAAGTATCCGATGGCAATCTCCCTGTATCAGACTGGAGAAAATAGTTTATGGGAAGTCTTACAGTCTATGATAACACCACCGTTTCATGAATTTTTCTGTAAATGGGATAGTGTAAATAGTAAGTATCAAGTGAATCTTAGACCAACTCCTTTTGATGCTGTTGATTGGAAAAATTTATCAATTACATATATTCCAGAAAATATACCTGCTCTATTAGTACAAGATTATTCTATTGGTGATTCTGATAGTGAAACAAAGACTTTTTTTGGTACTTTTCTTCCAGGTAGTGCGTATAGTAAGGAAAAAGTTTTAACATTGGAAGATTTTGCATACACTGTAAAAAAAGATTATGAAAAATGGCCATATTATGGGTACAAACCATTATTTGTAGAAATGCAGTATTATAACAGAAATCCTGCAAATGATGTGTCATTTACAGGTGCTGCATCTTTAATGAACGTATTAAGCACACAATTGTTTGATTGGTTTAAAAATAATGCTTTGTTTTTAACAGGTTCTATAACTATTATGGATGTTAAAAATGCGGATTATACATACTACCCTAATATTGGAGAGAGAATAGGGTTTTTAGGTGGAGAATTTTATATTGAGGATGTACAAAGAAGTTGGCGGTATGGTGGGTCAATGACAGCAACATTAGGAATATCACGAGGATTTACATATAATAAAGATGGCAGTCAAATGCAACCAATAGAAAATGTAGGTCAAAAATTAGGAATGTTGGAGGTGGTTAATGGCTAATATAAAAATCATTCGAGGTGCAAAGCCATCATCAATAGACCAGAATATTTTAAAAAAAGCGGATAAACGATTAGACAGGTCTTCTTTTGGAGAGTTAGGAAATATTCCGCCTATTTGGGGGAAAGTAGTTCAAGTGTCTGGTAAAAATCATGTGGATGTGGAATTGACCAATGGTTTAAGGTTAGTGTATGTGCCTGTGAGAAGTGAGCGATGGGTGAAAAAAGTAAGCAGTGAATCCACAGGACATAAAGATATACCTGGTGTTGGAAGTAAAGTATTACTTGTGTTCCCAGATGGAATTATTGAGAATGCATTAATATTGTGTTCTGGTTTTGATTCCTTAGATGATAGTCAAAAAGAAGTGTTGTTAAAAGATGATGAACGTGAATTGGAAATTGATATAGATGAATTTGGATGGAAAATAACAAAGGATAAAGAGACCGGTGAAATCACAATTGAAAGTCCGGATGACACATATAAAGTTACAATAAGTATAGATATCGCAGGAAAGGAAATTAATATAAACCAGGATTTTACCGGTTCGGAGAATGATGTTATGATGGATGCTAATGGAATAAATATATCTGACAAAAACGGAAATACAATTGAAATGTCTTCTACTAGTATTTTGATGAATAATAATTTGGAGATTTTAAGATAATGGAAAACTTATTTACACAAAATGGAAGTATAGAACATTCGGTAGGGTCTACGGTGAGTGGTGGGGTGTTTACAATAGCATCATTGGCATCGACAAAGGTAAAGGCTGTTAATGGTTTTGTGTATGTTGGAACGATTAATATTTCGTTTGTTGGTGGTAATATGGCTGGAATGGTGCCAGGAAGTGTGAGTGGATCGGGAACAATAACGGCCACTTCGATGGTAGTTAAGCTGGGAGTTAACTTTGCATTACGTGATGAAGATGCTGGTCAATTAGTGGGTACGGGCACACCTGTTGCAGGTCCTCCACCAGTGCCTGTGACAATACCATGCAAATGTGTGGATAATCAAAGCAAGGTGAAAGGGAATTAATGTATAATCCAAATTTATATTTAAAGTCCATCCTATTCGAAATTGTCAATAAAAAGAATCCTTCTATTGCAGAGGATGCTTTTACACTAACAATCCCACCTGAAAGCTTTGAAATTGTACAAAGTCAAAGAATTACCCGGACAAATACTTTTGGTGGTGTGTTTGAAGATGATTATGGATTAGGTACTGCAAAAATTACGATTTCAGGCAATACTGGTAATTCAGAACTACGATCTACTTTTATTCCTGGTAAAGGATCTCCACAACAATATACAGGACAGCAGGCAATACAAGCCATTCGAGACAAGATTATAAGGTACAAAGTTAATTATGAAAGCAGGGGATTGGAAAATTTTGAGATAAGAATGTATGATTTATCATCTGTAACAATTGATATTTTGAGTAATATTAATGTTGCTGCTGGGGATGCATGGATAGTGTCATTAGATGATTGTAAGATATCAAAAAGTAAAGAAAAGCCATTATGGTATTCTTATTCTTTAGAAATTTTAGGAATAAAACCACTTGGTGTTTATCGAAAGGAAAAGCCTGCTACTGAAAAGGAACCGTCTCCATTTGCAGAACCGTATCCGGATGTGTATGAGAATGTTGCTTTAGAGCTTAATCAAGCTGCGGTAAAAGTAAAGGTTACAAAAGACTGGTTAAAGGATGGAATGGGCAGTCTTAAACGATGTTTGAATGCAGTAAGTGGTGCTTTTGCCTGGGGGCAGAATCTAATGAACAGTATAAATAATGTATTTGAGCTGATATCTGATTTAGAGAACCAGGTAGAAGAATATGTACATGCTGCTGGGAATATTGTGACTACTGGGTTTGGTGTGTATAAAAGACTGTTTGAAGTTGCCAAATTTCCTGGTGCTGTTGCAAAGGCTGTTATGCAGGAAACTGTAAGTGTTATGAATGAGTTAAAAGACACTGTTGAATACTCGGCAGCAATTACAGCATCTTTAGGTGATGATTATCTACAGATTGCACAATTAGCAAATGAAACACAGCGTATAGCAGCACAAATTGTGGCATTTGGAAAATCCAGTAATGTTGATACTGAAATTACAATAAATGTAAACGGGACAGATATAACTATTTATGGTATTAGGAGTTATACAGTTTCAGATGGTGAAACATTAGAGCAAATAGGAATTAATCAATATGGTGATCCTTCTTTGAGTACATTGTTACTAATGTTTAACGGTGTATCAAATGATGATTTATATGCTGGTATGATTATTCAACTACCACAAACAGTAAGAAGTAGTTTAAATGAAGATAATGAAATTTATGCTTTAGACCGGTCAAATCAGTTTGGAGTTGATGCAAGAGTGGATGTTAATGGAAAGATTGTTTTTTCTGAAAATAGTGATTTTGCAACAGTGTCCGGTGAAAAAAACATGACACAGGCAATCAACCTAAGATTAAATGAGTCATTAGGAAAAAGATTGTACTTAACTACGTATGGGTTAGCAACGAGTGTAGGGAATGCAAAAAGCAGCACCGCACCTATGGCATATATAACGACAAACATACTTGACACGTTAAAACAAGATCCACGTATTCAAAGTGTGGATAATATACGGGTAAATGGAGAAAATGATGTGATTAATGTATCACTTAACATACATACAATTGTAGGGCAGTTGTCATATAAAGGAGTGATTTAATGTCATTATTTAGTGAAAAGACATATAGAGCAATTTATGCAGATTTAACTGATTGGATAATTGCTAATCAGGATAAAATAACAGACTTTAATGAGGGTGGTGTTCTTACTTCATTTTGTGAGGCAACAGCAAGGGGAATAGAAGAAGTCTATTTGAGAGGAAAAATAGGGTTTATAAAATATTTACCAGAGTTGCCTTTTTATGCATTTGGTTTTTCAAAACAGACAGGTACAAAAAGTGCTGGTGAAGTTGTGTTTTCTAGAGATGTGGCAACAACAGATGAGATAACAATCACATCTGGAACAATAGTGTCTACCCCGTCTGGATTATTGTTTGTGACAACAGAAACAGGGACTATTGCATCTGGGGGAACAGACAGTAATGCAGTGAGTGTGGAAGCACAATCAGTGGGAAGTGAATATAATGTACTTGCTGATAATATTACAATAATCACAACTCCTGTAATAGGAGTTAATTCTGTTACAAATACAGCAGCGTCCACAAATGGATTAAACGAGGAAACAAGTGTTGATTTTGAAAAAAGGTTTAAGGAATATGTTTTAGGACTAGCAAAAGGTAATGGGTATGGAATAAAGTCTGGCGCAATGACCATAAATAACGTTAGGTCTGTAAGTGTGGTAGAACATTTTCCGCCGTTAACAGGATTATATAATTTTTCTGTATATATTGATGATGGTGCTGGGAATGCATCGGCAGAATTAATTGCAGAAGTAGAAGCAGTTTTATTGGGTGATGGAACTACTGTAGTGCCTGGTTATAAATCAGTTGGGGTTAACATGCGGGTTTTGGCACCAACTAAAGTGACAATTGATATTGATATAGCAATTACAGATGATGGTAATTATGATAGAGCAGTTTTGTCTGTAAGTATTGAAACAGCCATATCTGACTACATTAATAATTTACAACTTGGTGAAGATGTTATATGGAATGAAATAAGTACAGCAGTTATGAGTGTTCCAGGTGTGTATGACCTGGTATTAACTACTCCGGCAGCTAATACAACTATAAGTAGTGTACAGATTGCAAGAACAGGTACAGTAACAATTGGTTATTATGTACCATAAAGGATAACAAATGAGAGATATTATTGAAATTTTGAACGGTTGTATGCCTACTATACTTAATAATGTAACAGATGAGTATAAGGCAATCTTTGGAGATAAGGATTTTACTCCGTTGTCTCCTATTGAGATGAGTTCGGATTATAATTGTGGTGGGATTGCAAATGAATTAGAGTATTGCAGATCATTTTTAGATTATATCACTAGAACAAATTTGATTGATAATTTGTATAGTGATTATCTAGAGAGAGTGGTTGGCTTTTTTACAGGACTAAAAAGAACTGCTTTGGAGACAGATGCTAGTTTAATATTAAGGTTTAAGGTTTTATGTCAAAGACAGTTAAACACGTCGTGGATTACAAAGTGGATGATTCGTGATGTGTTTAAGTATTTTTTTGATGAGAGTATTATTTATGTGATTGAGAATTATATTAATGATGAATACATGACCGATGGTGATTTTGAAAATAGCAGTGTTTTATGGACTATAACAGAGCCAGGTGCAACAACAATTGATTTAGTAAATCATGATCATTTTATTGGGAATTACTGTATGGAATTTGTAGTTGATGCAGATGGTTCTTTGGCACAACTAAAACAAGAAACAGCATCAACATTGCCAATTGGATACTATCAGTTTAGTTTTTTTGTGAATGATGATTTTGAATTAATACAGAATGACTTGTTAAAGGTATATGTACAAAGAAAAGATGATAATTATTATTATAATTTTTCTACCTGGCAATGGCAGGCAGATGTAACGTATTGGACAGTACAAAAGACAACAGAAAGTAGATATCAAATTAGGCAGGCATACATAGACAATCAGACAGTTGATAATTTAATCATTACTTTTGAAAACATAGGTGACACTGATATAGCACATACTTTTTGGGTAGATAATGTGCAATTAGGAACACAATTGGAGTATCCGTCTGTAAAGGTATTATTGATTAATGAAGGTCCTCAGGTTGATTTTATGAGTGCATTTCCAGGAACCACTGATCCTGTACCGGGTGTGGATTATGATTTTGCAAGCTTTTATGGACAGTGTTTTTTATCAGGAATTGGTGGAGCGGGAACACTAATATACTATCAAAATTTATTAAACATACTAAAGCCTACTGGTGTAAGTGCAGTGGTTGTGGTTGAAGAAAGAATATCGGAGGTTTAAATGGCAAATGTAATAGACTCATTAATTATTGAAGACAATGTGGTTGTAAAAGCAGTAGATATTAATTATATAGGAGAAAGCGCCGTAAATAATTTAAGTTTGCTTTTGCAACAATTATTGTATTCAAATAAAAACACAATTTTAAATGGATTAACAGTAAAGCAAAGAGGGACTCCCTCTCTGAATGTGGATGTTGAAGCAGGGTTGGCATTTGATGTGACTTTGAAACAACTAATACATAATGGTGTTGAGTATGGACCTGTAGCATTTGAGGCAGCAGATGGATCAAATAGTAGGATTGATGTTGTACAAATCAGACAGGTTGAGGACACATATGATAATCAACAAAGGATATTCCGAGATCCAATTAATGGTGTTAATTCTTATGCTAATATTGATGTAAAGAATTCATATATAACAGAATTTGTTGTTAAAAAAGGAACTGCTGCGGGAAGTCCTGTTGCACCGACTGTGGATGCTGGATACATTAAATTGGCAGAGGTCACAATAGCAGCATTAGCTACTACAATTGTAAATGCAAATATTAAGAATGTCGATACTGGATATAATGGTGGAAGCAACACCGGATGGTCTACAGAGCCAACAGTGACTTTCAGGACAGAGAGTTTGTCCTTTTTAAAGGATATTTTCCGGTTAAAACATACTGAATCTGGAGATCATGGTGTCGATGTGATTCGAGATTCCAATATAGATTGGGGGATTAATGCCAACCAGGTGGATGCAGATATTGTTCCTTTGGGTACTGCTATAAGTAATGTGCCTACTGGTGGAACTACTAGCACTTTAGCAAATACGTCATTTGTAAGAGCCGCATTAACAGAGTTATTTGCAAGGTTGCTTGATTTGTCTGGTGTTACAAATGATGCTGTAAAAGACAGACATATAGATTGGGGTGTTGGTGCTGGACAAGTAATGGCATCACGTATACCTATTTTAGATGCTGCTTTGCATTATACTGCTGCTAATATCGAAGCCGCCTTGTTAGAGGTTTGGACAAAATATGATTATGTGATACAGAACGAAAAGGAACTTGGTGATACTGAATTGCCTGCCGGGTCAACCTATTGGAATTTCGGATCGCCTAACTTAACAAACAGCGCAGGCGTAGCACCAACAATACGGCATAACGTTAGTTTTATACAGTCAACAGCAACACCTCCATTTTTTGCAAATCGTGGGTGTAGATATCTTAATAAAGGGTATGTTACTTGGCTGTACACATTCGCAAATGAGATGGTTTTAGCGTTAAGATTTCTTCCTAATTTTGCGTATGACTCTGGCACTGCTGTTTCTGTCTTTGATAACGGCAGCGCGTCGGGGAGCGAAGATAACGGAATGCGGCTGTATTTTTATAGTACTGCCGGAGGGTGCAAACTATGCCTGATAGTTCAGGATGATGCAACACATAGATTTCTCATCAATACGAATGAGTATACAAATAATGGGCAATTACAAATTGAGCACTCTATATTTGTTAGAGTTTCAAAAGCAGGTAATAATGTTGACTTATATGTAAACGGGGCGCTTATTGTCAACGGAGTAAATGGGACGGTAACAATATTAGGAGGAGCAGCCGCCATAACAGGGATAGACCTAACTACAAAAACAGAAATTGCGTTAGGGTGTGTTAGTTGGACGGAGGCGTATAGTTCCTTTTCAGCTACTAATTTTTATATACAAGATTTATGGATCAACCCCGTTTATGCGACAACCTACCTTGCCGACTGGACACCCGCAACACAAAAACCCTATTTCATCCCCGCCTCATGGTTATCCGGATACAAACAAAACTGGCAAATAACAGCCGAGGGGGACTGCGGTTTTAGAAATGGATCATTTGAAACTATCAACATAAATAGTGTTGATACCGGTGGCGGACAGGAAAAAACTAAAAAAATACCAATTGGCGTATGGGATATGAACGCAACAGCAACTGTAAATATTACACACGGGGTAGCTCTAAATAAAATTTTATCTATAACAGCAATGATTATCAATGATACGCTATCCCAAATATTTGATCTTGTATACAGTAGTGGAACAGCGAATGTAAATGGGTCTATTCAGTCCATTGATGGAAGCATAGTGATATTAGCAAGACACGCAGGAGCGGGGTTTACTAGTGCGTTATATAATGATGGAACGATAAATAGAGGATACGTTACTTTTAAATATTTAGTATAGGAGTTTAAATTATGGCATTGACAAAAAATTATAATTACAAGGGTATTGAATTACCCGAAGCTTATTTTTCTCTTCACGATGTAAGGACAGATTACAAATTTAGAAAAAGTTTTACAGATGATAATGGAAATTCGACCAGCATAAAAGGCCGGGCTATGGTTGATATCGGAGTGTATCAAAATAAAGAGGCTTATCAAAGAGGCGATCAAGCATTAGAAGTTATCCCTGATATCCCGTTTGAAGGTGAAAACTTTGTGTATGATCCGGAAATTAGGCCAACAATCACCGGTGCAAAGTCTTATAAAAATGGTGGCGAGAAGGATAACCCCTACGATGTAAACGATCAAAGATGGCCCATATATTGCCAGTTAAAAAAATTAAAACCAAAAAATTCACAATTGGATTTTAGCACAGCAAAAGACTGTTAAAAAAGGAGTAATCATGGAAACAAAAGTAAAAACAAATCAGGTAAAAGAATTGCTTAAGCGAGCACCCTATCTATGTGGGTGTGTGGAGCCGGAACGTGTATCACATATGTTTACACTACTGTATGATACTACAGCAGTGGGGGACAGTGCTTTTGATAGATCAAAGGCAGATATGACAATTGTGGATAATCGCATACGGTTAATTGACCTCACTAGTCCTTTTTTCCAGGCAGAAAAACCAGAAGTGGCTAAAAAGATCAAAGCGCTTTTGATTATTTGTATGTGGAGTGGGTATTTCCGGAAGGGGTATGTATCAAAAGAAGAGTTGGATAGTGTTATTGTTGCAAACAAGGAAGCAGCGCAGGCACCTATTCCAGAAGTGGATGCAATTATGGATTATTCAGCCGCCTTGTCTATTTGGTGGTGGTTGATATGAAAGAAGGCATGATTAAGCAAACCAGTATGTTATTGTTTATTGTTGGAATAATAACGCTAGTGTTTATATTAATATCATGCTATTTACAAGAACAAATTACAAGCACACAGGTATTTACTGTGTGCTTTCTTTTTGTTGGTGTTGTTTTTTCTTTGCTTGGCATAAAATATACTGGTTTTTTAATAAAATTATTTCATGTTTTAACATGTTATAGTTGTTTAGTGTTTTCGCTACTAAATGACCCTCTTTCAATTGCAGCAATTGTTTTTTTAATTATTACATATTTTTTATGCAAAGAGTATGAATTTATTCAAAAGTATAAAAAGGTTATGATTGTCCTCATTATAGGATATGTGTACATTACATGTTTCTCTGTGTTATTTTTTAAAAAAACATGGAGTAGTTTTTTATCATTCAATTTTTTGTCTGTGTTTCTTATTTCTTTTTTAGAAAACATGCAAAAAAGAAATGAAGATAATATAATCACAATACTGGAAAAAAGTGAAACAGTATTAGATAAAATGGTAGTTCACAGCAAAGAAATATTGCATAAATTGGAAAAGTATGAGCATATTATAATTGAAGAGAGTAATAAAAATGCCAATAGAAGATAAAATTGATGCAATTCAAATGATTAAAGATATCGCTGCTTGTGCAACACGGCAAGAAGGGTATGAAAAAGAACAGGTACAGGTAAAAGCGGATATTGCAGAAATAAAAAACAGCCGAAAAGAAAGCACAAAATATTTAATCACAACAATTATATCTATATTAGCATTTGCACTGGGTGCTTTAGGTGTCATTCAAAAATTGTTTGAAAAAAAGGCACCTTAGTATGAAAAAAGAATATACTGAATTTATTAAAGAGTGTGGTGGTTTGGAATTTCCAAACATCTTTTTTCATCCAGGGGCCAGGGAAATATCAGATTTTGGTTTAATTAATCATTATAAAATGATTGATGGTGTTCGGGTATGGGGATACCCTGGTATACACTTTGGCATAGACCTGGGTAATTCACACATCATAAAAGATGGATATATAAACCACTTATACTCTCCTTTTATGTTTGAAAAATCCACTATGGTTTATCGATATATAAGTATGATTGAACTATTTCATAAATTTGGGTTTATAATGAAATTGTTTCATTGTAATCCTAAATGGGTAGAATTAGAATTACTGCAAAGTGGAAAAGAAATAAAAAAAGGAACTAAATTAGGATTAATTGGAAACTATAATGCACCGGTTAATGAGACATTAGTGCATTCTGAAATAGTGTCTATTGATGGATATTGTATTTCTGATTTTTTAGAATATGTGTTAAGAGAAAAGTATGGTGATACTAATTTTCAAATAACTTTGAATGATGTTATTTCAGTGTATCGAAAATGTAGCAGAACATTATTTTGGAAAGAAGACCAAATAAAAAAAGATTATGAACAATTGCGTTTAGATAACAATATTCGATTGTTGAATAAATTTAAAATTATATATAAAGACAGTACTGGAATTGAAAAAACATATTATTCCAGTAAATATTTGTTTGGAATATAAAAGGAGTAAGAGTATGCAGATTAATAATGTACACGCAGTGAATTTTTTTATGAAAAAAGGGGAGCTTGATCCAGGAGCAAAGCTGATTGAAACACTATTGAATGAAATCAATAAACCGGAACATTATCCGGGATATCCTAGATATAACACACTAAAATCTATTAGGAAAATGGGGTTGAGTCCTACACCCGGTATGGAGCCGGATACAACATGGTGTATATATGTTGCATTTTATGTGATTGAAAAAATGGGATTTGATGCCAGACCATTTACAGACCAGGCACAACCAGAAGAGATTGCAATTTTCTATACAGATGGGAATGAAATGCCACAGTGTGCCATCGATGCTACAAAAAAAGGTATTGTAAAAGAAGTAACTGAAAAAGAAGCATATGATTTAGCCAATATTGGAATTCCTGTGTTATGTGCATCTCGTGGAAAAATGGGGGCAAATAATATAAGAGGAACAGGCCATGTTGCTATTGTAGCACCTGATTATAATAGTTATATGCCGAGTAGAATAATGATTGGTCAGGCTGGTGGTTCAAATGGCTTTTTCTCGGTAAATGAACAATTTCCTTTGAATTTAGTAGAAGCACCTCGGTATTTTGTACCAAACAAGCATAAAGCATGAAAAAGTTAAAGCTTGGTAAAACATTTACTACATTAATTGTACTTGCCTTTTGTGTGATAGGAATCATCATATTATTTTCAAAAGAGTCAACAGAAAAAATGAGTAATTTTGAAAGATTGGTGCAGTTATTATTCCCTTACCTGATTCCTATTCTGGGGGGTGTTGCAATTAATGGTACAATAAAAAGCATCAAAAATTTATTAAAAAAGAGTGATAAATGAAAAAAGTATTACTTTTAGGTAATGGTATATCTAGATTACTGTACAAAGACTATATAAATAAGTGGAAAGGTGAAATTTGGGCATGTAATCGTGCTTTTTTAGAGTATGGAGATAGAATTACCAGGATTGCCGGACATGATGAGGTTATGGAAGAGGCAGCAGCATATAGAAAAAAGCATGGGTTTAGTTACAAAATATATGCAAAGAATAATGTAGCTGATATACAATTAACATGTCCAAAGCAATTTTGGGTGTGCAGTGGGATCACGCTAGTATCACAGGCATTATTTGAAGGGTATAACGTCTTTTTATGTGGTTTTGATATGGGAGGGAAAGATGTTCACTCTCCTAACCATGATACCGTGAATGTCGTATTTTGGGTTCGTAATTGGAGAAAAGTAGCGGCAGCCTTTACTTTAGATAATGTAACTTTTATTGGGTATAACCATAAACCATATATTTTAAGTGATGAGACCCCTTATAAGTATGAAAAATTGTATATTAATGGAATTGCACATATTCCGGGAGATGCATATTGTAAAATACATAAAGAATTTGTGGAAAAAGAAGGTAAAGCATTTCCAATAAAGTCTGGTTGTGTACTGGTCAGGCACATTAATGGAACTGTCCGGCAACATGGAATTAAATTAGCAAATGTTTTGGTTGCTCAAAAGAAAGGAGTAATTGTATGTTAAAAGGAGAAACTGGCGCAATACAAGTTGTTGATTTTGAAAGAAAAGGGGATATTGATATTTATGGACTGACTATAGTTGAAGATAGTAATAGTGTTTCTGTAAAACCAGCTGCAAAAAAACATGGAAATTATGGGATGGAATTAAAGTGGTCTGGATCTAGTGCTATTAATCATATATATCAAAATATTGGTGAACAAAGTGAAGTTTATTTTCGGATGTATATAAAAATACTATCTGATTTTGTGATAGCAAAGGATGAGTTTATTGAAATTTGTTCATTAAATACAGATAATACTGGTTTAGGGGATGCTTTAATAACAGCATTATTATATCAAGGTAATTATTCAATTGGATTATTGTTTTTAAATGGTAGTTGGGACTCTGATAGTTCACCAGACAGTGACACTTTTTATGAGTTAGACCGTGATGTGTGGTATATGCTTGAGATAAGATTTAAAAAAGATTATCCAGGAGGCTCACAATTCTGGTTAGATAATGAATTAATGTATAGTGATTTGGGGAAAAGTCCCACAGATTCTATATATTACGTTGTAGTTGGAAATGTAAATGGTACAGATGTGCCAAATGCAGATTCAATTATCTATGTTGATGATATTGTGGTAAATGATGAAAAGGTTGGACCTTACGCAGTCAATCAATCTGGAAATAAAATGATTTTTTTGGAGGATTAAATGGCAACAAGACAGCATGGAATACACACTTTGTCTGTAGCAGACGAAGAAATAAAAGGGATTGGTGGGAAGTTTAATTTACGGTGGGTGTCTGTTAGTGCAGATGCTGGGGATTCTCTTGTGCTGCAAGATGATGAAGGAAATAATATTTGGGAGTCTGTTGCTGGTGGGGCAAACCATATTGATGTTTTTCCAATAAAACTTAAAAAAAGTATGAATTTACTATTGAAAGTAATAGATTCTGGTGTATTATATATATACGAAATGTAAAAAGCCACGCTCCTTCCTTTTATAACTTTGGGAAGCGCACTCCTCACCTGGTGCCTTCCCTTTTTTTGCACAAAATAAAAATAAATAAAAAAGTACTTGACATTAACATTTAATTACATTATACTTTTACTTATGCTGATTAAAAAGATCAGCTGGATAAGGAGTAAGGAAATGAGAAAAATTATAGGAAGATTGAATGGCAAAGAAATCGAAATGGCCACAAATGACAGCTCAAATAATCTATTTTTACGGCTACAGGATGGCAGCTGGATGCAAATGAATTCCGCTTCAAATGTCACCGTCAATGTAATCAAAAAGGAAATTAGAGCGAGATTTAATAATCTTGATATGGCCGGAAAAATAACATACGACTTAAAAAACTTTTAATGAATCACACCGGCGCGAGCCAGTAAAGGAGAATGAGAATGAGGATGATAGAAGATGAGATTAAGAGATTTTGAAACCGGGACAAAAGTATGGGTGTATAAAAATTGGAAATATCAAGATTTTTTTTCACCCCCAGAGAGAAAATATATCGGCCATATAATTTTTAATTTTATTAGAGATAATCGTAGATTAGGATGCTCTCATAATCACAGAATTATGAAAGGTATTGTGATAGATGGAAAAGATGTCTTTGATGATCCTAATTATGATAAGATTAGTCAAAGTATGATTTCTAGAGATAAAATCATTAGGTTAAATTCCTTAAAATTGGTAAAGTTTGGATGTGATTATGAGGATTAAAAATAATTTAATAACGATTGAAATAGATTTTCATGCTTGGTTTTATAATAATAATATGTTTATGGTTAATTTATCATTATTTAAATTAACCATAAAATATTGCGAGGATAAAAAAACCATCGATGAAATCTATATAAAAATATTAATATTTTCAATTGATGTTTTGTTTAAATATTATAAAAAATGGGGGGATACATGAAACCTAAATCTATTACATTTAATATGCCTTAATGTAAGCCCGTCCTGCCGGGTAATAGGAAGGAAAAGGATTTTTTATGGATAAACTAAAAGCATTTGAATTGTTAAAGGTTAATTTTGGTGGGTGTATTAGTGACAATGAAAGTGGAATTTCAATTTGGCAAAAAGGATTTTCTGATAAAGTTGTTACAGTAGAAAGTGTTTTTATAAACTCAGTAGAAACCTTACAGGTGAAAGTATCAGACAAACGAAATTCAATGCCAATTAGTACATCAATTATCGGATTGATCAGTATTATAGCAAAAATATTAAAAGTGGATATGGGGAAATTAAATTATGGAGTATGAGTCTAAATTATACATTGTGGAAAAATCATCTTGTTATGATTCAGAATTAGAAAAGGTGTTTGCACAAATAATTTGTATGTATAATTTATCAAACACTTTTCCAGAATTTAAACATTTTATAAATGAATGTTTACCAACTGATTGTTATATTTATATTGATTCAAAACGTACAATAAAAGATGAATATGATAGTCCTTTAGTGGAGTTGCCAATTAAAGACCTTTTAGAAGTGTTGGTTCAAGAAACAAAACATGAAGATAAACATTATCATAGCCAATTAATGCCATTAATTGCATTGCTAAAAGTATTTAAATCAAGGAAAAACATAGCAATTTTACATTATGGGTATTGAAAAAAAGGAGGAGTGTAAAAAAGTGAAAATTGAAAACAGTTCCAGGATAAGAATTTTATTAAATGAACTAGAGCAGGTAAAGAAAAAGCTTAGTGATATAGACTTTTTTGAACGTGAAAAGAAAAATATTTCTAAACTTATTGCTTCTGGATCAGATAATGTGGTTATAGATATTAATGCAAAACAAGCAGCTATAATTCTGAATGTCATTAAAAAAGACTTTTTAGAAGAACAACAGAAAATAGAAATTGAATTAAGTGGTCTATAATGAATACTTTATATATAAGACCGTCAAAACACAGTGTTCTGAATTACATGAAAAGCCATATTGAACCATATAATTTAACCAAATTTCTATCTGAATGTGATGTTGATGAACTGTTTGACCTGTTGAATAATTTTGTACCAACAGTATCCGCAGCACAGGCAGGAGAGATGATAAACGCTATTTTTGACAATTTAGAAGTTAAAATGGAACCAGAAGCATATAGAATATTGGAAGGGTGATTATAAGGCTGCCCAGCGCCTCTAAATAAGGGGTATTTTTAATCTTATAGGGTAGAGTGGTGTACAAGTATCACTTTATACTTGAACGTTTATTATAGAGCATTTTAGATGTGTTGAAAGGAGTAAATTTATGATATTAAAAAATGGTCGTTATTTCGATGAAAATAACAATAACTGGAATTCACAATGGTGCACAGAAGATCAAGCAAAAAGAAATTCAGAAAGTTTAATTAATTGCAGTGATTGCAGTGATTGCCATGATTGCAGAGGTTGTAGTGATTGCATTAATTGCAGAGGTTGCAGTTATTGCAGTGATTGCGGTGGTTGTAGTGATTGCCGTGATTGCCGTGATTTTAAAAACAATCCTCAAAGATATGTAACACTAAACATAGGGTCACGAAATTCACAAACATACTTTTACTTTAATACTGAAAAAAATCAAGTTATTTGTGGGTGTTTTAATAGAACATTAGATGAATTTGAGAAAAAAGTTTTATCTGTTTATTCAGGTAATGAACAACATGGAATTGATTACAGAAAACAGATTCAAATAATGCGGTATTTACTGGAACAAAATAATGGAAATTAAAAATTTTGACAGTATTCCTGAAAAATATAGATACCGAGGGTCCACAGAAATAAACATTGACTCATATAATCCTGGTGTATATCGATGTAAAGAATGTAATTCCAACCAATTAGACCATTATTTTGAAAATCCTGGTGGGTTGTGCGGGTTTACTATGGCAGTTCCCTGGTTACCTCCAGAAATTAGAGATGATGGTTATCACGAAAGATTTGGTCATGTGTGGGAGTGTCAAGAATGCTTTACTGTACAGTGGCATCATATAGGTATTGACTTTATAAAAAAAGTTTTTGAGTGGAAAGATGATTGATTTGTTTTAAAAGGTGTGATAGATTAAAAATGCGAGCAGAAATTTAACAAACAGGAGGATAATCCAGACAGTTTTAGACAGCCCTTAATCCTGTAGGGTATGTTCGCCACATGGTCTAAACTGTCTGGATTTTTTTTATTTATGCAAAACAAAGAAGATCCAATTAAAAAGACAACAGAAAGTGGCAACACAGAATTTGTCTTTCAATCAATGTACACCATAAAAGAGCTTTTAAAAATAAAAAATTTTGCAGAATTGTATGCTTTATATAGCTATTATACATATAAAGTATTAGAAAAAAAATCAGAATTTATTAAAATTCCAACAACAAATGTCATAAAAGATTTAAAATGGTCAATAGAAAAAATCAACAAGTATAAAAAAATATTAGTTTCTATTGGATTAATAAAAATATTAAATGATAGAAGTTTCGGTAATGGAAGGTTTTTAAATCAACAAATTGAGGTTAAATCTTATCCTTTCTCTTATTATGAAAAAGCAAGGACAAAATAATTATGGAAAACACAAGTTATTATCGAAACACATTAAATTATGGAAATTATATTAGCATAAATCGAACAATTCTCATATGTCTTGGTGATGCTGCTATTATTTTAACTGAATTAATTAAAAAAGAAGATGAATTAATATACAGTAAAAAAATAGAAAATAATGGTTTTTTTTATTTTCTTATTGGTGAATTTATTCAAAAAACTCCTTTTTACAAAAATAAAATAATTGATATTTTATCACAATTGGAAAGTTTAAATCTTGTATTGAAAGAAAAAAGGGGGAAACCAGAAAAAACCTTTTATAAAATAAACTACAAAGTAATAGAAAAAATGCTTTCAGAAAAATGCATTTTAAATATAGACATGAATTCCCCACAAAGAAGAAAAAAACTCTGTACTGAAAAGTGCAAAGTGCTTAAAAGTAGGTTGCAGTCTGCAACTAACCTAGGTTGCAATCTGCAACCTACCCAGGATGCAGATTGCAACTCCTATCTTAGATCAGAATTTATTAATCAGAATTTAATTAATAGAAGAATTCAGACTTCAAAGAAGTCTGATAAACCAACATTTTCTATAAATAAATTTATTTATGAAACAATCAAAGATATAGTGCCTATGGGTAAATTTAAGAATAGGATATCAGAATCCGCCGCCAGCTGCTCAAAGGTGGTTAAAAAGGCTGAAACGTTCCTTTTGGCATTAAAAAATGGCACTTTGAAAAGCGATTATGTGTTTGATAGTAAATGGGCACATGAAAATGCAATTAGTTTTGACAGTTTAAGGAGTAAAGATTTTTCTAATGATGATGAATTTAAGGAATTTGTAGTAAAAGCTGTTAAACGGTTTGGAAGAATGAAAATGGAAGGGTATTCGCCTTATGATAAGAGAGTATTAACAAATAGTGTTGATGAGTTCTTTTACAGTCCATATGCAAAAAAGAGCTGGTTTTTGGTGTGTGTGTTTAATCAACCGGAAAAGGTGGGTGATAAAGCAGACCAGGTAAACAAAGAAAAGAATGATATTTTTGTTAATGAATTATCAGATAAGGATAAAAAGGCTTTTTTGTCTGGATGTAAAAAGGATTGGCTGAATGATGTGTATATTGATAAAGCAAGAAAAATCTATGAATGGTATGCAAAGAATTGGCCAAGTATCAGGAAGTATTGGAAGTACAAGGATGAGCATTACCACGATTATTTACCTAAATTTGGTACTTTTATATTGTTTTTTGAAAAATATAATGAGTTTTCCAGTACGTGGAAAGATTGGAAGTTAAGTAATTTTGGGTATGGAAATAAGACCTGGGATATATTTGTGAAGTGGGCAAAGATAGCGCATGAAATGGATTTGACTGTTCCAAATGATAGTGATATTGAAAAAGTAAAAAAGGCGTATGAAAGGAGATAGATATGGCAAAGGTGAAAAAAGAAGAGTTGGACATATATTTATCGGAAAACAAAGAAAAATTTAAAACTTTTATTCGTGCATATAATAAGGAAAATGGTAAAATTCCAAATTATGAGGCATTTATGAAAGAATTTGAGGTTACAAAATATCAGGCTGGGTTGATATATAGAATGTTGCAGGAACCAAAAGAAAATTTCTTTAAAATCAATTATAACAACAGAAAAATTGTGGAAGATAATAAAGTTGTAAAAGATGAGTTTCATTGGATTTTTAATATATTACGGTGGGTGATTGCTGTTGTGTGTTTTGGTGCAGGAGCGGTGAGTATAAATAACACAGCAAAATGGGCAAATGAGTACTATGGGGTTTTTTGGGGTTTTGTGGTTGCTGTGACTGTTATTGTTGTCACAGCTTGCTCATTGGACATTGCAAAAATTTGTTTTTTGAGAAGAAGAAGGTTTTTAGGTGTTATGTTTGTTATTATAATGATAATTGGTTTGTGTATATCAATAACATCAACAATAGCATCTCAGTACAATGAGAAAATAAAGGTGTCAGATGTGGGTATTGTGAGAGAATCAAATGTTCTTGCAAAAAAGGGAGAGTTTGATATCTATCTAGACAAAGAGAATCAAATTAGTGCATCTATTCAGGACAGGAAAGAGCAGAGATTGGGTTACAAAAATATAGTTGATAAATTTGATAGTGTTGAAAAGGTAAAAGCGGATAAAGGAATTTATGACAATACAATTAAAAAAATGGAAGCTTTAAATAAAGAGATAAAAGAATATGAAAAGGAATTAGAAGATGTTAGAAGTCTTAAACAGAGTTATTATGAAAAAGAAAAAAATGTTGTTAGTTTGGTTACAGGTGTTGATAATAGAAAATCGTTTTATGTGCAGATGGGAAAGATATTAGGTAATATTGATCCAATGTATGTGGAATTTTGGATGTCAGTGTTTGTGGCAATATTTTTTGATTTGTTGGTGCCATTTTCATTATCATTTGTTTTTTTAATTGGAGGAAAAGATGACAAAAGAAGAGCTAAAGATACAGTTAAGTAATTTAGAAAAAAAGCATGAAGCAGATAAAAAGGAGTTATTGCAAATATATGCAGAAAGTAATAATCCTTATAAGATCGATGATATTGTGACTGATCATAGGGGTTCAATAAAAGTGGATAAAATTACTTGTCACTATGATGGTACTTGTATTTATTGGGGTTTAAAAGTTAAGAAGGATGGTTCTTTTTATAGAACCATGCAGCGAGAATGTGTTTACCAAAAAAATGTTAGATGAGGGATAGTGGTATGAAGATTGAAGATACAAAAGGAAATGAGGTTGATTGTAAAATTGAGTTGCCTGGTAATGGTTTTAGTGTGGGTTGTGATATAAAAAGAAGTGCTATTAAACGCTTTTTTAAAACAAGATTGAAAGTGTGGGTGTCTTTTGATAATTGCACAAAGTTACTGAGTGTGTATGTAAATGATAATTGTTTGTTTGAGGTTAGATTATGTTAACTAAAGCAGAACTTATTAAAAAGCATTTAGACCAGGTGCATTATATAATAGACAAAGGGTATAAATACCTGAATGATAAAGATAAGGATTTAGTGTCCCATTGTCAGGTAAGATTAATTGGGGGAAGAGATACTTCATTCCATCAGCAAAAATGGATAAATGATATTATTAAGAAAGTTGAAAATAAACTAGGAGATGAGAGATATGGAAAATGAAGTTTTGGATGCAGTAAGAAATGTTAATGAGAAGTTATGGGAAAAATTTGGGGATGATTATGAGAGCACATTGAGATATCATACAGATGGATATAATGATAGGGTAGTTTATTTAGGTGATAGAATTTGGTGTACAGATGATGAGGGTGATAGAAAGTATGAGGAAAATGATGAGGGAACTGATTTGGATTGTGTGGAGTCTTTGTATGATTTTCTTGTTAGAACAGTAAATGCTGTAAATAGAGCTTTGGCAGATAAGGTGTTGGAGGTGTCAAATGTTAAATTTTGAAATCGAAGATGGGGATTGTGTGATTAGAGAGCAAATTGATTTTTTACTAGATTTAATTGACAATAAAAGAAATTTGTTTTTTGATGTTGGAAGTAGAGCGTATGGTGTTCAGACAGTGGAATCTGATTTTGATTTGCTTATACCAAGCAGTGATTGGTTTGATGTTGTTGATAAGTGGAAAGATAGACAGGGAGTTGAACTTAATAATTGTATTTTTAATTTTTATAAAAAGAATATCAGTGCCTGGAATATAGAATTTAAAGTATATAGTTTTTATATGAAAATAGATGAAAAAACAATTGATGTGCTTATATGTTTTGGAGTGAATAATTTTAGAGCATGGAAAATGGCAACTAAATGGATGGAAGAATTGTGTTCAAAAGACATGCATTTTAAAGCTATGGTGAGAGATAATAAGCAGATTCGGTATAGATTATTTGAGCAGTTTGTTGATTCGTGGTTACAGGTAATTGGTGATGACCGAAATAATTGTTTATATAAGATGTAAAAAGGAGTGTGTTTATGACAAGATATAAATTTCTAAAAAGAAATGTAGTAATTAATCATTATAGAATTTTAAGGGGTAATCGAGTGATTCGTGAAATGCTCCATGAAATTGATAAGTGTTTAAAGCTGGATAAACGTAAAGCTGAAAGTGAAGGTAAAAAATTATTTTTTATTAGAAATTATCAGTGGTTAAGTAAAAAGAACCAGGTTAAATATAAGCATATGCATGAGATGAGAATAGAATTATCAGGAATACTTTTATAAAAGTGCTTGACATTAACTATAATTTATGTTATGGTTTGAGGTAGTTTGGAGGGTGTGGTGATAGATAAAATAATTATTGATTTGGATGGATTCCTGTCTAAAGATCAGGAGTTGACCTCGTCTCCGGATATAACGATAGAGAATAAGATTGGTGAAGAAGTGTGTTGTTTTGAATTAAATAATGAAGATGTGGTGAAAATTGTTTGTTTGTTGCATGAAATAGCAATTAATAAAAGGATTAACATATATGAGTGAGGTGTTATAGTGTTAAATAAGATACAAATACAGAATTTTCAAATACATGAAAATGTGGAATTGTCGTTCTGTCCTGGGATAAACTTGATTGTAGGTGTGAGTGAGCATGGGAAGTCTGCTATTTTCAGAGCATTATATTGGTTAATCGAGAATAAACCAGATGGTTCTGAATACTGTTCATTCTGGAATCGTGATTTAAAAGGAAATATTGTAAAAGATATATCAGTGTCCAGTTGGTGGGATAATGGTGTTTTAGCTCATAAAAGGGATAGTAAAGTAAATGGTTATGTGTTAAATGACCAGGAATTTACAGCGTTAAATAGAGCAGTTCCAGATGAAGTTTTGAGAATGCTTAATTTGAATGAAGTAAATGTCCAGAAACAAGACGACAGGCAGTACCTTCTATTTGAGACAGAAGGTGAAGTGGCCAGAGTTTTTAATAAAATGGTTCGACTTGATACAATTGATCTGGTGTTATCTAGTGTGAAGTCAAAGGCTAGAAAGGCAAGCAGTGAGTTAAAAGTTTTTGAAGAAGAGCAAGTGAGATTAGTAGAAGAGCTAGTGCAGTATAAAAATTTGGATGCTGTTGTTAGTTTGATTGACAGTACTCAAATATTAGAAACAAGTAATCAGGAAGATGAAAAGCAAAAGACTGTTTTGAATGGGTTGTTAAGTGAGTATGAGGTAAATGAGAAAATAATTGATGGTTTGGGGTTTATTGAGGAAGTCGATGATTTGATCAGTCAATTTGAAACATTGAATAGTGAAAATTTGGTGGATAGACAGAGAGAGCTGCAGTTATCAGATGATTTAAAGGAATATGAAAATAATGTTAAAGTGATTGATGTGTGGGAACAGGTCAAAGAAGTAGAAGCATTAATCAAGGAAGCAGAAGATATTCAGACTGATATTAATGATATAAGTAAACGGCAGGTTGGTTTAAGTAATGATCTGGAATATTTTAGAACACAGCGAAGAATAAAAAAGGAACTGTTATTTGTTAATGAAATTGAAGTTGATATATTGAATTTAGAAAAAGAATATCAGGAGTTGGATAGAGATATGAATAAAAGGAAGGTGTTGATGTCTATGATGGTGGAATATAAGAATAGTGTGGTAGAAATTAAAGATTTTGAAGCAGAATATCTAGAATTGGAGTTAACATTACCGGATATATGCCCTTTGTGTGGATTGAAGAAGGAAGAAGTATGAAATTAATAGTAGTGTCTGATGATCATTTAAGGGATGATCTTCCTATTTGTCGAAATGATATTGATTGGATTGGTGTGCAAAGGGACGCAGAAGAATTTGTGTACAAAAAGGCAATTGAACATGGTTGTACAATTGTTTGTAGGACAGGTGATATATTTAATCAATCAATTGTAGTTCCAGAAATATACAATATGATGTTGGATGTTATTTGTAAGTATGGGGTTCAAGGAGTTGAAACATATATACTTCCAGGCAACCATGATTTATATTTTCACAATTTTGATGCTATTAGTAAATCATCATTTGGTGGTTTGTGGAATATAGCAAAAAGTAGTGCGTTTTTACACACATACCATGATTTAAGAGATTCTGTGGGAATACCTTATGGGAAATTGAATTTAAAAGATGGAAAGCCTGTTATTTCGTCTTCTGCAAAATATGTTTTTTTGCATGAATTGTCATTTAAGGATGAGAAAAGCAGACCTATGCAGAAGGGGTTTATTGCACAGGAATTGTTGGATATGTTTCCTGTAGCACAGTATATTTTTATTGGTGATAATCATAGAAATTATGTGTATGAAAATAATAACCGGTATGTAATTTCTCCGGGATGCCTAGTAAGACAGACAATAGACCTGGTTGATTATAAGGCTGGTTTTTATTTTGTGGATACTGATAAGGGGGATATTGAACGAATTGACTATGATGATGGAAAATTGTCATATGAATATTTGTCACAAAAAAAAGAAGATGCAAGATTTGATAAGAAAATTGAAAATTTTGTGGACTCCCTTTCCAGTGATGGTGAGGTATCTGTTGATTTTGTTGATAATTTGAAAAGAGAAGCAGATGCTAATTCAGAGGAATTAGGAACTGCTAGTGAAATAATTTATGAGGTTTTAGAGGAGTTATGTTTATGAAGGTGACTACAGTTGAAGATGTTACAAAAGTTAAAGCAAAAATGGCAAAGTTGAAAGCAAAAAGTGATAAAGCACAAGGAGTAATCGAGTCTATCCAGAAGAAATTTAAGGATGAGTATAAGCTGGATGATGTAAAAGCAGTGAAGTTGGAAATTGATACTTTAGATAAAAAGATTGAGAAGCGAAAAGAGCGGATGAGTGTTGTGTGTGAAAAGATTGAAAAAGTGTATGATTGGGAAAGTGTATGAGAGAATTGTCTTTTTATTCAAAGAAAATAAATGAATTGAAGGGTAAAAAAGAATATCTTTTGAAACGACAGGTTGTTGTTGAAACGGGTATTGGTGATTTAAAAAAGCGAGTGCTTAATATTGAAAAGGCACAGGTGTTTATTCAGGATGTTGCTGCCAGGACGCAAAATGCTTTGAAGTTTAATGTGGAAGGGATTGTACAGCTGGCATTAGATGCTGTGTTCCTAAAAGAGCAGTATAAATTTGAAATTAATTTTGTGATAAAAAGAGATAAAACAGAGGCATCTTTGTCAGTCAATAAAAATGGTTTTGAAATGACACCGAAAGATTCTAATGGTGGTGGTTTAAAGGACATCTTGGGATTGGCTTTACGGTTTGCTTTATGGAAGTATTCCAGATCAAGGAAATTAATTTTATTGGATGAGCCATTTAAAAACTTGTCTAAAGATTTACAGAGTAAAGCAGGTGAAATTTTAAAATTGTTAAGTCAGAAATTAGGTATACAGATTATTATGATTACCCATGAACAGGAATTGATGGAAATTGCTGATAAAACATTTGAGATCCAAAAAGTCAAAGATGGTGAGTGGGAAAAGTCTGTGGTGGTTGTAAGGAATTAATGGATAAGTTATTTTTGCAGTATAAAAAATTGATTGATAAAAAAGCCTACCAGGTGTCCATGAAGTGGAAGTATGATGTGGATGATCTTAAATCAGAAGGTTATTTGATATTTTTAGAGTCATTAAAAAAATATGATGAGAGCAAAGCAAAGTTTTCTACATATTTGACATGGAATTTGAAACGATTAGAGAATATATGTAGAGATGATAAAAAGAAGCAAGAAGTTGTTTTCAGTATTGAAAATATAGATGATATTGGTATAAGTCAGGAGATGTTTATTAAGTCAATTAATCAAATTGATAAATTGTCTATGGATGCCAGGAGAGTGCTTGAAATTGTGTTGGCTGATCCAGCTGGAAAGCATAATAAACATATTCATTCAAAGATGTTAAAAAGGAATTTTGCTTGGGTAAGAGGAACATGGAATGAAATAAGAGAATGGTTAAAGGATGGGGATTGATTTAATTGGATTGTTAGATGAGTTTGGTGTTGAATGGATAGATGAGGGGGCAAACACACAAGCGGGTTGGATAAATGTTAATTGTCCTGTATGTGAAGATGATGATTTCCATATGGGATGGAATTTAGATGGTGATTATTTTCACTGTTGGCGCTGTGGGGGACATCGAAATGAATATGTGTTGCAGCGGTTATTGCATGTATCATATAGTGAAGTACAAAAAAAATTAAATGAGTTTTCAGACAGGTCTTTTCTTTTGCATGACCTGAACAAAAAAAAGGTGGGAAATGTAAAAAAAATTGAATTGCCAGGTAGTGAAAGATTAGGAGAGTTGTGTAGGGAGTATTTGGAGAAAAGAAGGTTTGATCCTGATTATATTCAGGATAAGTATTTAATAAGAGATGGTGGAATATCAGGTGATTACTGTTTTAGACTAATAATTCCTATAATTTATAAGGGGCAGGTGGTTACATTCACCAGTAGGGATGTGACTGATGAACAAGAGATAAGATATAAGCAGCAGCCTTTGGAAGAGGCAGTGATGAACCCTAAACATGTTTTGTACAATTTGGATAATATTGATGATAATGAGGGGTGGGTATGTGTTGTGGAAGGTCCTGTGGATGTATGGAGAATGGGAAGTAATTTTATCTGCCCGTTTGGTACAGCATATACCGATAAGCAAATCTTAGTGATTGTGCAGTTGTTAAGCAAAAGAATTTCAAGGAGTTTTTGTATATTTATCATGTTTGATAGTGAGAAGCAAGCACAGATAATTGCAAGACAGATTGGATCTGAATTAAATGTGCTAGGTTTTACGAATGTTTATCAGATAAATTTGGAGAGTAAAAAGGATCCTGCACAGTTATCTGACAAGAAAGCACAGAAAATAAGGAAACAGTTTATGGAAATTGTGAGGAATAAGTGACAAAGAAAGTTGATTTTGATGGAACACATTTAATAATTTCATTTTCTACGAATGATCGTAATGATTTTGCAGATATGTTGGATTCTGTAAAGACTAATGTTAGTGGTAGGTGGTTTGATAAAGATAATCGAGTGTGGAAAGCACCATATAGTAAAAAAAGTATAGAGTTTTTGAAGGGGATGGAGTTTGATTTTTCTGAAAGAGTGGAGGTAAGAAAGAAAAAGAGTAAAAAAGAAAAGCAGAGATTATTAGATATTGAGCAGGAGATTCAAGCAGCATATAAGAGTGTTGTGATTGATGAGTGGAAATTGGATAAACGTATACGAAATTTTCAGAAAGAAGCAGTCCAGTTTATGGAATGGAGAAAGGGCAGAGCAATTGTGGCGGATGAAATGGGATGTATTGATGGTGAGGCAGTAATTAGTATAAATAGAGGGGGGAATGGTAAAAAGGTAAAAATAAAGGACGCTTATGCAAGATTTAAGGGAATTTCTTGTAGGCATAATTGGGATAAGGAAATAAAGACGTATTGTAGATGTTTAAAAGAGGATTTAGGAATTTTTGGATTAAATGAAGTTGTTGATATTTTGTATAAAGGAAAAAGAGAGATTATTGAGATTGTTTTGCAATCTGGTAAAGTGTTAAAATTGACACCGGATCACGAGGTGTTGGGTGTGGGTGGTCAATGGAAAAGAATAGATAGCTTTAGTGTGGGAGATAGTATTGTTGTTAATGGTGGTGTTGTTTGTAAGCAATGTAGTGGTGGGGAAAATATAATAACATATAAATATTCAAAGTTTATTGGGTATTGTAAACCTTGTATGTATAAGTGTTTAAGAACGCACAAGAATGATATAGAGGGAATAAAAAAAATAAAAAGAAAAGATGGGTATGTGTATTTGGTTGGAAAAGGTGTTAGATTTCATAAGAGAAAAGGAACATCTGGTGTATTGGAACATGTCTTTATTATGGAAAATTATTTAGGAAGAGATATTGATTTTAGTAAAGAAGAAATACACCATATAAATGAGATTAAGGATGATAATCGAATTGAAAATTTGAGGGTGGTTAGTAAAAGTGAACATAAGCATGAACATAAAGCATATGCTCGTTTTGGTAATTTTAGGCATAATAATGGAAATGAAATAGTTATTGTTCCAAAAGAGGATGTGATTTTAGAAATAAGAGTAAGAAATGAATTTATTGATGTGTATGATTTGGTAATGGATGACCCGTATAGAAATTTTGTAGTAAATGGAATTGTAGTGCATAATTGTGGAAAAACATGTGAGTCTTTAAATTATGTTAGATTACATGATGAATTTAAAAAAATATTAATTGTGTGTCCTGCAACGTTAAAAATAAATTGGAGTAGAGAAATATTTACGTGGACTGGGTGTAGAGATGTTCATGTGTTTCAGGGAAGAACACAGACATATATAGATTGTGATAGATATAGGTTTTTTATCATTAACTATGATATTTTGCAGAACTGGGTGGATTTTATATTGAAATTGAATTTTGATATTGTAATTGCAGATGAGGCACATTATTTAGGGAATAGCAAGGCAATTAGAACAGTGTCATTTCGAGAAATGTGTGAGAAAATAGATAAAGTTTTGTTTTTGTCTGGTACTCCAATTAAGAACCGTCCGGCAGAGTTTTATACTATGTTAAGTATGGTGGCACCGGATGTGTTTTCAGACCAAACAGCGTTTTTGTTTCGATATTGTGGTCCTCAGCATAATGGGTTTGGTTACTCTTTTAAGGGTGCAACGCATCAAAAGGAATTGAGAGAGTTGATTTTACCTTATATGATTAGACGGGAAAAAAGTGAGGTTTTAACTGAATTACCTGGTAAGATTAAAAATGTAATATATTTAAGTAGTACAGCAGCAGAATATAAAAAGTATACGAATGCTGTTAAGAATTTCAAAGATATTTTGGGATACTCTTCTAAAAATAAATTAGAGTTACAGAATAATATTGAAGCTGTGAAACAGGCAGCATATGAAGCAAAGAAAAGTTCGGTATATAAGTGGATTGATGATTTTTTGATGAGTGATCAGAAATTAGTTGTGTTTGCATATCATCGAAAAGCAATAGATGAATTGTATGAGAAGTACCGGGATATTGCTGTCAGGGTGTATGGTGGTGTGTCTATGCAGGATAGACAGAAAAGTATAGACAGTTTTCAGGAAAAAGAAGAGGTAAAGATGTTTATATGTCAGATTAAAGCAGCAGAGGGTTTTAATTTGACAGCAGCGTCAAATGTGGCTATACTGGAATTTACCTGGGTTCCTGCTGACCATGAACAGGCTGTTGATAGATGTGATCGAATAGGACAGAAATTTAGTGTAAATGTTTATTATTTGATTGCAGAAAACACGATTGAAGATAAATTAGTGAAAATGTTACAGAAAAAGAAGAGAATAGTGTCAGGATTGATAAATGGAGAGGAAGAAGATTTTATCAGTGAAGAGGAGATTATGAAGGGTGTGTTAGAGGAGTTGGTGAGTGGAAGTAAATAAAGTATATCGTGGTGATGCTGAAAGTGTTTTAAAGGAATTTCGTGTTAATTGTATTAATTGTACAGTTACTTCACCTCCATATTATAAACTACGGGATTATCAGGTAAAAGGACAAATTGGTTTAGAAGATAATTTTTTTGATTATTTAGAGAGATTAAGATTAGTATTTGATCAAGTTTACCGGGTAACTATGGATGATGGCAGTCTATGGGTGGTGATTGGTGATACCTATGCAAAGCAAGGGTGTTGTGGGAATGATGGTAAAAACAAAAGTAAGTATTATGATGTAAATGATGTAAAAATTCAAAGAAAAATACCAATGGGGTTTAAAGCAAAGGAGTTGATGGGGGTGCCGTGGCGTGTGGCATTTATGCTGCAGGATATGGGGTGGTATTTAAGAAATGATATTATATGGAGTAAATTGTCTGTTCTTCCAGAGTCAGTTAAGGACAGATTTACGAAGGCGCATGAATATGTGTTTTTCTTTACGAAGTCGGAAAAATATTATTTTGACCAGGATGCTGTAAAAGAAGATATTTCTTATTCATCTTATGTTCGATTAATGCAGGACATTGAAAATCAAAAGGGAAGTGATAGAGCATATGAGGGTGTAAACAATAAACAGATGAAGGCTGTATTTAAAGGAAATAGAAAAGAATTTAGGGGTGGTGGTAAGTATACAAAAGGTCAAAGTATGAATAATGATACTTTTGTTGAAAATGAGGTGAAAGGAAATAATGATAAGTTGTTGGCAAAGAATGGGACTAATATAAAAGGGCATAGTGGATATAAGAATGCAGCAGGAGAATATGTTGTGGATGTGTTGACTATGAAGCGAAATAGACGGACAGTGTGGGAAGTGTCAACAGAGGGTAGTAAATTGGCACATTATGCAACGTTTCCGCAGCGATTGGCAGAAATATGTGTGTTGGCTGGGTGTCCTTCGGAAGGGGTTGTATTGGATCCATTTTTTGGTACGGGAACAACAGGATTGGTGTCATTAGGTGTGAATCGTAAGTATGTAGGGATTGATTTAAAAGAAGAATATGTGGAAATGGCAAGAAAAAGGATACAAAGTAAGTTTGGTTTGATTGTGTAATTGGAGGTGAAGGTGTGTGATGATAGTTCATATCCTGGGACAGGAAGTAATAAAGATTGTGTTTGGAATTTTGGAAAAAAGGCATATAATAATATACCAATAATGAATCATCCTTTAAGTAGGAGTACGGACCAACCAACACGAGAAGAAATTGTATTTGATGGTGCGTTTGCGTATATGTCATGGGAAGTGTTTAAAAGATTGAGTGTGTATGAGTGTAGTATACCTACTGGTGCATGGCCAGGGAAAATATGGAGAAATAGAGATTATTTGTGTTGGTTTTCAGAATCTGTTGAAGAGGGTTATTTGGATATACATAGAAAATTGATATTTGTGTTGGATAATATTTATTAAGTATAAAAGGAAATTGACAGGTGAAAATAGAAAAAATTGATTTGTCTCAAGAGAGATTGATTATTACTTATATGATTGTGTCCACTCCTTTTTTAGAGGGTGTGTCAAAGTTAGCAAAAACTAGTTTATTTGAGTCTAAATATGCCAGATTTTTGAGTGAGTGGGTGTTGGAGTATTGGGAGCGATATAAGCAGGCACCTGGTAAAAACATCCAGGATGTTTATCATCAAAAAGTGAAAAAAGTAAGAAATGATGATGTAAAAGAGTTAATTTCTGTTTTTTTAGTGAGGCTGTCAAAAGAGTATCAGCAAACAAGTGAAACCACAAATGTTTCTTTTTTATTAACAACAGCATTAAGATTTTTCAGAGTGCAGTCATTAAAGGAAGCAAAGGAAAGACTGGAGTCTGCTATTGTCGAGGATGATCCAGAGAAAGGTGAGCATGTTATAGCAACATATAGTCGAATTGAAGAAAAACGTGGTAATGGTGTGTTTTTGTTGAACGATGCAAAGGCAATTGTAAAGGCATTAGCACAAGAAGATGAGGTTTTATTGAGATTGCCTGGTTTTTTGGGGGAAGTAGTGGGACCTTTATCCAGGTCTGATTTTGTTGCGTTTATGGCACCATTTAAGAGGGGCAAGTCTTGGTGGTCGTGGTATGTTGCACAGGTGGGTGTGTTTTATGGGTTGAAGTGTGCGTGTTTTAATTTTGAAATATCAGAGAGAAAGTATAATAGGCGTGGGTGGGTGTCTATGATGGGACAACCAATGAAGGATAAAGAGGTCATGATTCCATTTTTTGAAAGTGTGGGAAATAATGAATTTTGTGTTTCTATTGAGTATAAAAAAATGGAAGGTTTGAAAAAAAGTATTAAGGATATTGAAAAAGAACAGAAGAAATTAAGGATGCAGTTTAGGTCTGGTAATGTGTTTTTAAGTACGAGTGCTTCTGCTAGTAAGAAAGTTGAAGATATTGAAAAGGAGTTGGATAATTTAGCATATTATGATCATTATATACCAGACATGATTGTGGTAGATTCTCCTGATTTAATGTTATTTGATAAAAGAATTAGAGAGCCCAGATTACAGATAGATGAGGTATGGAAAGGGTTAAGAAGAATTTCAACAGAGAGAAATTTGTTGATTGTTGCGCCTACTCATACTAATAAGAAAACTCTAGATCGAGATGTAAAAGAGGGGGATAGTACTGAAGATATGATGAAAATGGCACATGTCACAAAGTCACTTGGTATTAATCTTAATGATACTGATAGAGCTATGTCTGCTGTTAGAATTAGTCATATTGTGGATCGTGAAGAAAAGAAGATGATGAAACAGGCATTAGTTTTGCAGTGTATAGACCTGGGGTTAGTGCATATTGATTCTAAAGATGTTAATACAGTAGTGGGGTTGAAAGAATAATGGAAAAGGTAGAATTGATTTTTGGTGATTGTTTAGATGAAATGAAGAAGATACCAAAAAATAGTGTTGATTTAATATTGTGTGATTTACCATATGGGACTACAAAGTGTTCCTGGGATGTGCCTATTCCTTTTGATCTTTTATGGATGCATTATAAAAGGTTAATTAAGAAGAATGGAGTAATTTGTTTGAATGGTTGTCAACCATTCACTAGTTTATTGATAGTAAGTAATTTGAAGATGTTTAAGTATTGTTGGGTTTGGGTAAAAGAAAGACCTGTAAATATATTACAAATAAAGAAAAGAGCTGGAAAAAATACAGAGGATGTTGTTGTGTTTTATGAAGGTCAGTGTATATACAATGCACAAAAGATAAAGCATGATGGAAAGTTAAGGACAAATAGTATTAAGAATGGTTCTTTAGGGGTGTTAGTGGATAGTGCTAATAAAAAAGCAAGTTCTTATAGAGATGATAGAACTCGGTGGCCTTTGCAGACTTTGTATATCACAAGAGATATTCTAAAAAGTAATTTGCATCCAACACAAAAACCAGAAGAATTATGTGAGTATATGATTAAAACATATACGAATGAGGGTGATTTGGTTTTGGATAATTGTATGGGTAGTGGTACGTCCGGTGTTGCAGCAGTGCATTTAAAAAGAAGATTTATTGGAATGGAAAATAATGAGAAGTTTTTTAATATAGCAAAAGAAAGAATTATTAATGAGAGTTTGAAATTTAATATATAAGGAGTTTTTATGTTAGTAAATCGTGAGAGTTTTTTAACTGATTTGAAAAAAGCGGAAATTTGTGTTGATAAAAAGGCAAGTGGGTTTTATCAATTATTTTGTTTTGAAGGTGGATATGTGTATTCCTCGTTTTGGGATAGAATGTTTTCTAAAGTTTTTTTAGGAAAACAGTATGAGGCAATTGAAGGAAATATATGTGCACGGGATCTGATTGAATTGTTGGCTTCTATGAAGGAAGTGGAAGTTGAAATTGTTACTGAAAATATGGAAATGAGGATTAATAGTGCGGGTAAGTCAAAGGCTGTTTTTCCTTTAGTGTCTAATCAGCATGTAAGTGAATGGCTGGAAGCATTAAAGGAAAAGAGGCGGTTGGTAGAAGAAGTGGATTGGAGGGTTGTTCCTGCTTTTTTTAAGGAAGCATTTGTTTATTGTTTTTTTAAATCGAATAATCAGAATGAAAAGTCAGGTGTGGTGGTAAAAGGGCATGATGTTGTTTATACGAATGGTAGTAGAGTGAATCATTTTACTATGGATTGTGCTATGGGCGAGTTTATGTTGTCGGATGTGATAGCACAAAGAATGTGTAAGTTTTTTGAAGTATTGAATGTAACTCAATATTGTTTGATGGAAGATTGCATATTATTTAGAATGGTGGATGGAACAGTGATTGTGTGTGCATTGGGAAATATGAGTAATTATATTAATTTTACTGATTTTTTAAGAAATTATGAAATTGATGAAATAGAACAAAAGTATGATTTTCCTATGGAAATTGATGATGTGATTGCACGGTGTTCTTTGTTTGCGGAGCATATTAATGTGTCAGATGCAGATTTGGTTTATTTGACTTTGACAGATGAAGGGATTATATGTAATTCACAACAGAAAGGAAAAAAGACATTTGAAGAAACAGTTAGATGGAAAAATAATGATGATTATGTGTATTTGAGAAAATCACCTATAAAAATATGTTCTGATTGTAAACGGCTTCTCTATGGTTTGAGTAAATCGCACATAGTTTATTTGGCATTTGAGAATAAAATGTGTTTTGTGAATAAAGAAAGTGAAACAATTATATCTTTGTTGTATGAGGTAAAGAAATAAATGAAGGACGGCTTTTTTGAAGAATTTAAAGAAATATATGAGGTGTCAATAAGTAAAGAAAAGCCGTTAAAAACATATACTTGTGAAGATTGTAAATTATATCAGAGTTGTAAATCACCAAAGATAAAGGTGACTGGTCAAGGAAGAAAAAGAATAATGCTTGTATTTGAGTTTCCAGGAAAGGAAGAGGGAATAGTAGGTAAGTTTTTAGTAGGTGAAACAAAGAGGTTATTAACAGGAATTTTCCTGAAATATGGAGTGAAAATAGAACAGGATTGCTGGATAACAAGTGCAGTTCGATGCACCCCATTTGATAAGAAAAATATGTTAAGAGTACCTACGAAAAAAGAAATAAGTATGTGTCGAAAGAATTTATTAAGTGATATTGAAACATTAACTCCAAATGTGATTATTGTTTTGGGTGATATTGCTTTGACCAGTTTGCTTGGTCATAGGTTAGTGGGGAGAATGAAAAAAGGGAAATATACTGATTGGTTAAATTTACAGGTGCCGGATCAAGAAATGAAAAAGTGGATATGTTGTGTTTTTTCTCCTTATTTTATTAAAAACAGAATGAATGATTCCAGGAAAGAATGGGACATTAATATTTATATGGGGATGTGGAAAAAGCAGATAAAGAATGCTCTTTTGAAGTGGAATGTGGATGTTCCAATTATGAATTATAAGAGTAGAATAAAGACGATAACAGATGAAAAAAAGATTTATTCTGTTCTAGATAGATATATAAGAGAGAAATATAAGTGGATAGCATTTGACTATGAAACTACTGGAATAAAGCCACATCGAAAAGAGCAAAGAATATTATGTGTGTCTATTAGTAATGGAAATGAAAGTGTGTCTTTTCCTGTTCTTAATACATCTTTATTTAGAAGTAAGTTTAAGATGTTAATGGAATGTGAAGAGATAGGTAAGATTGCGCATCAATTGTCATTTGAGGAGTTGTGGACAAAGGTGAAGTTGAATATGGATGTGTGTGGAAAACGGTATGATACGTTATTGGCGGCACACTGTATTAATAATCGAAGGTCTTTAAGTTCTAATGGTTTGAAGTTTTTAGTATATGTGAATTTTGGTGTTTTGGGGTATGATGGGGATGTTGATAAATATATACATAGGACTAAAGAAAATGAGATTAAAAAGTCAGGGAATGCTTTGAATTGTTTGGATGAGTTGGAGTTGGAAACGTTATTGAAATATAATGCAGAGGATTCCTATTTCACGTATTTGTTATTTAAGTTGCAAAGAAAAGTATTGAAGGGAAAAAAGAGAGAAGGGTTTAACTTTTTTATGGAGGGGCAGGCAGCATTGCTTTCTGCATCTGCCAGGGGTGTGAGTTTTAATACACAAATGGCGGTGAATGATGTTATTAAGTTGAAAAGAAAGTTGGATTGTATTGAGAAGAGAATAAAGACAAATGAGAAGATTGTTAAGGAATATGGTGATAGTTTTAATTTTAATAGTACAACACAATTACGGGATTATTTGTTTAGAGTGGAAGGATTGTCAGGTTTTAAGCTTACAAAGACAGATTTGATGTCTGTGGATAAGGAAGTGATTGATGAGTTAAATAAACGAAATGATCTTCCTGTCTTACAAGATATATTGAAGTATAGGAAGTGGGATAAAGTTCTGAGTACATATTATGAACCATATTTGAGAGAAAAGTGTGATGATAGAATGAATTCATTTTTTGGATTGAGTAATGTAATTACATACCGGTCATCGTGTAGTAGTGTTAATTTACAGAACATACCTAAACGTGATTTGGAGATTAAGGGAATGATGAGAAGGTTGTTTCATGCAGAATAGATTAGTGGAATATGACTTTAAGCAGGCGGAGGTTTGTGCAATTGCGTGTTATTCGCTTGATCCAGTGTTAGTTGATTATATTACTGATTTGACATCTGATATGCATAAGGATGTTAGTTTTAGGTTGTTTTTAATGAAAAGAGAGGAGGTGACAAGTAGATTAAGGCAGATAGGGAAAAATAAATTTACATTTTTAGAGTTTTATGGTGGATGGTTTAAACAAGCAGCAGAGGGAATTTGGAAGGATTTGATTGAAGAAGATAAACAGCATTTGAAGAAAAAAGGAATAAGACATTTGGATGATTTTGTGGGGCATGTTGAGACTGTGGAAAAGTGGTTGTGGAAAAAATTTTGTGTGTATGCTGAATGGCGAAAGGAGACAATAAGAGAGTATTTGAAAAAAGGATATATTGATCTTTTAACGGGTTTTCGCTGCTATGGGCCTATGAAACGTAATGAAATATTTTCGTACCGTGCTCAAGGCACAGCGTTCCATTGGTTAATGTATTGGTATATTCAGGTGTCAAAGAAGTTAAAAGAAAAAAGAATAACAAGGAGTTATTTTTGGGGTGAGATACATGATGCTGCTTTAGGAAATATACATCCGGATGATGAAAAAGAGATTGATTATTGGGTATGGTTTTATGGGACACAAGAAATAAGGGAGCATTGGCCGTGGATTAATGTGCCACTATTAATTGAAAAAGAGAAATCAGAAATTGGTGGTACATGGGCAAAGATGGAAAAATGTGGAGTGTTAAAATTTTAAAATAAAAGGAGTACGGGTATGAAAGAAAAGACTTTAGATGAAAAGGTAAATGAATTGAAAATGAAAAACAGTTTTGAGTACATGCACAAAATGAAAAAAAGGATTAACATGGTTAAATCAGTAGTGTTATTTGTTATATCTTTTGTGTTGTTGTTCGGGTTTGTACATGGGGTGGTGTTTAATAAGGTTGGTGTAGATAATTATGGTGATAATACATTATTATCTGTTCAATCAATTTCGTTTGGCAGGTGGCCTTTTTGGTATATGGTTACTGGTGTATTTTTGTTTGGTATAGTTGTGGCATTTGCAATCATGTCCTGGGTGGATAATAAAGGAATTGATGATACTTTGTTAGATGTTAATTCAGAGTTTGGGTTAAGAGCGGTGATTGCAAATTGTAAGAAGATTTTGAAGGATAAAGGGAGTTGGACAGAAGAGGATGAAAAGAAGAAGTAAATAAATTTTTAGATAAAGGAGTAAAGTGTGAAAAAAGAATTGCCAAAATTTAAGGTGGGGGATGAGGTTATGTGGAGTAGCCAGGCATCTTCTTTTGAAAAGGTAAAACAAGGTGTTGTAGTTGGTATAGTGCCTAAGGGAGTACATGTACATCGTGGATTTTTGGTAAGGGGAACAGAGCATTTAATGAAATACAATAAGAGTAGACTTGGTGATGGATATGGACGTGACCATGAATCATATCTGGTGTTGGTGAATGATAAGTACTTGTATTGGCCAAGAGTTTCACAGTTAAATTTAGTGAGGGTTTAGTATGTTTTTGTATGAAAAGCACAGGCCAACTAGTTTTGATCAAATGGTTGGTAGTAAAGAGAATTTAGAAGCATTAAAAAAAGTGTTTGCAAAGAAAAGTGAAGATAGACCACATGTTTTTCTATTTTGTGGGGATACTGGAACAGGTAAGACAACAGCAGCGAGAATTTGTGTAAGTATGCTTGGTGTTCGTAATTCTATTGAGGTTAATGTTGCTGTTGATCGAGGAATTGACTTGTCCAGGAGTATAGAGGAGGATATTAGAACGTCTCCATTATTGGATAAATATTGGGTGTATATATTGGATGAAGTGCATGAAATGACCAGGAATTTACAGGAAGCATTATTGAAGTTGTTAGAAGATGTTCCTGATTATGTGTATTTTTTTCTTTGTACTTCGGAAGAGAAAAAGATATTACCTAAAATTAAGCACCGGTGTGATGTTTATCGATTTGAAGTTTTTCAGGAGAAGTATATTAAACAGTTAGTAAATAGGGTGTGTAAAAAGGAAAATATTGAGCTCACAGAGAAAGTTTTAACTGTGTTATGTACAAATAGTGACGGTTCTGCCAGGAAAGCATTAACTTTATTGGAGAATGTATCTAATCTTGATGATGAAAAAAGTCAATTAAGTGTGTTGAAAAGGGATTCTGAGGATCCAGTTGTTTTGGATTTGTGTAGAAAGTTGTTAAGTAGTGATAAGTGGGAAGAGATTAGTGATATTTTGAAAGGGTTGTCAGAAGAGATTGAAAAGATAAGATATTGTGTGCTTGGTTATATGGCAGCAGTTATTTTAAAGGGAAGAAATAATAAAGCAGCATTTATAATTGAGTGTTTTTCTACTCCATTTTATAATGTTGGTAAACCTGGTCTAGTTTTGGCGTGTTATCAATCTTTTTTTCTAAATAAATAAAAATATTTTGAAAAAAGAGTCGGAATTTGGGTATTTTTTTGTATAATGTTTATAAGGAGAATAAAGATTATGAAAGAAAAGGATGGTAAGTTTCCAGTTAATAGGTTTAAGCTGGAAATTGAGTGTGAAAGCCAGCATATGTTGTATCAGGAATATTATGATAAAATGTTGGATGCTAAGGCTTTGAAAGATAAGGCAGTGACTTATTTAAGCAAGGTGATAGCTGAAAGGAGTTTGTATTATCAGCAGAACGCAGATACTGAGCCGAAGATGAAGGGGTTAAAAGCAACAATTCCTACAATTGAGGCATTGGTTGCGTGTGATGAGGGAGTGGTGAAGGCAAAGGATACATTAACTGAACATCAATTGTGTTTGGGGTGTGCAGAGCGGGATGTAAAAACTTTGGAGCAGCGGTGTAGTATGCTTAAATATTTGGTAATGTTGTTTTCAAAGGGGTATTATACTGTTGATGGACCAAAGCATTATGATGAATCAACAAATGATAGAATTAGAGATGAACAGAGGGAATCTCTGAATAAAAAAAGAAGGAATAAGGAGTAGTTTTTATGGCAAGAAAATTGGATCCTGCGAGATATCAGGAACGTTATGATGAAAATGTGCAGGGTGGAACAGTAGTTCAGTTACCGGGTACAGTGAAGCGATATAAGATGGTTGAAGAAGAAGATGATGGTGAAGGGGAAAATAGAATTGTTATTGTTCCTTTTGTAATTAAGACTGATAGGCATCCGCTGCTTGCTTTGAATCCAGGAAGATATAAGGTGGGTGATTTGGACTTTGTTTTTTCTGTAATAATTCATAGAAATGTTGGTATTCAGAAGAAAACAATAATTTGTCCAACAACATATGGAAAAGAGTGTCCGGTGTGTGAACATTTAACTGATCTAAGAGATCAAGGTAAGGAAGAGACAAAAGAGTATAAAAACATTAATAAATCGGGTCGTGTTTGGTATAATGTGTATAAGTATTCAAAGAAAAAAGATAGAAAACCAAAATTAGAGGTGCTTGAGGTATCACAATGGCAGTTTGAAAAAGAGTTGATGAGAGCTGCTAATAAAGCTGGTAAAGGTAGACCTGTGGCATATGCTGACCCGGAAGATGGGAAAGTTGTGTGTTTTAAGGCGGAAAAAATAAAGACTTATGGGTTTAAGTATAAAGAATTTTCTTTTAAGAAACGGGATAATAATTATGAAGATTCTTTGATTGATGCTGCTATAAGTTTTGATGAGTATGTGGATAAACTTCTTTCATATGAAGAAATTGCCATGATGTTGTTTGGTAAAAGATCAACAGAGAAAAAGGTGAGTAAAAAAAGAAAAGAAGAGGATGAGGACGAAGAAGATGAAGAAGATGAGGATGAAGTAGAGGACGAAGAAGATGAAGAAGATGAGGATGAAGAAGATGAAGAAGATGAAGAAGATGAAGTGAAGAAAAAACCAGTAGAAAAAAAGAGTAAAAAAGAAGAAGATGTTTGTCCGGAAGGGCATAAATTTGGAATAGATGTAGATAAGAAAAAAGCATGTAAAAAGTGTATTTTGTGGGATAAGTGTAGTGATGCAAATGCCGCACTGTTAAAAGACGTGTAAGGAGAGTAAGCAGCATGGAAGAATGGATTGAACAAAAAAAAGCATTGGCATATTTAAAAGAACATGAAATTATCCGAACAGGGAAAGCATTAAATTCTTTCATGCTGCGGAAAGGGAAGGGGGTTTTTGTAAAAAAGGCTAATGATGGGCACCATTGGGAATACTCTTTTAGTAAATTAAAAGAATATGTTGAATTAGTTAAAAAAGAGACTGAAATGGTTAAGTCTGGTAAATATATGTCAGTGTCCGATTTGTCTAATCGTGATGGTGTTGTTAGGATTACAGTGTATCGAAATATAGAAGAATATGAAGTGGATACTGTTCAGATTGGAAAGGCACAATATGTGCTTATTGAAGAATATGATAAAAAGGTAAAAGGAATTTAATATGGAAGTACGTTATGTAACAGGGTGTGATTTATTGGGTGCTGTTGTGGGTGGTGGTGAGGGTCAATCAGGGTTTATACCCGGTATTTTAAATATAGTGGGTGATACAGGAACTGCTAAAAGTTTTTTAGCTTGTGAGATAGTTGCGGCTAATTATCATAAATATGGTAAGAAGTTTAAGTGGATGTATGATCCTGCAGAAGGAAAAATCAAGATTGATACATTGTCTTTGTATGGCGTTGATATTGTGAAAAAGAAAGAAGATGGTGGAGTTCGTTCAAAGACAGTTGAAGACTTTCATTATAATTATCATAATTTTTTGGAGAGTTTAGAAGATGATGAATGTGGTATTTATGTTCTTGATTCTCTGGATGGAATCAATAGTGATGCTGCTAGAGCAAGAATGGAAAAGAAGATGCGTTTAATGGATAAAGGAAAAAAACTTGATAAAGGCACCTTTGCATTAGAGACTCCAAAGTATTTATCACAGGAATTTTTTAAGAATATTACAAGTGATACAGAAGATAAAGGTTGTTTGTTGATTATAATTTCACAAACAAGAGATGCAATTAACGCTATGTTTAAAACGCAGTGTAGAGCTGGTGGAAAAGCATTAGATTTTTATGCCAATTATATTATGTGGCTTGCTTCTATGCACAAGATTGTGAAAAATGAGTTAGAAATTGGTAGGGTAATTAAGGCAAAAATGACAAAGACTAGGACTTCTAGGCCGTCTAGGAAGTGTATGTTTCCAGTTATGTATGAGATTGGTGTTGATAATATTGGAGCAAATGTTGATTTTTTGTTTGACTTAAGAAGTGTAAAGACTGGAAAGCTTGAAAAGAGTAGTTCTATTGTGTGGGATGGCGAAGTAAATACAAAGATTGCAGATGCAACAGTTAAGGAACTTACAAGTTTTTTAAAAGAAGTAAGTGCATATGATGTTTATCGTGAGTTCCTTATAAAGAATGAATTGAAATCAACTAAAAAGTCATGTTTGCAGTATATAGAAAGTGAAAAAGGAACTGCTTTTTATGATAAGTTTGAAGAGGTATTTGGAAAGCAGGGTGTGTCTATGAAACGGGATGAATTGATTCTGTGGATTGAAGAGAGTGCGGAACGAAAGCAGGAGTTAACCAGGCGTGTTTTAGAGAAATGGGAAGCACGGGAAAAGTCTGTATTGTCAGGAAGAAAGAAAAAATATGAATAGGATATCATTAAAAGAAGAAATGAAAGTAAGTGATTCTTCTTTATATAAATTATTTTTGTCATTTATGTGTTTGGTTGCAAAAAAAGTTAAAGTGTGTGATATTATTAGAGTGTTAAAGATAAATAAAGACATAGATAAAAATGCTTTAGATTATTTTACTTTGGTTGGATTAAATATGTTAGCAGAAGATATTGAAAAGGAAAATAATAAGGAAATAGTGGTATGATTGAATTGAATAATAACGAGATAAGAGTTGTTTTGAATAGTATGGCAATGCTTAAAGGAAAAGTGTCGGCAGTTACAGATAAAAAGAAGTTTGACAGTTTGCATAAACGATTAAGCAAAGCACTTTATCCAATTAAACCACGCAGTTGTAAAGCAAAGGGCCGTAGTTTTCAGCAGTGGGTGTGTAAAGAGATTGGAGAGTTGCTTGGAATTGAGTACAAACAATTAGATGATCAGTGTGAAATTCATTCCAGGGAAATGGGTTTGAGTGGCAATGATGTGGTTTTAAGAGGTGAGGCATTAAAGAAATTTCCGTTTTCAGTGGAAGTAAAGAATGTTGAAAAGTTTAATCTTTTGCAGACAATACGGCAGGTGGTGGCAAATCAGTCACAGGGAACTAATTGGATTATTTTTCATAAAAAGAATGGATCTGTTCCTATTGTGGTTTTGGAGTGGGAAGTGTTAAAGAATGTTATGGCAGTTAGTTTTAGAAACAAAAACTATACAGGAGTATAGTGTTTGAATAAGACACTAGGTATCGGGTGGTCAAAGTAAATAGGTGCCGTAACGTTTGACCGTGAGACATCTATAAGTTGCCAATTGGGAATTAAATAACTTGTTGGTAACTCCCTGGTTCTGGTGTCTTTTTTGAATTATAATTTAAAAGGAGTGAATAATGGTACGTAAAAGGATTAAGGAAGTTTTAAATAAGAAGTTGAATGATTGGTTAAAAAGTATTGATGATGGTGTACTGGTAGATAAGATTAGAAAAAGTGTTATTGTTACTGGTGGTGCAATTGTTAATATGTTGTTGGATGAAAAGGTGAATGATTTTGATGTTTATTTTAAAGATGGGTATGTTTTGTTGGATGTGGTAAAGCATTATGTGGATAAATTTAATAAAGGAAATGATACTAGTTGTGCAAGAATTAAAATAAGTAATGAAAAGGAAAGTATTTTTTTTATTGATGGTTGTAGTGTGGCAGAAGCAAACAGTTTATTGTTTAATGGTGCACATGTTAGTGTTTATGTTAAAAGTAGTGGTGTTGCTGGAAACATGTATGGTGCTTTAGAAGATGCGGATGAGATTAGTGAAGATGATTTAGAAAAGGATGGTGAGAAATATCAACCTGTTTATTTGTCATCAAATGCAATAACATTATCAAATAAGATTCAGTTAGTTCTTCGGTTCTTTGGGGAGCCGGAGGAAATACATAAGAATTTTGATTTTGTTCATTGCACTTGTTATTGGACTTCTTGGGATAATCAATTGGTACTTCCCGCAGAGGCATTAGAGGCGATTATTAATAAGCAGTTGGTGTTTTGTGGAAGTAAGTACCCAATATGTTCTATATTACGGATGAGAAAGTTTATTAAAAGAGGATTTAATATTAATGCAGGACAGGTGTTGAAGATATGTATGGCAATGTCAAAGTTAGATTTATGTAGTATTAGTGTGTTGAATGATCAATTAACCGGGGTGGATTCTAGTTATTTTTCTATGTTGATTGATGCTTTGCAAAAGAAAAAAGAAGAAGATAGTTCTTTTAATTTTGGTGCTGAGTATGTAACTACAATAGTTGATAGGATATTTGGATGAAAGATATAATGCTTGATTTGGAAACTATGAGTACAGGCAGTTATGCCGCTATAATTTCGATAGGTGCTGTTTATTTTGATGGAGATAAGCTAGGGCAGCGGTTTTATGAGACTGTTTCTTTAGAATCAGTAATGGCAGCAAAGTTTAGTATTGATGCTTCCACTATATTATGGTGGATGCGACAGTCAGATGAGGCAAGGAAAGAATTTGGTAAAAGTAATAAATCAATTATGATTGTTTTGGATGAATTTTCTAGTTTTTGTAAAAAGCGGGATAATGTTAGAATTTGGGGTAATGGTTCTGATTTTGATAATGTAATTTTAGGGAATGCGTATAGAGTTTTTAAAATGGATATTCCTTGGAAGTATACAAATAATAGATGTTTCAGGACTGTAAAGAACATTCACCCATTAAAAATATATCCGGATACACATAACGCGCATAATGCATTATCAGATGCTGTGTGGCAAGCAGAATGTTTGATTGAAATTGTGAAAACATACAAATTTGATTTGAATTAGAGGGAGTATGGAAGAAAAAGAAGTAGTTGTTTGTAAAGGGTGTGGTTATTTATTAGGTGCAGGGAATAATTTTTGTTTGTTTAAGGCTGAATTTGTAAATAAATCTACGTATGTAAAAATTATAAATAGGTTTGACGTAAAGGGAGTGGTGTCTGCAGCAAGGCAGAATGTGAGGAACAATTGTAAGAATAAGAAGTCGATTGTTCCTTTTTATGTTTTTCAGATAAAGCGTTGGATTAGTAAAAAGGTGAGAAAGGAATTAAGAAGTGTCAAAAAAAGTAGTAAAAAAGAAAGATGATAAAATAAAAGTATACGATATTTCAGGTGAAATTAATATTGAATGTACCACAGTCATATCAAATGTAAAGAATGATATATGTACATCATCTGGAATTAATGTTGTCCTTATGGAAGGAAAAAAGAATAAAACACGATTATTTAGGCTTAATGAAAATCAATTAAAACAGTTGTATTCATGGTTGGTGATGTAGTATGGATGTGGATGCTCTTATTGGTGGGTATATTGATGAAGATGTGGATTTGCCAGATATTAAAGATAATAGAATTGCTAGTTTTGCATTTCGATATGCAGTTGAGTTTAAAAAAACTAGAGGTGTATGGGCATCAGAGTATGGAGTACATAAACATACAATAGATATGTGGCTTGCTAGAAAAGATGTTCGGGAATTTATATTTTGTATTCGTGTAAATCAGCGAAAAAAAATGAATGTGGTTGCACAAAGAATGAAAGAGCAGCCACTTATAAAGTTATTGGAATTGTTGGAAAAACCAGTTGATAATGCACAAATGGCAGAAGTTGTTAGAAAGACAGCTGGTGATTGTTTGCGAATAGTAGTAAAAGGAAAACTACCATTAGATGAGAATGAAGAGCGTTTAGTGAGTGTTAATGTAACAAATAATAATCAAGTACAGGCAGTTTCGGAATCTAATGTCTCAGTGGAGGAATTAAAACGTAGGGTTCAGGAGATAGAACTATTGGAGCAAATTGTTGATGGATAATGAGGGTGAGTTAAAAGCACAAATAGAGAATAAAACAAAACAAGCTAAAAAGAAGATTGAGACTAGTTGGCCTTTACTGTACTGGTCTATGGAGTATCATAGAAATAGTAAAGGTAAAAAGATGGATTTTAATGATGCTTGGTTTTTAATTGATTTATATAAAAATATTTTGAAATGGCCATATTTTGTTGCCAAGAAATCAGCACAGTGTTTTATTTCGGAGCTTATGATTGTGTTGTCACTATATGAAGCTGGTGTTTTGGGGTTTTGTATAATGTACAGTCTTCCTAATGATAATTTAAAGCGACGGTTTGTTAATAATAGAGTTGATAAAGCTTTGCGGGAAATCCCTTTTTATGTGAAATTGTATGATGATGCAAAGGGTGTAAAAAGAACAGAATTAAAGCATTTTGGTAGAGGGTCTATTGCATATATTAACTCTAGAAATGAGAAGGAATATATTGAGATCCCTGTTGATGCTTCTACTGTGGATGAAAAAGATAGATGTGATATGGCTAATCTTGAAATGATCAAGGATAGAATGATTGCGTCTGAGTATGGGTATCAAAGAGAGATATCAAATCCATCTATAGAGGGGTATGGTGTTGATTATAGATATGAGCAGTACAGTACACAGGGAAAGTATAACATAAGATGTAATTGTGGTGAGTGGGTAGTTCCTGATTTTTTTGTTAATGTTGTTAGGCAGGTTGGTGAGAGAAAATGGGAAGCAATTGATCCAAATTACGTAAAAAACCAGACTCCTGATATAAATGTGTATTGCCATCATTGCTGGAAACCGATAGACAGATTAAAAAAAGGTGAGTGGGTTGAAAAATACCCGGATAAATTATGGGTGGGAAGAGAGATAGGATCATTGATAAGTAAAGCAAAAGGGTGTAGACCTGGTGTGTTGGTTGATGAGTGGATTGATGTATGTGGACATGACCAAAAAACACAGTTGTTTTATAATTTTAAATTGGGTTTGGCATATACAAGCGCAGGGGCAAAAATAACTGAGACATCGTTATTGAGTTGCCAGGAGAGGTATTCCTTTCCTATACGAAAGGAAGATGTTAAGGGTGTGCTTTTTATGGGTGTGGATGTGGGATCTGTTTTGAATGTGGTTATTCGAGAAAGGATTATAATAGGAAGTGTGATTAAGTTACGGCTTGTTTTAGTGACGACTGTGGCTTCATTTTCATTATTAAGGGATTTGATTACATATTGGAGTCCAAAAATTGTGGTGGTAGACTCAAAACCGGAAATTCATAGTGTTTTGGATTTAAAAGAGTGGAATAAACACGTGTATTTGACTAAATTTCAGCATGGTTTGTTGAAGATCCAAATAAATAAACAAGAGCGGATGATATCGATGGACCGTACCTGTTTATTAGACATGGTAAAAGAAAGTTTTGATAAACAAGTGTATGTGATACCAGAGGGGTTTGAAACAATAGATGGTGGTGACTATGTTGCACATTTAAAGGCATCTACCAGGGTGCTCTTGTTGGATGAAGCACATCCTGAAAAGAGTTATTATAGTTGGGAGCATAGTATGCCGGATCATTATTTTTTGTCGGAATCTTTTTGTCTCCAGGCTAGTATAATTGATCCGGGTGGAAATGTGTTGGATTTTTATAAAAAGTGGGTGGTAGAAATTAATACTGAAAAGGATAAAGTGGTTAAAGAAGTGGTAAGACAGACAAATGAGAGTGAAGATTCTGCCAGGTCAAAGCTGAATGTACCTATAGGTATTTCACCAACACATTATTTATCTATGTTACAGAATAAATATGCAGAAAGAAAAAAGAAATGATTTGTACAGGTGTATGTGAAAAAGAGTTTTTGGGTGATGTTTTTAAGATTGAGTACAATTGTAAAAAAATTACTGTTTTTTTGAAACGGTATAAAGGGTTGCATGTTGAACTAGTTAGAGAAAATAGGGGTTTGTACACAGATTGTTGGGAATTGTGTAATCGTGCTTTGTGGGATGGGTATGGAAGAATTAAACATAAACAAAGGATGTACAAGGCTCATCGTTTTTTGTTTTCTTTTTTTTCTGGAATTGATATAGATAGTTTTAGTGGTAAATTATTAAATCATCAATGTGATAACAGAAAGTGTTGTAATCCGTATCATTTGTTGATTGGAACACATACGGATAATATGAATGAAAGAAGTGAAAGGAATAGATGTGCATGTGGTGTACAAAATGCAGCACACATATTAACCGAAGAGGATGTATTGTATATTCTGGGTAGTGAAATGATAGATGAATATCTTGCTGGTGTTTTGGGAGTAGTGGAAGAAACTATAAAAAGAGTGAGAAAAAGAGAGACATGGAAGCATGTTGAGGTAGAAGAAAAAGTTTGTGGAATTGATGTAGATATTTTATAAAAGTAATTGACATTAACATTTTTATCTAGTATACTTTGGGTTATAGGAGTCAAGAGCATATGGTTTTAACAAAGCAGTTTCCTTAAATGGAAGCAATTCCCATTTTTGTGGGAACAGTGTTAGAGAAGCATATATTTGTCGAGAAGTGGATGAGTGAATCTGTGTGCTTTGGAAATGAGCTTGGTAGTGTCTGAAACGATACATGATAGAAAGGAAGGTGGCATTCATGTATACCGGTTGTGGAACCAGCCACCTTCCTTATTTTTAAAAGGTTAGGTATGAGGGCAAAAGAGATAAAATGAAGTTAAAAAGAAGTCAAATAAAGGCGTTGTCTGATTCAAAGAAAAGCATTTTTAAAGATATTTTAAGGATTCAGAGGTCTATACTTCATCATAAACGTATGAGAGATTGGGCGAAAACCGCATTTAGAGGTTTTACTGATGTTGCAATGAAAGATGCTATTGGAGAAGATTGGTACAGTAGTTGTTGTTCTTTGTGTTGTAAGTACAGGGGTGCCCGGTGTGTTGGATGTCCTTTGTTTATAAATAATTGTGGTTGTAGTGGATATAAGAAAATATATGGTGGTGATCATTATTATATAGATACACCGTGGGTTATGCTAAATGAATCAATGACATGGAGTGTATTTGTTGAAAATGAAAATAAATATATGCTCCCTGCATTAGATAAAGTGTTAGATTATTATTATAAGTTATTTGAGGAAGCTAGTGATGAATGATGATGTGAAGTTGGAACTAATAAAAGCAAAAGTAACAAATAAGCAGGTAATTGCATATCTAAAAAAGAACCATGAAATTGAGTGTGAATTTCCTATTCAGGCATGGAGAGTGGTTTTTAAGGAAAATTTAATGGATGAAATAATGCTTTTTTATGGCATTAAATAAAATACAGTAAGGAGTTTTTATGACAGGAAATGAAGATGATTTTGATGAAGATGATGATTTCGATGATGATTTCGATGATGAAGATGATGATGAAGATTTTGATGAAGATGATGATTTTGGGGATGACGACGAGTAAAAGTATTTAAAGATAAGCAAGCATGTTCTCATGCTTGCTTTTTTATCTAGGGGGATAGAATGAATTGTAGTGTTTCAAATAATGGTGTGTGTAAAAGTTTTAAGAAAGCAGATAACTGTATAGATTGTGCATTGAAATTGAAAAAAGAAATGGAAGATATAGGACATAAAGCACAAACACAAATATCTTTTTTTGCTGATATTGTTACTGCAATAAAGATGTATGAGAAAGCAAAGATAATTCAGTTAAAAGAGCAGTTATTGGCTGAATTGGCTAGCAGTTCTATGCAAAGAGTCCATGAAAAAATGGAAGCAATGATTAAAGAAATACCAGTGGAAGGTGAAGTAACAATTGAAAGTGATAAAGTGGTGATGCAGATTGTTTTGTCTGGGTTGTTACAAGCAAGTAATAAGGCATGTACGATTCTTAAATTGGAAAATGTAATGCAGTATTGGCATGAAATCAGGAGCCAGGTAATGTGGATAATGGGTAATCCTGATTTGGATGTTTTGGCACATGAAGCAGTAGAAGTGGTTATACATGAAAAGAAAGAAGATGTGAAAAAGGAAATTGATGATATTTTGGATGATTGTGTGCAGGTAACAGATGAAAAATTTAAATTAAGTAGTTTTAATAAGGTAAATGAAGATGAAAAAGGTATGCGGGATGATGCTTTATATGGTGAAGATTTATGTGAAAAAAATACATTTGATATTAGTGTGGATGTAAAAAAAACACAGGATGAATTTTTACCATTCTGTTATGCTGAATGTGCTCATTTGTCATTAACTGAAAAATCACAAAATGAAGCAGAGAATGGTAATTTATTGTCACATATTTGTTATTTATATAACAAAAGATTGTTTCATAATTCTCATGCTCCAAAATTAGAAAGATTAAAGGAATGTACATACAGGCAGTAATTGACTATGATATAATATACTTATCATAGGAGATGAAAGACATGAGAACAAAGCAAGCAAATAGAAAATTAGAAAACAAACGGTGGGAAAATACCGTTAAGCAAAAAAAGATAATAGAGAGTACTTTGTACAATCCTGAATTTCTCACCTGGGTTAGGGGTGGTGGAACTAGAGGGATAAGAGACAAAGTACTCACTATAAATACAAATACGTTACGTGCTATGGCGGATAAGACACCTCTTGTGAATTCTATTATAAACGCTAGAATCAATCAACATTATCCGTATACAAAATTTATCACCGAAGAAGAGGCAAAAGAGGGTTCTAAGGGGTTTATAATTAGGCATATTCAAAAGGGAAAAAAAGTAGATGACAATGATAAACGGATGGTGTCTCTTTTAGGGAAATATGTTCTACAAACGGGTTTTAAGTATGATCCCGAGAGGGAAGACGATTTTGCAGATTATATAAATATGACTGTGAGGGAAGAATTAATTATAGACCAACTGGCAACAGAGATTCAGATGAACCAGAAGGGACAACCGGTGGCATTTTGGGCAGTTGATGGTGGTACAATTAAGCGTACAAGTGAAGAATATCATAATAAAAGTGTTAAATTTGTACAGGAAATAGAAGATGTGGTGGTTGCAGAGTACAGTCATGAAAATCTTATATTTGATTATATGAATAAACGTGTGGATTTAAACTTTCGAGGGTATGGGTATTCTCCGCTGGAACAGGCAATAGATGTGATTACAACGCTTTTGTTTGGGTACAGCCACTTAAGGGGTCAGTTTACAAAAGATAAGATGCCTAAAGGGTTTATTTCGGTGATGGGTGAAATAGACTCTATTGGTATATCGGCAATACAACAGTATTGGTATTCTGCTATGTCTGGGGCAGGTGGGGAGTGGAATATTCCTATTTTACCCTCTGGAAAAGATGGTGTGGGGCTGGATTTTAAGGCAATTGGATCCTCAAACAGGGATATGGAGTATCATAAGGGTATGATGTTTATTTCTAGCATAATTGCTGCGGTTATGTCTATTGATTTAGCGGAGATTGGAATTAAGGCAGACGATTCCACTTCATTAATTGGTGAGTCCTCAGAACCTAGGGTGACTGCATCTAAAGAGAGAGGATTACATTCTCTTTTAATGTTTAATCAACAGTATGTAAATAAAAACATACGGAAAATGACAACGGATTATCAATTAGAATTTGTAGGTTATAATCCGGAAGATATGAAAATGAAGTCTGAAATCAGGCAGTTACAGTTGAAGACAGACACATCAATAGATGAATTGCGGATTAAGGATGGAAAAAAACCATATAAAAAAGAATGGTCTGAGATGCCATTAAATGAACAGGCTGTGATAATTTTTAATAATATGAAGGCAAGAGAGAAACAGGAGGAACAACAGAAAGCACAGATGGAACAACAAGGGCAACAAAATGATAATGAATTTTATGATGATGATTATCCAGAAGAGGATATGGAAAAAAGTATGAAGGTTGATTTTGATAAATTCATGGAATTTAAAGATTGGCAGAAGGAATTTGAAAAAAGAACAAAGAGGTGACAGTGTGGAAAGATATTATGTAGCAGATGGTTATTTCCCTAATGGAGAGTCAAGACCAAAAAGGGAAGTAAGTGTAGTTAAAGTGGGAGAAAAAACAACATTAGTGAGATATATTGATGATGGTACAGAAATTCATGTGTTTCATAAAAGTATTATGAGGGTGTGTAATGGGTAAGGCATTTGGGAATAGGCAGAAAAAGTACAAATTAGTACCTGGTGATGATTATCCAACAGCATATTCATTAACAGAGTTGTTGTTTAGTAATCAGAAGAAAATAGGGATTAAGTTTGATTGTAATAAGACAGTGTGGGAACCAGCAGCGGGTGACGGGCATATGGTGAAAGTGTTAAAGGATAAGTTTAATCATGTTGTGTCTAGTGATATTAGTCATGGGTATATGGAGTACGAAAAAGGTAAACTAAAAGAGAGTGATGGTGGGTATTTTTGTGATTTTTTAAATGTTGAGCATGAAATAAATAATGTTGATTATATTATAACAAATCCACCATTTTCTTTAGCGGATGAATTTATATTAAGAGCAAAAAAGTATGATCCAGAGATTATATGTTTTTTGTTGAGAACTAATTATTTATCAGGACAGTCTAGAGGGAATAAAGGAATATACGATGGTTTAGCACATGTAGCAGTGTTTGATCGAATGCCTGATTTTAGGGCACCTATACGGGAAGATGGTAAGTTTCCTACTGCCATGAATGTGTATGCATGGTTTATATGGAGAAGGGGATGGAAAAAGAAAGCGGATTTTACAACAATAAAGTGTGGAGAATTTTGTTTAAAGAGTAAGGAGATGAGTGATAGTTATCGGAGAGGATTATATGAAATTATTGGATATCCAAAAAGGAAGGTGAAAATATGACGTATGAAGAGAGTAATGAAGTATTAGGTATCTATCAGGCATCTGTAATAATGGGTGATAAGGATTTATCGGAAAATAAGATGAATGTGTGCAAACATCCAGAAAAAGAGGGTGATTTTAGTGATGTTGTTAAAGGAAGTCCTGTAAATAGAGGCATTTTAAAATTTGACCAAATTGAAAAGGAATGGGATGAAAGAATTCAGGAGAATATTAAGGCACAATTGGATTATTATAGGGCACTTGGAAGAGATAGTTTTAAAAATAGTTGGCTTGATAAAATAGATGAATTTGAAATAAGTAATAGAGTACATGAAGATGTTGTTAAAAAGCAGAAAAGAAATACATTTTGTTTCTTAAATAATTTGTTGTTAAAACAAGACAGTAAACAAGATAGTGAAGAAAACAATGAACCAATTAAAGAAGAATATATAACAGACAGTGAAAAGTTGGGGTTTTTTAGAAGTGCTATACGGGTAAAATATGGTTTTATCCTTATTGATGAGAATCTTAGTGAGTTTTGTGTATATTTAAAGAATTTATTAGAAGGTCGTGTTGTTAGTACTCCATTAGGTATTATGAAAGTAGTTTTAGTGGAAAATAAGAAGTATGATTTAGTGGTTAAACAGAAAGATAAATGGTATTGGACAGGATTTAATTTTTCTAAATAGGCGAAATGAGGATTGAATAAGGAGAGTGTGGAGTAATGGCAGTAGAGAGTGCTTATAACCAAATCTTAAATGAGCAGTTAGTTTGTGTTATTAAGAATTTCTTTATTAAAAAAAAGTGTACTAAATGGTATGAAGTGATTAAGTATAGATTTGGTTTAGAAGGTGAAAAACCACATACATTTAAGGAATGTAGTGTAATTTTTGGTGTGTCAAAAGAAAGGATTAGGCAGATAACAATAAAAGCTATTCGGGTTATTCGTGAAGATGCTAAAATTGTGAAAATATTGAGGGAGTTTTTATAAATAAAGAACATAAGTGTATTATAAATCATACATTTAAATTATGTAGATAATTAGTGTATAAAAACCTTGTATATAAAACTACAAGGTTTTTGAAAAAGGAGTTTAAGTATGGGGTTGTCTGAATATACCAGTAGAGAGTTGTTAAATGGGTTGATTGTTTCGATTAAGGGTGATATTGCCAATTTGCAGTTAGCAAATTGGTGTGCATTAAAGCAGGATAGAATGATTGAGTTAGGAAAGCTTTTGTGTGTTTTAGAGAAGGTAAAGGTGATATTGTGACAGTGTTTAAAAAAGGGGATTGTGTAACGTGGTGTAGTGGAGCAAATAATACTGAAACTGTTAAGGTGGGAGTAATAATTGCAGTAGTTCCTGCTGATTATAATTTATATTTCTATGATATGAAACTTGAAAAGGTTAGATTAAGAAATAGATTTATGTGGTTAAGAAAGTATAGTTTGAATATGATAAACAAATCAAGGAATAGTTTACCTAGGAATCATGAATCTTATTTGGTGTTGGTAAAGAATAAATATGTATACTGGCCAAGAGTGAAGTATTTAAGTATGTGGGAGTGGTAAAAATGACAGCAAGACAGGTAATTGAAAAATTGTTAAAAGGGGAAAGTCATACATATAGAGCACATTTACATGATTATTTTATAGATGAGTTTAATAAATTTAAGTTAGAAAATATGATTCCAGCTAATAAAAAGTTTTTAGTGACACGTGAAATTATTGATATTAAAATTGAATTGGTTAACATAAAAGGAGAATAGTTTATGAATGATTTACATGACAGATTTAAATTTCATCAATTGAATGAAAAACAGATTAAAAAGTGTAGTGAGGTTCGAGGGAAAGCATTGGAATATGCTGAAATGTTGGTGTTGAATTGTCCAGAAGGTAGGGAGTTGTCATTAGCATTAACCAAGTTGGAAGAGGTAGTGTTTTGGGCAAATGCTGGAATAGCCAGGGAGAAACAGTTAGTGAAACCAGTAAAGTATGTAGAAGATAAAGATATTAGAGTACATATGGTTGCTGCTTTAACAGAAAGTGTGGGTAAAAAATCAAATGATTTAATACAAGGTGTTTTGGATGTTTTACCTGCACAAAGAAAGTTAGAAATAGGGTTAACTTGTGCAGTATGTGGAAAAGGCGAATGTGAATGTGAAAATTTGAAAAAAATAGTGGATGATGGTTTTGATTTTTATAAAGGTTCTTGGGAATGTAAAGGATGTAAAATAAAAGTGGGAAGAATGAAGGAAATAATTCATGAAAGTAATTGTTATGTAGGATATGCAATTGAAAGGATGAAAGTAAAGGCTGAACTTGAGAAAGATGCTCATTTATGTATGGGTTGTGGGACTGTGGGTTGTTTATGCGGTCAGTAGAAGAGATTGATAGACTGAATGCTGAGATTGTGCAAAAAAAGGAACAGTTAAAAAATGTGAAAGGTCGTGAGATCGAGGTGTATACCAGAATTGTAGGATATTATCGTGCAATTAAGAACTGGAATCTAGGAAGAGCAGCAGAACAGAAGAAAAGAAAAGTGTTTGATATGAAAGCTTCTATGGATAAAAAAGAACTTGACATTAACAATAAAATGCAGTAAGGTTTAAATGGAGGTGTGGTAGTGAATAAGTTAGAGAAAATTAGGATTAAATATCCATTAACAGGATCGTGTTCGTTAGGATGGAAATATGGACAAATAAAGTATCTTATTAATGGGTGGATAAGTAGACATCCGGATCCGTTAGTGCCTATTGCTTTTTGGATTAATAGTAAGTACCAAATAGTAGAGTGTGAATATGAAGATGTTTGGAACAGGACACATAGTATATGTTATGTTGAACCAGATAAACCCCCAACATTGACAGCGTGTAAAAAGTCAAAAGAAATATTGAAGACTGATTTGAGTGGATTAGAAATTAGTGAGCTTGGGCAGGTTGTGGAAGCTGGTGGTGCAGTAAAGAATGGTGCTGTTTATGAGAAAATGTGGAATAAGTTAAAGGAGACGTATAAACAATTTATTTGTCCTTCTAAAGCAGGTGAGTTGGCTATTATGAAAGTAATTGAAGAAAGGTATTTGGAGTAAATGAACATTCAGTTTTTTCTTAATAATTTGTGGTTGTGGAAGTGTGGTATGTTGGAAGTAAATAATGAAAAAGAGGATTATAGTAGTATGATTAAGTCTGAATGGTCTAATGAATTTGAGAAATTTATGAGAAATAGGCTTTTAGTTGGTAGTTTAAGATATGGTAAGTTGAATAGTGAAAAACCTGTTTATGCTCGAGTAAGAAGTATTGAGAAAAGATTGAGTGCATTTAAAGAGACTAAAAATAAAGAGATTTTAGTTGATATTGCTAATCTATGTATGCTTGAATTTGAAGAGGGTGATGGTGAGTTTAATGCTCTGGATGGTTCAGAGCATACAAGTATAAAAGGAGTGTGAAAGATGAAATTAATTAAACCTTATTTTGAGATAATTACGCCGATAAATAGGATTGCTGTTTTAAAAAAGATAGAACAGTGTGGCAGAGTGTGTTATAAATCAGAGGATAGGATAACAGAGGATTCTGCCAGTGAGTTTGTTTTACAGATTGATAAAAGACAGCATTATTCTGTATTGGAGCATGAAATTATAACGGTGAAAATTGTGTGTGATCGTGGTGTTTCACATGAAATAGTAAGACATCGAATTGCTTCATTTAGTCAGGAATCAACCAGGTATTGTAATTATTCAAAAGATAAATTTGACAATCAATTAACGTTTATAATACCAAGTTGGTTGTGTATTGAACCAAATGAGGTAGATGCTTTGTTTTCTAATTGTGAAAAATATGATAGTGCGGAGTTGCAATGGATAAAAAGTATGAGCAAGGTGGAAAATGAATATATTCAGTATATGTCTTATTATGGTTGGACACCGCAGCAAGCCAGGTGTGTGCTTCCTAATAGCTTAAAGACTGAAATTGTGATTACTGCTAATTTAAGAGAATGGCAGCATATATTTAGGCTGCGATGTGATAAAGCAGCACATCCACAAATGCGGGAGATAATGGTTCCTTTACAGGAAGTATTTAGAAAGGAATTGCCAGAAATATTTGGAGTATGTAAATGAAAACACATTATGGTGCTGGAAAGATGGAAAGACTTTTAGAGAGTATTCTTGAACAGTTTAATGATAATGGCATTAATGTGGAGGATATGGTTCCAGAACAGAAATTGATTGAATGGGCTAAAGATAAAGAAATAAATGGTATTTGGAGTGATAGGGATATTCAAGAATTTGCTTCTGAAAATTATGAACCAGGTGATGTCTTTACTAAAGAGCAGATTATAGAATGGTGTAAGAATAATCTGGAAAGTGGTGATTTGGTATGAAAGTGATACATGAAGAGTTTACAGCAGTATGTAAAAATTGTGATTTGTTTTCTATTGCAGGTGGAGTTCATAGTGAGAATTCCTTGAGGTTGGTGGCAGAAGTACATAGTAAGAATACAGGACATGATGTGCTTGTGACTATAGAAAAGAATTATGTGATAGAGGGAAAACATGATTGAAGTAGATTTGACAGAAGATGACCATATGTGTTTAGGATTTGCTTATAATGCAATATATGATAAGTATGTAAAGGCAAAAAGAAGTAGACCAAAAGAACCGGAAGATGTTTCCTTGAATAATTTAAGGATTGATACCTACGGGGATCAGTTAAGAAGGTTACAGGTTATTTTAAAAGACAAGTTAAAGATAAACTGTGAGTTTAAGGATTTATAATTATTGCTTTTCTATATTAAACTATGTATGATTAGTGCATTGGGGGAGTTTATGGAAAACTATTCAGATTTGGATACTGTAAAAAAGCATTTATTAAGTGTTTTGAAAAAGAAAAGAATTGTGTTAGGTAAAGGAGAAACGGTGCTTTCTCCTTTGTTGTTTAAATCGTTTATGCAGAGTATGGAAAAATCAAAAGCATACCCTGTAGGTACTGTCCGGGAATGGAAGGGACATAGCTATAAGAAGATAGCACCGGGTAAATGGAGAAGGATGTATAGGGGAGACTCAAAAGGAAAGCGAATATCAATAGGTCGATTAATGGCATCTATACAGAAAGCAGAATCATTTAAAGAACTTATGGATATAATTAAGAATAATTTCTCTAGGTTTCAAGATGAAGATAGGAAGATTGATCCTGTTGTTAAGCAGTTATTAACAGCGGCAAGAGGAAAGAAAGGTGAGATTGAGCCTAGAGTGCATGAGGTAAAAGAACCAGAGCCTGTGGTGAGTGTTGAAGAAACAGAGATTGAGAAGTTGCAGAAAGAAATAGCTGAATATGATGAGATAATCAAAACAGGTAAAGTAGGAACAGGTGCTTTATTGTCTTCTGCCAGTATAAAGCAGATTGAAAAGTTAAGGGATGCGGCTAAAAAGCAGCTGGAAGGGTTGGAACCTAATAAAAAGAAAATAGATAGTGATTTGACAGAAAATGGATATCATTTTTTAAATAGGGAGATGGATCATACAGATAAGTTGGTGGATAATCCAACAAAGCCTTATATTTCACCAAATGGTGGTGATATGCAACCATCATCTGATTTTTATATGAAATTACAATCAAAGGAGTATCCTCAGTATGATTTTCGTTTTGAAATTGAAAAAAGATCTTCCCCTTTTAAGGTAAAGGATAAAACATTACGAACGTATTATGTACTTGTGGGGTATCCGAAGAAGGTTGATAATGAGGCAACAAAGGTGGAAAAATTACGAGGTGAATTAAGTGCTGTAAAGTCTGAATTACAAAAGGATAGGGAAGAAAGAATTGCATATATAAATAAAGAAATAGCAAAGTATGAGAAAATGAGGGATTCTGGAGAAAGTGAGACTGGGAATAAGTTGTCTAATTTGGATATTAAAAAGGCAAAAAATATAATATCAATTCATAAGAACCAATTAAAAGAAATTGAGGGGTATATTGCGGCTGATAAGGAAAAGGAAGCAGTAAAGGAAGCAGTAAAGGAAGCAGTAAAGGAAGCAGTAAAGCCAGAAATAAAGCCAGAAGCAGAAAAGGAAAGTGAAGATGATAAAACTATTCCAGAAGAATTAACTTCACCAACTAAAGTTGATGAGCCAGATAAGATTGATGAAATTATAAATAAAGAACCGGAGAAGATAAAGGTTAAGGTGCCAAGGGTGAGGGATCCTAAGAAGATTCAAAAGGTGATTAATAAGGCCACTCCGGAGAATAGGAATGAGGTGAGTGCTATGATAAATGGGTTTGATCCGGCAGTAGAAACGCAGGCAGCGGCTATGGAGAAGAAGCCGTATGTATTTTTACCAAAGACAAAAGAATATGAAGGGGTTGGTAAGGTTTTGGATTATACAGAAGTCCCACCTATTCATCTTCAATTGTTTAATGAAAAAACAATACTAAACAAAGAAAGACCTTCATTTGTGCCAGTGATAAATGAAGGTTATTTTGATTATTCTAACAATCAAGTAGTTGCTGTAAAGATTGCAAAAAACAGATATCTTTTACGCACTGAACGGTTATTAGGGGGATCTGTTAATACAGAAAGTTCAGAGGGGGGTTATGCAGTTGTGTCTTTGGATGTTTTGGCGATAGCACAGCATTATTATTTAACAAAGAAAAAGGCAGAATATAAAATTGCAATCAAAGAGTCAGATGAAAAGTCAAAGAAATTTTATGCAAGGGCAATTGATGATGAATTAGCAAGTATTGAGAAGTTGAAAAAGGAAGTAGTTGTTCCAGGACAAGAAAATATATATAAAATGAGATTGAATGGAAAATTGGAAAATATAAAGGTTTATCAAGCATATATTGATGGTACACGTAAGATTAAGCATAGAGGTGGAGTAAAAGCACCTAAAATGTTAGGTAAGAATAAAATGTCATATGAACAGTCTGGTTTTTATTCAAACATGGGTGTTAAGAGTAGTACAGAAAAGTGGAGTAAACAAAGAGAGTTGATGGAAGATTTACAGAATAAAATGAATGATATGCAAATTCAATATGAAGATAATTTAGGAACGTATACAAAGGGTAAAGAAACATCATATGGTGATAAAGGTACAAAGGATACTATTTTAAAGTCACATGGTGTTAGAGTTAAAAGACAGAATGGTGATGAAATAAATGATAGTGAGGTGAAGCAAATATCAGATGCATTAGATGATATATATGGTGTGTTTGGTAATCGTAGTGACATGGCAACTAAATTTGGATTAAAAATATCGCATAGTGGTGAGGTGTTGATGCATGCTAGAAAAGCAGTTGGTATATATACTCCACAGTATCGTGCAATTGGTGTGTCTGCAGCACATGGTGTTGGTGGTTTTGGGTTTACATTGTCTCATGAATGGGCACATTTTATGGATAACTATTTGGGGAATTCAAAAGGGTGTAATTATGCAAGTGATGATTATGGTGGTATAACATATGAGGTGGCTAATACATTCAGAAAGAATATGAAGCTTCCACAAGGTTCTGGTTATCAAAATAGAACGTGTGAGTGCTTTGCAAGAGCATTAGAGCAGTATTTTGCCCATAAAACATTTGCACAAGAAGTTTATCAGGAAAATAATAATTATAGAGGCAATCATCCATCCATTGAGGTGTTTGAGAAGGAAGTAAAGCCTTTGATTGAAAAATGGTTTCAGGAAAATGATAGTTTGTTGAAGTCTCTATATGTACCGGTGGTGATAAAATGACTAGTAAAATAATTTGTTTTGATTTTGATGGTGTAATAGCAAAATTTGATTGTTCTGAGTGTAAAGTATGTATGAAAAACACCTGTAAAGGGTGTGATAACTTTGGCACACCTATTCAATCCACAATTGATGTAATAAACCGATTATATGATGAAGGGCATATCATTTTAATATGGTCTGTGAGGCGGAAAAGTGGGGCACTAGAGCGATATTTACATGAAAGTGGTGTAAATTATCATCTTATAAACTCTTTGCATTACAACCCCGCTGGCACGTCTATAAAGCCATATTATGATGTGCTGGTGGATGATCGGGCAGTAGGGTTTGATGAAAATATGAATTTATATGAAGAGATTATGAAAATATTGAATAAAAGTAGTTGACATTAACATTATAATCTAGTATGATATGAGAAGAGTTGAAAAGGGAAGGTGATGGAAGATTTAATTGTAAGACCAAATATAGCTGATTTGTATCGGATGAAGTTAGAGTATTTGGAAAATATGAGTAAATTAGCTGTTTTGGATAGAGATATTCATAGTTTAATTACTCCATATAATGGTTATCTTTCTTATGATATAAAGTGGGGGCATAATTTCAGAGAAAGTGGAAGAAATTTAAAAGCAGAAGAATGTAATGAAAAGTATATTGATAGAATTATATGGGGGTTTTTAGTAAAGTCTTATCAGTTAGGTAAGTACATGCTTTGTACAAAATACAGTGATCTGAAGAAAAGTATAGAAAATTATGAATCACCTGTATTCAATCCGGAGAATGCAATAGGCTGGTTAAGTGTGCTTAAAGAAGATGTGTATGAGAATATTGAAAAGCTTATTGTGAGTGTATATCAGGAGTTAATAACAGGCACATATCATACAGGTAATGGTTGTAATAACAGAGTAAAGAAAAAAAGAAATAATTCAGGTGTGGACACACATTTTATTTTAGGTGTAAGTGATTATTATTATATGAATAGGGAGTGTAATCTTAAACCAACATTTACAGATGATTTAGAAAAAGCTTGTTATTTGTTGGATGGAAAGAAGATTCCAGATATTACATTAAAGCAGCGCATGTATGCTGATAAACAGTATACTGGTGAGAATGAGTATATGAAAATAGTTGTTTATCAGACTAGTAATACACATTATACTTTGAATGAAGAAATAAGAGCCAAGTTTAACCGGTTAAGTGATAATGCTGGAAAAATTGGTAAAGATATAGGTGTTAAAATTAAGATTTTTGAATAAAAGGAGTGTTGTTATGAAGTATAAATTAACAGAAAATAAAAAAGAAATTAATGGTATTATTTTGTATCAAATACAAGCATTGGTTTGTTTTAGTAGTGTGAATGGGGGTGATTTGGGTGGATGGGTAAAAAAAGAAAGTAATTTGTCTCAGGAAGGTGATGCCTGGGTGTATGGT
>Ga0172380_10000407_pt1 | contig 85700 bp, 94 predicted proteins | sample Leawe162metaG_FD_119747 | JGI IMG/M metagenome (GOLD analysis project Ga0172380, IMG submission 119747) | Leachate microbial communities from a municipal landfill in Southern Ontario, Canada - Leachate well 162 metaG | ecosystem: Engineered > Solid waste > Landfill > Unclassified | place... | reverse complement strand
ACATGGGTAATGTTGCGTTGGTTCGCTGTTCGTGGATTGCAAACCGGTTCGATGGCTGGCTGTTGTGGGTGCATTGGATGATGGGGAATTGTGTAGGTGCATAGAGTAGGAGAAATATTTAAGTAGGTTTAAAATTTGTAGCTACATTTCATATATAATCGTATCTTGTAGCTACAAATTAACTACACTGTAAATTATGGCGAAAAGTAAACCGATCGGGGTAAGATTCGATGATAGAATTTTAGCAAAGTACCCAACCTTAACCCCTCAAAAAATTCTGAATAAGCTGACGGAAAACGACCTGGGCAGTCCTGAAAAATTTAAAGTAAAGCAGGGTAAAATAAAAGTACAAACTGATATCCCAATAAAAAAATTGGACCTTCTAAGGGGCTTCGATGAACCTAAAAAATATGACTTTGGGGATGCCAAATTTTTGATCATTGAGAACTTTACCGAATATCGGATGCAGGATAAACCAAAGAATAAATTTGAAGCAATTGACTGGTTAAAAAAGAAAGCTGCTGCCGATGAAAAAATTAAAGAGGCGTGGAAAAATCGGCACAATGTTTAGTATTTAATTTCATCATTCCAGCAAAGTATTTGACCAATAAATTTCTTTTTTTTCTTTGGGTGTATTTTAAACCATTCAATAAAATCATGTACATCTAATCCATCATTCTTTGCTACATCTCCTGCACTGATTAAAAAATATTCATCAGTTCTACTATCCTTTGGTATCATTACATGAATATTGCTACCGATAAATTCTATATGAACATCCCAAACCTTTTTTAATTCAATATCTGGAGCAATAATTATCTGCTTACTTGCATAAGGTTTACCACTCCAAACACGGGGAGAAAATTTATCTCCTACTTTCCAGCGATTACCGGCACGTATTGTATGATGTTTTGGTTCAAAAGGAGTGGGTGGATATTTACCTTTTCCTTTTGGGTCATGGATATATTGCACTCCATTAGCTTTGGAATAATATAGTGCCATAACTTCAACGGAAGGCTTAATTGATTCCCAAAGTTTATCTACAAAAAATGTAGGTTGCCCTTTGCGTGGATGGTTTACTGGAAAGTTCCTGCTGAATATAATTACTCTGCTCATTTTAATAATCTTTTGTTTTAAACACACTGGCTTCTGCTGGTGTCAACTCCTGCAGAAGACAATCCGGCAAATATTTTCTTTCAGCCTGGGCAATGTATGGATAGATCTTCTTAAACCTTTCCACGGCCAGCGGCCAGACTTTCATTGTCTGAAACTTTGACCAGGTATGTGTTTTATCATGGCTACCATTCAGCGAACTAAGTATAAGATAGTTTAAAGGATGGGTAGCTACTGATGGAAAGCCACCGATGTTATCTTTTTTCGGAAGAATGTGTGCTCTAGCTGCCCTCATATATTTTGCCGGAATCCAGTCGCCGGTTTCCCAGCACTTCGGTTCTTCCCTTCTTTTAATATCCTCAAACCATAGTTGCTGTTTTTCAAAAGCTTTGGCAGCTTCATTATCTACCAGCTTATTGTCGGTAGATATTGTCCGGCGCAGCTTATTGCCAGCATTTGCGGCTGCAGTTCTCTTGTTCTTCCGGTCAATAGCTTCCTGAAATTTTTTATCCTTTAATGTTGGGTCAGGATGATGGTCCATATTGTAACCGCCATAACCAGCAGTGGGCCATAGCTTACAACCGAGATGGCATTTACACTTTTTTCTTTGGATATAACCCATTAGTCAGTTTTTTGGTTAGTTTTTTTAGTTCTCTCAAAATTATTTTTCTCTGAGCATCGGTAAATCTGGCTCCGTTTTTTTCGTTTAACTTATCAGAGAACAATCCGCTGCTAATATCCAGTAGGCGGCATATTTCAGCTTTATTTATCAATGGATTTTTTAGCAGATTTTTTTCTTTTTTGAAGGTGTCTTTTGCTTTTCTCATGAATCAAAAGTAATATTATTTGTTAAAATCTCTAAAAAAATATTTTTAAATACGAATTTTAATTTTTAGGTTTGTTTCATAATTACTCTTATTTCTTACAAAATACTTTCATAATGAAGGACGAAAAAACAGAAAAATTAACCTGTAAAGAGCAAATCACCACCCATTTATTTAAGCAAGAAGAACGTGACTGGGCATGGCTTAGTAGAAAAACTGATATTCCGTATGGTACTATTTACGGGATATTTGTACAAAATACTGTTGAATTAACCCAGGAAAGGCTTAATTTGATAAATCATGCCTTAAAATCCGAATTTACACTGGACGTTCCAGAGGAAACCACAACTGCTTAATTGCTAATAATGGCTAATCGCTTTTTAGACAACAATTTTTATAAAAGTCCATACGTAAGGTCCTTAGAAGGCCCTTTGAAGGCCCTTTATAGCTTCATCATTTGTGATTGCACTCCTTCCGGTGTTTGGCCCCTTGATTTACAGGCCGCCAGCATGTATATTGGTTTTGATATTCCTGCCGAAAAGTTTACCACATTTTTTATAGAAAAAGGCAAAGCTATTGATATGGGAAATGGAAGATTTTTCTTTCCAGATTTCATTGAACATCAATACCCGTCTGGTTTACAAAGTTGGAACAAGTCGCACAATAAAATAATTTTAGAACTCAACAACTTAGGTTTTTTGTGTGAGGCTAAAGACAGAAATTTAATCCCTGAAAAATACAGATCATCAGGGATTTTATTTTTAGTAAACAAAGGGGCTTCGAAGGGGCTTGAAAGCCCCTATGGTAATGGTAATGGTCAAGGTAATGGTAATGGTCAAATTAAAGGAGGCAAATTTTCTGAATTTGAATTACTCTTTACCGAAGATTTACAAAAAAGCTGTTTTGAAATTTTACACAGGTCGCAGTTTGGCTCCGGCATAACTGTTACTCCTGAACATATTGATAATTTATTCATCCAATTTTGCGAAACTCAAAAATCCTCAACCGAATGGTATCAGGGAGAGGATAAAATTTGGCTGCATTTCAAAAGATGGATTCCAAAACAAAAAATAAACAATGTCATTACTCCCGCAAGTTCAGATGCCGTTGAACGATCGGTTACAGGTTTATTGTCCAAACGTAAGTGGTGATGAAAGGAAACTTGTCGCTACCTGGTTTGGCGATAAGATAGCTTCACTTTCGGAGGACAATTACAAAGACGCTTTAAATTTAGTCGTCGCCGAAATTTGTATTCTCAACGGTCTGGAAACTTATGATGAAGTTTCCCAGCAAGCAATGTATGTTGCTCAAATGCGAATAATAGCAAAATTTATTTATGAGGGCTTTAGCCATCTTACCATACAGGAACTAACAACCGCTTTTCATTATAACCTGCATGGAAAATTTGTAAATGATAGCAACAAAGAAATTATAAAGCAATACAAAAACAAAAAAATTAATTGTGAATTTATTGGGCAGGTGCTTGCTGCATACTGCAAATACAAAGAGTGGTACATCAACAATACCGAAGGAATGATCAATGTGGTTAAGCCACCAGAATTGCTGGAACAAAAAATTGTGAAAGACTGGGATGAACACGATGAAAACGAAAGACGGATTGATATTAACCGGGCGTTCACTGCTTTTCTTAATGACCCAAAATGGAATTATAAATTGATGGATTATAAATTTTATCATCAACTTGTAAAGGATGGCGCATTGAATGAAGATATTCACAAACGGTTTGAAAAAAATGTAAGGAACGAATTGTTGGCAATAAAACAGAGAGAAAAACTTATGCCATCTGTTGTTCGCAAAGGAAAAAAAGGTAGGATAATCGAAAAGCATTATGATAATCATCTCGCCATAGATTCCGAATTACATAAGTTGAGAAACGGGGTGGATATTGCTGTTGATATTCAATCAAAGCAAACGGCTGTTGTTTTTTACTTCAAAGAATTAAGGGATGATGGCCGCAGAACTGTTTACGTAAAAGAAGCTAAAGAAAATGAGCAAGAGTAGAATGTTTTTAATGACAGCAAAGGGTATTGCAGAAAAAGTTGTAGAACTTCTTCGGCCCCATTGTTTACGAATTGAAATTGCTGGTAGTATTCGTCGGGAGTGTGAGATCATTGGTGATATTGAAATTGTTATTATCCCCAAACCTTATGAAACCGGATTATTTACCAGCGGACTTGCATCGGTAGTTAACCTCTGGCAAAAAGTTAAAGGGGAATTGGAGTACGGGAAAACAAAATACACTCAAAGAATTTTGCCGGAAGAAATTGTTGGTGTAAAAGGAAAAACAGTTACACTTGATTTGTTTATAGCCGAAGTTGGAAACTGGGGAAGCATCCTTGCCATAAGAACTGGAAGTGCTGATTACAGCCATCATGTTTTAGCGAAGGGATGGACAGCAAAAGGGTATAGAAGTGAAGGTGGATTTTTAAAGCAAGGAAGCAAGACTTATGAAGTTCGGGAAGAAATTGATTTGTTTAACCGGATTGGTATTCGATATTGTGAACCCAAAAACAGGAAGTGGCCGCAATGAAAGAGCAATCAGATACTTCAAAACTTTCTTACGAAAAAATAATGCAACCCGGCGCAAGGGAAAGCCATTATCGGAAGATCTTGACGGCTCTGAATAAAATAAAAGATGGTACAAGCTGGGAAATTGCAGATGCAACCGAACAGCCACCGGAACTGAACATAAAAAAATTAAAACCTGACCAGGTGTGGAAACGAATTAGTGAATTGATCGATGATGATGTTATTTTTGATACCGGTATTCGCAGAAATTCACCGGACGGAAACCCTGCAATGGTTTATGCACTAAGTTCAAGGCGTGGAGAATATGCACACATTAAACCACCGGAACGAATTGAAAAAACTACTGCAGCTGATTTTGCAAGTTTGCTTATAAATTCAACGGCACACGGTAAACGAATTATACAGAACGATTTATTTGAACCAAAAAACGAAGAAACATGAAAACAGGATTATTTATTTTATTGATGGCGTTTTCCCTTTCAGTAAATGCCCAGGCTAAGAAAGACACAGTTGCAAAAGCACCTTCTGCCGCTAAGATTATTGCACCGGCAGACAGTGTAAAAATTATTTCAACAAAGGATCTTCTTACCTTTTTAAAATTACTGAAAGACAATGCATCATATTCGATGTACAGCCAGCTTACACCGGACAATGTAATTTCCGAACTGTATGCATGGGCTTTAAAGGAATACGCTAAAAAATAAGTGGTGGGGGGTAGTTGCCACTCGAAAGTATCTTATCCCTGTGCAACTTTGAGGGTGAATCATGCATAAGAAATGATAGATTAATGCTGCCCCCTGCCTTTTTAGAGTTATGAAAAAAAGAGTTTCGAAGATGGACCGTAAAATAGCAATCCTTATTGCTACGCCGGAGCCACCAAAAAAAATAAAACTTTCTCCTTTGCAGATATTGGCTTCAAATGCCATTGGCGTACTGGAAAAGTTTGATAACAAAATTGATAAAGCAATTTATTTTAACCGATGAGTGAAGCAAAATATTATGCAGTATTCTTTGATGTGGCAAAGCCGCAGATAAGAAAAAATGCTCTGGTTCTGAAAGTTGACAAAAATAAATTTGCCAATTTGTTGGACGAATGTGTACCCGATAAAAACGTGGAACTAAGATTTGATAATGGTGATGTAGCACACTACGTTGTTGAATCCCGGCAATCATTTTGGACAAACGAGTTTGATATGCTTACAGGTCAGGATGCAAATTGTTTTATAACCTGTGTAGTAAAAAAAATATAAGCATGAACGATAAAAAAAGCATACTCCCCGATACCGAATCCGACAAGGTTGTAATTGTAGGACAAAATCAGCAAGCCTTTCAGGAGGTTAAGTGGACTATAAAACCAAAGAAAGGTCATACTGTTTTTGAAATAAACATGGACACCGGCGATATAACACCAGCTACTTATGAAGAAGTTAATGTCCAAATAAATGATTTTGGTCCCCAGGTAAATATTCACTTACAGTTCCGTACTATTGGTAAGGCTATACTGACACAAGAAATAAAGAAGAAGTTAATAACCAAACCAAACCATACCTACATATCTGCATTGAACCTCAGAAGCGCAAATAAAAAATTTGGTAAAGATTTATCTGGTAAGTGGTGGAGTGAAATACACCCTGACGAACAAGCGCATATTTGCGAAGTTTATTACCCTCATAGAAAACCTTCGACCATAGAGAAAAACGAAATTTTACAGCTTTGGCTTTTAGAAATATCTCAAAAATAAAAAAACATGAAAAGACTATCTGAACTTGCAATTCAATTTGGAACCGACAAATGGGGCCATCATTACTACTGCGATATTTACCAACAGTATTTTGACCGGCTAAAAGATCAACCCATAACATTATTGGAAATGGGATTTGGTGGTTACGAATTTCCAGACAAAGGCGGCGGCTCAATGAAAATGTGGGCAGCATATTTTACTAACCCTGCAGCACAGCTTTTTGTTTCTGACATTTACGATAAAAATTTAGATGGTTTTGACAGCCGGATAAAATTTGTTAAAGTAAATCCAGATGTTTTCACATTCGATGTGCTGCGAAAAATAAACCCTGATATCATCATTGATGATGCCAGCCATAACAGCCACGATATTATTAATTCCTTCAACGTTCTTTTCCCAACTTTAAAAAGTCAGGGAATGTACGTTGTTGAGGACACGCAGACAAGCTACTGGGAGATTGAGCAATACGGTGGCTGCGCTGATCTACGTGGTGAAGCTAATAGTTCAACCATGAATTATTTTAAGTACCTGGTGGACTGCGTTAATCTGGAATACCTGCCGGATAAAACACTGGTGCCGGAATTTGCAAAGGATATTCTGTCTATCCACTTCTACGAAAAAATGATTTTCATACTTAAAAAATAAGGCCAATGATTTTATTTAAACAATTTGGAAAATTAGGAAGGCTGGGAAACCAGTTATTTCAATGGGCTGCTATGATTGGCATGTGCAAAAAATTTGAATGTACATTTAAAGTTCCCGAATGGCATTACTCCCAGTTTTTCATGTACCCTCCCGAAAAAACTTTGCCGAGTGATTCCGCAACCATAGTTGCCAATGAGCCACACTTTCATTATGCCGGAGAATACTTTGAAAAGTTTGCACCAGCCTTTAAAAATTCCAATGCAATACTTTACGGCTATTTGCAATCTCCTTTTTATTGGGATAATGATCAAAAGTATATTCAGGAGCGAATGTCTTTTACTCATGCCTTCTCCCGATCGGTAAAAGAAAAATTCATCCACGTTTTTAACAAGCCAACAATAGCGGTATCAATTCGCCGGGGTGATTTCGTTGGTAACGCAAACCATTACTTGCTTCCAATAAATTACTACATCGGCGCATTGTACAATAACTTTCTGGACCTGCAGAACTTCAATGTTGTTGTTTTTAGTGATGATCTTAGCTATTGCAAAGTTCATTTTGAATGTTTAGAGAATGTTTCTTTTGCTGATGGCTTAACCGATATTGAGCAGCTTTGCTTAATGTCGCAGATGGACCACTTCATTATTGCAAACAGTACTTTTTCATGGTGGGGCGCTTACCTGGGCGAAAAGGCATATTCAAAAGTGGTGCGGCCAGCCCATCATTTTGCCGGGGTACAAGCTGAAAACTGCAACATTAAAGACCACTACCCCCACAACTGGATTGTGTATGACCACACAGACACAGAAATAAATAAAATTGATCTACCGGACGTTACTTTCTGCATCCCGGTATTCTTCGACCATCCAGACCGGCGCAGCAATTTACTTTTGAATATCTGTATGCTGCAACGGGAATTTAACTGCCGAATATTGATAGGGGAACAAGGCGGCGAAGAATTTAAGGACCTGCCGAATGTGGACTACATGAACTTTAAAGATTTAAAGGAGTTCCACCGAACCAAAATGCTTAACACAATGATGGTAATGGTTGAAACTCCAATTGTTTACAATTGGGATGCAGATGTTTTAGTGCCACCATTGCAGGTTCTAAGGTCAATACAACTTCTCCGGGATAATAGAGCCGATATGGTTTATCCTTATGATGGCCGCTTTGCCCGAGTACAAAGAAGTTGGGTATCGCAGTTAGAAAAGGATCTTGATGTAGGAATTTTTGGCGGCGTAATGTTTAAAGGCATGAGGCCCACGGATGCCAAAAGTGTGGGTGGCGCAATGGCATGGAGAAAAGAAAAATTCATTGAAGGAGGTATGGAAAATGAAAAGATGATTTCCTATGCGCCGGAAGATGTAGAAAGGTTTGAGAGATTTTCCAGACTGGGCTACCGTGTGGTAAAAGTTAAGGGAGTTCTTTACCACATTGATCATTTTATTTCCATTGACAGTTCAGAAAAAAATCCCCACTTCAATAATAACTGGCAGGAACTATACCAAATGAGAGAACTTAACGATTACCAATTACAACAATACGTAAAAACCTGGGCATGGACGAAGAATTAAAAAATACTACTGGCTGGCTAAATATTATTCACCTGGACAGGCGCAAAGATCGCAGGGCATCCTTTATGAAACAGATTATTGAGCATAAAATAAATGCCTCCGTCTGGCCCGGTATCATTGTGGAAGGGAAACCGTTTACCGGCATCAGCCGGGCATACAAAAAAGTAGTTGAGTTTGCTAAGAATAGCAATATGCCGTATGTGATAATTGCCGATGATGATTTTAGCCTGACCTGTCCCGAAAGTTGGAACCTATTTTTAAAAGACATGCCCAAAAACTTTGACCTATACTTCGGCGGTATCTCTGGCGGCGTTATTGACGAACAGTGGAACTACCTGAATGAACCAAATGTTAAACGAGTTTCCAATTGGAGTGGTACATTTTTCTTTGCTGTGCATGAACGCTTTTACGATACTTTTTTAGCTGCTGACGAGGATAGAAACATTGATCGATGGTTTGGAATTAACGGACTGGAATCAATTGAAAAAGCATTGGATAGAAAGCCTGTTTACAAGGTAAGATACCCACTTATTTGCGGCTGTATTGATGGAATAAGCGACAATTCTGGCAAATTTATGGAGCATCGGAAGTACTTTCTTCCTTATCAAATTCAAAAGTAGTGTTTAAATATGCGTTCAGTTTTATTCTGTTTGAATCCGTAATGGGGCGTTCACCCCGGAGCATCTTATATAAATGATCTCGGGTTACGTTAATATATTCGGCAGCTTTTATAACTTTTACTTTATTGATTTTGAAGTGGTTAAGTAAAATTTCATGTAACGGCATAAAAAAAAATATTTTTCTGTATCGGTTCCAAAGTTAATACTTTACATTTGTATCGGCTACAAAAAAAACGACACCAGCATTAATGAGAAAAACGGTTATCCATAATCCCATAATAAACGAACTGGCTTTTGATGCTTTGTTTCACCTGTCCCAGCCAGATAAGGTACATCTATTGACAGCAAAAGAATTGAGGGCTACCAAAACAGCAAGAAAGGCCCGGCACTACGTTGGTCAAATGACATTGGATGAAAAAGCCATCCTATTTGCTAAGATTGGCATTTCCTATACCCTTGAAATTCACCCGACAGACTGGAAACGTAAGGAATGGTACGAAAAAATTAAGGATTTGACCAAAGCCCAGCAGCTTACCGAGGCATCCAGTATCAAAGTGGTGATGTTAAACGACAGGAAAGTGGTTAATTTCCTCAATATGATGGCTAATTTAACCCATTCTGACGGGTATTTGCTCAATATGGACTTTCACAGGGTAGGGCACTTCATTAATACCTGGAAAGATGCCATACCAGATGCAGATAACATTGCAGAAGCCCAGGATTACGCAAAAATGGTCAACAAGCTGGCTCTGGTTCAGAATATGGCAATGAAATCTGTAAGGGGTGTTAGTGATATCGGGGATTTGGATTTAAACATTTTGATGTACCTGTATGATGCTGGGGCCAGATATGTGAACCGTGGAACATTGGATAACTATTTTGCAGGGGTTTATAAGAAAACTTTGATCACTGCATCAATTAAAAGATTGATTGAAAAGCTATTAATTGAACGAAACCCGGCTGTACGAATACCGGAGTATGAAATAACTGGAACTGGAAGCACAGCGGTAACGGATTTTCACACTAAAAACCTGCAATCAGTATGACAAACGAAGAAATATTTGAACTTGGTTGGAAGGAAATGCATCCCGGCTCTAAAGGTGATAATATGAAATCTTTTATTTACGAAGCTGAAGGTTTTGATTATCACATCATGAGTGTTGGTTTTGGAATGGGAGAAGATATTTCTTTTGATGTAATAATGATAAACTGTGTGCCTAAAGATAACCATTGCAACATTTGGGAAAATTCTGAAACGCATTTTTATGGAAATTTAAAGCAAAAAGAAGAACTGGATTTGGTTATGCAATTCATAGGAGTAACAAAATACAAACAATAAAAACTACGCATTATGAAATTCAAAGTATTAAAAGGAACCCCACTTTTTGACGAGTTTATTAAACTTGATAAAAGGCTAAAAGATGCTAATAAAGCCAGAAAACAACTTGCCGATAAAATAAAATTACCGGGCTTCAAAATTACTGGCACATCTTCTCCCAATCGCTATGCTGCTGGCAGTATCAATGCTTTTCAGGTTGATAAATACATCAGCAACAAAGATCAATTACCAGTTGGATGGAAAGCTATGGAGAGGCTTTCAACCAATTGGATATTTCCAAAATCCGATAAGAGCAATAAGGAATTGCTTAAAAGTATCGCTGATCTTCCAACAGTTGATAGAAGCGACGTTAACGATATAATTAAATTCGCTGGAATGTACCAGGACAATAGTTTCAACGGAAGTGGTATCAGGTTTATAAATGGCTATGCACTTTCAATTAAAAAAGACTTCATTTTGATTGATACTGACAATACTGGTAAACAGTACAAGCCTATAAAAGATATGATCGAAATTTTGGATTCTGAATATGAAAAATTAAAGGAAAAAAAGTAATTAAAACGTTCCACGAATCCCAATGAAAATAATGCCAGCAGCTTTTTGCAATACCTGTTCTTCCTTAGTTCCCTTACAAGGAAAGAATATAAAAAAGGCTGTCTGTGAATGTGGCAGCAGTGATCTATCAGCGGTTGCCGGTAAATGGAATGACGATAAAGGCGGCTGGGATTATTTCGATAGAAAAGGGGTGTTTAAACTTCATGTACCAGTTGATAAAATGCAAGACTAATGGAAGTAAATAACGACAATCCTGTTTGTATTCATTCTCTTATTGAGTTGATTAAAAAAATGAGGTTTGATATTACCAATGAAAAGGACGTTCAGGCCCAATTGGAGCAAAAGTTAATTGAAAAGAAGTATGAATTTGAACGGGAATGTATTCTGGACGAAGACAAAAAAAATATTCCAGATTTTATGGTAGGTAATATCTGCATTGAGGTTAAAATTAAAGGTGGAGCATTGGATATTTTCAGGCAGCTTCAACGGTACACAGGATTTGACAGGGTAGAAACAATAATTCTACTTACCAATAGAAATATTGTACTGCCATCAAAAATAAATGACAAAAACGCATACCAAATAAACATAGGCGCTGGATGGCTTTAAGAAAAACATACGGTAAACTACTTTTTGACAAAAAAAAGAACGAATGGGTTATAACGGAGGCCCAGCCGCATATCTGTATTAAGCTGAAATCAATTTTTCCGAAAATTCATAAGACAGATGTTGTCCCTTTCTTCTTTACCAACTCTGCAGAAACGGCAACGGATCTTCGCTGGTTCATGGAGCGATACCCATTTGAAATATCGGATGCCGATTTAAAGAAAATAGAAACCGGCTATCAAGAAAATTTGAAGTATGTTGCTGATGTAGAAGAAATACTACTACCAGACTACCATCCATCCCCAGTTCTGCTTAAAGGCATCATAAATTCAGAGGCACGGCCATACCAGATAAAGGCAAACCAGTTATTGATGAAGGTTAGCAGTTATCTTCTCGGGGATGATCTCGGGTTGGGAAAAACTGTAAGCGCCATCCTGGGCTTTTCAAATCCCGGCAGTCTTCCGGCTCTTGTTGTTTGCCAAACCCATTTAGTAAAGCACTGGGTAGATCAAATTGCGAAGTTCACTTATTACAGCGTTCATGTTATAAAGACCAGAAAAGCCTATACGTTACCTCATGCGGATATTTACATCTTCGCCTATTCAAAATTGCAAGGCTGGATAGATTTTTTTGGAAGTGGCTTTTTTAAGTATGCTGTATTCGATGAAATGGCCGAACTAAGGCACTCCGGTACAAACAAGTGGATGGCTGCAGTTCAGATATGCAAATCTGTTACCCGATCACTGGGGCTTTCCGCTACGCCGATTTACAACTACGGCAATGAAATATTTATCATCCTGAATGTATTGAAACCCGGGTGCCTGGGCAAATACGATGATTTTATACGGGAATGGTGTACTCCCATTGGAAATAATAAGTACAAAGTGAATGATGGCAAAGCATTGGGCACCTACCTGCGTGATAACTATTTATTCCTTCGCCGGAACCGTGAAGAAGTTGGAATGGAGATGCCAAAAGTAAATACCATCATCCACGAAATTGAATACGACCAGACCGAAGTAGATAAGGAGCATGATCTAATGTTGATGCTGGCTATGCGTGTTACAACCGGTTCATTTACTGAACGTGGTGAAGCTGCAAGAGAATTGGATATGAGGCTTCGCAGAGTAACCGGCATTGCCAAAGCAAGATATGTGGCTGAATTTTGTAAAATCCTTTTGGATAACGGAGAGCCCGTGTTACTTTCCGGCTGGCACCGTGACGTTTATGCAATTTGGGCCGAAGCATTGAAAGAATATAATCCAGTATGGTACACAGGAACCGAAAGCGTTAAAGTAAAAAACGAATCGATTGCTTCTTTTGTAGGAGGCAAAACAAATTTAATGATCATATCCAACAGGTCAGGACTGGGTATTGATGGTTTACAGGAAAGGTGCTGTAATTTGGTTGTTGGAGAACTTGACTATTCCCCCCAGGTTCATAAGCAATTGGGAGGAAGGATAGACCGCCCCGGACAGACAAAGCCAGTTACTTTTTTCTACCTTGTAATTGATGATGGCAGCGACCCTCCATTGTTGAATGTACTGGGTTTAAAATCATCACAGGCACATAGTATCGTTAATCCAGACTTGCCAATGGGAGAACAGTACACAGATGATAGCAGAATAAAAATGATGGCAGAAGCAATACTAAAAAAGAAAACTCAAATACAACATGAAGCCTAAAGAATTTACAATAATGCCGTGGTTGTTCCTTGTTAAGATCAACAAAAAAGAGCAGCAAGAATTTAAAGAAAAAATAGCAAAGGATAGCCCCTTCTTTATGCCGATAATGCACACCCACAATACCAGAAACATGGAGTGTGGGGAAATAGTACAAATCGGGGAAGCTGTGCGTGGCACCGATGATTATTCAAAATATCAAAAGGGAGAAGGTATCTATGGCTGGGAAAAATGCGAAGTGGGAATGACTTTAATTTTCCACCATACCATTGAAACGCATACCACCAGCAAAGATGCCCAGGCACAGTACTGGGTTTTTGAAGATGAAGATTATAATTACTACGCCGTTGATAATATTAACCTGCGTGGATTCTATGATGGTAAAACCATTATGCCGCATCCAAATTTTGTCTTCCTTAAAAATGTACCATGCTTTGAAGAAGATGGTGAGTTAGATTCTGAAAGTGGTAATAAACTTACAAAATCAAAAGGAGGTATTCTACTGATATCAAAGTGGGATGAAAGTTCCAGCAACATTGCTCAAAAAAGCGAAAGAATAAAGGAACATATTGAGAGCCTTGCTAAATCAGTTCGTACCGATGAAATACAAAGGGAAATGGAACGATTGGAAGCAGAAAGAAGCCAACTAAACCGAAATGCCCAAAAGAAAAAGTATCTCCCTTATCGTGTTGCTCATTCAAACCGTATGGTTGACCGGGATTTTGGTAGGAAGCTAAAGGAGGATGATATTTTATACTGCTTCAACAAAGCCTGTCTGTATATCACCAATTTTCAGGATAAAGAATACAGCTACATTATCTGCCTTGTTGAACACATTGGAGGATTATTACTAACTGATAAAATACAACCTAAAAATGGAAAATAATTATCGCCTGAAATTTGAACTTGCCGGAATGAGCAAAGATGATGTGATAAAACCAATGAGCGGCTTGTCTTATGGTTTTCGTAATGCTAATGGAAGCGTTCATTATGAATGGAGTAATGATTTTATAAAAGGCAATCCCGATTGGTTTGAAGAAGTAAAGCCAGATCCTCCAGAAGTTTACACTTTTAATATTGCCAATAGAAAATTAAAAAACAGCGAAGGGCAATTTCTTTCTTGTTACTTTTTGGGTAGTGAAAGTAATGGTAAAAAATTTATAAAGGATATTGACTTTTCAATTAAGTATAGGTCTGAACTACCAAATCCAGTTTTTGAAGCTGTAGAAATTGAAAAAAATAAAACTATTCGCCCAAAGAAAACAATTACTGTAAGTGGTCTTATTGGTATCACTCCACATTATACACACTATCAATTCAGCCCATCTGCCCCGATTGACTTAGTGAAGTATAAATTAAAAATTGAACAAGCCATTACCGAGGTTATAAACGGTTGGGATGAACATACGGTTAAAGTAGCAAAAGATCATTGGAAGGAGTTGCACAAAATTCTTGATAAGTACGAAAAACAAATTGATACATTGGTGCAAGAAAAAATTTATCAGTGTATGGAAAATGTTTGGAATGAGGCCCGAGCAGCCCATCCAATAGCAGGAATGAAATACGACACCTTTCAGGATTTTAAAAATATGTGGGTAGAACCCGATAAAAACAACAACATGGAAGTAAAAATTGAAATGTCTTACAGGGGAAAGACAAAAACAGCATCCCTTATATGCTCTGGCTTTGATAATGTAACAATGATCAAAGTTGTAAATGCACTTTGTAATGCCATGCACAGTATAATTGTTGAAGAAGCTGGTGGTGCAGATGCGGAAAGTGCTGCAGGTGTTAACTGGAATGTATCATGGAATAAAAAGTAACGATGGACCCGGATATAATAGATTGGGATAATTTGCCAGAAAAAAATGAAGGCGACCACATTTGCGAAAATGAAGGTTGTTCCCACGTAGGTTTTGCTTGTCGCCTACCTGGTGAGTATAACAATGAAACGAAACAATTTGAAGAAGATGAAATTGAATACCTGTGTGCAGAACACGCACAAGAAGAAGGGTATTGTATGGGATGCGGAGAATTTATAGCTGGTACTGGAATGGAATTTACAAACAATGGTTATTGTGATAATTGCTGGGATGAAATAACATCCAATGAAGTAGATGAAGATGAAGAAGATTATCCCGATGGCTCCTTAGACTATTAAAAAATGGCAAAAGATTTATTCGATAAAGAAACCCGTGGTGCTACCTTTTCAGAAGATAAGCAGTACCGTTATTCGCTATGGCGTATTTGGGATGAAACTAAACCATTGGTTATGGTTATCGGTTTAAATCCATCCACAGCCAATGCGGATAAGAACGACAATACTATCAATGTGTTGATAATTATGCTTACTCATTTGGGGTATGGTGGTTTTTACATGATGAATTGCTGGGCATATATTTCTACTGACCCTGAAAAACTACGGGACCACAGATTTAACGAACTTATTTGTGATTGGAACAACAATATGCTTACTGTAACTAAGGCTAAATGTCAGGAAGTAATATTTGCCTGGGGGACTTTTAAAATCGTAAAAGAAACCGGACGGGATAAAGAATTGATAGAAATGTTTCCAAATGCAAAGTGCTTCGGAAAAAATGCTGATGGTTCGCCTTTTCATCCAAGAGCAATGAGTTATAAAGGAAAATTAAATTCACCAGAATTACTTAAATACTAAAACAATTATCATGTCAGACACCACCACACCAACACAACAACTGCAGCTTCCATACGCTGAAATTACTAAAGTAGCAAACCGGGAATTTCTGCGTAAGAACAAAGAAACATTTACCCAAACCCCACGGGCCAGTTTTAAAATGCCTTTAAGCAAAATACATGAACGGGATGGTTTTAATTCCCGTATCGTTTATGAAGGTATTGAGGAACTTGCAGAAGATATATTTTTACGTGGGCTGGATGAACCTATGGTATTGGATATAATGGATGATGGTATAGGGTTTATTGATGAAGGGCACAGACGATTTAAAGCATTGATGCTACTTTGTTCACAGGAAAAAATTGATAAAGAGTACCTGGTCGAATTTTATCCCAATAAAGCAAGTGTAACAGAACTTGACAGGATGGTTCGCCAGATCACTTCCAATGTGAACTTAAAAAAAGATTTGAAAGTTTACGAAAAAGCTAAAGTGGCATGGAATGTAAAAAACCTATACAGTGAAAATCCATTGAGCCATGAAGAAGTAGGCAGGTTGCTTCATATTTCCAGACAGACCATTGATAACCTGATAAAAATTGCCGAAGCTGACGATGCTTTGAAAAATACAATGGTTGAAAAGGATCTTAATTTAAAAGACTGTCTGGCTCTGGTTAAAGAACAAGCCATATTAAAAAAACAGACTGATAAAGTAGAGGAAGATAGCCATAAAAACACAGCGCCGCCTACTGCATTTCCAAAGGATAGTCTGGCCGATGAAAAGAAAGAACTGGAAGAATTGGAAAAACCTACTGATGGCGAATTATGGTGGAGTAGTTTATTACCTGGGGAAAGAGTGTCCCGTATGGCTGAATATTATGGTGATGATTCCGCTAATGACGAGCCACATAAAGAACAAATTGAAGAAATGTATTCCAGTGTACAGGCTGAAAAGGAACTGGCAGAACTATTGGAAGTTTCTGATGAAGTAAAAGTGCGGGAAGAAACGCTTATTGAGCATATCGGTAAAAAACTTTCTGCAGATGTGGTTAAAGAATGGACCACAGAGGTAAACGATGGACAGGGAGAACCGGAAACTAAGGATATGGAAGAAGTTCTGGTAACAAAAAATACCATCCTTACCGAAGAAATTGCAAAGCAGATCATTGATACCGGCGTAATAGATTCTATCTTCCTGTATAAAGTGGGTATGGCTCCAATAGCCGCTTCTGTGATCACAGAGCCGGTTGCTGAAAAGGAAAAGGATAAGTGGGATATGGACCGGCCAGAAATTGCCCAAATTCAAAACATCATTAAATTAGCCGATAAAATAGAGGCCGTTGTAAATAAGTTGGATTGTCCCGATCAAACCAAATTGGACTTAGCCAATTATGTGAAGTGGTTACAAACTGATGCAGCAGAAGTAAGGCAGTGGATTCATACAAACAAAAAGCAAAACAAAATCCGTTAGAACACTACAGACAACAGGTATAAACAGTAGCAATGTGAAAGTGATCGGCCCCTGGGATTCTTTTTACTAAAGTTTGACTACCGGGCAACGTAAGAGCGGCTCAAACAAGTACATTAGCTACAATTTCAAGATGCAGCAATGGGCACCAGCCCGAAGATGAAACTGGTGCCCTTGCTTAAAAATTAAAATTTTGGTTATGAAAATAAAAAGATTTGACCTTTTAAAATACATAAACTATCCGATTATTATTAATCCTGTTTTCTTATTTTTAGTTGGATGCTTAGGGCCATTGTATATCATATTTCTTTCATGGTGGGAAGTGAAAAAAGAAAACAAGTATTGGAATCTTGTTACAAAATCGCCCAGGTATGAAATCAGTAAGATTGTACAAATCTTATTTTCCAGTCTTTTTAATTTATGGTTTTGGAATACCGATTACTCTAAAAGTTATTCTTGCTGGTGGCTATACAGGTTTTTTTATTTTGAAATTGATAATGGTTATCATAGGCCAGGGAAAGACCCAATTGATATGGGAAGTAAAATAGAAGGTGAAACAAGGAGGCAAAGAGTTTTGAATTTGTACTGGAAAATATTTATTAATCACAAGACAATTTGGAATAAAAAATGAATCACGTAGAATCATCGGTAAAAGTTTATTATACCAAAGACTATAGAAGGTTTACCAGCGTTCTTGGTAATAGAAATGTTGGACAAGCAAAAGTAAACAGTATTGTAGCGGATATTTTACATGAAACAGATCTTTTGCGATACTATCCGATATTGGTTATCGAAAAAGAAAATAAACTTTTCATAATTGACGGCCAGCATCGGATTGCTGCCTCTATTGAAACCGGAAGCAATGTATGGTACATAATAGCCGAAGAATTTACTTTATTACAGATTGCAAAAGCAAATTCGAATATTAGTCATTGGAAGGCCGCAGATTATATGAACCTGTATGTAAAATCTGGTAATGAAAATTATATCATCCTGAATGATTTTTTAAATAAAACAAAGTTTCCTTTTTCAACAGGCTTACTCCTTTTAGCTACAGGAGAGGTTTTAACTGGTGGAATCGGTGGTAACAATAACAAAAAGTATCAGTCTGGAAAATTTGAAGTCAAGTATGAAGGACGGGCAAATATGTTTTGGGAGATCATTGAAAACTTTAAACGATTCCCCGGGCACAATGGCCGGAGTTTCATTATAGCTGTTGATGTGATTTTAAAAGAAGATAAATTAAATTTTACCCAACTTGTAGAAAAGTTCAACAATAGCAACCCTGAACAATTTAAAAAAGCTGGTAGCCCCGAAGAATATATACAAAGCCTTACAACCCTTTATAATTCTTAATGGAAAAAGACGAAACCTACATAGTAAAAACCAGCACTGGTGTTTGTACGATGAAAATAATAGCGGTAACAAGTACCGCCGTAAAAGTCCATTTTGGTAATGGTTGTACGGAATGGGTATATAAAACTGATTTTAAAAGTAACCACAGTTACGTTGACCCAAAGAAAAAGATACTTGAAAAATTGATCTAATGGAAAGAATAGAAATAGTACACTTCGATCTGGAATTTGAAAGGAAAATTGAAACTACTGAAGCCTATGTAGAATTACATGATACATACCTACGTTACCTTTCAAAGTATGATTGTGAAGTTCCAAAAGACAGAGATGATTTAGCCCAGGGATGGATTGACAAGTATCGTGATTTTGAACTTTGTTTGAAAAGAGAAAATTTTGTTACTGTAGAAAAATATTGGGATGATGTGCAAGATTACTGGGAAGTTCAGATGGAAATAAATGGATTTCCTAAAACCTTAGTATTGTATTTTCAAAAAGAAAAGGAAAAAAGGATGGAGGAAGTCTTTCTGAAACTGTTTAACTGGGTATTTCCTTACGCTAAAAATAACACTATGATAGAAATTGAAAAATTAGCCGTTGTGTCTTCAAATATTGAAGCCATCGGTTTTAAAGAAGATCAAACTGCAGCCGAAGATCTTTCTTCTGGCACATTAAGGGTTTGGTTTAAAACTGGCACTGTGTATGACTACGACAAAGTGCCAAAGTCAGAATTTGAAGCATTGAAAAATGCTGAATCTGTGGGCTCATACTTTGCTGCCAACATCAAAGGGAAGTATGAATACAAAAAGGTATAGTCATGGATGCGGAAGAACAGGAAGCGATCAACGAATTAAAGGCCATGAGCCGGGAAGAATTGGACAATGTAGATTATACATTGAAAAAATGGATTTGTGGCTGCAAAGGATGTAACAACGGAACTAAGGTTCGTGATTATGGCATCCATCCTGAATATTACTGGCCCAAAAAAGGGGAAGGTTGGCTAAACATTGAATACAATTATTTCATGTGCGGAAAACATTATCCTTTTATGAAGCGAATATCAAAAATATATGGCTGGCCAGCAGTAGAAAAAAAGATGATAGATTATTCTAAAAATGAATTGCAGGAAGTAAGTTTTATAAAGTCAAACAAGCTGAATGAATGACAGAAAAAGAAGTCATACAAGACCTTATTGTACGTTATGAGCAAAGGAAAAAAGAGGTTTGGAAATTACCCAATCCTTACATAAAACCATTGTGGGAGAAGTCAGAGATTGATACCAAAATTAAGCAACTGCAAAAACTGATCAAATGAGTTTACGGGTAACATACATCAATGATGAATACACAGAGCCAACACAGATTTGGTTTGATGCTTCCGGCATAATATTACCCGAGTTGAATAAAGAGTACACAATTCGTTCTGTTTACATTGCAAAAGACATTTATCATATTCTTCTTAACGAGATACAGAATAAAGAAATTGTTATAAATCCTACGGGAACAAAAATAGAACCTGGGTTTGCATACTATAGATTTACAGATGTGCCGGACAATGTGTTGGAGTGGGAAAAAGTACATGAAATATTTAAAAACCAAAACAATGGATAATACTGAAAATTACAACAAGGTTAAAATTTTTCTTGATAACAATGATATAAGTCTTTCTAATTCAGAAATAGAAGATCTTATAAGTGTTGCTGTTCAGCAAGATGCCTGGGAGAATAATAAGGGGTATAGGCATGAACGAGTTGAATACAATCCGTTGGAAAAAGCGTTTTATGAACAATGGATGGAAGAAAATAAACCTAAAGGATATATTAATAATGGTAATGGCATCCTGCAAGATTTGTTTATTGAACGTACAGGGGAACTTCAACAAAGAAAATGGATAACTGATATCAATAACCGGGACAGGTGGATTGTAGCTACCGTTATTCAGTGGTTAGGTACTAATGTTGGTATGGGCTTTTTAAGGGAAACGTTTGCCCGTATGAATATGGTAATAGTTGAAAAATCTTGATTATGGCAGGAGTTGAAAATATAGGATATACTCTAAAAATATTACCGCCAGTTATCTTCTATCAACCTTCGATAGCGGATAACTGGCAGTATTTTAAAAATAAGAATGTAGTACTACGATTTTTCAAACGGAGAAGAAATAACTTCAATACCCAAAATTTCACAATAGTCTGAATTTTTAGAAGGATCTCCAACAAGCCTAATCCGTAGCCAGTTTCCATAAAGTCTATCACCATCCATCAAAACATTTGGCCCCGTTTCAGTTGGCATATTAGGGTCAGGAATCGTGTTTAAATCCATTAAAACAACGCCGGAGGACATATATGCTCCTTTAACCCAGTGGTCAAGCAATATGCGGCTTAACTGCTTTGCTTCGGTTGTTATTTTATCTGAAAAGAATAGTTGATTTTCGCACCAGTTCCATATTGCATAAAACATTTTCTTTTTAGAAGGGTCTTCCCCACGGAAAATAATATCAAGTACCTTTTCAGTTTTTACCCCGTGGAACACATTGAAGCTGCCGGTTGTTTTACCGTTATAATGTGAATACGGAATACCTTTCATAAATGAGAACATCTGATTGTTCAAAATATCACCATCCAGCCATGCATAATTTTCATACGTAAAGGCAAACCATTGTATAAGTTCTCTGGTGCCAATATGGAAAGTAACGGTTTCCGGTATTAATGGTGCATAGGTCCGTTCCGTGTTAATGTAACTCATTTCATCCTCGGCTAAAGTTTGGTTTGTAACCAGGTATTCATTGGCCGGAGTGATAGAGCCTGTAAAATATGCCAATGCATCAGAAAGTACCTGCTTCACTTTTGCTTTAAACCATCCATTGCACTTATCCTTTGTGAATGATTTTATTTGTGCAAAGTCAGATTGCACCGCTTCCGCTTTGTTCCTGTCCACCCACATAACAAGGCCATCTTTAAATTGGATAGACATTTTATCCTTATGGTCGCAGCCATAATCCCCGATCGGTTGTGGCTTACCAAATTCATTATCTATACTACCTGCCTGAAATGTTCCATCTTTATTTACTCTGCCCAGGTTATCATTAAAACCTACGGTAAATATTTTAGTTCTGCAGATGGCGGCAACGATTCCTATTTTCTGCACTACACTTGTGATGCCTCCACATTCCGGGATTTCAAAATTCAGTTTCTTCCGATCATCAAAGTAGCACAGGTAGTTAAGCTGGCCGTTGACAGACAAAGCACCACTTCTCATTACCTGATATGGCTCTATCAATTCCGCTTCGTATGGATTCTTGCTATGCTCCCGTCCAATCAAGCATCCACTACCCCAAAAATTGGAAGGTGCAAAATGCTCAAACTTAAATCCGAATGTACGTAGCTGTAAAACGGTAGGTGTAGCAACAGGGATTTGCTGGGTAGCAACAGAAGTGTTACCAGTTGTTATGGTTGTTGTTATGGCTGCGGTTGTTGGCGCTTGAATTACAGGCGCAGGAACCGGCATGGCCCGGTTTACATAGTAGGTATCGTAAGCATTTAAGATGAACTGATTTGTAAGGGCCTTACCGTTTCTTATTTCAACTTTGCTTCCACATACTTCACGGTATTTTTCATTGCCAGTACAATTTTTCAACCTTTCCAATCTAAGCAAAGCATTTTCTTTAAGATCTTTCAGGTCGGCGCTATAATCGATTGTAAAAGCTTTTCCGGTATCATCATACTTTACAAGATTGGAATTAGCTTTATTGAAAAATTTACCATCCCCGTTGATGTAAAATCTAACCCGGTCATTCAATACAGGTTTTGTTTGTCCTTCTGGTATAAAATCCCACGCAGTTGTTGTATTGAAGTTGTTTAACTTGTTAAATTCAAGTATAGAGCCGTAGTAAATTCTTATCTGTGTTGGGGAGGTATTATTTACTAATCCCTGGGCATCTATAAATTCAACCTTATCTGCAATCCAGCTAAGATATTTTTGTAAAGTGGTTTCCGGCCCTATCCAGAAGGTGATGTATTCTATATCTGCCGGGAATGTTGCTGCAGGGTCAATATTTATTTGAACCGTAGATGGAGCAATGTTTTTTGTTTCAGTAATGGTAGGAATGGTAATCATTCCCAACGGCTGAACAAATGTTGCACGGCCTAACCAATCAAAGCCAACACAGCCCAGCGGATAAACGCCACCACTTAGCAATCCTTTTTTATTGGTATAGGTTAAAAAAACAGTTTCAGCAATAGTAACAATCCTTTCATTACAATTTGAACAAGGGGGCCATTGAACTGGTATATCCAGACAGAGTTTATCATAAGCACAGACAGAAGTAATTATCAATTTATCTTTTCTTACTCTACCTCCTAAAAACTCGTAAACATCATCGTGTGCGATTATTTCAAATTCCCCATTTTCATCAGTTACAGCACTTGCACCACGGGTAATAGTTACTAAAGCATTTGAAATACCAATGTTTGTTCCTTGCAATAATATCTTACCTCTTATCAATACTCTGTTACATGGTTTTTCTAAAACCCCTTGCGTAAATATCGGCTGGTCAATAACCATTCCTGCCGTATTAGACTGTCCGTATCTTAATTGGTTCCACACACAAGTATAAACCTGATCAAGCGCATAGGTTCTTCCCCGGCCTCTGGTTGTTACCCACATATATCCGTTGTGATCTGTTATTTGGGAAGTGGTCATATTGGCCGCAATCACATTAAGCAACTCAACTGGTGATTGATTATAACCATTCATGTTGGTTTCATACACATACCGGCTTACAGCTTTGTATTCTCCACCTTGTACAACTGCAGCCATATCTGCAACCACAAGAATCTTATTACCGCCATCTTTAAATGTATCATAGTCGCCATTGCATACATCAATTAAGATTTCCTGCGAATGATACTTACCTCTTGTTTTAGAATCAATATTTAACCTTCCATTCACCCTTGTATAGTCGCAAGTTCCCCAAACTGTTGTACTTGTTTGCCTGTAATTTGCATCCACATTTGAATCTGAAAGTTGAGAAGCCAGCCTGAAAATATATTTACCAGTTGGTGGTACAGGCACATTGGTAAATACAAATTTTTGAAGTGGTAAACCACTTTGGTTAAACATTAATGTATGTTTCGGGTCGTCTAATAAAGTTCCGTTTGGCTGTTCTATTACCTGAGTGCTTATTACATTGCCACCACCTACCAAATAACCATCAAAACCGGATTGAGCCTTATTTTTAAATCGCTGCTGATATCTTTCAGCCCATGCACCGCTATACTGACCATTGCTGGTAATTCCCCCAAAGTAAAATCCGTTATTCCCATCTGGTGCCACTCCAACAAACTTACCTTGATAATCTGTTGGGGCTTGGTAAAATTCGTTGTAAATAGCCACGTAGATAGTTATGTTACGTAACCCGAGGTCTGCTTCAGTCGGAGGAATTACAGTATGTGTTATTTTTTCCTTTAGCGCCTGGGAGAAAGGAGAAAACTTGCTTTTATTATTGAATAGTGAGGTTTCATGGTTTAAATCCATGATGGCCGCTGATCTTTTAGGTAACGGGTTTTCTATTCTGGTCGTTTCATCAACAGGGATAATTTCGCACTCTTTATCCCGGCAGAATTTATAAGTAATTGTATTGGTTACCTGATTGTAGGCAATATCCGGGTTTCGTGGACGTTTCCACCATTCCCCAATGTTACTTCCCTTGTATAAAAATAATGTTGCTTCTTTCTTCCAAACAGTAGAAATACCATTTGCACACGAAATAAATCCAATATTTATGCTATCAATAATTGGATTTCCTGCATCCAGTTCAAGATTAAGACAGCGAACAATGTTATTGCTGTTAGCAATACAATCATTGATACCTGGTATGTATTCGGCTGATCTTATACCCCATTCAGAAGGTCGTCCCCACACATCAACATTTTGCTGCATAAAATACCATTTTTGGTATAGCAGACGGTTGTTTTTCTGATCATTTACAAGGCTTGAGGAAATAGCCACTACCATAATATTTCTAATGCCATTATTAGCAACGGTCCCGTTTATAGTAATTGTACTACCAATTGTAGTAAATTCATTACCATTCGTGTTGGTTTGGAACTTCATTGTATTGGTGGCAGCATAGAATGTTACAAGGAAGGTTCCCGTTATCCCGGCAAAAGTTACAGCTGCACACACTTCGTTTGTGGTTATGCCACCAGAAAACCCAATTTCAATATTGCTTGAAAATCCCGGCTCTGAAGGTATCTCTGTAACCTTAATGCATTGTTTTGGAGTAGGTACACCCATCCTGACTAAAGGGCATTTATCATAAGTGCCGGCAAAGTATGGAAACGCAGTTGCATCAAACCCATTGGTATCTATGCAGTCTTGAACTCGTATGAACCCCTGCGGATTTTTATTGTCGGTCCATTTCAATTCTTTGGCAATAAATTCTTCTTTTGTATCTGGATTGACAAGAGGAATAAGCGTAAGGGTTATTTGCCCGATACCCATAAAATAGCGGGGATCTTTCTGGAAGTTAAAGCAGCTATCTATTTTTATAATATCGAAGGTTCTGGTTAAGCAATTGAGGCGATACCAAAAATGATCATTATTACTGTTGTAAACAGCGCAATAAATCTCATTACTTTCAGGAAAACCACGGGCTCCAACCAAAAAATTATCTCCAGCCGGTACAGGAATATTAACGTACAATTCATTTGACTGATTGGGCTTTAATTTTATCTCATTTTCCCCTTCCAGAACATTGCCAGCACTATCTACCGTTCCAACAAACGGGGTTAATCCTTTCATAAATCTGGCGGTATGTTCGTCTATGTATTCGGGGCCCAGGTCGAGGTTGCATTTTACGGGGATTAACTTTGCATCTGGCATTGGAATAAATTTTACACAAAGTAAACAATTTAATATTAATTTAGCACAATGGAAACCTATGCAGAATGGGTTGAATCAATGGCCCCAAATTTATAGTATGCTACAAATTGTTATTACAGGCGCTTTCTTTTGCTATGGCTGGTACACACTTCAGCGCAATGGTTTTTTACTTGATAAACTCCCTAAAGTCTGGAAATACTTTTTCCCAAAGGCTATGCACGAGGCTCTTTTTAGCTGCGGTATCTGTGTTAGCTCAATTTGGGGTATTGTCTTCATAATGTCGCAGTATGCAATTCTAAAGTACATACCTGTACAATACCAGGTATTTGCTAATATTCCGTTTTACATTGTTGCTATGTGTGGCATTTGTGCTGTTATCGATCGGGCTGTAAAATTCTTTGAATACGGATATAAATACACAGGCGGTATCATTCCTAACAGCGATTATTCTTACCTTAATAAATTTGAGTTCAGAGATAAATTGTATGATTGCTTTTTACAGGCCGCAATTCAAAAAGATTATCCTGTTATTGAAGTGGGAGGCTTGACAGAAAACCTGACCAGATATTCAGGCTATTTATCTGTTGACAAAAAAGAAGGAAGGGACTTGATAAATACCGAACTTCCACGGGATAAATTTATTTTGATTAAAGGATTGGCTTTTGAAGGAAACTTTGATCATTTGTTAGCAGTATTGCAGCACTCTAAAGGATTTATAATTGAAAGCAGTATAGGTGGAGAAAGCGGTAAGCAGGTTCAATGGATATTGGATAAGTTTGACGGTGTTATAAAACTGAACTATTCCATAAGTAATTTTGGAGTAACAGAATGCCCGGAGCATTGCGGTAACAATGTAAATAACAGGATAATTTTAATACAACCAGTTGTATAATGGCACGTTTTAAAGTAACCGGAATAACCAATGCAGAGGAAAAAGTATTTATAGAAGAATATAACAAATGGTTAAAGGAAATTACATGGAATTTGGTTGAATACAGAGATGCAATGTTGGAAGTAATGAGTAAAACGGATTTGAAAGCATTTAACAAGGAGGAAGATTTTAGAGATATGGCAAAGTCTGCAATTTTTCATAAAATTGATGTTATATATAAACAAGAAGCGTTGATTGAAGAAACAGAAAAATTAATCAGTAATGGCGGTTTCAAAAGCACTTAAACAAGCAGCACAAGGAATTATGGACTTGTACTATCAGGACTTCAAGCCTGATGAAGCCTTCTTTGATCTGGAGGACTTTGCTATTTGGATAGGTAAGGCTTTTGGAAGTGTGGCAGACCAGGTAGCTAAACAAATTTATGATGCTTCCCGTTCAGAAGGAATACCAATGATCATTTTTTCTCAGGACTGGTGGAGCAAGAAAGATGTAAAAGTTAAAGATAAAAAAGCCGATATTTCTAACTTGAAATTTACTGGCTTTACCTACGATTCTCAAACATCTGGTATTCAACAGGTAGGCAATGGCTCAAAGTTCGTCCGTACTACAATAACTGAATCGTGGCAATTAAGTGGCAAAAGAGTAAAAAGTGATATAATTTACTGGTATGCAGATTTTGAAGAATTGAAGTTTGACGGAACTTGTAATATACCCGAAACGGTTCCTGTGTATTACATTGCCTCACCAGACGATGATCAATTTAAACTGCCTAAGAGTAAAGAGTTTGAAATTGCAACAATTGCATGGAACTTTATGATTGCTGGGAAGAAGGAAACACCATTTGTTGATACAACGAATAATTCAAATAAAAACATTACACCGGCAACCGAAGTTGATACTTCACAAACACAGCCTGTTAAATAATGACCGAAGAAAAAGACATATCGCCGAAATATACACTTTCCGAAGTGGTTAATGGTTATCTGCTTCGTCAAGGTAATTTGAATCGTAAGTATTTCAGAAAATACGAAGCCATAGCGCAGGATATTTTCGAAAAATTGTACACCAACATAATGCCTACCACTATCAGTAAGTATTTACAAGTATTTCCTGCCGGTCCCGGCGACAAATACCCGTACATAAAAAAGCCTTATGGAATGACAAGGTTTTTAGGAGTAGATGTTACCAATAAGCATAATGAATTAATACAGGTTTTCTATAACGATAAACTCAATGTTTTTACAAAGCCACCAATCCAAAAGTCTGGTTGTGGCTGTTCTTCTACAGACCTGTGCGATTGCATCGACAATTTACAGGTTGTAATAACTGAAAAATTTGAACTGGATGGAGTTAAGTACTATGAAAAGACCTGGGTAAAATGTTGTGATAATGGAGATGTGCTGCAGTATTCCGAAAACCCTGTTTTGAATGGTACTTGTTCAACATGGCAGTTGTTCGGAAGTATTATTGGTTCTGCATCATTCAGCTATACAAAATGTGACGGAGAATTGGTAAGAAGTCAAGAAGTTGACGATACCGGTGTAACAGTTTGTGTAAGTGATAATGCCCCAATAATAATAACGTCCGGCAATGGTATAAAAGAAAGAGTAGGTTCATGTAGTTCAGGACAGGAAGTTGTAGTATTAAAAACTTACAAGAACCTGGGCAGACTTGACACAAAAGATTGTGGTTGCCCTAAAGACACAGCAGAAAATGAAGATCTTATATACAATAAATGCGGCTGCTTTTTAGGTGCAAAACCAAAATGCTGCAAGGTGTGGTATGAAAAATCACGAATAGATTGTACCGGTGAAATGAAATGGAGCGAATGCGGCGACAAATTGTATTTAAAGAACGTGAAAGATGATAACGGATTTGTTATTGGTCACTTTCAGGTTGACCCGATAAGCTGCGGCGGTGAAATAATGATTGATAGCTTTGCAAGATGGCCGATATGGTACGGGATGGATTTTGAATCAAATGTATTTTCGGGTGCCCATCCAAATGTACTTAGGGAAAAAGAAAGGCGCTATACAAAAGCGATTAATGAATATTTTGAGTATCTTAATCCAATGGACCCTGACAGGTTCTTTAACATACCAACAGCCGAAATAAAATTATGACAACATCGACAAACATTGATGCTTACGAGCCAAAATCCGGCATTATTCCTTTCTCAATAAAGAAGGTTAAAAGAGAAGAATTGTTGGAACTGGTTTCCATTGCTTTAAAGGAAGATGAAGATCTTATCAATAAATATCATTTTCAGGATTCTAATACGGAGGAAATGATCTTGAATAATTTGAAAAATATTGATGAACTGGCACAAACTAAAGAAGTAAAATTATATGGCATCTATACCAATGATACCGCTATTGGATTTACTGTAATTTCAGAAAAATTACTTTATTCATTTGGTATAAATGTTTATTGTCGTCAGAGCGCAATTGTACTGGAATGGTTAAAGTGGTTGAAGGAGATTGTTTTCAAAGAAGGATTTATGGTATGTTTGTATAAAGAAAACACACGGGCTATAAATTTCTTTCTTCGCAACGGTTTGGAAGAATTTAGTGAAGAAGAAAAGGTAATTTATTTATTTAACAGAAAAAATTAAAGCTATGCCAGGAGCATCAGGAGGCGGGGCCGGTGGCGGTAATATGTTAGGGATGGCTATTGCCGGGTATAACATGGTTGCTGGTCAGGTTAATTTAACCAAAGCCAATGCAGAAGCTAATTATCTGGAAAAAACAAAGCCGGTTAAAAAAACGAGCCAGTTTGACCGGGATGCTTTGTTGTTGACCGGAAGTGATCTTGCAAATGGAATATCCGCAGAAGCAGACCAAGCCTATAATGACAGTGAGGATAGAAGTCTTTCTTCTACTATTTCTGCCATGTTAAAAAGCGGAACGAGTGCAAATAATATCGGTGATATTTATGGTGATAGTGCCCAGGGGCGGCAGCAAATGGCTGTCATTCGTGATAATTTACGCATGAAGAAAGTGGATGATTATTTAAAGCAGCTTGACAACATGGCCGCAGAGGAAGAAAAGAACTGGTTAGTAAATGAATATGGTCCTTACATCAATAAAATAAAAGCTGTAGGAGAAGCTAAAAAAGCTGCTGCGGCACAAACAGCAAAAGGTATGGATTCACTCGGTGGTATGGGCGGCATGGGTGGTGGTGGAAACTCTGGCGGCGGCGGTGGTGGTGGCGCTTCTGATATTTGGAGTTGGGGAGGAAGTAACCGCAGTGCAATTTCTGGCGGTGGCGGTATGGGTAGCGGCATAAGTGGTGGCGGTGGCGGTCCAATGCCTTATGGAATGGGTGGTGGCATGTCGGGTGGCGGTAGCGGTGGCTTCCCAGGCGGCGGTATTTCTGGCGGTGGCGGTGGAGGAATACCCAGCGATAAAAGATTTAAACACAGCATAACCAAAGTTGGTACTTCCCCTTCCGGTTTAAATGTTTACCAGTTTGGGTATCATGGAATACCGGGAAGATTTGAAGGTGTTCTGGCACAGGAAGTTCCGTATGCTTCTATCGTGGGAGAAAATGGGTATTTGTGGGTAGATTATTCATTAATTGATGTAGTCTTTAAACAATTATAATGGCGCAACGTAATACCGGTGCAGAAATATTAAGCATTAAGCCAGATGCCGAAATGGGATTGGGGCAGGACACAAATATTCCTGTGCCCGTCGTTGAATTAGACCAGGTGAACAAAGCTGCCGATGATATTCGTCTGTACGATCATCAGAGGGCAATAATGAAATACGACCATCAACTCAAACAACAGGACAAACTTTTGCAAGGACTTTCCGAAGATGCTGTTGCTGTTGGTGCTATTCTTCCCGAGGATATGGATTATTTCAAAGAAGCAGAGAACGAAGACCGTAAGGCTTTTCTTGCTGTTAAAAGCATGGAGCCAAACGAAAACGGCCAAAATGTTGAGTACGATGATTATGTAAGAAAGCACCAGAAATTAAAAGATGCAGCTGCAGTTCTTCAATCCAGATATGTTGCTATTCAAAAATTAAGACAGCTACGGTCAGAAGCTACATTGCCGGAGGAACAAAAGGCTCTTGATGATCATATAGCCAGAGAAATGGCCCGACCTAAAACAGATCCTATAAGACCTTATCAGAAGGCTTTTACAATGGATTTGGATAAAATGATTTCCAACGCACAAACTGGCGGTTTGCTTGTAGGTGGAAAACCGGCAAATGTTCCTTCTACCACAACAAAAGAAACAGTAGGGCCAAAAGGAACCACTACACAAACAACAACTAAACCGGCTGTTTCTGGCGGCGGTGGCGGTCCGGCAAAAACAAAGGGGACCATCCCTGTAACTGGCGAAGATGCTGTATTAGGCCCGAATGGAGAACTCCCTATTATTATTACGGAGCCTGACCAAAAATGGGATTATAAAACTTTCCTTCGCAATACAACTAAAGAATATGTTAGTGATGAACCTGGGAGGGTTAATCAGCAGCGCATTTACGATATATTTCAAGGTGCCGATTCTGATATTCCTAAAAATGTGTTACAAGAATGGAATAAAAGACTTGCACAGCATGACCAAGCCAACGAAATACCATCAATAAAAGTACCTGGGCCAGCAGGACCACCAGACCCGAACAATCCAAACAGCCCAGTTGGACGGGAAGTAGATACTGGCGAATATCCCAATGCAATAAATTACCGAATGGTAGGTAATAAAGTTGTGATACTGGATGATGTACCTACGTTCAATGCTAAAGTTGCACTGGCAAATGTAAAAGGCGACTATGTTATAAAAGGCAAAAAATCTTTTGATGAAAATGCCTTTAAACTCAACATGGAAAATGCAAAGAACAAAGCAGATATTTTATTAAAAGGTGCCCAGGCAAAAGGTGAAAATGCAAAATCTGGTTGGTATTGGCAAAAAGTAAAAGACCTGAAAGATAAGGCACAGCAGGATAAACTTATTGAGGATGGGTACAGGGAAAACTTATACACTCAACAACAATTGGTTGGAACCAATGGCGCATTATCGCAAATACCAAATCAGTTAACAACTCCCGTATTTACTTTTGCTACTGATAAAAACGGAACTGCAAAACCTCAAATACTGAAACCAATTGGTGCTGAAACTATTTATGGAAAAGACCCCAAAGATCCTGCTACATTTGGAAAAGTAGTTGGTTACAAAGGAGGTTATTATAATCAGGAATATCAATTTAATGGTAAGGTATTAACCCCGGCAGAAATGAGTAAGCAGTATGATGCCGTTGTTAGTTCAACCTCAGAAGCCCAAAGAAAAGAACTCGGTGTTAATACTCTTGATGATTACATAAAAGCACAGATACGGCGTAAAAATTATGATGTAAAATTGGTTGGAGAAAATGGCTCAACAAATGAGAATTTCCATACACAAGCCATGAAAAAATCTTTGGGCAGTACAAAAAATATGGCTGAATTTTATAGCGAAAATCCTGAACAATAATGTCGGTAAAGAAAGACGATATAGACCTGAATAAAATACTTGACAAAGCTGCTGGTAAAACCGGAGCCGAACCCAAGAAGAAAGGTAGTACTGGAAAAGTAGAGCCAGAACTCGCATCTATATTGGATGCTGCCGCAAAAGGGTCATTAAAAAAAAAAGATGGTGCCGAAGCATCTACGAATCCGTCCGAAGGTTCTGCGGCTGGCGCTGTACCTGGTACAACATCTACGACAACCCCGGCGCTAAAGTGGGAAGACAACCCATTAAACCCAGTGAAGGCGATAAATGAGGCAGAAGCAAAACGTGATAAAACTCCCGAAATATTATTTAGACCGGAAGATCAACAAAAATTAAATACTCTTTTAGTAAAGCATAGAGTTGCTCCTACCCCTACTGCTATTGAAAAGCCATTTGATTTGATGCCGGGAAGCCAATACATTACTCCAAGAGCAAAAACGGCTATGGAGATTGAATACGATAATGCAGTTAATGTTGAAAATACATTAAAATCACAATTGGATGCTTATCGTATTGCAAGACAAGGCCAACGTGCCAGCAGAAAATCTAAACAGGAAGAAGATGCCGAAAAAGATCTTTTAGAAGTTCAAAATTTAAAGAGAAAAGCAGCAACGGAACTGGTCGTTAATGGTGATAAGGAAATTGAAATTAACAGGCGTACAAATGAAATAGGCAATAGTTTCAATCAGTTCATGTCTGACCTTATTACTTTAAATCAGCCGATTAAAGGTGTCAATTTAAAAGTAAAAGAAACAGAGGATAAACTCAAAAAAGTTCCTTCCCAGTTTTTGACAGGCGTTAACATGCTGAAACTTACTGAACCTGCAGAATATGAAAGGGTACAGGATGCTATTGCTAACGGATTGCCGATTAGTGCAAGTCAGGAAGCAAAGATTACTAACCTGGGATTGAATATTGAGGAAGCAAAATTGAAACGGGATATGCTTAAATCTCCCGTTACTCCACAGGAAAGACAAAAGTTTGACGAGGTTGGTAAAATCCTTAATACCATCAAACCTGATATTGATAAGTACGTAGAAATGATAAAGGCAAAACAGCCATTATCTCCACAACAAACACAAGATTATCAAAGTAAAATAAAACAATACAATGATATTGTTAATCAATCCAAACCATTAATAGAAAAAGTAAATGCTATTGATGGTGCTTTTGCTAAAAAAGCTACTCAACTTCTGGAAACACGCAAAAAAAATATTCTTGATAATCCAGAAGTGTTACGTGGATTCATTGCAGATGGTGTGGCTAACAAGTTGGATGAAATAGGAAAAATAAAACAGGTTGGCAATCCTTCTCCACAGGGAATTGCTTCTGACTTTATGTTGGGGCATACGTGGAGTTATTCGCCAGAACAAATTAAATGGGCATCCGAACAATATTTAAAAGAACAAGGCATTGACCCCAATAGTGCCCAGGCACAAGCAGCTATAAAATTTTTACAGGATAATGAAGGGGTGATGATCGGGGAAAACAGTATTGCCAAAGCTGGCGGTTTCCGTGAACTGGGAGAAGGGCTTATTGAACCCATTGTTGGAATTTCAAAAACTATAAAAGATATTTCCCGTTCTTCCAATACAGTATATGCCGAATCACAATCAGCCGGGAATGTTGATGTTGCCAAAAAAAGGTTAGAATCCGAAGATGCCGGTGTAAGAGGTGTGATGAACGATGTTTTAAAAGGAACCGGCCAGTTTGCTACACAGGCTGCTATTATGTACGGAACCAGTGGCGTTATTGGTGCTTTATCTGAAGGTCTTATGGGTAAGGCAGGGGTTGAATTGCTTGCCAATGCCAAAGCTGCCAATATGAGGGTTGTTATTCCTTTTGATGATGCAACAGCAAACATTGCAGCCGGTAAGTTTTTATCAAACATAAAAGATCCTCTTTCTGTTTTTACAACATCTTATGCAATGTCATACGATGGAAATTTGAAAGCAGCATTGAGTTATACCAGCGATAATTCATTAGCTAAAAAAGCCGCAGCTTTCAATGCTTCAATGGAAGGCGCTACCGAATTATTTTTAAGTCCTCTTGATATTGCCCGAGGCATATACAGTAAGTTTTCAAAAAACCAGACAAAGGACCTTCTTAAAATTTTGTCTGACAAATCTTTAAAAAATGACCCCAGTGCATTAAAAGAATATGTGGGAAAATTTGTAAAAGGTGTAGCTGCTACTGCTAAAGTTTCCGGTGCCGAGATTGGGGAAGAAATGGTAACACAGATTTCAGACTATGTTACCAATATGTATTTAAACCCCGAGGCGGACAGTTTTAAGAACCGTGATTTGAAAAAGGAGTTAATGACTACCGCATATCAAACAGGGTTATCTATGGCCGTTCCTGCATTGTTAAATGGGATTGGTGCTGCCAAAGCAAACAGTTTTTCAAAAGGTAGTCTTCTGGTTGCTGCACAGAACCGTCAGGCAATGGTTGATGATCTTAACAGATCCGTTGCCCAGGGAGCCATTTCGCAGGAATATGCCACCCAACAAATTCAGCTTATTAATACGGCTGCAGTAGCAAACGCAGAAGTTCCTAAGAAAGCATCCGGCGCAGATTTAAACACTACTGAAAAGGCAAATTACATTTGGAGCCGTGTTACCGAGGCATACATGGAAAAACAAATGTCTTCCACCACCGATGCTGCCACTAAAGAAATTTGGAAAGATAAAATTGCCAAACAGCAGGAATACAGAAAGCAAATCATTGGTCTTTCAGAGGAACAACCGGAAGTACCTGAATACACCATTGATGATAAAGCAGTCAGCCGGGATGAATTTTTAGCTACCGCAGAAAAGGAGCCAGAGGACCATAATTTTGTTGTCGCTGGTGATGAAGAAGCGCAGCAAAAAATTAGAGATATTGGAGGTATTGACGATAATGCAAATGCAATAAAAGGAAAGGATAAAGTAAAAGAATATGTAGGTGGTCTGGCTGAAGATAATTATTTATTCACTCACGTAACCACAGAAGAAAATGCCAAAAGCATAACCGAAAATGGTATGTCTGTTTCTTTAGGAACCGGCATATCAAGTACATTAACCGCTTCCGGTAAGGATAATGTAACTAACCAGGTAGAAAGATTGATGAACGGAGAAGTTGTTCATAGAGATTTGAACAACAATAGTGTTGCAATTATTTCTGTTCCTAAAGCCGAATTGGATAAAATGTCAGGCAAAACGCTTGACGAAAAATTTGAAAACTGGCTGGTAGAAAATAATCACATTGACGACAAGGGTAAGTTATCTATTCCAAAAGAATTTAATGCAGGATATTTAAGCGCAGATTCTTTCATCTCCACTAAAAAAGCGGAAGATAGCAAACAAGAAGAAAGCATCCCTTCCGATGCTGAATTAATAGATAAAGTAAAAGAAAAGCAGGTTAAAAATTACGAACAGCCCAGCATAAGTGAATTAAAAGAACAAGCCCTACAAGCCCCGGACAGTTTTAGAAATCAATTTGATGATGAAGAACTGACTGTAAACCTGATTGCTAAGAATAGCACAGAACAAATTGAAAATGCCATTAAGTATCAGGAGGAAAGATTAACGGACCCATCTATTGATATTGCTGGTATTGTTGGTATTGATAAACATATCCAACTTCTTGAATTGGGACTGGAAAAAAACAAAAAATATGCAGAGCCAAAAGAAGAATCCGAAGATATTGAATATGAAGATTTGCCACAGAATGTAAAAGATATAGTAGATCAGTATGGAGATGCTAACGACAAAACAGAGTTTCAGCAAAAGTTAGAAGAAGCTGGCTATACTACTGATTATGATATGGAATCTTTCGGAACTGAAAGCGGCGTTACTTTTAAAAAAATAGAACAGCAGCCAGCAAAACCAGAAAGTAAGAAATTATCAAAACTGGAACAATTAAAGGCAAAAAAAGGGATTAAATCTCAATCCTATAATCTTGCTGATGGCACCACGTTTAAAGCTACTCCTGTTGAAATTGAAGGGTTGGAACACCTTGATACGGTTGTAGGTAAAGAAGATACTGGCATGAATTGGAAAGTAGTAGAAGTTGCTACTGGCAAAATACTTTCCGAAGGTTTTTCAAAAGACGAAGCTATTGATAATGCTAAAGCTGAACCACAATTAAAAAAGATCAATTATGAAATAATTGATAAAAAGGTGTACATGAGTAAGTACAGTGCCGGGATGAATGTTAATATTATAAATCAATCTGGCAAGTACGAAAATTATTTAAAAGAGAAAGCCGAAAAAAGGGAAGCTGCACCTTTATTGTACACGCCAGAAGAAATTGCAAGAGTAAAGGCCGCAGCAGAAAAATTGCCATCAAGAAAAGAATGGTTGTTGGGGCAAATGGATAGGAGAGTGGGGGAAGGTATGAAAATCGGAATTGATTATATTGAAAAATTAGCCAGTGGTGAAATTTCAGAAGAAGGTCAAGTGTTTAGGGTTCCTTATAATGTAGATACCCGGCTACCCATAGAAGAAAAGAAAAAACGGGCTTTAACCAAAGCAAAAAATATTTTCAATAAAAGGAAAACTGAAATTGAAAACAGTTCTGATTTGTTTAAACAGGAAAGGATTGAAGAACTGAAAGATTCTTATGATAAAAGAGTACAGCAACTTACTGATAGGTATGAAGAACTGGAAATAGAAGAAGTAAAACTTATAAAACCAAAAGCTGGAAAGCAATTTTATTATTATAAAGATGGTCAGCCTCCTATTTTAACTGTTCAGGATTTAATAGATAATCCGAGAGCAATAGAAGAAGATAAATCATATCCAAGTATCGGTTATGCTGATAGCTTTGTAACATTATCTACCGATTCTACCACTGTTCAAAAACAAGGAGTGCCAAATCCTCAAAGGGGAAGTACATTTACCTGGGGCAAGAATAGATGGGTTGTAGAAGGCGTTGATAAAGGCAAAAATGGTATTGTAAGATTAATACAAATTGATAATGAAGATAGACTGATACGTGGTGAAGGAAATGTTGTATCAAATATTGAGGATGAAAATTTGGAAGCAGAGATAGAGAAGCCAGTACCAAAAATAAAAACTGCAAAGGCAAAACAAAATAATGATGCTGCTGATAAAGATTTGACATCAATTTTAAAAGAAATAGGGCTACCATCTACAAACGACAAATTGCAAAATTTATCGGAAACGATAAACGAAATGAGAGATGTAAAAGGCGTAGTAACTATTGTTCCTTTTAAAGATGGTTACGTAGTGGCAGAGGGGGGGTATGCAACTAATGAATTAATAGAGCCGTTTTCTAAGGTAAGTTCGTATGAAATTGGGTATAATTTTTTCACTACATATTATTGGGTAGATAAGGAAGATATTAATTCTTTAAAAGAAAACATAAAAAAAGGAGGCAGGTTTGGAAGTAAATCGTTTGTAGAAACTAACAAGGAATTTCAAGTAACTGAAATATTCGATGCTAAAAATCAAACAGAAGATAAGATTGTAAAGAATATTGATCTCGATAAACAAATTAATTTGTTGTCTGCCGATTTTCTTGAAATAAATAAACCCGAAGTAACACCTGGTTCCCAGCGAATAAAAATTGTTGATGTTCCTCTTACTTCCATAAGCACCGACACATCATCATTCCAAAATCGTGAAACAGAATTTAGTCAGGAAAGTGTTGATAAGATTTTAAAAGCGGTGCAGGAAGATACTTTTACCTGGACAGAGTTCGACCCGATTACACTTTGGAAAAACAACGGCCAGCTTTATGTTCTTTCCGGCCATTCCCGTTTTGAAGCATTTAAGCAGTTAACCATACGTGGCTACGCTGGCTTTGATACCATCCCGGCAGAAATATTTGAAGGTAGCAAGGAAGATGCTATTGCCATTGCTTTGCGCTCCAATACTCTTTCCACTAAAGAAACACCAATTGAAAGGGCTAACTACTATCGTGAAGCAAGATTGCATGGTACATCATCCAGAGCGATTTTAAATGAGGCTAAAGAGTACGAGGGTAGAAATGCACCCACCATCATTGCCCTGTCTTATTTAAACCCTAATGGTAAGGCTATTGCATTTTTAAAGGCATTGGGACAGGAAGGTGATACCAAGAGTAAAGCCAATTCATTGCAGATGGCCCGATGGACCGGCGAAGTACGGCAGCAGTTCCCCCAGCTTACCAATGAGCATGAGAATGAAATATTTGACTGGTTAAAGGATGGTGCCTATTCTAAAATTAAGAATCTGGCTGAGATCAGTAGCCGGATTAACAATGTTGTTTCTGGTTTTGATTTTAATGCTGAAAACCCACTTAATCTGGCGCATAAGGCAACAAAATCTTACGTGGATGAAACCTACGAACAACAGCTATCGGATAAAGAAAAGCAGATAAAGGACCAACAAAAAATAATTGCGGACAAACAGACCAAGTATAACGAGGCACAATTAACCCCACAGGAAGTTGCAGAAAAGTTGGTCCCTGATAATGCTATTCTTAGCAGGATGCAGCAGGATTATATAAAGCTGAAAGAAAAGAAAGGCGCAATCAGCGAAGCCAATAAAGGAATACTAAGCCTATTCGATAATATTCAAACTGAAATTGACAATGGAAACATTACAGAACAACAAGTTGACGCCTTTATCAATAACACCGAACAAATTGAGGAGGACGATACAATTATCGAGGATATTGAACGCAATGCGGAAAGCCCGGACACTGCTGCAAGATCCATTCAAGAAGGAGAACAGATTATTGCAGGGGAAGACGTTAACGCAAAGCGAATAGAACAATCCGAAGCAAATCTGGCTGAAAAAATTAATGTTCTTGAAAAAGAAAAGACAACCCGGCTCAATGAAATAATGAAACCGGATATCAATATGCAAACCATGTTGATAACCGATCTCTTTACTTTAGCAGGAACAACCGAAGGCAACCGGCAAGAGTATGAGGAAATAAAAAACCAGTTATACGGGATAAAAAATTTAATTGATTGTTTGTTTTCATAAATTTACCTCATGCCAACAGAAGATGAAAAAATACAAAGGATTATTGAGGAACAGCGCCATAAAGAGGTAGTGGACCTTTTAAAATCAATAGCACTTTCTTTGGCTGATATTACAGAAATATTATTAATGCAGAATAAAGAAAAAACCGACAACGGTAATGGCTAAAATAAATTGTTTTGATAAGGTTAAGAACAAAGCGTTGCTGGCGCTTAAATTGGAATTTGATAGACAAGTTCCTGACGATACCGATTTGTCCGAGGAAGAACAAAAAATTATTGGCAAAGCCATTGTTCTGGCCCACTACGATAAATTAATAGTGAATTATAATGAATTGAGAAATAAAATCGATTCAAACCTACCTGCTATACCACCACGAAAAAATAATATAAAGGAAACGAAGGAAGTTATAGACTTGTTTTCCCAATTAATAACTAAAGAAGCTGAAAATGCAACAGTCAACAACACTGCCCAACCAGAGCGCAGTACAGAAGTTATCATCAGTACAGCAGAAGCTATTATCCACCAAGGAGAAAATGCTCAAACGGAAACAGAAATTGATGCAGCCATCGAAAAGGTAGAAGCATCCTTAAATGAAATTCAAAGCAAGGTTGGGAAACTTACTGCAAGTTGGTCAACTGAAAATATAAACCATGAGTTACCATATAGAGAAATTGGTAAAAAGGCAAAGCATGAAATAGTAAAATACGCCAAAGAAATTGGCAGAATAAATGGCTGGCAGCTTCAATCTGTATATCCTAATATTGCTCCTGCTGGTGGCGATATTGTTATTAGAATGATCATACCTGGTACGCAATACCAAATGTATATTCAGGCTAAGTACGAACCTGAATACACAACCCATTATGACAATTATACTTTCAAAGGTTTTTTCTATCGATTGGAAGAACCTGCTGCACAAGGTCAGGCTAAATATAAAGGTGCAAATCAATGGAAGCATGATAATATTACCGCTAAAGAAATGGCCGAGATATTAAGAAATGAGGCAAAAAAATACATAACACCTTCTATTTCTGAAATGTCAAAACCTAATCCAGATAAAGAATTTAAAGCCCTTACAGGTAAAAAAATATTTATTGGCGAATATTCCGGCATTGTAACATTTGCATCTATATCTGACGGCAAGTATGAACTACATGATGAAAAAGGAAATATAAAGCAGCTTCATTTTTCAGATGGCAAACTGGTTGATGAAAACAATACTCCTGTTACCACCAAAGAAGAAAAAAGAATTATCCGGGATGAACAATTAAAAAAAGATATTGATAGTGCCTTTGATGATTTTACCAAAGGTGGCAATCTTTTAACCAGTGGAGGTATTGACCCTGTTAAAATTGAAAAAGGGGTTAAACTTATTGGTCTTTACATGAAAGCCGGGGTTTATAAATTTTCTGATATTGTAGAAGATCTTCACGATCGATGGGGTGATAAGGTTAAAGATTTCTTTGAAGAATTATCCGGCGTATATGGATATTACTATAACACAAAAGCTACCGAAGATGAAGCCAATAATATGGACCCCAATTTACGTGGAGTAACTTTTGATAACATTTTAAATGATATTAAAAATGGACGACAATCAACAAATGCTATTAGCGCACCCGTGGACGAACGACCTGAAGGAGTGGTTGGAAACGGAACACCCGGAGATGTACAAAGAAATGAAGGACAACCAAACGCTGGACTTGTGGCTGGTGAAGAAGGTACAGGCAGCAGTAACGATGCAGGAAACTTTAGTGGGGAACGGAACACCGGCGAACCAGGCACAGGAAACAGTGATGGAAACGCTGATGTCCCTTTAAATGGTAACGAAGAACTTAATAGAGAACTGGGAGGCCAATCTATGGAACAACCTACGCCTGAACCTGCTGAACAAAAACCTGTTATTTCAGAACTGCAGCACAATCAAAATTTTGTTATTCCTCTTGATTTTGTAAATACCAAGAGTTTTAATGTAGCGCAAAAGCTACAAGATAATATAGATGCTTTACGAGTTTTGGTTAGTCTTTCAAAAGAAAAAAGAAGGGCTACGTATGAAGAACAAAAAACCTTGTTCAAATATGTTGGCTGGGGTGGCATTAAAGAAATAGGCTTTAATCCATCCAGCAATATGAGTTGGAAGGCATCTAATATTTCACTTCGTTCAAAAATTAAGGAAGCACATGATGTTATAAGAGAACTTGATGAAGAAAACTATAAAGCCAATCTGGATGCTGTAACCAGATCAACACAAAACGCACACTATACCGCTATTCCTATCATCCGTGGTATCTACAATATTTTAAAGGAAGCTGGTTTTAAAGGAGGTAATATTTTAGAAACCAGTGCCGGTACTGGGCATTTCATTGGTGCCATGCCACGGGATATAGCAGACAATTCAAAGATTACTGCTATTGAAGTTGAAAACATTACCGGACAGATTTTAAAAGGGCTTTATCCAAATATCAGTTCCAAAATAACCGGGTATCAGGACGTAGCAATTCCCCCAGGTAGTGTTGACCTTGTTATTTCAAATATTCCTTTCGGTAAAGTAAAAGTTACCGATATTAATTTTGAAAAGGGGAAAGATCCTGTATTAAAAGAATCTCAAAACCGCATCCACTCTTATTTCTTTGCCCGTGCTTTGCAGGACGTTAAACCCAATGGTTTAATTGCCTTTGTTACCAGTACCGGCATATTAGATTCAAATATTAATGCCAACCTACGGGAAATGATGGCTGACCGTTCCCAGTTTTTAGGGGCCATCCGTTTGCCAAATGATTCTTTCCGTGGAAATGCAAATACACAGGTAACAACTGATATCATCTTCCTACGCAAGTTTGCAGAAGGCGAAGAAAAAAAACAAGATCATCCTTTCACAGAAATTAAAACAGCACAGCTTAAACATAAGGATAAGGACCAGATGTTTAATGTTGCCTACAATGAGTATTTCCATGATAACCCTGATATGGTACTGGGTGAAGTGGTTGCCTTCTCTATGTATGGAAGTTCTGAAAATTCGGATGATATAACAGTATTGCCAACAGGTATAAATCTTGAAGAAGGTATCAGCGCCCTTGCTGGGAAAATATTTAAAACTAAAATAGCCGAAACTGAACAACAAGAAAAAGACAATGAGGTAAAGCAGGAGATTGAGCAGTTTGTTCAGAACAACGGCCAGCGCCCAGGTAATATTGTTGAAGTATCGCCGGGAGAATATGGTATTTATTCAGATGAACTTGCCATTAATGAAGAACTGGATGCAAAAGCCCGTTCCGTTGGTGTTAATCCTGATAAGATAAGGGAATATGATCTACTGCCAGATGAATATGAATGGCTTAAACAACAAACAGGACTTACTTACGATGATTTCCAAATTAAGAAAGTACAGCCAGTAAAAATTGCAAAAAAATATATCAAGGCTGTTACCGACCTTCTTCCCCTTCGCAAAGCCTTAAATGAATTGTATGCTGCGGAGTATGGAGATATGGGAACTGATTTTATTGAAGGGAAAAGGTCAGACCTTAATAAAGCATATAAAACTTTTGTAAAAAACAATGGTACTCTATTATCCAATAAGCCACTTGTTGATATTGATATTGATGGTTACAATATGCTGGCTTTGGAAAATGTGGTAGATAAAAAAGTAGTAAGCCTTGCAGATATTTTTACAAAGCGTGTTTTCCAGAAAGTTACCAGACCAGAATCAGCAAAAGATATTCATGAAGCCATAGCCATTAACCTGAATGAAACTGGCCGTGTTGATTTAGATAGAATATCCGGGCTCCTTAGTAAAGCACCCGAGGAAGTTATTGAAATTGGGAAAGGGTTGATATATAAAAATCCTATTACCGGAGATTTTGAAACCAAAGATAAATACCTGTCTGGTGATGTACGTAAGAAATTAAGAGAAGCAAAAACTGCAGCCACAGAGGATAAATTTTTTGAAGAAAATGTTGTTGCTCTTGAAGCTGCACAACCACAGGACTTAAACGCATCTCAAATATATGCTCCTATTTCTGCGCCGTGGATTTCAACAAAATATCTGAATGAGTTTGCATCCCAAATATTCAAACAGAATGTTTATGTTACCAAACTATCTACCGGACGTGTAAGTGTTTCAGGCAATAGCAGCTACAATACCGAAATAACAGATGTGTACGGAACTACAAGGATGGATGGCTTTGAATTGTTGGCAGAAGCGATACAAAACCGGATGCCCATTGTAAAAGATACATTCAAAGGTCCACCACAGGTTACCGTTGTAAATGATCAGGCTACCAAAGAGGCTAACGATAAGGTTAATAAAATAAAACAGGCGTGGGATAACTGGATATGGCAAGATGATGATAGAAGAAATGATCTGGTTGAATACTACAATCAAAATTATAATAATGTTGTTACCAGAAAATATGATGGTAGCAATCTTTCTTTCCCAGGATACGCCGGTCAGCATACACCAAAAAGCCACCAGCTTGATGGAGTTTGGATGATATTACAACAGATGGGTGGTATCATCGATCACATTGTAGGTTCGGGAAAAACGCTTTTAATGGCATTGGCAGCCAACAAGGGTAAAGAGATGGGATTGTTTAAAAAGCCTATTGTTATTGGTTTAAAAGCCAATACTGCTGACTTAGCCAGAGAATATAAAAACTCCTTTCCAATGGGTAAGGTTCTTTCTCCAAAGGAAAAAGATTTTACCCCACAGAATCGCCGTGCCTTCTTTGCAAAAATGGCAAACAATAACTGGGATCTTATTGTAATGACACATGACCAGTTTGGGAAAATTGAGCAATCACGGGAAATTCAGGACGAAATTATCAGCGCAGAAATTGAGGCTCTTGATAATGATATCAGAATAGCAAAAGATCATGACCTGTCAAAACGTGAATTGAATGGTTTGGAACAAAGGAAGCAGAACTTAGAAGATAGGTTGAATAAACTACGCTTAATGCCCAAAGATCCTTACCTGAAAACCTTTGAGGAAATGGGTATTGATTTTATGTTTGTTGATGAAAGCCAGCAGTTCAAAAACCTTGCATACAATACCATACAGCGTGGTATATCTGGTTTGGGTAGCCCCAAAGGTTCAGCCAAAGCATTTAATATGCTGTTTGCCATCCGGTCCCTGCAGAAGATGTACGGTGCAGATAAAGGAACTGTGTTTGCCTCCGGTACTCCCATCAGCAATACTATGGTTGAAATGTATTCGCTGTTTAAATACCTGCGGCCAAATAAGCTGAAAGAAATGGGTATTGACTCCTTCGATCAGTGGGCAAATACTTTTGCTCGGGTTGGTTCTGAAATTGAGTTTGGTGTTACAAATTCATTGAAGCCAAAAGTAAGGATGCGTGAATTTATGAACGTGCCTGAAATGAGCGCCATGTACAGGGAGATTTCAGACGTTCGGAATGACAGCAATTTAAAACTGGATAAACCCGTTCCAAAACAAACCTTCCGTGTTAAAACTGATAAAGAAATTCTGGCTAACCAAAATGTAACTATTGAGGGTAATAAGTTTCAAGTTATTGGCCGCATAAAAGGAATTGAAAAAAATGAATTTTGGATTAGCCTTATGTCAGATGGTAATGATGATTGGGTAGTACCAAATGCCGGTCAAATTGTACATGGTGATGAAAAAATAAATTATACCGAAGGTGAAAAGTCAGATGGTTTGCTGGTAAATATTGCTCCTACTTTAGAGCAAAGAAAGTATGCAAAGAAAATTCAAAAATTTGCAGAAACAAAAGATGGTTCTTACATCGGCGTAAAGATGAACGACAACATGAAAAAGTCGTACATGCTTTTGGCAACTGGTTTAGCTGCTAAGATGGCTATTGATATGAAGTTGATAAACCCATCTTATGCAAGTACTGAAGTAGGTAAGTTAGGTGTGGCTGCTGACTACATTACCCGGCATTATAATGAATCAAATGCCCTTAAAGGCATCCAGTTAGTATTTAGCGACCTGGGCACTCCTAAAGCTGCCAGCACCAGAGCAAACCTTTTTGATTTGCTTGAAAGCCGTGGTGTCGATCGGGAAATAATGGAAAATATTTTTGGTGCCGGTGCATATTCTGACAGACAAACATTTCCTACCCTTGAAAAAATAAGGGACAAAATATTATCCGAACTGGAATACACAGAAGCAGAGTTTGAGGAAGCGGTTAATGAAGCAAATGAAGAAACTTTTAACATTTACGAAGAACTTAAAAATAAGTTAATCAAACGTGGCATCCCCAGTGAGGAAATTGTCTTTATCCATGATTACAAAAGTGATATTTCCAGAGCGCAGATGTTTGAAGATGCCCGTGCCGGTAAAATACGGGTGATCATTGGTAGCACTTCAAAATTGGGAACTGGTGTTAACGTGCAAAATAAAGTAGTAGCTGGGCATCATCTTGATGTACCGTGGAGGCCATCGGATATGGAGCAAAGGAATGGCAGGTATATTCGTCAGGGTAACTTTATCATTAAAAATCACTACAATAATAAAATACCTATTTATTATTATGCCACCGAAGCAACTCTGGATGCTTATAAATACCAGTTGCTTGATGCAAAACAAAAATTCATCAATCAGGCTAAAACTGGTGAAGGTGCTGCCCGTGAAATATCAGAGGGCGACGGTGATGAAGAAAACGGTGTTTCGTTTGCAGCTATGACGGCCATGCTTTCCGGTAACCCTATCTTGTTGGAGAAGGCGAAGATTGATAAAAAAGTAAAAGACCTGGATGCTTCTAAAAAAGCATTTGAACAGGAAAAGTACAGCTTGAAAGATAAGATAGCATGGAGCAAAAAGAATATGGCTGATAGTGAAGCACAAATTTCAGAATTACAAAAGGATAAAGATCTGTTTGAGAAAAATTCTGAAAAGGATGAAAAAACCGGCGAATGGAAATATAAAATTACAATTGGCGGCGAAGAATTTACAGAGCGTAAAAAAGCCGGAGATAAACTGCTGCAGGTTCGGAAAGATTATATCAGGGATTTTGTACAGCGTTATCCTGAAACTCTTAAATTAAAAAAGAAAGATTGGAAAGAGGTAAAGAGCGATTCAAAAGTGATAGGAAATATTGCTGGCTTTGATGTTGTTATAAAAATGAGGGGGGATGAAGGAGAAAAGGGAGTTCAATTAGTGCCATACTTCACAGTTAAGAGCCCTATTTCTAATGTTCCATACGACCCGTCTTTTTCTGTTGATGCTGTTAGTCTGGCTGGGTACTTCCAACGTGAAATAAGGAACCAGCAACCAGATATTGACCGAAAAAAGGGGTGGCTTAAATCTTATGAAAAAGATATTAAGGACAAGAGCCAGTATCTTGAATCATTACCAGCCGAATTTCCTAAACAAAAAGAACTGGAAGATGCTGTTGCAAATCAATTGAGGTTAGCCACTTTGCTTGATGAAATGTCAAAACAAAAAAGTGTTCCTTCTGCTGAAGAACTTGAAGCCCTGGGCGAACGTGAAGAATTTCCTAATGAATTTGAACTGGAAAATTTATATGTTATCCGTTCAGATGGTCAGGTGCTAAGAATAGCAAATGATCAGGACTTATCAAATGCACTGGGTTTAAAAACTTCCGGCAATTTAGGGCACATGGTTAACCTTGCAAAGCAAGATGGTTTCCGCTTCTTCACCTACAAAGAGGAAGGACGGCCAAATGAGGATGATGCAGAAATGGAACCTGAATTTTCTGTTACCGGCCCTACTCCCGATGAAATACAGGAAATGCAGGAAGTTGTTAAAGAGCAAATAGACCTGGGTAATAATCGTCTGGTGGATATTCAAAACCTTGTAGCTACGGAACTGGAAGATGATTCACCACAAATGCGTAAACTGGTAGAAGAAGCATACCACGAATATGGCCGGGGAGAAGATACACCTTTTGCTATGGTAATGAGTGTGATTGATAGAATTGAAAGTAACCTTAATGCTATTAATGGCAATGGGGTTGAGATATTACCAAACACAGAGGCTTTAAAAGATAAAGCCGCAGAACTGGGCAATGTGGAATACCAGAATTATGTAAGGAACTTTGTAGCTGCTGCGTTAACTACAATTACTCTTTCAACATCAAACCCTAAAGTTGATATTTCTACTAAAAATACTGTTGTTGAGTTGTTGCAACAATCTTATGCTGTTAATGATGAAGTTGCGCCAAAGGAAGTTATAGAACGGGCTTTAAAATTATGGGAGCGTTTCGGTAAGCCTGATATTTTAAGGACGAAATATGATTTGGCTAACAGAAAGCGGCCTTATGCGACAGCCGATATTTTTAAAGGAAATATTCAATTAGGTAACATTGCCAGCTTTGATGATTTCGTAACAGAATTAGCCCATGCTGCACAGTATTCCAGTAAAGTGGAATTTGACCAAAAGGATTATGCTACACAGGAAGAATACGATAGCATAGAGTATGATAGAAAAGGTAGTCTTGAATATGATGCACACAAGTTTATTGAAAGGATGATAGGTATTTATATATCGGAAGGAACCCCTGTGTTACAAGAATTTTTTAGAGATTCAGAAATGCAGGAAGCTAAGGATATAATTAAAAAATACAAGTTGGATGATGTTTTCTTTCAGTATTCACCAGAAGGTAAAATTTTAGGATTTACTCATGCCGGTAAAATTTATCTTAACGGTAAACATCTTAATCCTAATACCCCCATCCATGAAGCTGGGCATATCTGGACTAATTGGGCACAACAAAACAGACCAGAAATTTATAACCGTGGTATTGAACTTGTTTCTGGCAGTTCGTACCTGGACAAAGTAAAATCAAATCCTTTCTATCAACAACAGGCTGCAAAACTTGCAGAGGATGAAAGAGAAAGGTTTTATCAGCATGAGGCTCTTGCTATGGCTATTGGAGATAAAGGAGCCCAGTTTGTAACAGAAGCAAGAAAAGAAGGCATTACTGCATGGTTAAAATCTTTATGGAATGCTATCAAAAATGCTTTAGGCTTTGACAATATTACTTCTGCAGAACTTCAAAATTTAACCTTTGAAGAATTTTCTACCCGTGCTGTTGCTGATATTTTAAGAGAGCGCCAGAAGGAAGAAGAACAGGAGGACAACCAACAAGATTATGAAGAATGGGAAAGCCGGGACCCGATCGGTGATTATCAAATGTCAACCTCTGGCGAAGTGAAGGATATGCTTTCCGGTAATACAATTACTTCCGCTTTGGGTTATGCTCCAGAAGGAGATCAAAGCTACCTCACCCAGCGCCGTGTTGATATGTTGCAGGATGGTAAAAATATGATTGGTGCCGCAATGGGAAAATGGGGCAGCGATCTATCCGATTACGGCCAGCCTCTTTTCAATTATATTAAAGGCATGAGTGGTGATGAAGAACTGTTGGCTAAAAAAGCAGTGCTGATGGCAACCTTCCTGGGAGAAATTCGGGAAGAAATAAACCGTAATCCAGAAAGGGTAGATGAACTGCGTGGATTGGATAATGCAGTTACACAGTATTATCAGGAGTACATGAATAAAAGAGGTAAAGAGGTTTCTGCCGGTGCATTGTTACGGTTGTATCGTGATAAATATATGGGTGATCTATTTGCTAACCAAATACTTGAAGAACGTGAAATTAAAGACCAAAACTTATTACGTAAATTACAAGCTGAACAGGCCGATATTGAAAGTCGTGTTCAAGCGGGAATTGAAGAATTTCGTAAAATCAGTCAGCAGGAGAAGGATGCGGCAGAGGCAGAGGCGGCAGAAAAAAAAGCTGACAACATAAAGAAGAAACAGAATAAAAAAACTATGTCGCCGGTTGAAGCGCAAAAAACTGCAGCTGCAAAAGCAGATGAAATTGCGAAGAAGGGAGGCATGAGCAGCATAGTTGACAAAATTAAAAATTTCATTGATAAATGTAAGTGATGCTTGATATTTCTTGTTTAGTAAAGAATACCACACTACGCAACGACCTTAACGATCTTGTTGAGTTTATTGCGTACTCCCGTGTTGCCAAAAATTTGGATGCTGGGTTGCAATCTATTTACAATGATATCAGAATGAGTGGCATTGAAGTGGACCTGCAAACCATTGGCTTTATCTATAATGATGTGCTGCCAAAATCCTATGCTCAATTTGATTCTGACCATGACGTTAACGAATATGCTTTAAAAAGCTATAACGATGCAATAAACCGTGCTGCCCGTCTGGAAGCACCAGAGCAGCTTGAAAGGCAAATAGGGCAGAATAGCCCTGATTTGGAAGTGGTGAATGGCATTTTAAATATGTTCACCAAATTAAACACTGAAATATCAGACCCCATCTATTCTGATATGCGTATGATGCAGGAGGCTTTATGGAAAGGCATACAGCGCAAACTTAATCTTACGAATAGCGCCGTTCCAAAAGATCAAAAGGACTGGGAGGAATTGCTCACCCAGGCACTCGGATATGAAAATTTGGGCATGACAGATATTAACGGACGGTTGAACGGTATTGATGATCTCTTTAATTCCATGAAAGACCAGTTAGATACCGCCACGCAGGAAATGGAAGCAAAGGGAGATTATGCTACTGCCCAAAAGTGGCGTGAAATGACCGGCAAATTAAAGGCTTCCGCTTACTCCCTTCTTTTCTCCAAACAGGAAGCAAAAACTTTCATCACCAGCATAATGAAAGAGGCCGGTTATGGCAAGGAATTGAAAGACGGGAAAACTGTTATTGACTGGAAGAAGCTATCAAATGAAACCGGCAGTGTATTGGATATTTATAATAATATTGATCGGGTAATGAGAGATAAAGGTTATTCTGATTCTGTTATTGATGGTGTGCAGGATTCCTTTGTAAATGAACTTAACGACCTAAACGCAAAAATTGTGGAGTGGCGTTTAAAGCAAATGGAAAATAAATCCGAAGCACTCAACCGTGCCAGCAACAAGAAAACGGATTTAAAAAGATTGGCTGAATTAAATAACCTGGGGATTTTTCAAAGTGCCCACGACAAATTATTGAGCAGTGTTGTTGGTATTTCTGATTTACAGGCACAAGATCTTGCCGACCTTGAAGAATTGGCAAAAGCAGCATCAAACCTTTATCGGGAAATTGATAAAAATTATGGCAATGATGTTTTTGCTTCTTCTGCCTTGCAGACCATCCAAAGGCATATTGACCGGATAGTTCAGCGTAATATCAACAATAAATCTGTGTTGATGCGTATTATAAGCGCCATCAAAAACTTTATGGATATTTTGCTGACTGGTATGCTTATGGGGCCATTAACGATAATGGAAAACTGGTTATCTGGTATCAAAGAAACCATGACCCCAATATTATCAGGCAAAGCAAAATTTACAAATACTGAAGACCGGGAAGTATATCGCTCTGTTCTGGCTGATGTTATTGTACGTGGTCAGGCATACGGAGAAGAAGTAGGTAGTTTTGCTCCACGGGAATTATATTCAAATTCACTACGTTGGAAATGGAAAGGAGGCACTTTAAAAGATAAAGCTGAATCTGTACTATACGGTTTGATGGCTCCGGCCAGACTTGGTTTACTCGGGTTTGATAGTGCCAATAAAGCTGTTATTACAAACAAGACATTTCATAATGCAATGTATCAGGCATTGTTGCAGCATGGTAAGACAGAAGAAGAAGCTGCAAATATTTTAAATGAAGCATTACACGGAAAGAAATTTGAAGATGCAAAAACCGATGCTTCTGATATTCTGAATAATATAAACACACAACTTTCCGCTAAATATGCCATCCCTGTTAACAATAGCACCATCACCAGACTTGCTAATGATCTTGTAAAAGCAAACCTTAATACCGATGGTTTATTTACAGATAGAGCAAAAGCAATTGAGATAGTTGTATCTACTCTTAAAGGAAGTTACCATGTAGCCGGGTATGGATTGGGCCATGAACCAAATAATCCGTTATCTAAAATGATCAAAGATGCCAGGGACAGAATGGTGAAAGGAGAAGAAAAATTGCGGTCCGCTAAAAAGTGGGACCGTCTGGCATGGCATAAGTTGGGAAGTACTTTTATGAATGGTATGATACTTCGGTTTACTGGTGGTGCAACTAACTGGGTTGTGTTACGTGCCCAATCAGGATTAGGGTTAGGTATTGCTTCTGGATTCTTAGGAGGTAATGCAAATGCAGATATTGACTTTAAAAATACAGATACCATAAAGCAGTCCATAAGAGAAAGGCTCGGTGCCAGAAATCAAATAGGCAGGGGCATGGCCGGTTTGTCTTATACACTCATGGGATATGTGGTTTATTATCTGCTTACCAAAGGTGGTGATGATGATAGGGAGCGTAAGAAAAAAAGATTGGAGGAACTATCTAAATATGTGCAAACTCCGGAAGTTAAATTGGAAATAAAACAGCTTACTTCAGAGGCTTCCATTATGCAGCAAATTAAAAGCAGCTACATGGGCAATCGATTGTTTAAAAAAGTTTCTCCGGATTTAATGCTTCTTCAGTATTATGTTCAAACCGATAAGAATGCATGGATGGGAGCAACCAATTATGTTATTAAAACTTCTGGTATCGCCAGTGATTTTTCTACGGCCAGTAAGTTTAATGATGCTATGAATTATTACCGCAACAATGAAATAGACCCCGGTAATGGAGCCCTTGCAAGTATCGCTGGTGACAGAACCGCTGTACCACTTTGGAGAGCCTATAAAGATTGGTATAAACTGGGTAACTGGATTGTTGGCAATAATGTATCTTCGGACTTTAAAAAACCAACCAATATTTCAGAAGGAATATTTGGTGGTGGTGCGCTGGAAGATTGGGGTGTTTATCAACGTAATTCAAGTATTACCATTCTACCTGGTATCGGTCCTAAAACCATTGAAAGGTATAAAACTCTTGGTATTGAAAATATGGGCGATCTTGAAAAGAATCCGGGTTGGGAAAATATGATGTACATAAATGAAAAAGGACAACCGGAATTTATATTAGATAGTGATGATAGAAAAGCTGCCAAAGCTGCCGCAGAGAAATGGATAAAAGAAAACTAAAATTTAAAAATAGAAAACAATGAAAAAGATCCTCTTTTTAATCTGCCTGTTTGTATCAGTAACCGGGTATTCACAAAGCTCAACAAAAGGGGCTTTAAGCACACTTGATACAGCATTTAAGCCAACAATTAAAATGGTGGCTGTAAGTGTTTTGGATAATAATTTTGTGTATTGGGATGGCACAAAATGGAGTGTTATTCAAGCATCTGGAAGTGTTATTACTAATCCAGTATTTTCTAATCCGCAGTACAATTCTACCACCAGTACTAATTACTGGCGTTTTGTAGATGGTCAACGATTTGCGTTATTCAGACGAGATACAACGTATGAAAGTTCTGGCCCTATTACTAATTTAGATATTTTCTTAGGCAGAAATGCAGGAACGCTTGATGCCAAAGGTGGAGGCTCTAACCTGGGGATTATGGATAGTGCTTTAGCAAGAATAACTTCCGGTTTTGGTAATGTCGCTATTGGTGAACAAGCCTTATCCAATGCAACCAACAGTAATTATAGCACAGGTATAGGCTACTATGCAGGTAGGAATAACAATGCAAGTGGATTGTTAGCAATAGGCAACAAAGCTGCATTATTGAATACTACGGGTATGTTTAATATTGCAATAGGTACTTCTGCATTAAAGGAAGGAACAACAGGCGGTTCAAACGTAGCCGTAGGGACTTCAAATTACCAATACACAAGAGTTGGAAGTTACAATACCGGCATGGGCAGTGGTGTATTTGCCCATTCAGATAGTGGTTCACATAATACAGGTTTTGGGTGGCACATTCATCACTATGGGCAATTTGGTCAATATAATACTTATGTAGGTAGTGCAGTTTCCGAAACAGAAAATGGTGGAAATAATAATGCCTTCTTCGGATATTATGCCATGCACTATAATAATAGCTTGGATAGCATGATTGTATTTAATTCTCTGGACAGGGGAAATTTAGATGGTGATACAAGTAAATCTCCATTTGTTTCTTATGAAACAACAGATATGAGTACCCAAAGAACAAAAATAAATGGATTACTACAATACACTAATGGAATGATATTACCGGCCTTGCAGTTTAATGGAACAGCTACAGATAAATTTTGGAGGCTTGCTACTGGGGAAAGGATATTTACTTTAAGGGATGATACCACAGGATTTGCAACCGATGGGGTTGATGGGTTGAGTATCTATTTAGGAAGGAACTCTGGCAATCTTACTTCTGCAGGTAGTAATTTAATAGGCATTGGTGATAGTACTATGGTTTCTGTAACTACAGGTGACGATGCAGTGGCTATTGGAAGTAAGGCACTAAAGAATAATACCACTGGTTCATGGAATGTTGCAGTAGGTATAAATGCTTTAAGAGATAACAATATTGGTATCACCAATACAGCAGTAGGATATAATTCCATGAGGTTAAATACCACTGGCAATTATAATACAATTATAGGTTCGCAAGCTGGTGAAAGTTTTGTATCGGGTGTAAATAACGTAGCAGTGGGCGCTTTAGCTTTAAGGAATTTTGATGCAACTACCTATGTTGGTTCAAATAATGCTGGTCAGAATACTGCTATAGGTATGTATGCAATGAGTACCTTAACTGGGGGTACTAATAATGCGGCATTAGGGTATAGAGCAATGTTTGCATCCACTCTTGGTTTAGGTAATACTGCTATCGGTTCATTTGCATTGCGACAAACAACTACTGGAAATGTAAATACAGTATTGGGAGATTCCGCAATGTATAATAATACAACAGGAAGTAATAATATAGCATTGGGGTATGCAGCAGGTCTTAATCAAACTACCGCCAATGGATATTTCTTTGTTGGTAATGGTGCAAAAAATACAAATGCTGCAAATGATCTTTTATATCACTTGCTTGTAGGAACATTATCGCTTACGGCAGATTCTAAAGCTGGTCAAAACCTACTTATAAATGGTACGCTAACGGTTGGCACTTCTACCACGCCAGCAAGTGCGGCAGCAGCAGGGGTAGCAGGTACTATAGCCTGGGATGCTAATTTTATTTACGTAGCCACGGCTACTAATACGTGGAAAAGAGTTGCAATAGCTACCTGGTAACATGGCATACATAAACGGAGAAATACGGCCCATCTTTCAACAAGGCAGAACTGAAAAGCTGCATGGTATAATTATATACACTCCTGAAAATGGTAATTGCGCCAGTATTACCGGCTTGAATTTTAATAATGGTGGCGCTCCTTTCTCTTTTTCTCTTTACAGAAAGACCCATATCACAGGTAAAGAAATATTGCTTTATTCTTTTGAATTAAGTGCCGGTGATATTGTTATTGATACCGTTGGTTATCACTTGTCTTCACTTATCAAAAAAGGGGATGGCGATTATCTTTGGCTGGTGCCCAGGTCCGGCCATGTAAACTATACCATTGAGGGATTGGAATATGAGAAAGGTACAATTGTTCCTCCATTTGGCCGGGGTGGTTCTGTTTCTGTAATTGATCAATACGGCCAACCAAAAGCAAAGTGTTGCAGTGAAGGAAGTGGATATGTGTATGACTGTTTATCCGGGACAACAACAGAAGAAACAAATACCTTCCAAAGTAATGACTTGATAGGAGGAAAGGATCTTAAATTTCTTATCATCGACAAACAGGTGTTTACAGAAATTAACGAAGATTACACGGTCGATTATGATACTGGAATTATTACCACCATCACTGTTGTTATGTATGATGGAAGTAAAATTGTTGGTCCTTACAATCGCAAAGTATAAAAATGCCATTATGAAAAAAATATTTTTAATACTGTTCACATTTACATCTCTTTTTTCCTTTGGGCAGTTTGGCTCTAACCCTACCCAGGGAAATGCAAATTGGAATAGTCATTTTCTCGGGGCCATCACTGGTGATCGGGGAATTGTTGCCGGAACTTTTACTGATACCACGGCTGTAAATGCTATAACTGCACCAGCCAATATAAAGGGTGTTCCTTTCATTATCGTAAACACCAGTTCTGATGGTAAGATGTGGCGAAGAAATTTAGCCACTACCATGTGGGTTGAAATAACAACCGGCGGTTCCGCTACTGTGCCAATAAATACATTGCTGAACGCAACAGGAACAAACAATATTGATATTTCAGCATACCAGCAAACATGGAACTGGTCAGGTGCAATGCTTCAAACCGATGGGTTAGTTTTAAAGCATTTGAAAACGGCAAATAATGGTAATGGTATCGGCCATTCGCTTTTTAAGGTTTATCACGAAGGCGGCAACACTACAGGTTTCGATACAACAGTAGCGGCAATAATAACTGCAAAAGGATTTGATGTTACAAACGGGTTTACTTACGGACTTATAGTTGGAGCATATCATGGAAGTAACCCAGGTACCAACATAGCTGCAAAATTCGTAGCCTCCCCTGCTGGTGGTTCTACAGCTTATGCGGTTTTGGTGCCAGCTGATAGCGGAGATGTTCATATTGGTGGCATCGGTGCTACAAATAACCTTTATTTAGGTGGACTATTTCAATATCAGGATGGAACCCAGGCTGCAGGTTATGTTTTAACATCTGACCTTGATGGTTTTGCTTCATGGCAACCCGTAGCTGCTGCTGATAGATTTGCTGTGGAAGATAATATTGCAACGCAGGACAGGTTGTTTACAGGCAATGCCGGTACTTATGATTTTGAAATTTCAGAAGTGAAAGATTTAACACTGGAAGCAAACAGGGTATGGTTGCAAGCTACTGGAGCAACTAATCAATTCCGAATGGAAGGGGATTCTATTTCTTTTGTTCTGGAAAAAGGGAAACTAAGTATTGATTCTTTACGCCGCACTTCCTCCATGACGAATATGCAGATAGTGATACGTGATAGCGTAGGTGACGGTGTTTATGGAATACCTGTAACAGCACTGGGATTGCAAGCCCCGTGGTCTATGGGGGCTATTGGTAGTTCACCGAATGCCAATGGTGCAACTTTTTCTGCCAATGTATTAACGCTTCAACCTGCTTCCACTTCATTTGGTGGCTTAGTAAATACTACCACACAAAGTTTTTCCGGTGCAAAAACATTCACTAATAACATTGTGGCTGCTGCTGGTGGTGCTTATCCTTCCGGCCTATTAAAAACGGTACTTGCATCTGGAATAGTTGATGCTGGTGATTTTAATAGTGACGGAAATGGAACATGGTTCAGAACTGATGATGGAAATAATCTTGGGTATTTTGATAACGATGCTCACACTGCATTTTTTGGATTCAATAAGAAAGTCCCTACTGCCGCAGTAGATGTTGTCGGTAGTATCAAAGCAAGTTCATTAACCGGCACTGATGAAAAGGTAGTTACAGCAGATGGAACCGGAACTTTATTAAGAGCCTTAACTTCTCCAAATGGCATGAAAAGGGTGAAGTGGGCCGTGGGTAATGGTAATGGTACAACACTTGGTCAGGTAGGGTGGACAGTCAATGCAATTGGTACTGCCACAACAATAAACGTGTCAACAACAAACAGATACACGCAAAGCCCAGGTCTTGAATTTCTTGTTACCGTTGCTGCCACCAATGCTATTGCCGGATTCAGGGAAACAGCCACACAGAATTTTATTGGTGGTTCCGCTGGTGATGGTGGTTTTACTTTTATATGCAGGTTCGGTCCTGCAACTGGTGTAGCAACCGCAACGACAAGAATGTTTACAGGTGTAGGATCTTCAGCAGCGGCACCAACAGATGTTGAACCTTCGTCAATAGTTAATCAAATAGGCGTGGGATGGGATGCCGCAGATGCGAACATTCAGTTTATGACCAATGACGGTTCCGGCACTGCAAATAAAACTGACCTGGGGATTCCTGTTCCAACGGTTGATCGTACCAGCTTATATGAATTAAGAATGGTAATACAGCCGAATAGTTCAACAGTTACCTATACTCTTGTTGATTTGGCACAAGGCGGCGCTGTTGTTACCGGCTCAACTTCTACGGATATGCCAGCAGCTAACACTTTACTGGCAGCAAAAGGATGGATGAGTGTAGGAGGTACTAATTCTGTTATAGGCTACAAGCTAAATTCCATTTGGGTAGAATCTAATTTTTAAACCAATAATAAAATTGCAAATGAAAAAGACAATTATTATCATCTCTCTTTTTTTAACTGCTCTCGTATCATTCGGTCAGGTAACTATTTCCGGCCATGTATATAACGATGCCAATGGATTAACTGACCTGCAGATCAATGGTTCTGGTGGTCCGTATAATATCACCAACGGGATGAACGTCTATCTCCTTGACACATCGGATAATCACATTATACAAGGTATTCATGCTGTTTTTGATACCTATACATTTACCAATGTTCCTGTAAATACTACTTATAAAGTAGTTATAAGCTGGCTTATTCAATGTGATGAATACGATACATTCACACAAACATATTTGCCGCCTGGGTGGTTACTCGTTGGCGAAAATTTAGGTTCAGGTCCGCTATCCGGTACAGATGGAACTCGTGATGGTATGCTGTTAATAGAAGTTGGTACGGACAATATAACGGAAGCGAATTTTGGGATTAAATTAGCAAACTAATAAAATGATAAGTCCCTTTAAAGAAATAATAGCCTACAATGCCGGAAATCTTGTTGGCTATCTGAAAGAAATTGAAATCCCGGAAATCTTTGAGCCATTGCAAAAAGAGTTCAGTGATGATAGTTTATTTTCTGGCGCAGTAAAATTTATTCTTTATGCTTATTCCCTTGAAAGTGAGTTGCTGCATACATTTGGCAACTCTTGGATAACCCTGCATAAAAAAATTTATGAAAAATCTGGCTTACCAGACGATGAAAATGTTTTTGATGCTGTTGCTAATTTAAAAAGTGCTGATGTACGTAAGGCTATTGATAATTGGTTAGCCTATCAAAATAACGAAGCCTTTGTTGACTATACGAGTGCCCGTGATCTTCGGAGGCATTGTTTGGAACAATCACAAACGGGGGACAAACTTAAAGACAGGAAGGATGCTATTACTTATGCAAAAGAATTACTGAATACAATGGAAGAAGCAAAAGCAAGGTTTATTGATGGCTATGAACCATTAAAACCTTCAATGACTGCTTTAAGAAAATCAAAAAACACATTAGGTCCGCAAGATTTTGCACAATAATATGCTACCAGAAAACTATAAAAAATACACAGGTCTAAAGTGGGACAAGGTTAAACTGGTAGAAGAAGAACCAGGTGGCAAGTGTCATGTTATTGCAAGGCCGGATTTGCCAGCCAATCCTTCAGAAGTTTTTTTTATAAATGATGGTCCTGAAACAGCCTTTTGGAACCGGGACAGAATTTTAAAGCAAGATTATAAAGAGATTTGGTTTAAGTTCATTCCCAATGAAACTATACTGGTTGGTTTTGATGATGAAGAAGATGAATTATTTGCACAGGAAACCACATTTGATGGTGATGGATATGCAATTACCTTAAACAAGGAGGACAGCGATTACATTCGCTTCTGCTATGAACGTGAATTTGAACGTAGGCGTGATGGAGTGTTTTTTAGAAATGAAAATGAGATAGAGTATATTACCGGTGATCATTGGTTTACAATGATGTGGTGTAAAACTAAGAGGCCAGATAAAAAAGGCGACTACTTCGATTACCGGGAATATCAACGTGATTTCTTCTACATAATTAAGCATACCAATGCATCCCCCCTAATTTCTGGTGCCGATTGGAGTAAGGCAAAAAAAACAGGTATCACAAACTTAATGTGGTGTTACTACCTGAATAAATCTACCATGACTAAGAATATAAATCTTGGTCACATGAGTATTGATAAAGATAAAGGTGCAAAAACTTTCAGAGATCATTTCATGTATGCTTACAATGGTTTGCCTCTGGTTTTAAAGCCCGACTTCAAATCAAAAAGTGAAGCTGATGGTATTATTGTTTTCGGTAAGCGTTACAACAGCAAATCAAGCAAGAGAAATATTACTGACGATGAATTGAACACAACTGTTATGTGCGTTGGTACTGTTATCAATGCTTTTGACGTTGACGTATTTAGCGATATATGGTATGATGAGGCACCGAAGTATAAGTTTAATTTCGGTGAAATTTACCGTTCAAATATTGGTGGTACAAACATTCAGGATTTTGCAGTAGGTAAGCAATGGATTACCTCTTATACCCCTGAACAATCCGGCGTTTCTTTTACAGAAGCTAAGAAAATATTTTATGATTCTGAACTAAGTACTATCACTGAATTTTCAGAAGGTAAAACAAAATCAGGATTGATCTGTGTACACATTCCAGCCTTTAAATCCTGGGCAACTTCATTCAATAAATACGGTAGGTGTAATGAAAAGGAAGCCATGCAGAAAATCAAAAACATATTAGAGGCTCTTAAAGATCGCCCGAATGAGTTTTTGAAAATGAAAAGGCAATATGCCAACACAAAACGGGATGCATGGAGTGTTGGGGATTCATCCTCTGTTTTTGACCCTATAAGATTTACTGAACTTGAACAAGATCTGGAGGCTTTACAGAGAGCAGAGCAGACTTTTGAATGGGGACACTTAGAATGGGAAAATGCACTTTGGGAAGTAGGTAGAAAGGATAAAAGACCGAAGGGTATTTTTGGAAAAGTTAAGTGGGTGCCTTTACCAGACGAAGATGTTCGCCGGGGTAAGACAGATAAAATGCGGTTGTATCATAAACCCTATCCGCAAGACACAAATAATGTAATAGCCAGAGGACGGGATGAATACAATAATTTACTTCCTCCTGATCAATATTTGTTTAATTATTGCGGCGGTATTGACCCTGCGGACTGGAAAGATGCTGCGAATATGGATGTAGTTTCAAATGTAACTATTGATACGATTGCCGTTCCAAACACAGCAAGAAATACTGCAGCCCAAAAGATTGTTACCAAAATACAATATGCCGAATACATGGCACGGCCAGATAATCCCCGTGAATGGTTTGAAGATATTGTAAAGCACATACTTTACTTTGGTCAGTTAACCATCATTGAGGCTAATAATGGCGCTACTGCTACAAAATTGGAAGATGAAGGGCTGGGCCATTATATGCTATGGAAAAATCAAGCTGGTGTGATATGTTTTTACAAAGCCAATCATAAAAATCTACCAGTAGAATTGGGGGGCAAATTAAAATTTATCTCCAATCAGAAAGCCGGAAGCGTGGACGTTATTTCAGATATAATTCTGTTAATCAAAAGCTATTTTCAAAGAGCCGATAAAGAACATGGAGAGGTTGATTATGGGGAATTGAATAGAAGTGAAAGATTTATAAAACAGGCTAAAGAATTTGACCCAAAAGATACAAAGCGATTCGATTTAGTAATGGCAAAAGGGTATGCGCTTATGTGTTTAGAAAACTTTTTGGCCCTGAGAAGTGAGCATCAGGAAACAACCCTAAAGCCGGATGAAATAGGAGCCGTTATATTCGCACTTGATAAATGGAATTAAAAAATGAGTACTTTTATAAAAAATATATAAGCCAATGCTACCCCCATATAGTAATTTACGGGAATCTAACCCATCCAAAATGGACTACGACTGGGCAAACACTTCTGTTTCGGCATTTCGTAGATATTGGCAACCTGTGATAGAAACTAATTATTACAGGCGCATGAAAACCCTTCTTCTTTCCTGTCAAGACTTAACTGATACTGTTAAGCGTTATTTTACTGATGAAGAATTTTTAAAGCATACAAAGTTCCGGCCATTGCCCATTATGGAAAAGACCAGGAACATTATTATCGAACAGGCCCGTGAAGCTGGCATTAAGCCATACATAGAAGCGGTAGATCCTTCTGCAACCGTTGATAAGAAACAGGATATGTTCAGGCTTAAAAAAATGCAGGAGCATACCACAGAAGTAAATAAGGTTAGAGAAAAGGTAGGCATCAAAACACCTTATGCTTTACGTGAAAAAGATTTTAATGGTAATGTGCAGGAATTTACCAAGATGGGATTAAATCCACAGGATGAATCGGAGGTTAAGTACTTCTTCGACACGCATTACAAACTGAACTACGAAATAGCTGCTCAAACTACTGTTCTTTCTTACCTTACTGTAAACAAAGCCGAATTAGATATTCCACGTTACGTTAATGATACCATAGCTGTAAAATGTATCTGTAAACAGGATTATGTAAGCCGGTTAACCGGGCAGGTAATTACAAAGTATCTTCAACCAAACCAAACTTTTTGGGTTAAAGGAAATGCCCGTGATGGCTCTGATGCAGCTTGTAAGGGATGGGAAAGACAAATAACTATTCAGGAATTAATGAATACGCTGGGAGATAAGTTTGATTTTGAACGTGATTGGAGGCAGCTATTATTAGCAATAAACTATGGCAGCGGAACTACCAACCAGTTTGATGGATTTATCTATGGTGGTAAAAATTATAATGCTGTTGATTTTAATACCACTGGAACCTTACAAGAAGAAAAAGGAACCCCCGAAAGAGAACTTAGATACCTTGACTGCGATACTTCTGAATACTATAACTACAAAGTGTTTTTTGGATTTATTGAATGGCCGCAATACTGTCTTCATGCAGAAAAAAGGAATACAGAAAATGGGCAAATGTTTACTGTTGACCCCAGTTATGTACCACCGGTTAAAACTCCCTGGGTAAAAGAAGAATACGGCTATTTCAAAACATTGCAAAGCTATTACCTTGCAACCGGAACCATTAGCCAGAGATTGTATGCTTATGGAGATATGTACATGATGCCTACTATGGGGCAATGTGATGAATTTAGCGCAGGTTCAATTACAATAGCCCACGAAGAAGGTTTAAGCGGTGTGGGTATTGTTGAAAACTACATCGATCTTGCCAACTATGCTTATTTTAAAATGCTATGGACCATCCACAGATCAAAACCTGATATTTGGGATTATTCCTATGAAAGTATAAGAGATGTGGCAAAAGGAATGGCGGCAGCATTAAACAAACAGGGTGCTATGACCCCACAGGATGCCGGGAAATTTGGTGATATGGTTGATAAGCTTATTGAGAAATTCGATAAAAAATTAATCAGGATTCACACTAACCCGAATATTGACGGCCAGCCGATCGGCGGCGGCGGTGGTTCTGGTCATACAAAAATACCTGGTGCGCTTGATGCTCTTGCAATACAACTTCGTGAAATAGTTTTGGACTGGGCAGAACAACAGGTGGCAGATAAATTTGGAATGTCCGGTATAGCAAATGCCCAGGCACCAAACCCACGGGACGGACAAAAATTGAATGAACTTTATTTAAGAATGTCAAGAGCCGCCACCGGCTACATTCCGAGAATGATAGATCAGTCATTTAGAAGTACTGCTGATATCATGTTAAACTATACACAGGATATTTTAAAGTTTCCGCAAACCGTTGCATACAAATTTTTGTATAAAATGGTAGGGCACGATATAGTAAGTGATCTTGCTTCTATTTCAGATGCTACACCACGCAGATACGCAATCACAGCTACATCATATTCTAACTGGCCGGATAAACAAGCGCAACTTGTAGAAGCGCAGTTGGCTTTTCAAAAAGGGCTTATCACATTCGCAGAATACCAGTTGCTTAAACTTATTGATGATCCCCGTGTTGCTGCAAAACAATCTGCCTTCTTCCAAGAAAAAGGAGAACGCAGGAAAGAGGCACAGGTTAAAGCAGCCAATGATTTTGCTATGGCAATGGAAGATAAAAAATCTGGTAACCTGTTTAATATTGAGAAGTATAAAGCAGATGCAAAAACATTGCAGGAAAGAATACGTACCAATGGATATGTTTATTCTGCCGATAAGATGTTAGAAGGTAAGCAGTATGTTGCAGATACAAACGCTGGTGCTGCAGTTGAAAAAGAAAACCAGAAAGTAGAAAACGAAAAAGATCAATTACAGGATAAGGCAACAATACAACTTCAAAAATCTTTAATTACAGAGAATCCCGGGGTATAATTATTAATATTAAAATTTACAAAATGAAAAAACAGTCAAAAGCAAAAGGCACAGCCGCAGAAATTACCAAGAAAAATTCAGGCAGTAAAATCACTAAGAAGGTGGTGCCAACAAAAAAGAAGTAATTTTTAAAATGGCCTGTAAAAAAAATGGTACTGATTTCAGTACCATTTTTTATTTAAAATATAAATTGAACATTCGTTTATGTTTTTCTCTTTCCAGATATATTTCGTAATCATCCCACGGAACAGGAGTTAAGTATTGTATATCAAATATAGATTTTGGGGGTTCTGGCGGCATACTGGCTTTTAATTCTTTAATACACTTTTCAATATCAGCGATAGTTATATTTGATCGTACTTGTGAAACCATTTGCGTACCACAAAAAGGAATAATGCATGGTTTGAATAATTTTCTTAGCAGATGGTATTGCCTTTCTCTCTTTGTCATTCGTGATTGTCTTTTGTAATGGTAATTGTTACAGGAGTTCCGGCAGCAGGGGAAGGTAAGTTTGCATTTTGTTCATGCCATTGGTATTCTGGCTTTACTTGTTTTGGTGTGCCATCTGAATTACGGGCTATATCTGTTGGAGTTAATAAGCCGAAGTTATCCCATATATCTTTTCCGTTTTCAGCAGTAGCAAAGAACATTATAGGAGGCGTTTGATTTGGTTTAAAGTTTGGGTAGTGAATACGAACCGCTTTTACATTCTTAACGTAATAATTTGATCTAAGGGAATCGCTAATTAAATTATAGTAAACTGAATGATAGATAGAGCCACCTGAAAGATTAACCCAACACTGTGATGCAAAACCATACTCTTTCCAATCTTCGCCAACATCATGTTTGATAATGTTTTTGGGGCTACAGAATTGCTCAAATGAAATTGAGGCTTTGGACGGCAAACAGTTTATAAAATACTCCATGTAATACCGTAATTTATCTAAAGGCTTTAAAGAATCGGCAACTTCTATGGCTTTATATTCATTCATGGTTGAGGTTGTAAGAGTGGAGTAACAATTAATCGATCTATAACAAATTGTTCAGAAACTTTCATGCAGGTTGCTATGAACACAATATCTTCCATTATGGCATTGTCAATGTAAAATCTTTTCTTCACCTGGTCGCCACCCATCCATGTCACGCTTTCCGGTACAGTGGTTAATCTGTTTTTTATTTTGAGTACTTCCCGGCGAATGTGGCGTGAAACCATCTTACTGGCATTATCACCAGGAGGGCAAAGTTTATTCATTATGAGGCCCCATTCTCCCTCGGTTCTGGTAATTTGGATTTGTGTTGAAGATGGCATTTCTATTTATTAATAAGGATGAAAGTCCTTGCAATCTACACAAACCGCAATTATTATCCAAATACAGATATACTTTTACTGTGCAATATTTTTTTTATGAGCCAAGAAATTTCAGAAGAATTAAAAGAAGAAGCAAGAGTAAAGGCAAGACAATATGCCGAAATGATGAATGTGGAATATGTTGACCCATATCCCCCAGCAGCACCGGCAGACGAAACCCAGCCAACACCACAGCCGGAAATGAGTGCTGAAGATCTACTGAAAGAAATTAACAAAAGAACCGGGGCAAACCTTACCAGCCTTGATGCTTTGGAGGCTTTTAAGCCACAGCCAACCGCAGAAGAACTAAGAATTGAAGCAGAAAAGCGCAACACTGAAATGCTTACTTACGGTTTGGCAAATGGTAAATTCAAAAAAGAAGATTACGATGCCTACCAGTTGGCTCTTGCCAATAAAAAAGAATTGGTAAAATCCGAGATCAGAGAAAAGCTAACATTAGCATTTCCTGAAATGGCTCCGGAAGCTATTGAAGAAAAGGTGGCAAATTATATGTTTGAACACCTGGACGAAACAGATCCTTTGAGGGTTGCCCGTGAAAATGAAATTATGACCTTGTCCGATATGAAAATTAAAGACAAGTTTAAAAATATTGTTGATCTCCCAAAAGACTTTGACCAGTACCATGAGAGTATTAACAGCAAAGCTAATTTCGAAAGAAAGAAGCAAGCCGCTTTGCCAGTTTACAAATCTGATGTTTCAGCAGCTTTAAAAAGTTTGCAAAATTTTACGGTGCCTGTGCCTGACAGCAAGAATCCGCAAAACACTGTAAATGTGCCGCTGGGTTATTCAGACACGGACCTGAAAGAAGTGGAAGATATGTTTTTAGCCGATGAACAGTTTTCGACATTTGTAAGGGATGGTTATACTCCTGAACAATTAAAGGAAACCGCTGATTTCATTTTATGGAAAAAGCACGGTCCCCGGTTAATTTCACAGGCTGCCAAAGGTTACAATTCTACCCAAAAGGAAACTTACCTTCAAGCACGTAAAGGGCTGAACCCCGGAATGGATGCAATTGAAGTAACAGAGGAAAATATGGGTAGTGATTTGGATAAAATGTATGACGAAATGATGGCAACCGCAGAACAGTAGAATTTTAAAAACATTACAAACAACCCGTTAAAAATATTTTTATGGCTAAGGCATCATTTGTTTCAAAAACACCCCAATACAGGACAAAAATAGCCACCGTGCTTGATGTTCTGGATATGGAAGCGTTCAACGCTATGTATGAATCCAACCCGACCACTTCTTCTTCAAATAATTGCGGCAGAACTGATCTCGGGACTTCTTTTATAAAAAATGTAGTTAGGGAAATTAAAGCCGGTGGCGCTCCTATTGATATTAATTTCTTCATGGAAGCCTTCGGAACCTCCTACAAAAATCCAGCAACCACAGAATCGAAGGTGATATACAACAGGTATATGACCGATCTTGATTACAACATTGTTGCAGCAGCACCAGCAGTAGGCGCTTCTGCAGGAGATCCTACCTGGGTTACCATCGACCGTGCGTTACATAGCGGCGGCGGTACAAAATCTTATCCTGCTACTGGATATATCCTGATTGATAAGGATAATAATATCACTTATTCCATTGTTGAGATGGACACAGCAACCAACTATTCCCACAGGATGAAAATTGCTCCGTGGGATGGAGATGTTACTGTTAATATTAAGGTTGGAGTTAAATACTTTGTTTCTCCTTCCCGTCCGGTTTCTGGCTATTCTACCCCAGCGCCTACAAACGACATTCAAACCATTGGTTACGTTCAAAAATTAAATCCATTCCGTTTCCGTAAGGATTGGAGTGTTGAACTGGACTTAATGCGTGGTTATGAAGATATTTTTAGGTTCATGACTAAGTTTGACTATCAGGGTAAACCTTATGATGCATGGGATGCTTACGAAGCTGTAAGAAGCCGTGAAGCCCTGCAAATTAACATGAACGCAGTATCAATGTTCTGTAGCCCCATTACAAACCCGGTTCTGTTAAGCGGCCAGTATGGAGTTGTAACAGATGGCATCCATACCGGTTATTATGGTCTTATGCCTACACTGTTGTCTTCTGCACAGGTAATTGACTTTGACCCATCCGTAGGTTTTGATCTGGAAACTGATCTGGAACCATTCGTTTTGTATCAGGATAGTTTAAAGCGTTGTAATCGTTTCAGCGTTAAACACGGTAAAGCGTTTAAAGCTGGTTTGGTTAAGAGCCTGAACAGGATGATAAAAGTTGACGGCCAAACTCTTTACAATTTCGATATGTACAAACGCCTGGGCGAAGGTGCCGTTGAAAAATATGGTATTGATTCTTACAGGTTAGCAAGTTTGAACTTCACTTTGAACTTTATGGAGTTAAGCGCATTGAGCGATAGTCGTTTCTTAGGTAGTGAACAACTTAATAACACAGGTATTTTCATTGCCGAAGATGGTACAGTTGATCTTAAAACAGGCGCTAAAGTTGCCCCTATTGAGTTCTTCCAGTATGGCATGACAGAAACCGGAGATTATATAGAAAGCATCATCAACCACTTTAAAATTGATGGTACTGAAAAAATAAGTGGTAACCATGTTCAGTCAATAACAATGGCTGTACATAGCCCTGAAATGCATCTTGTTGCAAATCCGGTATTAACCTGTTAATCAAATAAACCGATACAAAAACAATTTTATTATGAGCAAGGCAAAGTACGACATTCTTATTCTTGAATTGATACCTCTTAACAGAGAAGGATCTGGTTTTGTCCGTGAGGACACGGTAGAATTACCGGAAGATCAAAGAATACGCATTATTCACCCTAAACACAGGGTTATAATGAATACCTCTATGATTCAGCAACCATCCCCGGATGATGAGAAGGTAATGATAAATGTTGTTACCCGTTACATTTACGGGCAACAGGAGATCATCAAAACAAAGCAGGAAGAAGCTAAAATGTCAACTTCGCTTCGTGATAAAATTGTTTTTGTACATGGTTTCTTAATTGTTCCTAACAATGGTGCTTATGTAGGACAATATAATTGGGCAAAAAAACATGCTCAAAATGCAAGTAACCCTGACAGGCCATTAAACGCAGAGGGTAATCCATTACTGCCACCTGTATTCAAAGAAGTAAAACCGGCAAAAAAGGCTGACGATAAAAACATTATTGATCTTAAGGTTGCCCAGGCAATGGGCTTTATCAACAGCAAGTTGGTAAAAGCAAAGGGTGATGGTTACGAATACAATGAAGTTGAAATAGATAGGGTTATACCTAATTTCGGTATCGCCGCTGATCTGGACCCGGCTTTGAAGGTAAGCGCATTAATTGCCTTTGCTAAAGCCAAACCCGATGTGTTTATGAAACTGGTAAAAGAAGTTGACCAGGCGATAGGCATTGAAATTAAACACGCCATTGAACTAAAAGTAATTGCAATTGAAGGCGATTCGGTTGTTTATCCTGAAACCAGCGAAGTAATAAGAAAATTTTCCAACGTGCAAAATACTCCTGAAAAGAAGTTAGCCGCTTTGGGTAATTTTTATCAAAGGCCAGAGGGTAAAGAAGCGTATGAGTTATTTAAAGCCAGACTGGATGCAGCAAAAGCAGCCACAGTATAAAAACCATTTTTAAAAAGTAAAAAAAATAAACATCATGTCTTTACCTACACTTCAAGCAACCGTGCTTCAAAAAAATGAAGCAAACGCATATATCTGTAACCCATGCGGTAATTACGGCAGGGTAATGCCAATTCCCGTAGGAACTGCAGCTGTAACCATTGCAGACTATTGGGCAGTTCCACAGAAGGAACCTTATTTTCAGGGATTCCGTTATGTAATAGCAGATACAGCGCCAACAAATGATTCTTTGCCTTGCTTCAAAATGAAAAATTCTATCACCGGCGATACCTATATTGTACTGGGAACTATTGCTGAATATTCTGCTGCTGCTGCTGCATGTTGCGATGCTTCACCAATTCCAACATTGGTTGTTGATGATCTTGTTGATATGGCTACCTGTCAGGACACTTGTATTTCTGACGGCGGCAGTACAAACTATGATGCGTTCTTTGCAGTGCAAAGCCCGTTGACTGGTGGTGCAGTATATGTAGCAAGAGTTGAAGTTGATGATACATTGGTGGTACAGCAAACCTTTGGTACAGGAAGTGTTTCTATTGCTGCGCTGGTTATCTACCTGAACGCCAACGCCGCTTCTGCAGGTACATGGAGTAACCCGGCTGACGAAACTATCAGGTTGCGTACAACATCAGTGAAGAAAGTTTGCTTCATTGCATGTAACAAAACATCATAAGGAGCCCGGCAACGAAAATTAATAACCGTTAAAGGGAGAGCTGTACGGTTCTCCCTTTTTCTTTAAACTATACAAAGTGCCAGTAATTACAACCAGTCCAGATATAGGAACCTTAGAGGTTGAAGTTCGGTTTGATTTGACAGGTATAAATCCTGTGATCAACCTTACCAATCAAACAACAGCCAACCCAAATGTTTCTCCAATTCCTGATCTTTCAGCCTTGATATGGGTGCTTAATATTTTTTCTCCAACCGGCACACCAATATTTCAAAGCGATTTTACTACGCCGTGGAAACCTGCCGGACAAGGTAACTGGACCACAGCACAGATAACAGCAGGATGGCCCCGTCCTTACAATCAAATAGAGTGGAGCGAATATCGTGTAGAGTTCCAGGTGAAAGATACTGATGATAATATTTTTCTTTTAAACAAGAATAAAGAAATATGCCCCCCAGCCGGGAGCAGCAGGAAATATCAGGACACCTTCGGCCATCTGACCAATAAAGAATTTATTGTTGAAACTCTTTGCGAAAGATCTTCTCTTTACATTCAGGATGGAGGCTCAAAACTATATCAGGGTAAAGAAGGGGTTAACCAATCTTCTTATCTGGCCGTTGACTATCCACGGGATGCTACCGGCACCTTACCAGACCCATATATACTTACAACATTTGTTGCTGATGCTTTAGTGCCGTTCTTCTTAAATGGAGAACACGAAGCCACTTATTATTCCATCTGGCGCTATGACCTGGGCGACAATGTTTTTATTGATATCAGGTACACAGCACAATTAGCATTTGCAACAACATGCAATATTGATCTTTGCCCGATTGCCTGTGAAATAGCTGCGCTGGAATCCAGTATTGAAACCGGCAACTGTTCCAATGTTGCTGAAGCGCAAAGGAAACTGGATAAGATTACTCCAAAATTATTACGTGCATTTATTGGTAAGCAATACCCGTCATGCGGTATTGATGTTGCAAAACTGGTGGAAGAAATTAAAGCGATTGGCAATTTCTCCTGTGATTGCAATGTAGGTTCTTCTGGTATTGGAACTGCCGGTACTGCTATACCTCCATTTATATTTTCGGTAAATAATGGCGGCGGTAATGTTGTAGCTTCTTTTTCGGTTACTGATGGCAATGTCCTTTTAAATATAAAGGACAAGTCATACACTTTCACCCAGGGAAGCGGCCCGATACAATTACTAACTGCCGTTGGTGCAACAAATAACACCATAAGCCTTAGCGTAAATATTGATGATCTGGCCGAAGATATTTATCAGGCTACTGCAGCCAGCGCCTCTTTACAAAACCTTTTTTGTCAACTATCGGAAAAGTGTGGTGGAAGTGGTGGAACAATAATAGTAGATGGGAAATGTATCTTTAATAGTGGCGCTTGTGATTATGGTTTTACAATGGCTGGGATTCCTGCCAACACAACAAATGCAATACTTATTGCAATAGCTTCTTCCGTTAGTTCCAACAATAGACCCACTATTAATTTTTCATTTAATGGCTCTACTTTGGCAGCTTTAGAAGCCCACTTAAATACGCTTGGAATAGGAACGGCAGTTGTAACGGATCTTGGTGGTGGTTCTGTAAGAATAACTTTCGCTACAAATACTTTCTCTTTAACCGGGTTGCTATATACTGCTACTTCGCTCGATCAAAGAAAAAAAGCTGTATTTACTGAAGATTGTACAGGGTTTGCACCATTAAGTGCAAGCGAAATTGTACAGGCTATAATTGACTGGCTGTGTCCACTTGGTGCCGAAAAGGTTTATACCAGCGAAGAATATACTATTTGCTATGTGGACCCTACTACCAATACAAAGAAAACAGAAGTTATTCCTATAGCCTCAACATTGCCTACATTTTTTGCTGCTCTTATTGCCCGTGGTTGTAATACCATTGACTTTATTATGAGCCTTAAATCGGTAAACTGTGCATCTATACAGTCATTATTTACCCCCAGTGTAGCACTGATGGGAGCAAATGATTGGCTAATGGGAACTAAACAGGGTACTTGTGCAAGAATTGGCCCGGTTGAACTCGGGTTGAGGCAATTACAACTGGGTGCCTATAATCAGGATTTTGTTACTGCGTTCTGTACACTTGTGCAAATGTGTGGGGGTGGCAATATCTGCCAACCTTACAATTTGTTCCTGGTGAGCGCCGTGCTGGATTCTCCTTCTTCAAACTTAATGGCCATCATGGTTCAGTTTGAGCATCCCGAAGCTGTATCAAGTAAGATAAGGTATGCAAGAATAGATCAGGGAGGCGAATTGAATTGGAGTGAACCTGCAACAGTACCGATCGGTGCCACTCCTTACTACATTTCTAATCTGGATGAAGGTCAGTATGTTGTTGGAATAACGCCGGTATATGCTGATGGACGTTTGTGTGGTGAGGTACAAAAAACAACCGATGCATGTGGTTCTATAACTTCAATGTCAGCTACATTTAACGGAACCAATATTGTTGTTACTTATGCTGCCACTTCTGAAAAAGTAAGGATAAGAGTACAATTCCCGAATGGAGGTCAGTTCTTGCAGGTTTATACTGCTGGCGCTTCTCCTGTTTCAATAGCACCACCAGAAGGAGTAACAGGTACATTCAGCGTTACAATTCAATCTGTGTGCAATGAAACTACTGAATGGTACGGTCCGGTATCGGCACCATCTATTTTTGATGTTGAACCAGGTAACAATTCAACAGTTACCAATAATTCAAGTCTAACATTAGCGGGTATTCTTGTTACTGTGTATGATGAAAGTGAAGGAAGTAATGTAGTATCAAATACAACTTTACTGCCACCTGCAGGAGTAGCATCGTTCTACCTTGCAGACGGTACATATCCGCAGATAAGTTTGGTTAGCCTGTCAACCGGCACTGGATGGACTGCGTATGCGGTAACTGATGCAGCGACATACCCAATCAACGGGTCTAATATTTTTGAAAATGTAGTTGTAAGCGGCGGTAATGGAATACAAATTGTAATCTTAGATACTTCACCATGATAGATATGTTTGATTTATGGGAACGGTTCTGTGCCGACAATAATACTTTTCAGGGTGGAATGTTTCGCCCTGAAAGGGATTTTGAAAAAGATGTAAACACTATCAGTCTGAAAGCGTTTAACGATTTTGTAGGGCAGGATGAAAAGACACAGCAGATCGATGACTGGTTGGCTCCATTCGCTAATACAGTCAACATCATTGTTACTCCACAATCCGGCAACTGGGGATTGGCAATATATCCTGATGCCCCTCTTTATCCTCCTTATGGAGCATGGAAAGCGGCCCGGTCATTGCAGCATAAAGAAGAATGTATGTGTGAAGAAGGACACGCCATTTTTAAAGACGGTAAAAAGTGTGATGGTAATGAAACTGAACTTGAAAAATTGCAAAGGGTTGATAGATACAAAGCCGGGATATTTGAAGCTACAATAACAAAAGTGGAAAGTAGCAAATGGTCAGCTTGTTTGGAACATGAAACCAAATGCCCAACTTTTGAGGCTCCAAAACTTACCCAGTATAAAGAAGGTTACAAGGTGGCACCGAGATCAGTTAGTGTAATTGTTTTGGATTATTACCAAAAACCAAAGAAAGCAAAATTTGCGTACACTATTGCACCAGGTAATCCGCAAACGGGCGCTGGGGATTATTTAATTTATAATCAAGCAGCAAGCACACAATTGGAATGGCCGGAAACTATGATACCATACTTTTTGGGAAAACTTCAAGAGAAGTATGCTAAATTTACGGGCAATACGCAATTACTTCAGATGGCTAAAGCAACAAACTAAAACCACTCAAATTGAACAAGGTGATACAACTCGACGGAACAAATGGCGTTAACACAGCGGTAGGATTCGTATGTGGTATTTTGGGTGGCTTATTGGATTATGCTATTCATGCAAATGAAATCCTAAGTGTATTCATTATATTGAAGGGGGTGTTTATCGCTTTCGTTTATGGTGCTGCAGGTGTAGCCGGGAAGGAATTTCTTTTGTATGTAAAAAAAAGAATTAAGGCCGGGGACCATAAAGCCATATACCCGTATCTTAAAAGAAAATTAACCAGAAAAAAGAAGCCATGAGCAATTTAATATCAAGATGGAAAGCACCTACACCATTATTCTTTAAAAGAATATTCAAGTTCAGTTTAATTGTAGCTGCCGGTGCTGCTGCCAATATGATGGCAGGTACTATTGGTGCTGCGATCATTCCCGGCTTTACCTGGGTGTTATATCCGTGGGCTAATACCATGTGCAAATATTTAATTGTTGGTGGTATCATTGCTGCTGCGGTTGCTAAAGCTGCTAAAGTTGATGTGACGGAAGAAACATTGACCATGAAGAAAACAACAGAAAAAAACGATGATAGTATAACTGAAACAACTGAAACTAAAATAACTAAAACCGAACCTGCTGCCGACAATAAGCAGTAGAATTTTAATATTTAAAACCAAATTGTATGGCTTGTAAAAATTTCAATAAGACAGTAAAAAAAGGGTTATCTATACTGGATAATGCCTTAACTAAAGCATTGGACGTTGCTCACACTGTAACTACCGAAGTTGCCAAAATAATTGGAGATCCCAGCTTCCAGTTAATCTATGACGTGATACCAGGTAAGGACAAAGAAAAAGTAGTTAATGTTATCATTGACTCGCTGGCCGCTACCAATAAAGTGGTTAACTGTAAAAAATTTAAGGACCCGATCGACAAAGCAAATTGTATGTTAGGTGCGCTTAACCTAATGGATGAAAAAGAGCGCAACAAATACATGCTGGCTTTAAAAACTGCCTTAACTGTAGTAATAGATGGCAACCGGTACAAACAATTTGTTTACGATACTGCAGCCCAGGCAGATTATTTTAACCGCAAGCTGACGGCCGGCAGTGATGTAATGGCTGCGTAAAATTTAAAACATGGCAAAGTTTTTATTAGCACATAAAAAGACGGCAGTTAATGAGGGTGGCTGGAACCACGTAGCTGGCGATCTCGGGGGTGAAACATACAAAGGTATCAGCCGGGTTAATTTTCCTAATTGGGAAGGTTGGAAAATCATTGATAAGAAAAAGCCAATAGCCCACGGTACAATATTTCCAGAACTGGAAGAAATGGTACATACCTTTTATGTAAACACATTCTGGAATAAGATCAGGGGGGATGAAATTACCAATCAGGAAATTGCCGATTCCCTCTATGATAGTGCTGTAAATTATGGAGTAAAACAAGCTGTAAAACTTGCACAGAGATCATTAAGCATTGAAGAAACAGGAACAGCCAGCAATTCATTTATAAATAAACTTAACAACAAATGAGGTACTTACTGTTAATATTATTCCCCTTGCTATTGAGCCAGCAATCATCTGCCCAGGTTAAGGTTGATAGTGCATATTGCGCCCAGCTTAAAAAGACAAACGATAGCCTTTATTCAAAACTATTCTTAGCTAATTACAAAGTAGAGAAGGTGAAATATTATTTGGCTATAATAGCCCGTAATCCATCCCAGCGAAAGTTTTTACTGGGATGGATGCGCCGTGCAGTACAATAATCTATAATCCGGTGTATTTTGATATTAGGTAGTAAAGAACCACTACACTTACTACATAAATTCCTACCCAGGTCGCAATAACCTTTAGCTTTTGGTTTCTAACTTTCCTCCTGTATATTTTCAGTTCACTTTGGGTGCCCTTTGGAATCAGGATATTTGTTTCTATTAACTGGTGTGAACCGGAGGACTGGGCTCCAAATATCTGCATAACAAGGCCAGCCTGTAATTTGTAATATGCTTTACCGTCAACAATTACTTTACTATTCATTATTGCAGTGATCAAATTTTCCCGTTCATTTTCTTCAAGGTAACACCAGCCACGAAAAGTTATTGATACAAGGATATAATGGCTAAGATTGAAGCTGCTGAATTTTTTAAATAATCTCATAATGGTAGCTTTTATAGTTATAAATAAATCTCTTTGCTTTTTTTCTTTTCCTCCCACTTCTTTTTTGATTTTTCAGCTGTACAAGCAATACAGGCAGAACAGTTAGCATAGAAGTGGCTCCGGTTATTTGGGAGAGGTATGCCTCCGCAGACAAGTTTTACTGAACAGATCTTAGTTTGGTGCGAAGCTAACGGCTTCTGCAGGTTCGTTAAAATAGTCCCCTTCCTTTTAGTTTTATAGAGTTTTTTCATACTGTAGTATTTTATCTCTTACATCTTGGTATATTACCTAAAGCTGTTCCGTGCGGCATCCCGTCCCATTGATCAAAACACAGGCAACATAAATTTAGCCTATGCGATTCTACATATCGTTCTTCCCCTTTTTTAATAGGTTCTTCGCAACAAAGACACCAGCAATCCTTAGATGCTTTACGTTTTGTGTATTTGTCAGGCCCTTGTTTTGCTACAAAATATCCCATATTAATTTTGTTGATCTGATTTTTTAAGAAAAAATTCCCCTACCTGGTCAAGCATAGACTGGAATGCTTTGATAGAATCTTCTTCCGATAGTTTCTGTGTTTCATTACGCAGGAGGATAAGCACACAGCCAACGGCACCAAAGAATGTTTCCCGGAGTTGTTTTTTCTGCTGCTGGTGCATGTGTTCTTCGGACAATGCCACACGCTTTAAATATTCCTGATACTGAAATTCAATATTGAATATCTCCGGCACTTCTGGAAGTGATGATGTGATAATAAGGTCTGCGGCCTTCTTTTCATCATTGTCTGCAAATTGCAGAATTACCTCTGCTTCTGAAACACCGTGATTAAAGTCGAGCATTAATCTTGCTGCAACTGCTTCTTCCCAGGCACCTTCAATAGTGCCGTTTTTAATTGCGATAATGGCAACCTGATTGTAGGTATCGTTCATTATCTGCTGCATGTAAGGAGTTCGTATCATACCTTTTGTTTTCTGATTAACTGAATTTGTTGTCTAACCTTTGCTTTCCAGTGCTGGTTTTTAGCCACCTTGTCCGGCGCAATCCTTTCAACCATATCATACACTGGTTGTAATTCATCATCCCCGAATTGTTTTACAGCAATGGTTACTACTGATATCCATTTTGGAGATATGCCTACTACAATGATGGGAGTATATGTAAGCTGTACGTGCTTACCTGGTATCTTGTATTCGTGTAACGCTTCTACGTTATTCTTACCGTAAGCGATCAGGACGGATGGAGCCCCGGCATTTCCTTTTCCCTTAACCGGCACCCGTCCGTCTGCACCAAACAAAGATCCTGTGGTTACTTTTGGCAGTTCATAGAAGGTAAGACGACCAAAGAAGAAAAACATACTATCAGCTTTACCCCATCCCCAGCGTTCAAACCATGCGGTTTCTGTCCGGGCAAAGGTCAGGGCAAACCCGTTTCCATGCTCTGCTAATAGCTTCATCCACGGCTCCATATTTGAATATGGGGGATTCATCCACACTCTACCTTCCCACGGCTGTATTAGCCCGTTATCTTCGATGGTATAGTGTTTTTTGGCTGTGTCCCACGGACGGTTAACCGGAGCGCACGGGTCAAGGTCGAACACCCCCAAAGGTTCTTTAATCTTTGGAGGTGTTAACCATTCATCTTTGGGGTCTTCTCCCCTGTGAAATAGTGTGTTCATAGGTTAGCAGTCAATGGGTTCACCGTTAGCAATTTTTTTCCAGTCTGGCGCAAATAAAGCAGCGGTTTCGGCAGTTAAGCAATAGGGAATACACAGATCAAAATAAAACTTTTCGCCTTCGGTGAAATGGCTCCTGTCAGTTTTTGCATCCTTTAGCCTTTCTTCCTTGTATTCATCCCAGGTTAAGGTTCTCCACTGGTTGCCGGTTCTTTTCAGGATAACCATAATGTTTGCCGCTATGGTTTCTGCTTCTGATTTTTGTAGCACCGAGTTCCACGGGGCTATTGTAAAATCTGATGGTAATTTTGGTTGTGTTGCTGTACTCATAAAATTTGATTTTTTAGTTTTTAATTATGATTGTGGTAAAAATTGTTTTGCGTATTCTGATACACTGTCCGGGGTCATAGTAATGCCCAATACAGTGCCTATCATCATCATTCCCCAGCCGAATTTTTCAGGCATTGGAATACCAGCCATACAAGCACCCCAGCCAGCCAATGCATCGGCAGTTAACGCAGCTTTGTAAAATTCTGCAGGGTAATTGGTTGGCAATTCACCCGTTATAAATACCTGTGGGTACATAGTGGGTTCTTCAATCAATTTTAAATGACGTTCTCCCGGCTTTACCTGGGCGAATAGTTTATCTCTCATGTAGAAAGGAGCAAAGAGGATATATCCACTTTCCAAAAACATTCTTTTATGAGATTTTGCAATGTGGGCGGCTTTTGATTGTAATAATCTGCCGATTACTGCAAGTGTCTTGTTGTCAAATACTGTTACTTTTTTCATTGTTTTTTTATTTGGTGAGTGAGTTTGTTCGCTTGTTGTGTTCAGTAATAAAACCTATTAATGACGGTCTTACAATTTCTCGTTGCTTCTTCATTTCTGACATGGAATCGAAGTCGCCTACTATTTCAAAAGTTCCATCAACATAACCCATATCAATAGTGTTTTCAATTTTCGTTGATGATTTTATAAACCAGAACTTCCATTTAGGAACTATGACTTTCCTATAAAAATTAATCCTAAACTCTCCAAATATAGGGTCAGTGCTATTTCTGGATAGCTTTTGAAAATGGTAATAATATTTTTTGCCGTCTAATATAATTGGATGCATAATTATTTAATTAGCTGTTCCTCTGTATTCGTAAATTATTTTCTTATCTGTTTCCACAAGGCTGAATAATGCAATAGCATCACTATTGTCGCTACATGGAAACTCCAAATGGTCAGGTGGAGGCCAGCAAGTAATACCATTACTTACAGACATAGCCAGCAGCTTTGCTCTTTCATATCCAAACTGATCTTTTAAATCATTCCAGTTTTTTACAATAGCTTTTGTACTGTTAACCTTCTTCCACATTTGTTCCTTCGCTGCTTTATCGCACCAGTCATTTACATATTGCCTTGCAGTGCTTATTTCTTCATGGGCTTTTACATGCCGGAAATCAAATCTGTTCTTTGGTATTTTCTGAATTTTAAGCAATCTTTCATATTCTAATACCAGGTGCTTACCCCAATGAAGACCATACATATTAATGGCTTTCTTGTCCTTCTTAATCAGGTGAATAACATTAAGGCAATCTGTGTTTATAATGATCTTGTTTACGTTAGAGTAATTGAGTTTACCCAGCACATAGATAGCATTAATGATGCACTTAAATTCTGCGATCTCTGGTCGCATAACCCGTTTCTTTAAAATACCTGCATGGCAAAACTTACCCTGATCACAAACTATCCAGAAAGCAAATCCTGCATAGTTTTCTTTTGGGTGCCATGAGGCATCTGTATTGATTGTTACTATCATTATGCGTTTATAAATACACCACTTATCGGGGTGCCTGATACAAAATTGTAAATCTCCGCTTTCCCGGCTGCAGGATGGTACTGCATTTTTGATAGGTATGTTTGTACCCTTATTTCCCCAGGCATATTAATGACACATTCGCCATCGTACACCAGCACATCGGTTATAACAAACTTTACAGCCTCATTCAGAACGATTTTACCCAAATTCCTTGTCTTCAAATACACACCGGCATAAGCAAACCATTTACCCGAGGAAGACAGCTTTAAAAAGTCTATTCCTTTGAAACTGGATAGCAGCGCCAGCCGTTCACCTTCCATGTTGTAAACATGCTGCTCTATGCCATTGGTATAGACAATAACCGGCGTTCCTTGATAGCGTTCGGCTGTTAGTACTGATTTAACCCCATCGGGGAAATTTAGCGGCTTAAATTCGTTGTAGATCATTTCTGTAATTTTTTTTGATTCTTTATAAACATCTCCATACTTGTCAAGGTGCCCACACGGGTTATCCCATTTATCAACTGTAAACCATTCGCCATCATCACAAAACCTATACTCGTATGGTTTACCACGTAGCCCATTACAAACAGGGCATTTACTGCCTATTCGTATTCTCATTGGGTAGTAAGTCCACCCATCACCGCCATCATAATTATTGCGGTACATTATCGTAACTGTTATAAGTTCCTGCATAGCTTTAAAATTTAGTTTGGTTTAACAGGCAGTTTGTTCTGGATAATAACCGCCTCTACATCAGATGCAGCTATACCAATGTTACTAACGATTTCCAGTATGGAAGCGCCCATACGTACATAGCCAATGATGGCAGATTGAAAGTGTGCGATTGTTGTTTTCATTTTTTTTCTTTTTGAATGTGTGTAATTGCTCGCTGAATAGTGTTGCTCAAATTAGATAGTGCTGTGAGATAGGCAATACTCAAAGCATTATTGTCTTTATTAGCTTTAACAGCTTCAATACGGGCATCATCAGCCTTTTTTAATTGCTGCCTGATCTTTTTTGCATAGTAATTTTTAGTTGTGTACATACCTATTAATTTAGTACTTGTTCAAAAATTTCCTGTTCAAACTCCCACCTGGTATTAAATACAGGGTTTACACGCTGGGAGTTGTGGAGGTCAAAGGCCAGTAACAGGCTATCAATGCTATTTGAATACACAACGCCATCCCTTTTAATTGGATGCAGGATGATGTATTCGTAAATATCCTGTTTGATGTGCTGTTGATCTATTGCCCAGTATTCGGGCAATGACATGGTGCCGGTGAACTGCTTTATTTTACCCCCAGTGTGGATAGTCCATTGTAGCTTACCTTTTACCCTTAACCACAATTCAAACTTATCCCTCGGAATAGTAACCGGGATGGCAATTTTGTACCGTTCAGTAGTAACGATAACTTCTGTGTCGGTTACATCGTAGTTTTCTATTTTAAAGAATTGTTGTTGCATAAAATTTTGTTTGAGTTAGTAAATGGGTTCTTGATAGGTATTGAATGGTTGCTACCTTTCCTCTTTAGGAACAGGTTCTTCATTTGGAATGATGGAACCATCACCACCAGATAGCCACCTTCTTACTTCGTCAGAGCATAAGGAATAAACCTTTTTTGTGGTTGTGTCCTGATACGCCAGCGTATTCTTTTCCATTCTTACTTTGGTTTCAGCGCAAAGCTGCCAAGTGGTTAACATTACTCTTTTCATAAATTGTCTTTTTTTTGTTTTGGGTTTATAAAATATTAATTTCAAAATTCTTCCTGATAAATAGATCGGAGCGAACACGCACAAGTCAGTAACAAAAGCCCAGGCAAATACAAAAAATATCTTAAAGAGTATCATTGTGCCATTATTAGCATTGAACTGACTATTAACTGGTCGTATGTTCCTGTAACTTCCACGCTTACCCTTGTTCCTACGGTTACTCCATTCCTTACCCTTGATACCAGGTGTTCGCCTTCGCATATAACGGGAAAGTGTGCGGTTTCTTCTTTCACTGTTACTGCTATGCTGAACGTGGCACGTTCTACCTTTCCACTCTGTTGAATGAGTGGAGAAGATATGGCTGCGCCTGTTAAGGTTATTTTTGTTACCATTATACACTATTGGTGATTGATTAGAAACAGGTCTATAACACTCCTGAATAATGCAGGGGTTAATGTGTCATAAGCAACGGTGCCGGTATCATACGTTTTACCAACTTCATCATTATGCTCTGCTTCTGTTGGGAAGCCCCATATCTGCATACTGGTATCGAACAATGTTACCCAGTGGGTTGTATTGTCAGTTAACTTCTGATAGCCATAAGCCTTTTTTTTGTAGCCCATATTCATCAATACGGCTATAATAATTACTTGTTCCATGATGTTTAAAATTTAGAAACATAAAGAATGGCTCGAACATTCCGGCTGCCCGTCAGCATTTAGTTTTGGTTAACTTTTGGTAGTAGCTTTTTCAAGGTCAACACAACATTGAAGTACATCTTCAATTACTAAGCTGTTAACAGAATAATAAATTAGCTTACCACTCCTTTCTGTTTTTACTATTCCTGCCTTACGTAAGATGGCTAAGTGCTGGCTGGCAACGGATTGCTCCAGTCTTAATTTTACGTAGATTTCGGTAACAGTAATTTTGTTGTCGTTCAATTCTATTGTGTCCAATATTGAACGCCTTAAATTGTGGCTGACTGCCCTTAAAATGGCTTGCGCCCTTTTAATTTTGTTCTGGTTTGTTTTGTCATTTAGTAACATGGTAATTGATTTTGGTTTATTAATAAAGGTTTGTTATTCGTGTTCTAATATGTATTTTTTAAGTTCCGATAATGGCTTTGTTATCATTTCATCTGGTACATAGAAATAAATAGCATTGTCCATGCGTTCAGCTTCTTCGCTAACTGGCTCTGTGCCATCATCATTCATCAATACTTTACTAAGGCTTTCAGTAGATATGGTTTCAAGATTGCCATGCAGCATAACTTCTACATAAGGGTAGAAATTGCCATCCCGAAACTCAAACTTTGATAAGTCGCTTAATTCTTTCTCCTTTTCCTTTTCATCAAAATACTGCTGGGTAACTATATCTATTATCTCCCAGTTAATGCCAACATTGGCATCGTGTGCATCATCAAGCATAGCCAGAATTTCAATAGCCTGTTCTTCTGTTATCTCATGCTCATATTCAATATCATTTGCCCTATCAATTACATCTTCTGTACACCAGCTTAACAATAAGAAGGACGGGCTATGTGCTTTGTTGTACAGTTCGACAATTTCTTTTGCAAGATCATCTCTGTAAGATGGGGTTAAAGGGGTGCTATCGTGTTCCCTGTTCATTTTCATTATTACCTGACCAATTTTATCAACTATACAGCCGTTTACATAGCTAAGAGGATAAATTATTTTGGCGATTTCTGGATTGGGTGTGTACATAGTATTTCAATTTTTTTGGTTAATAATCGGTAAGACTTCTATAACAAACCATTGGTACATGATGCACACAGCTTTTGTTACTGCTTACCGATTTTCGGGCAATTAGCCTTCATCAGTTAACCTCTGACTGGGCTAATCTGCGTATGCTCCCATTGGTTCTTCAATGGTTGCAAGTTCTTCTGCTGTCAGGTAATCTTCCACCTTCCAACAATATGTAAGCGGTGATACTTCAATATTCTTACTTTCCAATAGTGAGCATATTTTAGCCGCTTTAATGGCTGCTTGTCTTTCTCCTTTATAATCTCCATTGAAAGTAAAATGATCTATGTGCTTCCCTTTGTAATACACATAACATTCATGGTCTTTAGTAATGTGTTCAACTCCGAACAGGTAATTTTTTAGCTTATCATAGGTGCCATCTATAACCCTATGATACACGCTGTAAAACTCTGCTATCCCTTCTTCTGTAAGAAAGCCATTAATAGCACATTCGGTAAGGTGTAAATCTTTTGGTGATAAATTTGCACCGTCATTTGTTTTTTGTATAACTGTCAGAACATCGTCAAAGATATTTTTACTGTCAGTAATTTCGCTTGTTTCCATGATGTGTAATTGGTTTTTGGTTAAGACTGCCATTGCTGGCAGTTTCGGATAATAAATCCTCGTCAGCTAACCTGTGTCATTCCAAGAAGAAGAATTTCTCCTACCTCTATTTCTGTAATGTATTTTTTGTTACCCTCCTTATCGGTGTAACTTCTATTAATCAATTTGCCTTCAATAGCCACAGCACCAGCTTTGTTTAAATACTTCTCTACTATCTTAGCTACTTTACCCCATGCAACACAACTATGCCATGTTGTTTCTTTTACTTTTTCCCCTTTTGCATTGTGGAATGTTTCATTGATAGCAACTGAGAAACGAGCCATAGTGCCGTTTTCTGTTTGTTTGATTTCTGGCGCATTGCCTAAATTTCCAATAAGTTGAACTTTGTTTTTGAGTGTGTACATGATGTAGTTTTTTATTTGGTTAAGACAGGCTTTACAGCCTGTTTCGGCTATTAAAGCCATCATCAGTTAACCTTGATGTACACACGGTATTTATTACCCTTTTTGCTTACTCTTTCATAGAACTCCTTACCGTTCTTTGATACCATGACAGGGTAAACAATACCTTTTGTGTCTGTAAAGGTTTTCTTTGTTTTGGTTGCTGGCTCCGGCGCTGGTGCTGTTGTACTCTTAACGGCTTTATAGTTACCGTTAGCATCTTCCACAACCTTTGGTTGAGCATTGGCAGGGAAGGACAGGATTAGCAATCCGATGATGATAAAAGCGATTAAATTTTTCATAAATGATCTTTTTATTTGGTTAAGACCGGACACCAGGTGTCCGGTTTCGGTTATTAAAACCTCGTCAGTTAACCTCGGTGCAAACATAGTGGTCGGTGCTATTCTCCCATTCTTCGCCTTGTTCTGCGCTCTCTGCCCATTCAGCCAATTTAATATCATCATAGTTTACTTCATCATCATCGGCAGTATTAAGGATGCCAGCTAATGTAACAGGCCCACTTTGTCCCCTACCTGATTTATCTTTCCAGAAGAATAATTTTGCTTCTGCTTTTACTTCTTCATCCTGTAATTTCAATAGAAGATCATCTGCACTCATTTGAGGTAACCCCGTTACATTACAGAATGAGTTTAACATTATGGTTAGCTGGTCGCTTCCTTCTGTTGTTTCCAGCCCATTTTTGCCATCCTGCGCTTCAATGGCTGTTACATCAACCCATAGAGTGCTAAAGGCTGTAAGGAAGGTTATTTGATTGCTGCGTGTGTTTTGTGCGTTCATTGCTTTATAGTTTATTTTATTAGTGGTGAATTATATTATGCCTTCATCAGAGAATGAGTAATAGCTTTCGTCTGTTAAAATGATATGGTCGAGTAACTGAATATCGAATAGCTTTAATCCTTCCTTTATGCGCCTTGTCATTTCTTCATCGGCTCTTGATGGTTGGAGGTTTCCAGATGGGTGATTATGGGCTATTACAACCTTTTTAGCTAACTGCTCTATTGCATACTTAGCAACCAGTACTGGGTCTGCAACTGTACCAGTTAAACCACCAGACGATAGCTTAACCCATCCTGTAATATTGTTACCCTGATTAAGAAGAAGGATATAGAACGATTCAACAATTTCAATATCCTGTCCAATGTTCCAAAGGTTGCGTAGAAAGAAATCAATCTCCCTTGAACTGGAAACTTTTACTTTGTTAAATGCTGGTGCATCTGGCTCGCAAATAATCCTGAAATTCTTTGCAAATGATTTGTAGGTTTTGGTTGATGTAGCTGACATGATGTTATGGTTTATGTTAGTGGTTAATTATGCTGCTTTTTTGTATTCCATTATTATTACTGGCGTGGTTGCCTGTGCCATTGCTTCTATCCATGATTTAACGACCTGTGGCACCACGCTATTGCCGATAAATTTCTTCTGGTCTTCCTGTGTACCATCCAGTATATAATCAGCAGGAAAGCCTTGTATTATCTTTAACTCTTGCACCCTCAACATTCTCATTTTAATATCAACCAGACCATAGATAACCATGAACTCTTTAATCTTAATCATTGTATCGCTGTCTGTATCATAGATAGGTATTTGCACTAAGCCATGCTCAACGGTAATCATACGCAGCGGTGCTTTATTTTGGCTGGCTACAATAACTGGTGCCGGTTGGTCTGTGCTGTGCAATCCTCTGTTTGGATTTTTAGGGAATGATGGGTTAACTAAGTAATGATATTTACGATTAGCTGTTATAACTCCCATAGGATCTTCCACGCTTCTAACTGTGTTATTGAATTGTGTATCCATTATGAAAGGAACAGTAGTAATAAGGCTATTCTTATCGGTAGTCATTAAAGCGCCAGTAGGGGAATTAATATCTTGTATTTGAGTAGCAGCATATTTCTGTACTTCTACAATGCTGTGGCGTGGTTTAGTTGTTTGTGTACTCAATGGGTCTTCTATGCTGCTGGCATATCCTCTGCCGTATTGATTATCTATGAAACGTACAGACTGTATCAATGACTGATTACCAGCGGTTGTAATGGCTCCTAATGGATTCTCTGTGCTGGTTACTTTTCCTTTAGGTCTGCCGCTGTAATACTTCGCAATAAACGATGTATCGCCATTAGCCACATACTTAATCAACCCAGCATAGATACGAGCCAGCGTAGCTTCTACCAATGGCTTCTTACGGTTGAATATACTCTTGCCTTCATCTGTGAAATCTAATACTTCCTTCACAGCTTTCCATTGTTGTAATGATTCAGCAAATAGCATGTTCTTCTTGCTTACTCCTACCTTCTTTGCGTGTGTTGGTTGTGGGAATACGATAGGCAAACCATCTTTAGCGAAGCAACCAAAGAGCCTATCTCTGCTGGTATATGCACCGAAGTTTGCGCTGTTTAACATTGTCCATTCATTGCGATAACCGAACGTGTTTATCTCATTACACCATTCGTCAAAGTCCTCATTCTTTGTCTTAAATTCCTCTACATTCTCAATCATTATGTAGTCTGGATTAATGTATTGAATGTATGACTTACCCTCAACGTAAGATGATTTACCATAGCCTTCGCCAGTCCAATGTTTGTATAGTGCATACATCAATGTTCTGCTGTCTGCATCTTTCTCCTGTCCTCCTTTAGCTTTGCTGTAATTGGTACATTCCAAACTACCCCAAAGTATTACTAACGCATTCGGGTACATCCTTCGCCAGTACTCAACAGTATCACATAAGCCACTCAATTCGAGTGTGCGTATATCTTCTTCAAAGTGTATTACTTCTGGATGATTAGCCCAATGGCTTTTGATTGCTTTGTGGTCATGGTTGATACATGCAATAACCTTAACGAATGGATTGCCATTCAACTGCGCTTCTGCAAATCCGGTAGTAACACCACCAGCACCACAAAACAAATCAACAACCAAGTACATAGGCTCAACCGTTAGTTCCCATGAACGTGGTATTTTCTTGTCCTTATATGCAGCAAAATTGTCAATCATGCCACTAAGATAAACAAAATGTTTGAAATAAGAGCATTTCCTCTTAAATATTTCTCCTACTCTATGCACCTACACAATTCCCCATCATCCAATGCACCCACAACAGCCAGCCATCGAACCGGTTTGCAATCCACGAACAGCGAACCAACGCAACATTACCCATGT
>Ga0172380_10000406_pt1 | contig 85776 bp, 77 predicted proteins | sample Leawe162metaG_FD_119747 | JGI IMG/M metagenome (GOLD analysis project Ga0172380, IMG submission 119747) | Leachate microbial communities from a municipal landfill in Southern Ontario, Canada - Leachate well 162 metaG | ecosystem: Engineered > Solid waste > Landfill > Unclassified | place... | reverse complement strand
ATGCGTACCCCGACTCGACTAAGCGGGCTGTTGCTGACCGCCGCGGCCACTTCCACCTGGGCTTTCCAGCCACTGATCACCGACGACACCGGCACCCAGGGGATCGGCGGCAATCAACTTGAGCTCGCCTACAACCGCGACAAGGCTGAACAAGCCGGCGTCAGCGTGGCCACAAACGTGCTACCGTTCACCTATACCCGCGGCCTCAGCGAAACCCTGGATGTCTTCGTCGGGGTTGACCATACCCGCATCACTTCGAATCTTCCCGGCGTGGACGCCAGCAGCAGCGGCAATCCCGTCGTGGGATACGCTGAAGACCACAACCAATTCAGTGACAGCGGGTATCACATGGCGCTTCAAATAAACATCGAAACCTGCTGATCAGAACCCGCCGGGAAACCAGGCCATGAGCCTGCTTTTCCGGACAATCTTGCTGTGAATCAAGCTCACCTGGGACTCAAAGGCTATAATTTTTCTTATCATGATCGACAGTCCCAACATCACCAATGCCGAATTTGCGCAGTTCCAGAAACTGATCTACAAAATCGCCGGCATCAGTCTGGCCGAATCGAAACAGGTACTGCTGGTGGGCCGTCTTGGACGCAGACTGAAGCATTACGGGCTGGGAACTTTCGCCGAATATTTCCGGATGGTATCCGCACCCGGTGCGGAAGAGGAATTGCAAACGATGGTGGATCTTCTCACCACCAACGAGACCTATTTCTTTCGCGAAGAAAAACATTTCGAATATCTCGCCAACACCATCCTCGCCAAGCATCCACCCGGTCGGCAATTCGATGTCTGGAGCGCCGCCAGTTCGACCGGAGAGGAGATATATACGATCGCCATGGTGCTGGCCGACAAGTTGGGAATCAATGCCCCCTGGACCGTCACCGGCTCCGACATCAGCCAGTCGGTGCTGGCAATAGCCAAGCGCGGTCTCTACTGGCTGGACCGCACCCGCGGCCTGCCTAAGGAATATCTGCGCAAATACTGCCTGAAAGGCGTGCGCGAAAACGAGGGCAGCTTCATCATCGCCCCGGAACTGCGCAGCCATACCCAGTTCATGCAGGTGAATCTCAACACTGCCCTGCCCGTCATGGCGAAGTTCAATGTCATATTCTTGCGCAATGTCATGATCTACTTCGACGCCGAGACCAAGAAACAGGTAGTAGAACGTCTCGTCAAGCAATTGCTGCCCGGCGGCTACCTGATCATCGGCCATTCGGAAAGCCTCAACGGCATCACCGACTGCGTGAAACCGGTGCAGCCGACCATTTACCAGTTGCCATGACCAGCCCCCCCCTGTTGGCGACACCCCCTTTGCCATCGCCTGTCTTTCTCAATGCGGGCGAATTTCACTTCGGCACGGCGCCGCTGCAACTGGCCACCTTGCTGGGCTCCTGCGTCACGGTGACGCTCTGGCATCCGCGCCGGCAGATCGGCGGCATGTGCCATTTTCTGGTACCTAAGCGAACCCGGCAGCCGGGGATGGCACTGGATGGTCATTTTGCCGATGAAGCCTTTGCCCTGTTCGACCAGGCCATACTCCGCAATGGTTGTCGTCCCGAAGAATTTCAGGCGAAACTGTTCGGCGGCGGCGACATGTTTTCAGGGACGAACTCCAACCTCAGCGTGGGAGAGCAAAACATCCTGGCGGCCCGTTCGCTTCTCAAGCAACGCGGCATCCCGCTGCTGGCCGAACATGCCGGTGGTGCCGGCCATCGCAAACTGATTTTCGATCTTGCCACGGGTGAAGTGCAGATGCGCTTTGCCGATAAAACGAAAGAGCAGCGCCATGCCTAAAATCCGGGTAATGATCGTAGACGATTCCGCCGTGGTGCGCCAGGTGATCCGTGAAAACCTGGAAAGGGAATCCGATATCGAGGTGATCGGCGCTGCAGCCGACCCGCTATTCGCGCTGGACAGGATGAAGAATGACTGGCCCGACGTGATCACGCTGGATGTCGAAATGCCGCGCATGGACGGCATCACCTTCCTGCGCAAAATCATGTCCGAGCATCCGACACCGGTGGTGATCTGCTCCTCGCTGGCCGAAAAAGGCGCCGAGACCACCATGGAAGCGCTCGCCGCGGGGGCCGTGGCCATCATCACCAAGCCCAAAATGGGCGTCAAGCAGTTTCTTCAGGATGCTTCCAACGATCTGGTCACCGCCGTGCGTTCGGCAGCCCGTTCCAATGTGCGCAATATCCACCCCAGCGCCCGAACAAGCGCTGCCCCTCCCCCCAAGCTGACCGCCGATGCGATGCTGGCGGCGCGCGCGGCGGCATCCACGGCCATGTCGAAGACCACCGAAGGCATCGTCGCCATCGGCACCTCGACCGGTGGCACGCAAGCCCTGGAAGTCGTTTTGACCATGCTGCCGGCCGTCTGTCCGGGTATCATCGTGGTACAGCACATGCCGGAAAAATTCACCGCCTTGTTTGCCGAACGCTTGAACACGCTGTGCCAGGTCGAAGTGCGCGAGGCGCAGAACAATGACCGCGTGATCCCCGGCCGGGTGCTGATTGCTCCCGGCGGACGCCACATGATGCTGCGTCGCAGCGGCGCCCAGTACATCGTCGAAGTCGCCGACGGCCCGCTCGTCAATCGGCATAAGCCTTCAGTCGATGTGCTGTTCCGCTCGGTCGCCCAGGTCGCCGGAAAAAATGCGCTTGGCATCATCATGACCGGCATGGGCGATGATGGCGCGCGCGGCATGCACGAGATGCATGAGGCCGGCGCAAAAACCGTGGCGCAGGATGAAGCCACCTGCGTGGTATTCGGCATGCCTAAGGAAGCGATCAAGCTCGGAGGGGTAGACAAGATCGTGCCACTCGAACTGGTCGCACGTGAGATCATCGCCTACGGATGATATCGCCGGAACTTCACATGAATTCGTCACCCACTCCGTCGAGCAAGGAACTCGAACAAAGTGCCAAGAACATCCACCCCGGGCAATGGGCGGTCGAAGAAAACAAGCCGATCGCCACGCTGCTCGGCTCTTGCGTTTCGGTGTGCCTGTTCGATCCGAAACTGCGCTTTGGCGGCATGAACCATTTCATGCTGCCGGTGCGCACGCGCAGCACCGACAGCGAATACGACTCGCTACTGCGCGGCGACTATGCCATGGAAGTACTGGTGAATGCCATGCTGAACAAGGGTGCCCAAAAGCAACGCATGATCGCCAAAGCTTTTGGCGGCGGCAATGTCGTCAGTTCGCTGCGCAAGTCGATCGGCGATGGCAATATCAACTTCACCAAATCCTGGCTGGAACGCGAAGGCATCACGCTGGTATCTTCCGACTTCGGTGGTCCCTGGGCGCGCAAAGTGATATTTGCGCCGGCTAGCGGCGACGCTTTTTGCAAGCGGATTGTCAGTACGCAAGCGATTACCACGCAGGTAGCGCAAGAAGAGGTGGCATATGAAAACAGCCTGCTCGGCCCAAGCAAGCCCCGCGAAAAGAAAATCGAGTTGTTTTGATGACGCTACTGGTACGCATTTCCAAACTGATGTCGGAACAAGGCCTCTGTTCGCGGCGCGAAGCGGACAGCTATATCGAGCGCGGCTGGGTATTCGTGGATGGCGAGCAGGTCACCGAACTGGGCAGTCGGGCTTATCCGCACCAGAAAATCACGCTGAACAAAGCCGCACAAGCCAGCCAGCGCTCGCGCGTAACCATCCTGCTGAACAAGCCGATCGGCTATGTTTCAGGCCAGGCCGACCACCAGCACAAACCTGCCTATACCCTGATCAATGCCGATTCCCGCCACGGCGGCGACCACTCGCCGCTGCGCTTCAGCCCTATGCATTTGAAAGGTCTGGCGCCTGCCGGACGACTGGATATCGACTCTATCGGCTTGCTGGTATTGACTCAGGACGGGCGCATCGCCAAGCACTTGATCGGCCAAGATACGGAAATCGAAAAAGAATATCTGGTGCGCGTCGCAGGCAGCCTTTCGGCAGACAACCTGGCACTGCTGAATTTCGGCCTGAGCCTGGATGGCGAGGCGCTCAAGCCTGCCCAGGTCGCATGGCTGAACGACGACCAGCTGCGCTTCGTGCTGCGCGAAGGGAAAAAGCGCCAGATTCGCCGCATGTGCGAACTGGTCGGACTGAAAGTGCTAGGCTTGAAGCGCGTCCGCATCGGCAAAGTCAAGCTCGGCGATTTGCCGACCGGCAAGTGGCGTTACTTGCGCGATGGCGAAGAATTCTAGTGCCCGCATTTGAATCTAGGGTACTAGTGCCCGCCTGTGAATCTGGGGTACTAGTGCCCGCATTTGAATCTGGGGTACTAGTGCCCGCATTTGAATCTGGGGTACTAGTGCCCGCCTGTGAATCTGGGGTACTAGTGCCCGTATTTTAATCCAGGGCATTGATAATTCTCTCGGCATAATGTCTTCTATCATAAGGGAACCGAAATGAATAAATTTTCCTTTGGCGATCTGCCAATCGCCGGCAAGCTCAATATGGTTCTGATCGCCGCCATTGCCTTGGTCATGGGTGTGGCCGGCATTCTCCTCAGCCACTGGCTGGGGCAGAAACTGGAGGAGCGCAGCCTCGCCGATCTGGCACGTACCAACCGACAAGTCGTCGACATGATCGATGCCTATTCTTCGGCACTCGAGCGCTCCGCAGAAATGCTCGGTGCCGAGTTTGCTTCCGGTCTGCCGAAACGGCTGGTTCTGGACAGCGGGCATCCCCTGCAAACCGCGAACGGGAACTTCCCTGCCCTGCACGGCGGCGATTCGACGCTCAACAACAACTTCGGCATTGTCGATGCATTCACGGCCTCGACCGGCGCCGTCGCCACCGTGTTCGTGCGTCACGGCGACGACTTTATTCGCGTGACGACTTCGCTGAAGAAGGAAAACGGCGAGCGGGCCATGGGGACGCCGCTGGGCAGCAAGCATCCGGCCTTTGCCCAACTCATGGCGGGGAATTCCTATACCGGTCGGGCAACGCTTTTCGGCCGCGACTACATGACGCGTTACATCGCTCTCAAGGACGAAGCCGGGCAGGTGGTCGGCGTTTCTTTCATCGGCATCGATTTCACCGAAGGCATGGCGGCACTGAAGAAGAAAGTGATGGCGATCAAGGTTGGTGAAACCGGCTATGTTTTCGCGCTCGATGCCGTCAAGGAGCCGGGCAAGGCCATGATTCATCCAGCGGCGGAAGGCAAGAGCCTGTTCGATGCCAAGGACAGCAACGGACGCTTCTTCGTCCGGGAAATGCTGGAGATGAAACGCGGCGTCATCCGTTATGACTGGGCGAATCCCGAACGCGGGGAAACAACGCCGCGGCAGAAGGTGACGGCCGTAGACACTTTTGAGAAATGGGGCTGGCTGGTGGGAACAGGAAGCTACCTCGACGAGTTCACGCGCGATGTGCGCGGCGTTCAGATCCAATTCACGATTGCCGCCTTGTTTGTCGCAGTAGTGTTGGTTTCGGTGGTTTTTTTCAGTACCCGCCACTGGGTCAGCCAGCCTCTGGCCAAGGCGCTGAAGGTAACGCAAAGCGTTGCCAACGGCGATCTGTCCGTATCCATTCGCGCCGGAAACCAGGACGAAGTGGGACAGTTGCTGACTGCGACCGATGAAATGTGCGCTCAGTTGCGCAGCATGATCGGCGAGGTCAATGCCGGCATCGGCAAATTGGCCGACGGGGCCCAGAAACTGGCCGCCGCCTCGCAGGAAGTCGCCACCGGCTCCGGCGAACAGAGCGGCGCGGCGGCCGCGATGGCCGCCGCCGTGGAGGAGATGACCACCAGCATCGATGTCGTCTCCCAGCATGCCCAGGATGCCCGGGCGATGGCGGAAAGTTCCGGCGCCATCTCGGACAGCGGCGTAGTCGTAATCGATTCCGCGATTCGCAGCATGGACAGCATCGCCGCCACGGTGCGCGAATCCTCGACTGCCGTGGCGCAACTCGGCGAACAGTCGCAAAGAATCACCAGCATTGTCAATGTCATTCGCGATATCGCCGACCAAACCAATCTGCTGGCGCTCAATGCCGCCATCGAGGCAGCCCGCGCCGGCGAACAGGGACGCGGCTTTGCCGTCGTCGCCGACGAGGTGAGAAAACTCGCCGAGCGTACGACACAGTCGACTCAGGAAATCGCCGTTATGGTCGGGGAGATTCAGGCGGGCGCACAGAACGCCGTCGACAGCATGAACGTCGGCGTGCACCTGGTCGAAGAAGGCGTCGGCCTCGCCAACAAGGCCGGCAGCAGCATCGCCGAGATCAAGACCGGCGCCTCCCGGGTCGACGATGCGGTGGTCGGCATCTCGGACGCGCTGCGCGAGCAGACTGCCGCCAGCCAGGACATCGCGCGCAACGTCGAACGCATCGCCCACCAGGCCGAGGTCAACCATAACCAGGCCCAGGAAACCTCGGGGGCGGCCGCCGACATGGAACAGCTCGCCGAGCATCTGCGGCAAAGCATAGCACGCTTCCGAACCTGAACACCCGCCGACTCGCCTGGCCGAGATATTCCATGATTTCCATGCACCATCGCCGTGTAGGCAAGCTTGCCGCACTCGCCCTCGCCCTGCTCTGCCCGTTTGTCCCTGGTAGGGCAGCCGCGGTATCGCCTGCCGACATCGACAGCGCACTGCAACGCATCGAGCATATCGTGGTGATCTACGCAGAGAACCGAAGTTTTGACAACCTCTACGGGCTCTTTCCCGGCGCCGACGGCATCGCTCGGGCCACACCGGCCACACGGACGCAAACCGACCATGACGGCCAAGCGCTGCCGCAACTGCCCAAGGTCTGGAACGACAAGGAGAACCTGTTCGGCACCGCAATACCCAATCGTCCTTTCCGCCTCGATGACGCACCATTCAATCGAGGTCTGCATCTCAAAACCCCCGACCTGGTGCACCGCTACTATCAGAACATCGAACAGATCAACGGCGGACGGCTCGATCGCTACGCAGCCTTGTCGAATGCGGGCGGCCTGGCGATGGGCCACTATGACGGATCGAAACTGCCGCTGTGGGCCTATGCCAAACAGTATGTGCTGGCCGATCGATTCTTCATGGCGGCATTTGGCGGTTCGTTTCTCAACCACTTCTGGCTGGTCTGCGCCTGCACTCCGTATTTTCCGGATGCGCCGGAAAATCTGAAAGCCCAGCTCGATTCCAACGGCAAACTAAAGCGTCGCAACGATTCGCCGGCAAGTTCTCTGGATGGCCCACCCAGACTGTATGACGGCGAGTTGACTCCCGATGGCTATGCGGTGAACACCATGCAGCCGGCTTTTCAGCCGAGTGGCATATCGCCAGCGCCCGACGGCGATCCGCGCTACGCCGATCCGGCCGGCCACCCGCTGCCACCGCAGAATTTTCGCACCATCGGCGACACCCTGTCAGCCAAGGGAATCGCTTGGGCATGGTATGCAGGCGCATGGCAGGCAGCGCTGGCGGATAGCGCGCATCCCGCGCAGCAGCGAGCGGTGATCTATGCTCGCAAGGCCGGCGGCCCGAGCCTGGAAGCGCACCACCAACCGTTCAACTACTTCGTCCGTTTCGCCCCAGGCACGGCGGAGCGGGAAAAGCACTTGCTGGACGCCAGCGAGCTTTTCAGCGCGATCGAAGCCGGCAGCCTGCCGCAAGTCGTCTTCTACAAACCCGGCAGCCATCTGAACGAGCATCCCGGCTATGCCGATGTCCTTAGCGGCGACGCCCATATTGCGCAACTGGTGGCACGCCTCCAAGCCAGTCCGCTGTGGCCAAAAATGGCGATCATCATCGCCTACGACGAGAACGGCGGTTTTTGGGATCATGTCCCGCCGCCTAGCGGCACAGGTTGGGGCGATCGTTGGGGACCCGGCGCCAGGGTACCCTTGATCATCGTCTCTCCCTATGCGAAAAAGGGCAGCATCGATTCGACGCCCTATGACACCACCTCGATCCTGAAATTCATCACCCGCCGTTTCGGACTGGAACCGCTGTCAGGGGTGCGTCAAAATGCCGGAGATTTGACCAACGCGTTTGACTTTAGCCGACACTGACGTTCCAATACCGTGTTTGGGAGGAGGGTAATTGAAAAACAATCGCCATATCAGAAGTTTTCTGCCGGCATTTTGTCTGTTTGCGGGACTGTGCAATATGCGCTGGGTTCGCTGAACGCCGGCGCACTCACACCTCTCCGTGCGTATATTCCTTTCTAGCCGAACCATGCCAAGCCGCATCATCCAGCGAAGCAAAGCCTGGCTGGCCAGCACCCATAGCAGAATTTTGCTGCTGTTGCTGCTGGCGGTGGCGCCCGCGTTCGCGCTGATATTCTACTCAGCCTACGAAGAACGCCTGAAAACAGTCGCCGACTCCCAAAGGCAGGTTGAAGCCCTGGCGCAGGAGATACGTTCGCGCATGCAGGAGCTGCTGGAGCATAGCCACGGCATGCTGCAAAACCTGGGGAGCATGCCCGAGCTACGCGGACAGGCAGCCGCCGGCCAGTGCGACAAGCTGCTCTCCGACACCTTGCAATTGCACGATCAATATGAGGACCTGATCGTTGCCGACACGTTGGGCAGGATACGTTGCAGTGCCTACCCGCTGCATGACCCCGTCAACATATCCGATCGGGATTATTTCAAGAATGCACTCAAGCTAGGCAGCTTCATCATCGGCAATTACCAGACCGACCGAATTACCGGAAAGGGCACGATCCCCCTGGCAAAAGCGGTAATCGACAAGAATCAGGAAATTGCCGCGGTAGTTTCGATCAGCGTCAATCTTTCCTGGCTGCATAGCATGCTGTTGCGCACAGAGCTGCCTTCCGGCTCCATTCTCACCTTACTGGATAGCAAAGGGAACATTCTTGCCGGCTATCAGAATATGGCCGAACAGGTTGGACGCGGTACCATCGAATGGGATCAGCTCAGGGCCATCCATGACGAATCCGACACTATCGTCAGTGAAAGGAAATTGTCCGATGGCGTAGAACGCCTGACGATGGTGACGCCGCTCACCCCCGGCTATGGCGGGAATCTGTATCTCTGGATCGGAATCCCCAGCAAGATTTCCTACGCTGAAATCAATCGCACCCAGAACCGCAAGCTTCTCCTGATGGGAATTGCCGCCATACTGGTGCTTGCCCTAGGAAGGATCGTCGGTACCCGCTTGCTGCTACGCCGGGTCGGTGATTTGTCGCAAGTCGCACGGCGCTTGTCCAGTGGCGATTTGGAGGCCCGCACTTTGCTGCCGCCGGACCAGAGCGAACTGGGACAACTTTCCGAAGCCTTTAACAAGATGGGCGAGACCTTGGCTTCGCGTGAAGCCAGGATCAAGCGCGCCGACGAGGAACTACGCCGCGCCAACCGCGCGCTCGGTGTCCTCAGTGCGGTCAACCGTTCGCTGATCAGGGCGGCCGATGAACAAGCGCTGCTCGACAACGTCTGCCAGGAAATAGTCGGGATCGGACACTACCCGCTGGCTTGGGTCGGCTACGCCGATCCCGGCAAGGATCAACGCATCAAGATGATGGCCAAGGCCGGCGACGACCAGGGCTATGTCGATGCGCTGGATATCTCCTGGGGAGACCAACCCAGCGGCAGCGGCCCGACCGGTACGGCCATCCGCACCGGGCAAAGCGTCATCGTTCGCAACATCATGGCCGATCCCAGCTATGCCCGCTGGCGGGATGCCGCTATGCAACAAGGTTATGCATCGACCATCAGTCTGCCTATCGTCGTCAGCGGGGCGACCATCGGCGCGCTGCGTATTTACGCGCCTGAAGCGGATGCTTTCGATGCCGAGGAAATGAAGCTGCTCGAAGAGCTGGCCGACGACCTTGGCTATGGCATCAGCAATATCCGCGAAGCCATCACCCGCGAACGCATCGAGCGGGAGCTCGAACACCAGCAAAACTACGATGCACTCACCGGTCTGGCCAATCGCACGCTGTTCCAGGACCGGCTGCAGCAAGCCTTGCTGCGCGCCTCACGCAGCCGCAATCTGGTGGCGTTGATGCTGCTCGACCTGGATCGTTTCAAGGCCATCAATGACAGCCTTGGTCAGAGCACCGGCGATGCCTTGCTGAAACATGTCGGACAATGCCTGTCCGCCGGCCTGCGTACCGGCGACACCGTGGCACGCTTGTCCGCGGACGAGTTCGCCGTGATCATGAACGATATCGGCAAGGAAGAAGATGTTGCACCGGTCGCGCGCAAGCTGCTGGGAGCAGTGATGAATCCGCTGATCATGGCAGGACAAGAGATACTTGTCACCGCCAGCATGGGCATCAGTCTCTTTCCCAAGGACGGCGCAGATGTAGACACTTTGTTCCAAAACGCCAACGCCGCCATCTACCGTGCCAAATCCCAAGGCGGCGACTGTTTCTGCTTCTATGCGCCCGAGATGAACGAGCGTGCGACGGCCCGCTTTGGCATGGAAGCCGACCTGCGCCGGGCGCTCGACCGCGACCAGCTCTTGATGTACTACCAGCCCAAGCTGAGCCTGATCACCGGTGCACTGACCGGAGCTGAAGCCTTGATACGCTGGCGCCACCCGAAAATCGGCATGGTGTCGCCAGCGGAATTCATTCCCCTAGCCGAGGAAACCGGCTTGATCCGTCCGCTCGGCGACTGGGTGATCGAGAACGTTTGCAAACAGTTGCGTAGCTGGCTGGATGCCGGATTAAGCGTGCCGCCGGTGGCGGTGAATCTTTCCGCACACCAGTTCCGCCAGGAAAACCTCGCGGCAATGATCCGTTATTCCCTGCGCAATCAAAATCTGGATGCCAGCTATCTGGGTATCGAAATCACCGAGAGCGCACTGATGAACAACGTCGATGCGGCAGTGGTCACCTTGACGGAACTGAAGCAACTCGGCCTGAAGCTGTCGCTGGACGATTTCGGCACAGGCTATTCATCGTTGAGTTACCTGAAGCGCTTTCCTATCGACCAACTGAAAATCGACCAGACCTTTGTTCGTGACGTACCCGGCGATGCGGACGATACGGCCATCTGCCTTGCCATCATCAATCTTGCCCACAACATGAAGCTCACTGTTATCGCCGAGGGGGTCGAAAAACTAGGGCAACTCGATTATTTGCGCCAGAACGGCTGCGACGAGATACAGGGCTACTATTTCAGCTGGCCGTTGCCAGCTGATGATTACGCCCTCCTCATGAGAGAAGGCAAGACCCTGAAATTCAATGCATAGCCACAGGAAATATGTGACTTGAAAAAAATCAACGACAATTGACCTCAAGAGGACTCAACATGGCGCTGACGGGATGGAAGGATCGTCTGATTGTCGGTCACAGCAAGATCGATGCTGACCACCGCAAGCTTGTGGATATTCTCGATCAACTGGAGGATGCTGTTGTCAATCACATGGGCCTGGAAACCTACGGCAAGGTACTCAACGAATTGATCGCCAGCACGTGGGCGCATTTCGCCTATGAGGAACAATTGATGGCAATGCATCACTACCCGCAGACTGAACAGCACAAGAGGGAGCATACCAGTCTGCTGCATGAGATTGACGTATTCAAGACCAGGTTCGACAGCCATGCCATCACCCTATCAAGCGCGCAACTCAAGGTGCTGGAAGAGTGGCTGACGCTCCATTTTATGGTAGCTGACAAAGCCCTGGCCGCGGGGATACCCGCGAATTGAGACTGGGTAAGCAGCCTATTCCAGGCCTCGTCCTTCGGCAAAAATAAACCGCATGTCATGCCATGACAGCATGATGGCATATTTTCGACGGAGAGCCACCTATTTCAGTGGGGGAACGCAGAGCAGTCCAAGGACTGAAATAAGTGCTTAGTTGACCCAAATCAGATGCCCAATTCCAGCATTGTTATAGAATATACTGTTTGGTATCCAACCAAATTTGATGGAAAGTAGCATGTTTTCTGGCGCTGAACGGCAAACGAATTTTACTGACCCAGTTTGCTTTCAGGACTTGTTAAATGCCCACTGGATAGATAACCTGAGACAAGATACGAAATGAGCCACTCCACCCCCCAAGCAAAGCCCTCTGCGTCTGCAAACTCCGGCGCAAAACAAGCCCAACAGAAAATACCGGCTCGTCCGGTCGAGGAACTCGAAAGCGTAGTGATTCGCTTTGTCGGAGATTCCGGCGACGGCATGCAGCTTACCGGCACCGAGTTCTCCAAGGCAATCGCCAAAGCCGGCCACGATTTCGCCACTCACCCGGATTACCCATCGGAAATCCGGGCCCCGACAGGTACGCTGTACGGCGTTTCCGGCTATCAAATTCAGTATTCATCCGGCCAAGTATTCACCTCCGGCGATGCGCCAGACGTACTGGTGGCAATGAACCCGGCTGCTCTCAAGACCAATCTGCCAGATGTCAAACACGGCGGCATCGTCATCGCCAACAGCGATGCCTTTACCGACAATAACTTGACCAAGGCCACTTATGAAGCCAACCCGCTGACCGATGGCAGCCTCGAAGGCTATCGTTTATACGCAATCAATATCTCCACGCTTACCGCCAATGCCCTGGAAGGCTCGGGATTAAGCAAAAAAGAAGTGGGCATGTGCAAAAACTATTTTGCCCTGGGCCTGATGATGTGTCTGTACAGCCGCCCAGTGGACAAGGAAATCGGCGACATCGAGAAAAAGTTTGCCAAGAAGCCACATATTGCCGCAGCCAACATCATGGCGTTTCGGGCTGGCTACGCTTATGCCGAAGCCACCGAGATGTTCGCCGTCTCCTACCAAATGCGCGAATCGGTGGTCAAACCGGGCAAGTACCGCAGCATCTCCGGCAACCAGGCAACCGCACTGGCATTCGTCGCCGCCTCCGAATTGTCCGGGGTGCCATTGTTCATCGGCTCCTACCCGATCACCCCTGCAACCGAAATCCTGCAGGAACTATCCGGCCTCAAACACTACAATGTGACATCCTTCCAGGCAGAAGATGAAATTGCCGGGATCTGCTCGACCATCGGCGCCGCCTATGGCGGATCCCTGGGCGTGACGACGACCTCCGGCCCGGGCATGGCGCTTAAGACCGAGGCGATGGGCCTGGCGACCATTCTGGAAATTCCCATGGTGATCGTCGACGTCCAGCGTGCCGGTCCTTGCACGGGCATCCCGACCAAAACCGAGCAATCCGATTTGCTGCAGGCGGTATATGGCCGCAATGGCGAATGCCCGATTCCCGTGATCGCCGCCAGTACCCCATCCGATTGCTTCGATACAGCGCTTGAAGCCTGCCGCATTGCGGTCAAGTACATGACCCCGGTGATCTTGATGACCGAAGGCGGCATTGGTCAGGCCACGGAGCCCTGGCTGATTCCGGATGTGGCGAGTCTGCCCAAGCTGGAAGTTCGCTATCGGACCGATCCCGAGGGATTCAAGCCCTACGAGAGAGATGAGAATCTGGCCCGTGCTTGGGTACGTCCCGGTACGCCCGGCATGGAACATCGTCTCGGTGGCCTGGAGAAGGACGCCCTCACCGGAAATATTTCGGCGGAACCGCTCAATCATCAACTCATGTGCGAAACAAGGGCGGCCAAGGTGGCCGGCATTGCCAAGGACATCCCTCCACTCCAGGTCGAAGGACCGGAGCAGGGCGAACTGCTGTTGATCGGCTGGGGAAGCACCTACGGTTCCATCGCCCAAGCCTGGCAAAAGGCCAATAAAGCCGGCAAGTCGGTAGCCTTCGTCCATTTGCGCCACCTCAACCCGCTGCCTTCCGATCTCGGCAAGGTTCTTAGCCGTTACAAGAAGGTACTGGTCCCTGAAACCAATTTGGGGCAACTCTCGAGGCTGCTGCGCGAACGCTATCTACTGGATGTGATCCAGCTGAATAAGATACAAGGCAAACCTCTCATGGTTACCGAAATTTACGACCGCATCCTGGAATTGTGCTAAGGAAACGATGATGAATGATATGACTGCAGAAAAACCCGTTCAAGCGCTGACGAAAAAGGATTTCGAGTCCGGCTTGGACGTGCGTTGGTGCCCCGGCTGCGGCGACTATGCCGTTCTTTCCCAGATCACCAAGCTCATGCCCAAACTGGGCATCCCACGAGAGAAATACGCTTTCGTTTCAGGCATCGGTTGTTCCAGCCGCTTTCCCTACTACGTCAATACCTACGGATTGCACACCATCCACGGTCGCGCGCCGGCGATTGCGAGTGGACTCAAACTGGCTCGTCCGGAACTATCGGTCTGGGTCGTCACGGGAGATGGCGACGCATTGGCCATCGGGGGCAATCACTTCATCCATGCCGTGCGCCGTAACATCGGCTTGAAAATCATCCTGCTCAACAACCGTATCTATGGCCTGACCAAAGGCCAGTATTCGCCGACTTCGGAAATGGGCAAGAAGACCAAGACGACGCCGCTCGGCAGCATCGATCGTCCTTTCAGCCCGGTGGCACTGGCTTTGGGTGCTGGCGCTACTTTTGTGGCACGCGCGATTGATGGCGACCAGGCCATGATGGCCAGCATTCTCGAACGGGCTGCCGCGCACGAGGGCACTGCCTTCGTGGAAATACTCCAAAACTGCGTCGTCTTCAACGACGGGGCTTACGACGCGCTGACCGACAAAACCACGCGAGACGATACGCGGCTGGTCATGGAAAACGGCAAGCCGCTGATCTTCGGCAAGGAGCGCAACAAAGGCATCCGCCTGCGCGGCATGGATACGGAAGTGGTCACGATCGGAGAGAACGGCGTTACCGAAGCCGACATCCTGGTGCATAACGAAAGTGCCGCCCACAGCGGTCTGGCATTTTCTCTCGGGCAGTTCGAAGCGCCGGATTTCCCGATTCCATTCGGCGTGTTCCGTTCGGTTGAGAAGCCAAGTTACCACAAACTCAACCATCAATTGGCCGAGTCCGCCCGAGCCGCCAAGGGACGCGGCGATCTGGCACATTTGCTCAACAGCGGCGAGACCTGGACCATTACCTGATTAATTAATTGCATCGATAACACCGGGAAACAAGCCCGCAATCCCCCCGGCGCCAGTGCGTATCGCACTGGCGCCGTTTTTTTTCGCTGCTTCAGAAGACAGGCTCAGCGCTGATCATCCGCAGGAATCCTTGAGCCGATCACGCACTCCTGGAGTCTTTTCTTAAATCCTGTTCAACAAACTGTACGCGAAATGCCGGTGTCCGCCGGCGAAGTGAATACCCGTCATCCGTCCAAAGACGCGTTGGCACTGACGCACCCCCAGAACAACGCCATACTGCTGCCGCAGGTGTTCGGAAAGTGTCTTGCCATCCCACAGGCTATATGCCGTCACGTTTAACCAATCGGTAAAGAAATGTATTGACAGACCCCGAGGCCATGCCTATAGTGCCGTTATAGAACGACGTTCAGAAAATATGTAACTTTGTTACAGTTTCGTGAGTTATTCATAAATAGGAGGATGAGACATGGCAGAACAGTTGTGCAGGCATGTGATGAGGAGTCCAAGATGACGACCGGACGACAGCTTGCGATGGTGATCAATCTAGACAAGTGCATCGGTTGCCAGACATGCACCGTCTCGTGCAAAACCCACTGGACAGCGGACAAGGAAGGTGCGGAGAACATCTACTACATGTGGTGCGAAACGAAACCCGGTTTGGGCTGGCCGAAGGACTGGATGAACATGGGCGATCAGCAGCCGCGCTGGCTGGAAGACTACGGCGGCACCTGGCAGTTCAACTGGGAGGAAGTCTACAACTCTCCGGCGCGGAGCACCTACCTGCATGCGACGGCCAAGGAGACGGGAAAGCCGGTCGAGTGGGGTCCGGTGTGGGAGGACGACAAAGGCGGCGGCGAGTGGCCGAACGGTTACTACTTCTACATGCCGCGGATGTGCAACCAGTGCACGGACGCACCGTGCATAAAAGCCTGCGCCGAACACTGTCAGGATGTCTCGATTTCCCCACCGGTGATGTCCAAGCGGGCTGCGGACGGGACTCTGACGATCGACAAGGACAGCTGCGACAGCTGCGGCATGTGCGTTGGCGCCTGCCCGTACAAGATCCCGATGCGCAACCAGGCCTCGGGGAGCTACGAAGCATGCAACTTCTGCGCGGAGCGGACTGATCGCGGCTATGCCCCGGTATGCGCGAAGAGCTGCCCGGCCCGAGCCATGTACTTTGGCTGGCTCGACGACAAGGAGAGCTGGGTACACAAGCTCGTCGAGGAGTACAAGGTGGCGCTGCCGCTGCGGCCGGACTATGGGACCAAGCCGAACGTGTATTACATACCACCGTTCATACGGCCGAAGCGGTTTGGAGAAGGGAACCAGCCGCTTGAGGAAACCGATATTCCGGTCGAGTTGCTACGCGAATACTTCGGCCCTGGGGTGAATAAGGCCCTGGCGACGCTGCGCGAGCACCGGGAAATGGCGACACGGGGCGAACATTCCGAGTTGGCCGAGATGCTGATCATTTACCGCTGGGCGGACGCGTTCAAGCCGTTCGAAGTAGTGGCGCCACGGGAAGTGCCAGTGGCGCCGCCGGCGACGAGGAAGGCATAAGACAGGCGACGAACATGTCCCTGATAAGTGGAGAAAATAAAGAGGAGAGAACCATGGAGAAAACGTCGGCAGAGAAGGGCCAGGAATACTGGAATTGGGACGCGGTGACTTGGGGAACACACAGGGTGAACTGCTACCCGGGTTCATGTTCCTACAAGGTGTATGCCAAGGACGGCAAGGTGATGCGGGAGGAAATTTCCTGCACCTATCCGGAATACGATGACCCCGACCACCGGGTACCGGACTTCAACCCGCGCGGCTGCCAGAAGGGGTGTAATCACAGCCAGGCCATGTACGGGCCGGATCGCCTGCTGTACCCGATGAAGCGGGCGGGAGAACGCGGCAGCGGCAAATGGGATCGGATCACCTGGGAACAGGCGTTCGACGAGATCGGCGACAAGCTCGCCCAGGTCATCGTGGAAGACGGACCGCGGTCTTTCATCTGCGAAACCGGCCCGAACGGGATCGGCAACGCGCGCGGCTCTTCGGAAGTCAGCGCGCTCGCCCTCTGCGGGATACTCGGCGGGTCCACCTTTGACATGAACTGCGGCTTTGGGGACTTCCATCCCGGCCAGTACCTGACCTTCGGTCAGACCCATGCGTGTCCCGGTATCGAGAGCTGGTTCCTCGCCGACACAATCATCATCACGGGGGCGAACCCGGTCTACGCCAACATCCCGGACTTCCACTACGTCCTGGAGGCCCGCTACAAGGGCGCCAAGGTGGTCGCAATGTGCCCGGACAAGAGCCCGACGGCGCAGTTCGTCGACGAGTGGATCCCGGTCGACTATTCGTCCGACCCGGCGGTCTGGCTGGGCGTGTGCCGGCTGCTGCTCGAACGGGGCTGGGTCGACGAGGCGTTCATGAAGGAGCAGACCGACCTGCCGCTGGCGGTGCGCACCGACACCAAGCGTTTCTTGCGCGAATCGGATCTCAAGGCTGGCGGGGATGGGGAACTTTTCTACGCCGTGAACGCGGCGACGGGCGAACTGGGGGCGGTCCCCAAGGACACGCTGCGGTCGCCATTCGACTACGACTTGAAGGGCAGTTGCAGCGCGACCCTCGCCGACGGCAGCAGCGTCGCGCTGACCACGGTCTACAACATGTTGAAAGAGCGCGTCGCCGAATACACCCCGGAGCGGGTACATGAGATGTCGGGTGTCCACCCCGAACAGGTCGAGCGGCTCGCCGAACTGTGCCGGCCGCCGCGCAAGGTCTTCATGTTCGGCAACTTCAACGCCGGCAAGACTTACCACGGCGACCTGCTGGAGCGCGCCTACTGCTACGTGTTGCTGCTGACGGGGAATATCGGTAAGGCGGGTACCGGGTTGAAGAGCTCTGCCTGGGGGACCGAGTTCCTTGTTGGCACGGGGATGGTGTCGGGGATGCCGAAGGAAATCCTGGAGTCGGAGAATCCGCTCGGCGATGCACTTGACTTCCTATCGAAGTCCATCGAGGACTACCGCGACCGTCTCAAGATGGACCCCACGATGCCGCCCATCGAGGCTGTCTATGGTTCTTACAGACAGTTGCTCAAGGCGGCGGGCACGCTCGCCCTGCCAGTCTATTTCTGGTACCACCATGCCGGTTATAAAGCCGTCTGGGATGCGCTGCTGGACGACCCCTTGGCACCGCACACGATCAGCGAGTACGTGGACAAGGCCACCGCCGCGGGCTGGCATGACGGATGGACGCACCCGGCGCCCGACCAGAAACTGCGCGCCTGTTTCGTCTCAGCCTCGAATTTGCTGCGCCGGATGCGTGGGCGCAGCTATTTCGAAACCATCTGGCCGAAGCTGGAAATGATCGTGGTGGCCGACACGCGGTGGTCGACGACGGGCATTTGGGCCGACTACTTGCTGCCGGCGGCTTCCTATTACGAGTATGCGGATTCCAAGTATTCGAGCGCGCAGACCCGCTTTACCTGCTTTACCGACCGGGCAGTGCCGATGCTAGGGGAGTCCAAGACCGACCGGGCGATCGTGCTCGGGGTACTCCAGAAGGTCGAGGAACACCTGAAGCGCCGTGGCGTAAAGAGTTACAAGTCAGACGACAAGGAAATCCTGGTCGACGAGATCTACTATCGGGCCACCTTGGGCGGCAAGTACGGCCCGAGCGATCTCGAGGAGGAAATGCTCTTCGATGACGCGATGAAGACGCTGTCCTCGCTCGGCTGGATAGAACCCCTCGACGGACCCGGCGAAGAGGTCAGTCTGGAATCCATGCGCCGCGATGGCATATCGAGTCCGGCCGGCCGGCCAGCGTGGCTCTGTACAGCCTCGATCAACTCGGATATCGTACCCGGCGAGGTACTCTATCCCTACCGCGACCAGGTCGAGCAGAAGATTCCCTATAAAACCACGACGCGACGCATCCAGTTCCTGGTGGACCACCCGTGGTTCGTCGAGGCCGACGAGCACTTGGTGCGCTACAAGAAACCGCCCAACATCGGCGGCAAGCAGGGGATGCGGCTGACCAGCGGCCACCTGCGCTGGAGCATCCACGCGGTGTGGATAGCCTCGGAAGCGATGATGAAGCTGCACCGTGGCGAGCCGTTCTGCTTCCTCAATACCACCGCCGCCACCGCCAAGGGTGTCGCCGACGGCGACTTCGTGCGGGTGTTCAACGACTACGACTCATTTACCGTACGGGCCAAGCTGTCGTCTACCACCCGACCGGACCAGCTCGTGATCTACCATGCCTGGGAGCCGTATCAGTACCCGGACTGGAAGTCCTACGACACGCTGCTGCCCGGGCCGCCGAAGGGCCTTCATCTCGCCGGCGGATACCGGCATTTCGAGTACAGTCTGCTAAACTGGACACCTCAGCAGAGTGACCGGCATACCAGTGTGGACTTTGAACTCGCTCCCGTCCCGGCGGGCTAGGCTGGTAATGCAACTCGAACTCTCTCTCCTCCAGCGCTAATCGCAAGTCATGATCCAGCGCTGGAGCGTACGATAATCCCGCCAAACAGTTCGGCATCCTGTTGGCAGCTCTTGCCGCTGGTCACTAGAAGCAGGCCGTGCAGTCAATAGCCCTGCGCGATTCATCGGAGCTGGAAATTTCTTGTTGGATGGCGATTCGTATGACTTCAGGGGCGGCAATTTCCAGATTTTGCATGACAGCACCCCTGGGCTGGGGAACTGTCATACGCACAAATCAATAATGCTATTTAAATATTTAGCTATATTTAACCAATTGGTAAAAAATATGTTGACAGGCTCCGCGGCCATGTCTACAGTGCAATTATAGAACAGTGTTCAGAAAACACATACCATAGTTAAGCAGAGTTCCTAACGAATAGGAGGATGAGACATGGCAGTATGGTTCTTGAGAATCGCTTAACTCACTTCCGCAACAGATTTTGTCGTCTAATTAGTGTAGTCATATAAAAGGAGGATGGTAATGGATAAAGAGACGAAGAGAATTCTTTCACTCGCGGCGGCTTGGTGCGGGCCATTGTTTGTGGTTAGTTATACTATTTTCTGGGGGATCCTGGGACACAACATTCCGCCACCCAGCATGATGGGACTGACGCCGGAGCAATTGATTTCCGAGTATTACGGCAAATACCAAAACGACATTGCGATCGGCATGATCGGTTGTTGCGCAGTGGCTGGTTTTTACATCATTTTTTCCATGCAACTGGCATCGATGATGCGTGATGAGGATGGACACATTGGTTTGACTGGCCTGCTGGAAGTCGCCGGTGGTATTTTGACCTCTTGGTCGGTCATCTACTGCCCTGCCTTTTGGGCCGCCTGTGCCTTATTCGCGACCAGCGGCGTTGATCCGACAGTCATCAAAATGATGCATGTCGTCACATGGATCATGTATGACTGCACATTCATGGTGACCACCGTGCAGTGCGCCGGGGTGGGTCTTTATACCGTGCTGAACAAGAAGCAGACGATCTTCCCGACATGGGTAGGCTGGTGTTCCCTTGCCACGGGGGTTATTTTCGTCTCGTGCATGCTCATCCCCTTTGCGAAGGAAGGGCCCTTTGCCGTTTCGGGGCTGTGGAATTTCTACATCGTTTTTGGTGTATGGTTACTTGCCTTCTATTTGCCGTACAGCTATTTCGTGATTAAGGCAGTCAAGAACCAGAAGGAAAGCGTGCGGCCTGTCGCTGCGCACAGCATTTAATTCAGCTTCTGCCCCATCGCCATAAAGCACAGGCCAGCCCGTGCTTTATGGTTTTTTGCCTAGCTTTGTGTATCCGTGACGGGCCACCGGTTCTCGCACATCGCGCGCTGGCCCTCTCTCACCACGCCTAGCGTAGACACACACCTCGAATAGCCCGTCGTTCCGGTGGAAGATAGATAAATGCGTCATCCCGGCGCAAGCCGGGATCCAGCAATGTACTGGAGCACGAAGAACTGGGGCGCACTGCCCCCTTCCCCCCCGTTGTTTGTCATCGTGCCGGAGCCAGCACTCAGTGGGGTTTACGGAGCGAGGGTTTGCGCAGCGCGCAGGAAAACGATGCGCAGCCGCTGGATCAGGGTGTAGGAGGGTGCGGCGAACATCAGGCGCAGCCAGTTGGCGTGAAACTTGTAGCAACTGGCGCGAGTGCAAAAAAGATTCAGCTGGGTCTTCTTGATGCGGTTCTCGGCCTCACCGCGCAGGCAGTAAAGTTCGTCGTAAAGAACCTCGGCGGGCAGATCGAGGTGGTCACCACGAAGCGCGGGGTGATCCCCTGTGCGCCGAACTCCAGACACGCGACGCTCCAGGAATCGGCGGAACCCCGTTAATATCTGTCTAGACACCAGTATTAACGTGCCTCACGGCTGTTCCGCCGACCTCCTCTCATGAAATATCCGGGCTAGCTCACCACGCCGAGGCTTCGATCACTTGACGGAACCTCCCGCGTGGCCCGTCGGGATGGATCGGGCTTCGAAGTCCACATTGGTCTGCCGGTCGCTCTGCGTGGGCGCCCAGTTCATCAGACAGAACTCGAAGTGCCGATATCCGCCGGCGAAGTGGAGACCCTTCGGCGGTCCGGGCAACAACGTGTCGTAGGACTTCCAGTCCGGGTACTGATACGGTTCCCAGGCGTGGTAGATCACGAGCTGGTCCGGGCGGACGGTGGACGACAGCTTGGCCCGCACGGTAAATGAATCGTAGTCGTTGAACACCCGCACGAAGTCGCCGTCGGCAACGCCCTTGGCAGCGGCGGTGGTATTGTTGAGGAAGCAGAACGGCTCGCCACGGTGCAGCTTCATCATCGCGGACGAGGCCACCCACATCGCGTGGACGCTCCAGCGCAGGTGGCCGCTGGTCAGCCGCATCCCCTGCTTGCCGCCGATGTTGGGCGGTTGCTTATAGCGCACCAAATGCTCGTCGGCCTCGACGAACCACGGGTGGTCCACCAGGAACTGGATGCGCCGCGTCGTGGTTTTGTAGGGAATCTTCTGCTCGACCTGGTCGCGCCAGGGATAGAGCACCTCGCCGGGCACGATGTCCGAGTTGAGCGCGGCGGTCATGACCCATGCCGACCGGCCGGACAGCCAGGCCATGCCGTCGCGGCGCATGGACTCTAGATTGACCTCATCGCCGGACCCGTCGTTGCATGCCAGCCAGCCGAGCGACGACAGCGCCTTCCAGCTTTCGTCGGCCAGCGCTTCCTCCTCGAGATCGCCCGGGCCGTATTTGCCACCCAATGTGGCCCGATAGTAGATTTCGTCGACCAGGATCTCCCGCTCGAGGGACTTGTAGCTCTTTACGCCACGGCGCTTCAGGTGCTCTTCGACCTTCTGGAGTATCCCGAGCACGATCGCCCGGTCGCTCTTGGACTCCCCGATCATCGGTACCGCCCGGTCGGTGAAATGCACAAAGCGGGTCTGCGCGCTCGAAGGCTTGCTGTCCGCATACTCGTAATGCGAAGCCGCCGGCAACATGTAATCGGCCCAAAGGCCCGTCGTCGACCGCCGCGCGTCGGCCACCACGATCAGGTCCAATTTCGGCCACAGGGTCTCGAAGTAACTGCGGCCGCGCGTCCGGCGCAGCGGGTTCGAGCCCGAGACGAAACAAGCGCGCAGTTTCTGGTCGGCCGGGGGGTTCATCTGTCCGTCATGCCAGCCCGCGGCGGCGGCCTGGTCGGCGTACTCGCTGATCTTGTGCGGCGCCAAGGGGTCGTCCAGCTGTTTGTCCCAGACATCTTTGTAACCGCAGTGGTTGTACCAATAGTAGGCCGGCGGGGTAAGCGAACCCGCCCCCTTGAGCAACGTGGTGTAGGCACCGTACATGGCCTCGATGGGCGGCATCGTGGGGTCCATCTTGACGCGGTCTCGGTAGTCCTCGACGAACTTCTGAATGAAGGCTAGCGCATCGCCGAGCGTGTCCTCCGATTCCAGGACATCCTTCGACATCCCCGACACCATCCCCGTGCTGAGAAGGAGCTCCGACCCAAAGGCATGGCTCTTCGTCCCGGTGCCCGGCTTGCCGAGGTTCCCTGTCAGCGCCAGCATGTAGGAGTAGGCACGCTCCAGCAGATCGCCGTGGTAGGTCTTGCCAGCGTTGAAGTTGACGAACACAAAGACCTTGCGCGGTGGCCGGCACAGTTCGGCGAGCCGCTCGACCTGTTCGGGGTGGACACCCGACATCTCGCGCACCCGCTCCGGGGTGTATTCGGCGACGCGCTCTTTCAACATGTTGTAGACCGTGGTCAGCGCGACGCTGCTGCCGTCGGCGAGGGTCGCGCTGCCACTGCCCTTCAGGTCGTAGTCGAACGGCGACCGCAGCGTGTCCTTGGGAACCGCCCCCAGCTTGCCCGTCGCCGCGTTCACGGCGTAGAAAAGTTCCCCATCCCCGCCCGCCTTGAGATCCGATTCGCGCAGGAAACGCTTGGTGTCGGTGCGCACCGCCAGCGGCAGGTCGGTCTGCTCCTTCATGAACGCCTCATCGACCCAGCCCCGCTCGAGCAGTATCCGGCATACGCCCATCCAGACCGCCGGGTCGGATGAATAGTCGACCGGAATCCACTCGTCGGCGAACTGCGCGCTCGGGTTCTTGTCCGGGCACATCGCGACTATCTTGGCGCCCTTGTAGCGGGCCTCCAGGACGTAGTGGAAGTCCGGGATGTTGGCATAGACCGGGTTCGCCCCCGTGATGATGATCGTGTCGGCGAGGAACCAGCCCTCGATACCGGGAGACGCATGGATCTGACCGAAGGTCAGGTACTGGCCAACGTTGAAGTCTCCTGTGATCAAGTCCAGGTCGAAGGTGGACGCGCCAAGAATCCCGCAGAGGGCGAGCGCGCTGATCTCCGAAGCGCCGCGCGCATTGCCGACCCCGTTCGAGCCGCTCTCGCAGACGAGAGCCCGCGGGCCATCTTCGACGATGATCTGGGCGAGCTTGCCGCCGATCTCCTCGAACGCCTGTTCCCAGGAAATCCGCTCCCATTTGCCGCTGCCGCGTTCTCCCGCCCGCTTCATCGGATACAGCAGACGATCCGGACCGTACATGGCCTGACTGTGATTACACCCCTTCTGGCAACCGCGCGGATTGAAGTCCGGCACCCGGTGCTCGGGGTCGTCGTACTCCGGATAGGTGCAGGAGATCTCTTCCCGGATCACCTTGCCATCCTTGGCATACACCTGGTAGGGACATGAGCCCGGGTAGCAGTTCACCCTGTGCGTCCCCCAGGTCGCCGCATCCCAACTCCAGTATTCCTGCCCTTTCTTTCCTGTCGATTTCGATTCCATGGTTGGCTCCTCTTGTCTGTCTAGTTACGTTCTAGTTCTATTCGTCGCTTCATATCCGTCGCCAAGGCGACGACCACTGCCCTGCCCAAGCAGTCGCGCACCGGCTCGACTAAGCGTCATGTCGCTCCGACTACCGAAGGCGTCGCCGCCCGCCTTGTCTAAACGTATTCTTGAATACTGTTCGAATAATAAGAACGTCCTTTTGGAATGTCAAGATAAAAATAACCGATCGGTAAATAGCAATCCGATCGGTTAATCCATGTGCTGGTGTAGAATATTCATTTTAGAAATTTATGCATCTTGCCTCGATCGGGGATATCACTTGAGCCCTCGCAAACCAGTTAAGAGCAATCGCCCTCTTGGTAGCCCGGGGTCGGTCAAACGTGACTTGTTGAAGGCCGCCATACGCCTGTTGAGCACGCTCGGGCGTGAGGCCGCCACGGCGCGCGCCATTTGCAATGAGGTCGGTGTCGGCGCGCCAACCCTCTATCATCATTACGGCGACCTCGCAGGCCTGCACAAGGCGGCGATCAACGAGGCTTTTCGCCAGATGGCGACAACCTACAGACGCACCACCAAGACCAAAGGACCGCTGCAAGGAATTCGCGACATCTGGACTTTATTCATCCACTTCGCCCACGAAGAACCGCTCATGTGCCGCATTATTATTCAGCACATCCTCGCCGGCGATCCACCAAAAGCGGTTGATGGCATATTGCGAAGCATCGTCAAAGATTTGTCCCGCATGAAAACGCAGGTTGTCCTGAATTACACGCCCAAGCTTACTGCCCAATTGCTTTGGGTAAGCGCATTGGGCACCGTCTGCTTTACCTCAACCGAGCAGGGAAACAGCACGCCTGCTTACCCGGCAGTCCAGGAATCGATGATCGATGCAATCCTGAATTCATTGTTCGCGACAAAGAAATCGGCAAAGAAATCCACAGCGACCGCACTTTGACCGATGCAGCCGGCGCTATCTAGGATGATGAATTGAAGACGGACTGAGGAGTAGCCACACAAGAAGTCACGCAGTAAAAAACAAGGGGGTTAAGCTTTTGGCCTAACCCCCTGTTTTGTCTGGCGCGCCCGGAGCGATTCGAACGCCCGACCCCTTGGTTCGTAGCCAAGTACTCTATCCAGCTGAGCTACGGGCGCAAAACGTCCCGGATTATATCGGCTCGATAAATTTTCCTCAAGTAAAACCGTGTCGCAAACGGAACGATTTGGCTGGGGTGAACGACTTTTGCGTGGCTCTGTTGTAAACTATAGCCCATGGTCATGCGCATCCTGTTGAGCAACGACGACGGATATTTTGCTCCGGGAATCGAGAGTCTCGCCCGGGCTTTGGCAGAAATCGCCGAGATTACGGTGGTGGCGCCAGAACGCGAACGCAGTGGCGCCAGCAATTCCCTGACGCTGGATCGTCCCTTGTCGCTGCGGCGCGCTGCCAATGGCTTTTTCTTCGTCAATGGCACTCCCAGCGACTGCGTTCACCTCGCCGTGACCGGCATGCTGGACTCCCTGCCCGACATGGTGGTTTCAGGCATCAACCGGGGCGCCAACATGGGCGACGATACCATTTATTCCGGCACGGTCGCAGCGGCCACCGAGGGTTATCTGCTCGGCGTGCCCGCCTTGGCGGTGTCATTGACAAGCAAGATCGGCGATCACTACGAGACTGCGGCGCGCGTGGCGCGACAAGTCGTCGAGCGCTTTCAGCGGGGCGACTTGCTGAATGCGGAGGGTGAGCCGCTGTTGCTTAATCTGAATGTGCCCGACATCCCATACGAACAGCTCAAGGGTCTGCGCGTAACCCGCCTAGGCAAACGCCACAAGGCGGAAGCGGTAGTCAAGCAACAAACTCCGCGCAATGAGACGGTATATTGGGTTGGTGCCGCAGGCGCGGCACAGGATGCTGGCGAGGGAACCGATTTCCATGCGGTTGCAAACGATTACGCCTCGTTGACGCCGTTGCAAATCGACCTGACCCACGCTGCCCAAATCGCATCCGTCAAACGCTGGTTCGAATCCTCCGCCGAGTAGCCAGGAACATGAACACTGCCACTCACCGCGGTATCGGCATGACCTCGCTGCGTACGCGCGAACGCATGATCGAACGACTGCGCGAACAAGGCATTCGCGATGAACGGGTGCTTGCGGCGATCGGCGCAGTGCCGCGCCACATTTTTGTCGAAGAAGCCTTGGCTTCCCGCGCTTACGAAGACACAGCCTTGCCGCTGGGCTTCCAGCAGACCATTTCGCAACCCTATGTGGTAGCCCGCATGATCGAGCTGCTGCTCGATCAGTCGACCGGTCGCCTGCTTGGCAAGACGCTCGAAATCGGCGCCGGTTGCGGTTATCAGACGGCAGTGCTGGCGATGCTGACCCGCGAAGTGTATGCCGTCGAACGCATCGAGCCGCTGCTGGCGCGGGCGCGCAAGCATCTGGCGCAGCTGCGCCTGAATCACGTGCGTCTGAAACATGCCGATGGCAACTGGGGACTGGCCGAGGCCGCGCCGTTCGATAGTATCATTGTCGCGGCAGCGGCGGCCCGTGTCCCCCAGGCGCTGCTCGACCAACTGGCGCCAGCCGGACGCTTGGTGCTGCCGCTGGGCGGCGGCAGTAGCGGCGCCCAGGTACTCAGTCTGTTCGAGCGCAATGCCGATGGCAACGGTTTTTCCGAGACGCGTTTCGATGCGGTAAGATTCGTGCCTTTGGTGGCGGGGGTCGAATAATGTGGCTAGGGCTTACCCGAAGCATGGCGATGATCGGTGCATATATGGCACTGGTCCTGCTGTTCGCCGGCTGCGCCAGCCAGTCGCCGGCGCCGGTGACTGAACGCGCAGCACCGCTCAGACAAGTCGAAATACCGAGCCCCCCCGTTTCGAACCAGGTGCCGGCTACAGGTTCGACATCCGCCGTCACTGTCGCCCCCCCCGGCTATTACATTGTCAAGAAAGGCGATACGCTCTACAGCATCGCCCTCGAACACGGCCAGTCTTACCGCGATCTGACTGCCTGGAACAACCTGGAAAACCCGAACAAGATCCAGGTTGGTCAGCAATTGCGCGTCAAAATGGCTGATGCTGAAACTTCAGCACCGGTGGCAGTGGCCAAGCCGGTAGCCGTACCAGCAGCAGTCGAAGCGAGAACATTGACTGGCGCTTCACTCGCTTCCGTCAACAGCGAGACCTTCAAGCGAGAACCGAAAGGCGGTAAGCAGCCCTATTCTGAAGAGGCTCTGGCCAAACTGAAAAAGGCCGACTCGACCCCTGTGATCGAATTAAAGCCTGAAACCAAGTTGGCAGTCGTTGATAAACCTGCGGAGAAGCTCGTTGACAAGCCGCTGCCAGCCGCCGCTGACGACAGTATGGAATGGGCTTGGCCATCGGGAGGAAAAGTCATCGGCAATTTTGCCGAAGGCAGCACCAAGGGACTGGACATCGCCGGCAAAACCGGGGAAGCGGTACAGGCCGCCGCCTCGGGCAAAGTAATCCTGGTGAGCAGCGCATTGCGCGGTTATGGCAATTTTGTCATCATTAAACACAATGCCGCTTATCTTTCCGTGTATGCCCACAACAGCCGCATCCTAGTCAAGGAAGAACAGACTGTGACCAAGGGTCAGAAGATCGCCGAAATCGGCAGTAGCGACAGCGATCAGCCGATGCTGCACTTCGAGATTCGGCATCAGGGCAGGCCGGTCGATCCTCTCAAGTTCCTGCCGGGGCGTTAGACCATGAGCGAGGCTGCCATCCCAGACGAGGAAAGCGAACGCTCGTCGTCCCGTCAGATGGACGAGCCATCCAGCAGGGACGCCGGGGAAGATATTCTCGATCCGATCGAGCCTGCCGAAGCTGCCGATACCCCGGCAAGCACTGCCACCAGCGCACGCAGCGGCTTCCTCAACGATGTCACCCAGCTTTATCTGAACGACATCGGCGCCAATCCCCTGCTATCCGCGGAAGAGGAACTGGCGCTGGCACGAGCCGTCTGCAGCGGCAACTTTGCCGCCCGGCAGAAAATGATCGAGTCCAACCTGCGACTGGTGGTCAATATCGCCAAACACTATCTGAATCGTGGCATTCCGATCGAAGACCTGATCGAGGAAGGCAACCTGGGCTTGATCCACGCCCTGGAGAAATTCGATCCGGAGCGTGGCTTTCGGTTCTCCACTTATGCCACCTGGTGGATACGCCAAGGCATCGAGCGCGTCATCATGAACCAGTCGCGTACCATACGCCTGCCGGTGCATGTCGTGAAGGAACTGAATCTTGTCTTGCGTGCGTTGCGCCACCTGGATGAAGATGGCCCGCACAGTGCGCATAATTGTGCCGAAGATGTCGCACGCCTGCTCGACAAACCGGTTGAAGAAATACATCGGATATTGGCGCTCAGTGAGGGAACGGCCTCGCTCGATGCGCCGCTCGATATCGATCCGGAACTGTCGGTTTTCGATGCCATCTCCGCCGATCCCAGTGTCGGACCGGAAAGCCAACTCCAGCATGCCGAAACCGAACGACTGGTGAGCACCTGGGTAGCGCAACTCTCGGGTAATCAACGCTACGTGCTGGAGCGGCGCTATGGCCTCAACGGTTGCGAGGTGATCACGCTTGAAGGACTCGCCACCGATCTGGGGCTAACGCGCGAACGGGTGCGCCAGATACAGATCGAGGCCTTGAACAAGCTCAGAAAAAAACTGTCACGCTACGGAGTCACCCTCGACGGGCTTCTGTAGCGGATCTCGTGTTGCAACTTTCCGCCGTTCCTGCAACAGTTTTTGGAGCTTAGCGTGCCAGGCCATTTCAAACGTTCCACGAAACGTCTGATCATACTGCTTGCGAGCCTGCCCGCAGTGATTGTCATCCTGGGGTACATCTACATGCTCGGCATGGCCTACCTCGAGGGCACTCCGCGCGGTTTTTGGGCCAGCATCGAATGGGCCTCGGAGACCATCACCACCACCGGGTACGGCGCCGATGGGCGCTGGCAGCACCCGCTGATGAACCTGCTGGTCATCGTGACTCAATTCCTCGGGCTATTCCTGAGCGTGCTCTTCTTCCCGGTATACGTGCTGCCCTATTTCGAAGAACAGTTCGAGGCACGCCTGCCGCGTGCCTTGCCGCAAATGGATGGACACGTGCTGATTCATCGTTATGGCCCTTCGGTAGACTCCTTGGTTGCAGAATTGAAACGGGTCGGGATCCCGTTGGTGATTCTCGAGCAGGATGATTCGCTGGCACGCAGCCTTCAGGATCGCGGCCACATGGTGGTAGTCGGCAAACTCGAAGAACAGGCCGACCTGCTGAGTGGCGTTGAAACGGCGCGTGCCTTGGTCACCAATGCTGACGACCATATGAATGCCGCTTTCATCATGATCGCACGGGAACTCGGTTTCAAAGGCACGCTGCTGGCGCTCACCGAAGACCCGTTGCACCGCTCGGCCATGGAAAAGATCGGTGCCACAGCGGTATTTACTCCTTCGCACGTATTGGCAGCGGCGCTGGCCGCACGCGCCAGCGCCCGCATCAGTCCCATGGAAGAAGGCTTGCATGTGCTGGGCGAACGCGTCGGTCTGGCCGAGTTCAGAGTCCAGGAGAAGAGTCCGCTGGCCAACCAGCGACTGGGCGATCTGCAAATGCGCGAACGCCACGGGGTAACGGTTATCGGCCAGTGGAACGAGGGGCTCTTTACCCTGGCCAGCGGACCGGACACGCTCATAGAATCCGGCGCCATCCTGGTCGCCGTGGGGGCTCACGCCAACCTGCGCAAGGTGGAATCCCTGGCAACTCCGATCAACCGTCGCGGCCCCATAATCGTCGCGGGGTTTGGAACTGTGGGACGCAAGATCGTCGAAATGCTGCATGATGCCGGCGAGACCACCATCGTCATCGATATCGCACCCGCTAGCGGAGTCGATGTGGTCGGCAATGTGCTGGAACACTCCACCCTGGATCGAGCCAGGGTACGCGAAGCCAGCGCGGTGGTGCTCGCCTTGGCCAGCGACAGCGCGGGGGTATTTGCCGCCGCAGTGGTGCGCGACTATGCCCAGGAGATGCCGTTGATCGCCAGGGTGAATCGCGCCTCCAATGTTGCGCGCCTCTATCAGGCCGGTGCGGACTTCGCGCTTTCGGTGGGTCAGGTCGCCGGGCAGATTCTTGCCCACCATCTGCTGGGAGAGGATGCCGTATTGGTGGAACAGCGCTTGAAATTCGCCCGGGTTGCGCCCGGCACCCTGCTAGGCGGCAACCCATGGCACGCCGCTGTGCGGGAAAAAACCGGTGCTGCAATTGTGGCGGTAGAACGCGGGGAGCAAGTGTTCGTCGAGTTCGGCCAGGATTTTCGCGTACAAGAGGACGACATCCTATTTGTCTGCGGAACGATAGCCGGCCTCGACAAATATATGCGCGTATTCCACGCTGCGATCAAAGAAAGATCGATGCCAAACGCCTAGGTGTTTAGTCCTACAGCGCTGGCACGAATCAGACCATGAACGCATCAACCGTGTCCTGGAGCTTCCTGGACAGGTTTTCCAGACTTTCTGCTGTGCTGGCAATTTCGCCGGTTTCGGCACTGTTTTGTTCCGCCATGATGACAATCTTCTCGGTACTCTCGACCACATGCTGGGTGGCAAGGCTTTGCTCCTGCAAGGCAAGGTTGATCTCGCTAACAGCGGCGATCACCCGACCGGCTCCTTCGCGAATAAGCCCCATCGAATCGCCCGCCTGGTTCGCCAAGGAAACGCCTCCTTGGACGCGCGAACTCCCTTCCTGCATGCACCTGACAGCTTCCGCCGTGCCTCCCTGAATGCCGGCAATCATTCCGGTGATCTCCATGGTGGACTTTGTGGTGCGTTCGGCCAGCTTTCTTACTTCGTCGGCTACCACCGCAAAGCCCCTCCCCTGCTCCCCGGCCCTGGCCGCCTCTATGGCGGCATTCAGCGCGAGCAAATTGGTTTGATCGGCAATTTCCTTGATCACGTTGGCGATGTTTGAAATCTGGTCCGACTTTTCTCCCAGCGATTCGATTTGGAGTGCGGACTCCCTGACCGAGGTGGCGATCAGACCCATTTCATTCGAGGCGCTCTCGACTATTTTTTCGCCCTCCTGCGACAAGGAACTGGCCTGTTCGGCCATTTGCTGCGCATCGGATGAGTTGTTCGCCACCTGTTCGATGCTGGCTTTGGTTTGTTCCATCGCCGCAGCCATGGACGCCGAAGCTTCGCGCTGCTGGCTCGAGGTGATGGCGACATGCGATGCCGCAAGGGCGAGCTTCGAGGTTAACGCCATCACTTCACGGGAGTTGCTGATGACATGGCGAATCAGTTCCTGGAAGCTTTCCACCATGGCGTTAAAGGAACGGCCTATCTCCGTTATCTCATTGTTGCCGGCAATTTGCACCCGGCGTGACAGGTCCTTGGTCACCTGGATCGATTGCATCGCGCCCATAATTTCCTGGATCGGAGAGGCGATGCTGCGCACCAGCATGAAAATCAAACCGCCCATCACGAGCATGATCGCCAGATTGATGGACAAAACGGTTAGCGCGCGAGTACGAAAGATTTGCTCGACATCATCCAGGTAAATTCCCGAACCGAGTATCCATCCCCACGGTTCAAAACCCGCGACATAGGAGATTTTGGGCACGGGACGATCAAAGCCCGGCTTGGGCCAAAGATAATCAACGAAGCCCGCCTTGTTCTTCTTGACCTCTGCGACGAATTCCATAAACAGGAATTTTCCCTCCGGATCCTTGTTGTTCGACAGATTCTTGCCATCAAGCTCGGGCTTGATCGGATGCATGATCATCGTCGGCGTCAAGTCGTTGATCCAGAAATACTCGTTCTTGTCATAACGCATGCCCTTGATCGTGCTGATCGCTGCCGCCTTGGCTTCCTCTTCGGTCATGGTGCCAGCTATCTGCAAGGCATGAAATCTCGAAAGCACGCCGCTTGTCGCCTCGACCAGGTTCCTGGTTTTCACCTTGCGATCTTCAAGCAGGGTGGCTTTTTCGGAGTAAACCGAAAAAACGGATGCAATCAGCATTCCGACCAGCGAGACGAGAAGTACGACGATCAGCTTCCCCTTGATGGTGTTCCAGTGCGGCATAATTGTTGTTCCTTCTTGGCAATCGATACTGATTTAAATATCCGCTTGTAATTTTACATTTTTTCCCGTGGCTGGGGCGTGCTCTCCATGCCCCGACGCGCACGCAGTTCCCGTGACAGATCATACACCGCCGTCGCGTAGAAACTGCTGCGGTTGTAACGCGTCAGCACATAGAAATTATGATAACCGAGACGATACTCGGTGGGCTGCTGTGGAGTAACAAGATCGATCAGCGCTGCCGGCAGTTCGATGGCGTCGCCGCAGGTCACGCCATAGGCGGTCAGTTCACTGGGCTTGAGACGCGGCACGATGCCCTCCTCGATCAGTGCGGCAAACTTATCTCCGGCAACAATCGCCGTCGCCGTCACAGGCCCATCCCGCTCCCAACCGTGCTCTTTGAGAAAGCTCGCGACACTGGCAATTGCGTCGGCCGAGCTGCTTGCCAAGTCGATGCGGCCGTCGCTGTCGCCATCCGTTGCGTATTGCCGCACACTGCTCGGCAAGAACTGCGGCAGTCCAAGCGCGCCGGCATAGGAACCGGTAAAGGAGAGCGGGTCGCGATGCATCTCGCGCGCCAGCAACAGCAACTCCTCCAGTTCCCGACGAAACAGCGCCGTTCTGGAAGCGGCATGCGTCGTATCGGTGACGGGATAGTCGAAAGCCAACGTCGCCAGTGCGGCAAGAGTTCCAAACTTGCCGTTGTTGTGGCCATAGATGGTTTCGATACCGATGATGGCCACGATGATTTCTTCCGGCACGCCGGTCAGTTCTCGTGCCACAGCCAGCGCGTCACGGTTCCGCTGCCAGAATTTCAGTCCAAGCGCGATGCGTTTCGGGTCGATGAAACGCGCACGGTAGGCTTGCCAGGAGCGGATCGCCGGATCGCGCGGCGGCAGAATCGCCTGAATCACCGCTGGAATAGGCTTGATCCGGGCAAATGCAAGCGTCAACTGCGTAGTATCGAATCCATGTTTATCGTGCATTTCTGCGATGAACAAATGCACCTCGGGACGTGCAGCGAAGCTGCCGGCGGAAAATGCCGCAGGGGCAGCCGCAACGCCAAGCAATAACAGCAAAATGTGCAATACAGCTTTCATTGTTTAATCCGTGCGAGTTGTGAGATTCTCAGTTTCAGTTCCTGCAACAATGGCCCGGCCTGGGTTGGAGGCGTGTCGGCGTAGCGCAAGCGCGCGTAAATATCCGCTATCGCCGCGACCTCGGCAGCATACATCGAACGCTCGGCAGACAATGCCAAGGCAATCCGTCTGGCATAAGCATAGGGGCCTTCCCAAGAGTTTCGTCCGAGACCTCGGCGGGCGAGGATTTTGGAGAGCCGGTTCCAGGCGATCACAGCGGGGGAAAGCCGCTGCCGCTGCCGTAGCGCCCATGCAGTGAATCCAAGCAACAACGCGCCGCAGAATCCGGTCAGCACGGCTGTCATCTGCTGCCAGTCGGGTGAGCGCATGCCCAAGTTGGCCAGCAGTTCGCGCTGACGCTGCGGATTATAGCCAAGCACCCACTGGTTCCAGACATTGGTCAGCGCATCCCAACGGTAGCGCATCTGAAGCAGCCAGATGAATTCCGGACGCGCCAGCAACGGCCGCACTTCGCCGGTAGGCAGCGCCACCGCGAGATTGATCTCGATACGCGTCGGTGCGATCACCCCCGTCGGATCGACCCTCAGCCAGCCGCGTCCCTTCAGCCAGACTTCCGCCCATGCATGGGCATCGGACTGACGCACGATCAAAGTGCCATCCACCGGATTGAGTTCCCCCCCTTGGTAACCGGTGATCACGCGGGCCGGAATGCCGGCTGCCCGCATCATGAATACGAAGCCAGCCGAAAAGTGCTCGCAGAAACCGCGTTTGCTGTCGAACAGAAACTCGTCGACGGAATCCTCGCCAAGCAGCGGCGGTGACATCGTATAAATAAAAACCTGGCGGCGATAGTAATCGAGCATGCGCCTGACAATCTCCATGTCGTTCTCGCCAAGCTCGTCGCGCCAGCGCTCTGCCAGCGCGCGGGCGCGTGGGTTGGAGAGCAGCGGCAGTTGCAAGGCATCGCGCAGCATGGCCGGTGTTTCGTCATACCCGGCGATGATCTCGGGATAAGAGCGAATTTCGTAACGCATGCGCGAGCGAACCGGGGTCTTGGCCAACAGCTGATAATTATTGGCGATCAGGCCTTCCGCCGGAATCGTTGCCGGCAATTCCAGGGCAAACAGCCAAGGTTTGTAGTGCGGTTCCAGGGTCACTGAATAATCGACTGCCGTTCCGCGTGTCAAATACGGCAGTCTGTTGCCGACGGCAACGCGACCAACTTTCCAGGTGCGGCCGTCGAACTGGCTCAACACCGGGCCACGCCAGTAGAGCGAAGTTTGCGGCGGTGCCTTGCCAGCATATTCGCCAGCGAATTTGGCGCGAAATGCGATCGCGTCCGACTGGCTGAGCTGGCTGATCGATCCCGGGGTCATGCTATCCGACAGGCCGGCGGTTCCAGTGAAAGCGTCGATGGGCAGCCCCCAAAGCGGGCCTTGCACCCGGGGAAACAGCACGAACAACAGCAGCATGAAAGGTGCCGATTGCAGCAGCAGCAGGCCGCTAAGGCGCAGCGCACGCGCTGGCGGCTGGTGTTGGTGATTAAGAATCAGCAGGGCCGCGGTGGTCAATGCCAGTCCAGCCAGCGTCACCAAGGCATTGGCGATGCTCTGGGAGTAGAAAAATTGTGTCAGGCTCAGAAAATAGCCAAGCAGCACCACCGCGAAGCCATCGCGCACAGTGCGCATTTCCAAGAGCTTCAAGGCAAACAGCAGCGCCAATAAAGCGACACCGGAATTGCGCCCGAACAAGGTATGGAAATGCAACGCGACGCCAATGACGCCGGCAACCACCATCAACACCAGCAACCAGCGCGCCGGTAATGGCAACTGTCGCCACAACAGCACACCGCGCCAGATCAAGGCCAAGCTGGTCAGTGTGCTCAACCATAACGGCAGATGAGGTGCCAGTGGAGCAAAAATCAGCAGCGCAGCGGTAAACAGCCACAACGATTGCTTGGCGGACAGCGGCGGCGAAATCGGCCGCAGAGGCTTAGCCGTCTTGCTCATATAAGGCCAGCAACTTGAGGCCAGCGTGGAAATGCGCATCGTCGGCAGCGGGGGCCAATTCGTGACCGGGTATGCGTAGCCCCCAGACCAACCCGGCAGCGTGCGCGTCGCATAACCAACGTGTCAGTACTGAAAGCCGCAACTCGCTGTCGGGATAGGCGGACAGGGCGTTCCAATCGAGCCACAGTGTTTTCGCTGCCGAACCGCTGAACTGCTTGGTCAGCAAGCTTCCCTCGTCCTGTCCGGCAACGGCTTTCCATGCGACATGGCGGAGCGGGTCCGCCGGCTGATGTGCACGCAAGCCGGCAAAGTCGTCCATGCCGACGGTCTGCTGTTTTGCTCCGCCATGCTCGCCAGGCATGGCCGGCCATGGCGGAGCAGCCTTGGCCGGGGAAGGGTAGATCAGGCAACGCAGATCGGGGGCAGCATAGCCCCAGCAGCGGATCAACCCGAGGGGATAAGTCGTTTCCAGCGTGACGCGCGGCAAGGATAGCCAGCCACGGCAGGTGGACGGTATTTCAAGGCGGACTTCCATGCTGGCCTGCGCCGGGATATCGACTTCGACGGGCAACTGACCTGGCACTCGTAAGCGAATCGCCGGCCGCGACTGCTGGCTACGCTGATTCACCAGAACGAGGCCAAAACCGGCTTGTTCGCCGGCGAATACCGGCGGGCAACGGCCTGCCCTGATTTGTAGATGGGCAAGATTGCGAAAGGTATGGAGGATCGCTGTCGTACCCAGACCGGCGAGCAGGAATACCAGTGCATAGCCCAGACTCAGGTTGTAATTGATGGCACCGATCAGCATGACCAGCAACGAAACTGCGTAGGCCAGCCCCTGCCGCGTCGGCAGCACAAATACCCGGCGTTGCGTCAAGGTAATCGGCACGCTTTCCGGAGAAGGGCCGCGTAGCGCCCAGCGGAAAAAACGCGCTCGCAGAACAGCTGCGATGTCGTTAGTCAGGAAACTGGCAGCCATCCTCACTACGGCAACGGTACCGCCTCTATCAAGCGGTTCGCGATCTGTGCTGCGTTCAGCCTCATCAAGTTTTCCCCGGCCGGTCGCAAGCGGTGTGGCGCCACTGCCGGCAGTACCAGCTGGATATCCTCCGGCAAAACGTAATCGCGTCCTTCCAGCAGCGCCCATGCGCGCGCCGCAGCCAGCAGTGCCAGTGCAGCGCGGGGCGACAGGCCGACTTGGTAATCCGGCGACTGGCGGGTATGCGTAACCAGCGCCTGGGTATAGTCAATCAATGCATCGGCGACATGGATTTTTGTCACCGCCTGCTGCCAAGCCGCCAGTTCCTGCGGCGCCAGACAAGGGGACAGTCCAGCGATCATTTCTCGACGGTCGGCGCCGCACAGCAACTCGCGCTCGGCGGCGAGATCCGGGTAGCCCAGATCGATACGCATCAGAAAGCGATCAAGCTGGGATTCGGGTAGCGGGAAGGTGCCGATCGAATACGAAGGATTCTGCGTGGCGATGACGAAGAATGGTGTTGGCAACGGGCGCGTCTCCCCTTCGGTAGTCACCTGGCGCTCCTCCATCGCCTCCAGCAAGGCACTCTGGGTTTTCGGGGTGGCGCGGTTAACTTCATCGGCAAGAACCAGCTGGGCGAAAATAGGGCCGGGGTGGAAAGTGAAGCCGCCGCTGGCGCGGTCGAATATGGAGACGCCGACAATGTCCGCCGGCAGCATGTCGCTGGTGAACTGGATACGCTGGAATTGCAGGCCCAGCAATTGCGCCAGAAGGCGTGCCAGGGTGGTCTTGCCAACGCCTGGCAGGTCTTCGATCAAAAGGTGGCCACGGGCCAGCAGGCAGGCAAGGGACAAACGAATTTGCCGTTCCTTGCCGAGGATGACGCCACCAGCCTGGAGTATGACTTCGGCGAGAGGAAATAACGATGTGGGCGAACGCATAATGATGAAAGGCAAGGGTTTGCGACGATAGGTCTCAACAAAAGATAATGCAGCATATAATATACACATTGTAAGCCTGTTCCTTCCCCACTGAATTGAATGACGACCGCATTCATTAGTCATCGCGATTGCTGGCAACACGACATGGGCGCCCACCATCCGGAGTGTCCTGACCGACTCGGCGCAATCAATGACCGCTTGATTTCTTCCGGTCTCGACATTCATCTTGAGTTCCACGATGCGCCTTTGGCGACCATGGAGCAATTGCTGCGAGCCCATCCGCGCAAATATATCGAGACGATCGAACAAAGCGCGCCAAAGCACGGCATCGTGCACGTCGATCCAGACACGGCGATGAGTCCCGGTACTTGGCAAGCGGCGCTTCGCTCAGCCGGTGCCGGTACATTGGCGACCGACCTGGTGATGCGTGGCCCCGTCTCGACGGCATTCTGTGCTGTGCGGCCGCCAGGCCACCACGCCGAACGCGCCAGGCCGATGGGCTTTTGTTTCTTCAACAATATTGCCATCGCCGCCTTGCATGGCATCGAGGCATGGGGGCTAAAACGCGTTGCGATCGTCGATTTCGACGTGCATCACGGCAACGGCACCGAGGATATTTTTTCCGGCAACGACAAGGTGCTGATGGTGGGCTCTTTTCAGCATCCTTTCTACCCGTTTTGCGGTACCGAGCATCCCGCTTCCAATATGCTGAATGTGCCGCTTCCTGCCGGTACGCGCGGCGATGTTTTCCGCCAGATCGTCAGCGACATCTGGATGCCGCGGCTGAATGACTTCGCCCCGGAAATAATCTATATTTCGGCGGGTTTCGATGCTCACTATGAGGACGACATGGCATCACTGGGCTTAGTCGAATCCGACTATGCCTGGGTGACGCAGCGCCTCAAGGAGCTGGCGGCAAGAACCGCCCAAGGGCGCATCGTATCCATGCTCGAAGGCGGCTATTCCCTGTCGGCACTGGCGCGTAGCGTTGCAGCACACATCAAAGTACTGGCTGATCTGTAAGATCGAGTAAAATCAATTCTTTCGCTTCGGATACCAGTCCATGATTAGAGGATCAATTCCCGCCCTCGCCACGCCGATGCATGCCGACGGCGGCCTAGACCTAGACAGGCTGCGGCGCTTTATCGATTGGCATATTGCCGAAGGCTCCGACGGCCTCGTTGTCGTCGGCACCACCGGCGAATCGCCTACAGTGAATTTTGAAGAGCATTGCAGCTTGATCAGCACTGCGATCGAGCAGGCAGCCGGTCGCGTCCCGGTTATCGCCGGTACCGGCGCCAACTCGACCCGGGAGGCCATCGAACTCGCCGCATTCGCCAAGAAAGCCGGCGCTGCGGCCCATCTGTCGGTCGTACCCTATTACAACAAGCCGACCCAGGAAGGCCTTTACCGCCATTTCAAGACCATCGCCGAAGCCGTCGACCTGCCGATGATCGTGTATAACGTGCCAGGTCGGACGGTCGCCGATCTGGCCAACGACACGACCTTGCGCCTGACCGAGGTACCCGGCATTGTCGGCATCAAGGATGCCACCGGCAACATCGAACGCGCCAGCGACCTGCTCAAGCGGGTTCCTCAAGGCTTTGCCGTGTACAGCGGCGACGATGCCACAGCGCTTGCGCTGATGCTGCTTGGCGGACATGGCACTATTTCCGTCACCGCCAATGTTGCGCCGCGCCTGATGCACGCCATGTGTACCGCAGCGCTGGCCGGAGACCTCAAACTGGCGCGCGAGATCAACTTCCGCCTGCTTGGCTTGCATCGCCATCTGTTTCTCGAAGCCAACCCGATTCCGGTCAAGTGGGCTCTGGCCCGCATGGGGCATATGAGCGATGGACTGCGTTTGCCGATGACATCGCTCTCGTCGGAATTTCACGAACGCGTCCGTATCGCCCTTGGCGAAGCGGGCATCCAGATTTAATTTCAGATCGAAGCACATTCACGAGGCGCGCATGAAACGTAACCCTGTCTTCACATTGTTGTTATCGTTGTTTTTGACTGCATCGATCCTTAGCGGTTGCGGCGTTTTTCAATCGAAAAAAATCGATTACAAATCCTCCGGCAAGCTGCCTCCGCTGGAAGTCCCGCCCGACCTGACCACCCCCAACCGCGATGAACGGTATGCACTGCCGGATACCGGCAGCAAGGGCTCGGCCACTTTATCTGCATACGCAGGCGGCCAACCACACAGCAGTGCCTCTTCCGATGTGCTGCCGCAGGTGGATAAGATGCGCATCGAGCGCTCCGGCACCCAGCGCTGGCTGGTGGTCAGCGGCACGCCCGACAAGCTTTGGCCAGGAATCAAGGCGTTCTGGCAGGAAGCCGGTTTCACTATCAGTGTTGAGAAACCCGAAGCCGGGTTGATGGAAACCGACTGGAACGAGAACCGCGCCAAACTGCCGCAGGACTTTATCCGCAACATCATCGGCAAAGTGTTCGACTCAGTGTATTCAACTTCGGAACGCGACAAATTCCGCACTCGCTTGGAAAAAAGTTCGGAAGAGGGCACTACCGAAATCTACATCAGCCATCGCGGCATGTATGAGATATATGTCAATGAAGGTCGCAGCGAGACTCGCTGGCAGCCTCGTCCGCCCGATCCGGAACTCGAGGCGGAAATGTTGCGGCGATTGATGGTACGCCTGGGCAGCACCGAGGAAAAAGCCAAAACTTTGGTTGCCAGCGAGCAGTCGCAGGAACGCGCCAAACTGACGCAATCCGCCGACGGCAGTGGCACCTTGGAGTTGCAGGAAACCTTTGACCGTGCCTGGCGGCGCGTTGGCTTGGCGCTGGATCGCGTCAGCTTCACCGTGGAAGATCGCGACCGCGCACAAGGACTCTATTTTGTGCGTTACATAGACCTAGAGACGGACAACAGCAAGAAAGAGGACACTGGCTTCCTCTCCAAACTGGCCTTCTGGAAAAGCAGCAAACCCGATCTCAACCAAACGCCTCAATATCGCATCTTCATTAAGGCCAGAGGCAACTCCAGCATCATACAAGTGCTGACACGCGAGGGTGGCGTCGAAAAATCCGATATTTCAAGAAAGATTCTTGGGCTGTTGCATGATCAGTTGAAGTGAAATATCGCATTGTCTAGGGTCGTCTCATGACCCAGCAGAAAGCCCGGTAAATACGGGCTTTTTTGTATCTTATCGTCTTGCATTGTCTCAGGCAATCGCCTATATTGCGTGTAGCCAGGTGAGTGGCTACGACTTTAGCTGCACACCGGATCGAGCAGGAAAGCAGTTTCAGCTACACACGGGGGCATCATGGGCAGGTTCAAGGACATGGAGATTCAAGCCTGGGTACGGGCAGGGAAAGCCATTGCCGGGAAGTCCGATGGCGACGGCCTGACCTTTACCCTGTCCGCCAGCGGAACCGCTTCATGGGTATTTCGCTATCGCATTGGTGGCAAGCAACGTGAGCTCACCATCGGCAATTACCCAACCATCAGCCTGAAACTTGCACGCGAACTGACAACCGAGGCCAGAGCCAGGGTGCAACAAGGTATCGATGTCGCCAGAAAGAAGAAGGAAGAGCGGATTGCATTGACCACAGCAGGAACCGTTGAGCAGCTTTGCGATGAGTATTACGAGCGCACTGTCCTGGGTAGGGTCAAACGACCGGAATTCGTTCGTGAGATTCTGGATAATGATTTGATCCCGCGGATCGGTAGGATGCGGATCGCTGAAATAAAACCCCTGGACATCGACGGAATGATCCGGGCCGTCGTTGATCGCGGTTCACCGGTAATGGCCAACCGGGTACTACAGACCAGCAAGGCGGTATTCGACTATGCCATTCGCCGGCATTGGATTGAGCAGAACCCGGCAGCAGCATTTCGGCGGATCGATGCTGGAGGCGAAGAAAAAGCGCGGACGAGATCCTTGTCAAGTGATGAACTGGTCAAACTGTTTCAGGCTCTTCGAGAAGCCGGGCCAATATTCACTCTCTACGATTTGGCAATCAAGTTGCTACTGGTAACGGCTGTGCGAAAGGCAGAGTTGATCGAAGCCCCTTGGGCCGAGTTCGATCTGGAAGCGGAAGCCCCGGTATGGCGCTTGCCAGCAACACGGATCAAGACCGAAAAGAACATGATCCATCGGGATTTCACCATCCCCCTCCCCTCCCCCGCGGTTGAATGGTTGAAGGAGATCAAGCGGACATCAGTTGCCAGCGACTATGTTTTCCCGGCACGGAGACGGGCTGGTAAGCCCACCATGTCGCCAGAAACAGTGAATTGGGCATTGAGCGAGGTCAAGCATGGCCTACCCCCATTCACCCTTCACGATCTACGGCGAACCGCACGAACGCATCTTGCCGCCCTTGGGGTGGCCCCGCATGTCGCCGAGCGCTGCCTCAATCACAAGCTGCCAGGCATCAACGACACATACGATACCCACGACTATCTGACCGAGCGCCGGCTTGCTCTGAATGCCTGGGCTGATCTGCTGGTGCAACTGGACAAGGGAGAAACCGGGAAGGTTGTGCCGATCAAGAATGGGAAGGCAGCCTAATGCGGCCCTTTTCACTTCCCATTGATCCCCAATTCCTACCCAGCAGAGACGGGGTATCTATGGCATTGTGATTTCAACACCGCACTCCGGCGGTTTTCCGGAGAGAGCGGCGGGCAAGGTGTTGAAGCACCAAACCCGCCTGACCATGCAGTACTTTTTGGAGGAACCACCATGGCTAAAGCCAATTCTACACCCCGCCTCGCTCGCGAGGTTCCTGATTTAACACCGCCAGAGATCGGCTCAGCTCTGGCAAATCCTCTGATTTGTGACGAAGAAACATCAACAGTCAAGAATGTCCGCGACGTTCTATCATTTCTGATGGGAGCAATGGACAACATCGAAGAAGGGCCTTTTCTTGGCGAGGGGATGGTAGCAGCTAGCCCCGCACAGGGAGCCGCCTTGGTGATCCAGGCGTGCCTCTACGCTCTAGGCACGGTGAAAGGCGGTGCAGCATGAGCGCCAAGACCATGGCCGAGTTGGATACTACCTACAAGCTGCCTACGGTTTCACTAGATCAGACTCACCTTCACTATGACCGCCGTGGCTCTCTGAAGTACGAACTGACTACGCCGGACGGAATCATTGCCGTGTTGATTTATGGGGAACAGCTTTGCTGCAGCGGTACTCAAGAAGCCCTTATCGCATATGGCCTCGTTAAGCCCGAGTGGCTACCGGGACATCCTGGTAATGGCTACACGGCGAATTCCGTTGTCTTTGATGCGAGCGGGCCGCGTATTGTTGTCGGAAGACGCACTGGCGCACGGAATCAACCGTACATGCATATTAGAGCATGGGGCCACATACGGCACACGGTGAATGTGCGCCTTCCCATGACACCTGAACAGATCGAACAGGTTAAAGCATGGAGAGCACGGGAAGAGCAACAGCACGAAGAGCAGAAACGACAGGAGCGCGATTGTTCCACTCGATACCGTACCATCGGCAATGTGATCTATCTGCAGTCGCGAACTTGACCAACCACGCCGCGCCTGCTCCGGTGGGCGCGATTTTCTCCTGTTTTCTCCCTTGCATAGCATCCCCTATTAGGGTAACATGTCCACATGGAAAAGCGCTCTCCCCATTACCTGCTGTCAGCCATTCAAGAGCAGATGAGCAGTATCGAGGCGATGAACCTCACTCAATCCGCCCAGCTTGGTATCCGGGCAGCGGGAATGGTGATGGCGGAGGCGCTTGAAGTGGTGCGGGGGTTATCCCGTTCCGATTTCTACAAGAGCATGACCACGAACAAGGATCATCGGGTCTGGCAGGATGTGTATCACGGCGAATGGCGCGGAAAGCTGCTCTACGTGAAATTTCAGCAGGCCGGCGAATACTTCGTGGTGTCCTTCAAGGAGATGTGACATGGCATCAAAATGGAATGGTAAGACGTGTCCCTTGTGCTTCGAGGGAACCCTGAAGGATGGAAAGCAGAAGCAGAGCCTGGAGTACCGCGGACGCAGCTACGAATACACGGCAAAGGGTGCATTCTGCAATCATTGCCATGACGGATTCCCGGAACACGATGCACGGGAAGAAGCCGCATGGGTGGCCTTTCGTGACAGCGTAGATGCCGAGGAAATAGCCGAGTTGGCGCGCATCCGCAAGAAATTGAAACTGACCCAGCAGGAAGCGGCCAAGCTGGCTGGCGGCGGCAAGAATGCGTTCTCACGCTACGAGCGCGGCCAGGCCAAGCCGGTGGCGGCAGTCCTCAACTTGTTCCGGTTGCTGGACAAACACCCCCAACTTCTCAAGGAACTGCGGGCGGAATCGGTATAGCGACCATGAAGCGCGCGCACATCATCCCCACGGCCGGCGGCGACGAGTACGACGCCCTCACCCGCTGGCGGCATTTTCTGCACTGGAAGCCGGGCACGCGGAAGGCGATCAAGCGCGGTTACAGCCGGCGGCAACGGACAACGGGGAATGCGCAATTGCTGCGGGATGTTCGGGAATTGACGGTGGTCTGAGCAACTTTGTAATGATTTACCCAAGCGACATCGACTACCGCCCGTTCTCTGACGAACAGGTTGAGAATTTCGCTAAATGCGCAGGTCTGGAATATGCCAATGATCGATGGTGGCGGAGTGAGTTGGACGAGGCAGCGCGTGACCTCGTCATCGGCCATTTCTCGCAGCAGTGGAGTTCGCCGTCGGACATCACCAAAGCACTGAAGAGGATAGCCAGCAATCCAGATAGTTTTTTCATGGAGCTGGCCCGCAGCGGCGCTGGCGCTATGACTGATCCAGTGGCCACATCACTACGACATGGCACCGGCTGGACTGACGATCAATTGCTTGACGCCGCTAATCATCGAGATGAATTCATTGCTGGGGTAGGAAAGGAATTGGCCTTCCTCAGAAAAATCATCTCGCGCAGAAAAGAAATGAACAGGAGCGGCAATAGTGGCAACCCGGCAATGAGCGTATTCCTAAATCAAGTAGTTCACGTCTATTGGCGGGCATTCGGGCAGGTGGCTAATATTGGGCTTTCAAACAATGGGCAAGTCATAAGTGGCCCGTTCATCAAATTTGTTAAGTCAATCTGTGCTGCCATGAAGGAAAATCTATCAGTGGCAGTGCGCACAGCAGATGCATCGTTTGCTACTCTTCTGAACGGAATGGTACAGGACACGAGTACCTCGATAGGGAGACGCTTCACTCGACTGGATTACTACAGTCCGCTCAACGTCGAAGGCGATTTTCACGACGAGTTGGAACCAAGGGAGGAAGATTTTGATAGATCCAAGATTGAACACCGGAAAATCAAAACCTGATTTGGTAATATCGTGCAAGGGATAAGAAGGAAGACGATTCGCCACATGCCGGATTTGACCGGCAAGAAAAAAGGCGAATCGAGTGAAAACAAAACACACAGCTAGCGCGCGTCAAACCGTGACATCAGCGGCACTTCCGGCCGCATTGACCAACTTCCCCGCTTATCCTGACGACGCATTCATTGATGTACGCACCGTTGCTGGGTTATTCGGCGCCGGAGTTTCGACCATCTGGGCTCGAGTAGCTCGAGGTGAGCTACCAAAGCCTCAGAAATTTTCCCGTAGCACTCGCTGGCAAGTCGGCGCCATCCGCCGCGTCCTGGCTGGGGAGGTCTAACAATGATCATCCCCACAAAAGACAACGCCAGGCGGGCACCTGGCGCAGTCGGCAAAGCAAGTTACATCGGACAATCGAATCATAGCTTGCAGTTTTGCCAATGTCGACTCAATTTTTCAGGCTGCCTGGTTTGCCGTCGTTGGGATAAGGCCATACGCGGCATCGAGGCGCGCCGCTCTGACAGTCTGAGACGCCAGGCACTTGGCATGCTGGCCAGGGCGGGTGGCTAGCCATGCGCGACTATGCGAAGGCATCGCCTCAATTCTGGATCGGCAACACCGGCAAGAAGCTTCGCGGCGACTCGGAGGCACAAGTCTTAGCCTTCTACCTGATCTCGAGTCCGCACGCCAACATGCTCGGGCTCTATTACCTGCCGATGGCATACCTGTGCCATGAGACTGGCCTGCCCCAGGAAGGGGCTTCGAAGGCCCTTCGAAGGGTACGCGAGCTAGGATTCGCCGAGTATGACGAAGAAAACGAGATGATTTGGGTTATCGAGGCCGCGAGGTTTCAAATTGCCGACAGCCTGAATCCTAACGACAAGCAGACCATTGGCATAGCCAACGAACTGTTGAAATTGCCAAGAACCAAGCTGGCATTGGATTTCGCTGAAAAGTACCGCGAAGCTTTTCACCTTTCAGACGAGGTAATTGAGTCTATAAAACGCAAGACCCTTGCAAGCCCCATCGATGCCCCTTGCAAGCCCCTCCGAAGCCAGGAACAGGAACAGGAGCAGGAACAGGAAAAGAAGAAAAGCATTTCACCTTCGGCGTCTCCTTCTCCCAAGAAGAACAAAAAGCCAATCGAGACCCCACTTCCTGAAGACTTCAAGCCTAATGATTCCACCATCGCATGGGCGAAGAAGAAGGGGTTCGAGCGCCTTGATGAACATCTTGAAAACTTCATCGGTACTGCGAAGGCCAAGGGCTACATCTACGCGGACTGGCAGCAAGCATTTCAAAATGCAGTTCGGAATGACTGGGCAAAGATCAACGGAAAGGCGAGGCCTGAAGTATCGGCTGGTGCCGATTATTGCAAGGGGGCGATATGACTCCCCGCGGCGCTGCTCCCTTGATCGCAATGAGACTGTCCGGACAATGCCCTGCCGGTGAAGTCTGGATCACGGTAGGCGAAGGCAGAGAACCCGGCTGGTGGAAATGGTCGAACACGATAGGGATGCCTGAACTGCTCATCCGTCCTGAGGATCCACTTGATCTCTTGGACTTCCGCTGCGTACATGGCCTGAACGTAATTTTGTTCAGCAACGCCTGGGATGATCGCGCTGCCCGGGTCCATGATCAGCTGGTCGAGTACGTTCATGAACTTTGCGTAATGTCTCCGGCGTTCGATCTGGACATCGGCTGGCGCTGGATACGCGGCATCGGCCGAGTGGAATTCGGCGAGACGCATTGGCTCTTGAAATACCAAGACGCGCAGGACGATCGCAGCCGTGCCGCGGATAGGAATGACAAAGCCGCCTACCAAGCTGCAGCCTCGCGTGAGGAGCAAATCCGGCAAATCGCGCCATGGCTGAAGATGGAAAACAGGGAGGCGGCATGGCCACGCTGATCAATGACAGTATCGATTTTCGCGCCTACATGGCAGACACGGATGCCGAACACAAGGTGCGGCCGGCTTCTGCCTATGCCGATGACGTTGTGGCCTACTTTCATTCGCCTACTGGCCCGATTGGCGCACGCATGCCTTGGCCCAAGACGCATGCGCAAATCCGCTTTCGCCCGGGTGAGGTTACCCTGGTGGGTGGGATCAATGGCCACGGTAAGAGCCTAGTGCTCGGCCAGGTCACGCTCGGACTGATTGCACAGCAGCAGCGCGTTTGCATAGCCAGCATGGAGATGCGACCGGGCATGACCCTGGCGCGAATCTGCAGGCAAGCCTTCGGCGCCAGTTCGCCGGATCCTGACTTCATCCGCAAATTTCATGCGGGAACGAACAGGCTGCTATGGCTGTATGACCAGCAAGGAACAGTCCGATCTGCAAAGCTCCTGGCGGTGATTCGGTACTGCGCCGACAAGCTGAAGATGCAGCACTTCGTTATCGACAGCCTCATGAAATGCGGCATGGGCGAGGATGACTACAACGCCCAGAAGGCTTTCCTTGATGCCCTGTGCTCGATCGCACGCGACAACGGCTTGCACATTTACCTAGTAGCGCACAGCCGCAAGGGTAGAGACGAATACGCACCACCGGGCAAGATGGACGTAAAAGGCACCGGCTCTATCACGGATCAGGTCGATAACGTCCTGACCGTCTGGCGCAACAAGCAGAAGGAACGCGACCTTGAAGAGGGAAAGCACGATCGCTCCCGAGAACCCGATGCGCTGCTGATTTGCGACAAACAGCGAAATGGAGACTGGGAAGGAAAAGTGGCGCTGTGGTTCCACGCCGCATCGACTCAATTTCTTGAGAACGGAACATGCGGGCCGATGGACATGACAGGCAAGCTCGAAGCGGGACTTTAATGAATAAGCCGCCGGCCAAGAGCCAAGTAAGTGCCGCCATGCGGTTCTATGAATTAGGCTGCGTCGTCAAACGCAAGACCTGCACTGGAGACCAAATTCCGCCCTTCTGTTTTCTGCGGCCGGGTGTTTCTCCCGAGAAGGCAACCGCGAAATCAGCACAGGCGTTGAACATCACCGTTCCAGCCGGACTGGTGACGAGGCCCAGGGTAATGCGCGTCGCAGCAGAGGGCCGCCGATGACCGCGACCAATGAAGCGCAGGACGAAGTCATTGCCAACGAATTCCGCGAAGCCAACGCACGAATGACAATCAGGGAGCGCGCCCTCGTCAACGGCATTCACGCGGCTGTTGATGGAATCCATGAGGCCATCGACCTCCTTGAACTACTGATCATGGATGAGCGTTTGGAGGGCTTCAACGGCGACCATAGCAAGATCGTGCGGGAAGTGACCAGAAGGTTGGCCAATGCCGCCGAGAAGGCTCTTGGAACGCACGCCGCAGTCGTTGGCGACATCCTTGAGCCAACGGTGCAATGATGGGTTCCCCACTTGCTATCGCACTCGCTTTAACGCGATCGGCGCCTCGGCAAGGGGGTGGTAGCGGCAAGGGGGTGAAATTGCGCCAGCAGCCTAAAACGCCGATTTCTGAGCAATCCTCAGTGAAGGCGCGGCTTCCGCGATGCCTGCTGCAGCCGGCCGACATCGGGTCGGCAATAGCCTGGCGTCTTGAAAATATGCCGGCCGGCGATGTTGAAGCGCTGGTGCTGGTGCTCCGACCGCTGGCGGCAGACTTCCGCGAGGACAATCCAAAGGTGGCTGCGATTCTCCGGGACTTGCATTACCCGAACGATAGGCGCGGCGCCTGGTCGCTGGCCTGCGCGGTCCTGGCCGACGATGGCGGACGGAGAAAGGATTGGTCGATGTTTTGGGCGGCTGGGTTCGAAGTAATGAAGGCGCTTCAACAGGGACAGCGCGGCAGCCACGGAAACCGGCGGGCAATTTCTGAAGCGCCAGCCGATGAACTTGATGCCGAGCTCGCCGAATACTTAGCAGATCAGCCTGCTATTGGCGCCGATGCACTTTTCGATGTTGCTACCGGCTTCAGTGCGGTAGTGGAGATTGATTACAACAAGGATGAGCTGGTCTGTCAGCTTGATTCTGACGACGAGAAACTGACCAATGTGGGCCGTGCCGAGTTCAAGAAGAGAGAGGAACGAATCAGGCAGCGGTTGCGCAGGGGGAAGGTATCATGCTAATGGAATCATATAGATAGAGGCCTGCAACCGGTTGCAGTTTTTGATTGGGGTTACGATTGTGAAAACTTCAGAATCCATCAACTGGCGGGGTGTAATCATGGCGCGATTTGGAAGAGCAGGGCAGTTCTTAAATAATTTTGCCGATGCCTACAACGTCACCAACGGGATCATGCGCGATCACGCGTTATCCAAAGCGTCCGATGTGAAGCCGGAAGAGATCGCCCAATACACGCCAGGGCAGGCGCAACAACTCGAAGCCGCCGCAAATGCCAAGGACGACCAAGGGAATGCGCTTTACAACGTCCAAGCGAATGAGGGGGGGACATATTCTGTTACACCCACGGCAGGCGGCGAAACTGGGGCGCTGGCGCTGGCGCCGGCCAAGCAGTACAAGTTGGGCGCCGAAGTTCAGGACACGCCTTTCACCGACGATCAGATTCAGCAGCAGCGGCTGCGCAACATGAGTACCGTTGCAGCGAATTTTGGGGATCCGGTTAAAGCAACGCATTACGCTGCGCTTGCTACTGAACACCAGAAGGCTGCCGATCAGGAAGATATTCGGAGAACACTTGCATCCGCTCAAACTCAACCAGGCTTGCAGAGAGGCAGTTACCTCGATGCCATCAGCCCGCAAATCACTGGCGCTTACCTTCGTCAGGGGAAGGTAGCAGAAGCCAAGGCGTGGCGCGACTTTGCCGAGTCCGAGCAAGGGCGTGTGTATGCCGATGATTTCGCGCATGCACAGCGGCTTGTTGCGGGCGGCGCTTACGATGACGCGATGCCGGTATTGCAGCGAATATACAACCGCGATCTGCCTGACGGTTCTAACGCCAAACTTACGAATCTCGGTGGCGGCCGGTGGAACTTAGATGTAATCGATGAGCGGACCGGCCAGGTGACTGGAACAAAGGTGATGGGTGCCGCCGACTTGGCGAAAAGTGCGGTAAATATGTTGCAGCCGACCAAGATGGTTGATTTCATGGTTCAGCAACAAGGCAAGCGAGAAGGCGAAGGCGCGTTGCTGGACCGGCAAATTCAACTTGAACAGATGCGGCAAGAAGGGCAAGAGTCACGCGAAGATCGGAGAGACGATCGATTCAACAAGCGGCTCGACGCACAGTCGGAGATGCTCGACCGCCGACTCTCGGCTGGGGGCAAGGTCACGATGTCCCAGGATCGCAGCAACATGGAGATTGACGCAGCGCGCGAGGCGATCACCGGGATGTCGCCGCAGGAAATCATGCGCCGTACCGCGAAGGCGACCAACACGGGGCGCGAAAATCCGGACTATTCGCCCGGCTTGGCGCGACAAGCAGCATTGGCCAACAGGCGCAAGATCGGCGCTGACGATTGGTTTGACACCCGGCAGGGCCAAAACCAGGGCGATTCATTCGGCTCATTCTCCGGCAAACCTCTCACAGAGTTGACAGAGCAGCAGCTTCAACATTACGGCAAAGTTGCTGGTCCTGATGGCAAAGCCAAACTCGACGCGGAACTGACACGCCGCGCCTTCATGGGAGATTTGACCATGAATGGCCATAAGCTGGGCGAACTGACGCCGAAGGGGTACAAGGTGTTCGATCCCCAGGGGCGGCACATCGGATACTTCGGCAGGCAGTGATGGGCGGCTATGTTTTCACTCCGCTAGGGTCGACCGAATCACACCGGCCTACCGACTTCCCGCGTGTGTCTGCCGATGAGCAGGAGGCGCGTGATGCTGATGCTGAGCAGATAGTCCGTGCCGAATTCGCACAGGACATGCCCGATGAAAACCGCGCTGCGCTGGAGCGTGAGTATGCCCAACGGTTCGAAGCAGACCCGCCCGCATCGGCATCCTGGAAATTTACCCCGCTGAGCGATGCCAAGGCCGAAGATACGGGATACAAGTTCGTTCCCCAGGAACCGGAGAATCCCTCGCTCCTGAAAACCATCGCGCTCAACAACCCGGCCACTGCCATCGGCGAGACCGCAATGAATCTCGGCAGCCAGATGGTAGCGCTACCCGTTGCTGGCATCGCTGGAATCGGGGCGGCGGCTGGCAAGGCTATGGGCTTTACCGACGCCGAACCCGCTGACGTAGTTCGCAACGTTGGCGAAGCAATGACGTACCAGCCGCGTGGTGAGATGGGCAAGGCGGCAACCGAAGCCGTCATGTATCCGTTCCAGAAACTTGCCGAAGTTGGCCAGAGCGCGGGTAATCAAGTGCTGGATGCTACGGGCAGCCCGGTACTAGCAACAGCCGCGGATACCGCCATCAATGCCGCGCCGATGGCGATTGCGCCGGCAGCGAAGTTCACGAAGGCGACGACAGCGAAGGGCTTGCTCCGCTTCCATCCGGATCCATCGCCACTGGTGTTGCAGCGGCTGTTGCGTATCCCCGAGGGTGAAGCTCAAGCATATTTCGATGCGTGGCAGACCGAACAGGCGGCAAAGACAGGGGGCAACAATGGCCAGGTCATGGGCGGTGCGAGCGACTTACGACGCCTGGAAGCGAATCAAGAACAGGTGCCTGAATCCTCAGGACAAGGACTTCAAGAACTACGGAGGCCGGGGAATAACGATCTGCCCGCAATGGCTGAACAGCTTCCCGACGTTCCTCCAGGAAGTTGGGCCGAAACCAGAACGGAACCGGCTCCTATGGCTGGGGCGGCTGGATATGAACCGCAACTACGAGCCGGGGAACGTGGCTTGGTTGAGACACCAGCGGCAGATTTCCCATCGGAGGTACTGCCATCGCATCCCGATCAACGGGGATACCCTGACTATCCAGGAAGCCGGCCGGAAGCTGGGTATGCCGCCGATGACCTTGCGCAACCGCTTGCTGATACAGGTCGTCGACCTGGACCGAGCACAGACAAGGGGATGCCTACCCTACCGGAAGAATTCGAAGTTCCTGATCCACAACGGGCTAACCTTGAGCGTGCCGGAGTGGGCGAAGGTACTGGGTATTCTGGTGCGGACGCTGCGGGAACGATTGCGGAGAGGCGACCGGCAGCCATTGACGCCAGGACTACGCCGACCGCCGACGCGATCAACGAATCCATTACCCGCGCCGAACGCATCCTGAACGAGCGCGGCAGCCTTGCCGGGTTTGTAGACCTGTACAACAACCACGTTAACGACGGTAAGTTGATCGAGAGCTTCAAGCGCAACCAGGATGGCGGCTACACCTTCACGGTCAATGATGGTGGCAAGACTTTGGCAGAAACCGTTCCGGCAGAGAGGATACCCAAGGTGTTGGAGATGCTGCGCGATCCGGCCAAGATTGCAGAGGTCGAGGCACGCAACCAGGGGGATGTCGTTCTTGGCCGCAAGGTGCGGGAATTGGATGATGTGACCCTGGACAAGTGGCGCGGCATGGCTTCACTGACCGATCAGGCGCGGACCAAGCTTGAGCGGGAAGCCAAGCGCCGGAGTGTAGAAACGGTCCGCACAGACACGCCGGTTTCAACAGAACCTATACCCTTGGCCATGCGCGTTGACGAAGCAGCGCACCAGGCGGCTACTTCGCCACTCAACGACCTACCGCAACCCACACCGGCGCAGATCGAAGCCGGCACGTATGTCAAGGGGCATCTTGATCTACACGGACTGCCGATCAGCATCGAGAACCCCAAGGGTTCAATCCGCTCCGGTATCGATGCGAACGGCCGCCCATGGCAGAGCGAGTTGAAAAATCATTATGGTTACTTCAAACGTAGTCTGGGCAAAGACGGGGATAACATCGACGTGTTCATTGGTGACCAACCGGAATCACCCCGCGCCTTCGTGATTGACCAGATTGACCCCAAGTCCGGCAAGTACGACGAGGCAAAAGTAATCCTTGGCGCCATCGATGAATCAGACGCGCAGCGCATCTATCAGTCCAACTATGAGCCCGGCTGGAAGGGATTGGGCGCGATAACCGAGATGCCGATAGAGGGCCTCAAGGAGTGGATCAAGTCGGGAGATACCAAGAGACCGATCAGTTTGGCGCGTATCGCCGGCAAGGCGGTAACCGAGTTCGATGACGCCGCGCTGGCGCGCATGGCCTCTGGCAAGAATCTCTCTGATGGGGCTCGGGCAAAGGTGCAGGCTGAGATTGAACGCCGCGGCGCCAGCCACGAAGCGCTTCAGGACATGGCCGCGTCGAAGGTGCAGAACTCATGGGCGCCAGGTGCGAACTATGCTCCAATGGTGAGCGACACCTACGCACCGGCCAGCAAGCTCAAGACCGTTGCAGACTTGCCAGCCCCGAAGCGCCGCGAGCAGATCGTTGGCGACCTGGCCAAGGCGTTCGATACCACGATCTATGAGGGGCGCGTCAAAGGTCAAAAGCGGCTCGGCTTCTTCCGTCCCAAGGTGGAGGAAGTCCGGATCAAGCGAGCCAACGACATCGAAGTTGCAGCGCATGAGGTAGCACACCTGATTGACCATCGCGTACCGGAAATATCAACTGCGTGGCGTAGCGACAAGGCTCTGCGTGAGGAATTGAAATCGATCAGCTACGACCAGAAGAAGGTCAACGAGGGATTTGCCGAGGGCGTCAGGCTCTTCCTGACCCAGCCGGATGTACTTGAGGCACGCGCCCCGAAGGTTCATGCATGGCTGGAAGATTTCACCCAGACCCACAAGTACGGTCCGGCGCTGCGCAAGGCGCAGGAACAGATGACCGGCTGGTTCGGGCAGGATGCCCTCAACCGGGCACGTAGCAAGATAGGTACTGACAAGCCCATTGCGGAATACTTCGACCGTTTCTGGGACAAGTTCCGGCAATCAACCGTAGATGATCTGCACGGCATCTACCGGATGGAACGCGACATGACCGGCAAGATCAACCCCAACGGCCCCTACGAATCCGCCCGCCTGTCGCGCGCATCGGCCTCGATCGCAGACGGAGCGGTGCGCTTCGGCTACCCGGTGAAGAACCCAGACGGTTCATTCTCATGGAAAGGAAAAGGTCTTGAAGATATTCTGAAGCCTGTCGCTGCGAGCATGGACGATGCCCTACTCTACTTCGTCGGACGCTCTGCCGATGAACTGCTTGGCCAGAAGCGCGAGCATCTATTCTCCAAGGGAGAGATTGACGCCATGCTCAGGCTACGTACCCCAGAGCGCGAGAAGGCCTTCCAGGACTACCAGGCATGGAACAAAGGCATTCTCGATTTCGCTGAAGCCCAAAACATCATCAACCCCGAATCGCGCCGGCTATGGCAGCGAACCCAGTACCTACCCTTCCATCGGGTAGAACAGCCCGGCGGCATCAAGGGCAAGCCAGGTGACTGGCAAGGCATTCAGGCGCTCACAGGAGGGACAACCAATATCAAGGACGTGCTGGGCAACATGGTCGGCAATGCTGCGATGCTGCTTGACAAGGCCGTAAAGAACGAAGCCCGCATGAAAGTCGCCGAGCTGTCTCAGAAGGAAGGCGGCGGCAAGTTCATGATCAAGATCGATACCGAGTCGCGGCCGGTGAAAATCAGCGGCGATCAGGTACTCGAAACCTTGCTGAAGCGCTACGGCATCGGCATCGACGGTGACGCTCCAGCCTTCTTCGAATTCCTTATCAAGGGGCAACCGCCTGCCGGCAAGAACGTGGTGGCGGTGCTCCAGCATGGCAAACCCGTCTGGTTCGAGGTTGGCGATCCGATCCTCTACCGGGCGCTCTCGGCGATCGACAGGCCGGTACAGTCCGAAGTCGTCAAGTGGCTGGGTATGCCAAAGCGCATCGGCCAGGCCTCGATTACGACCGTTCCTGAATTCTGGCTGGCCAACATAGCGCGCGACACCATCATGGGTAGCGTCATGAGCCGGGCAGGCTTCCGGCCTATCCTCGACAGCCTGGACGGCATGCGCATGCGGATGACCAGCGACCCGATCTACAGGGAATGGGTAGCCAACGGTGGCGGGCTCAGTTCGATCTACCTGGACGAGGGACATCTACGTACCAAGCTGGAGAAGTTCTACACCCGGCAAGGCATCGATTACCGCACTGTGCTGGATGCGCCGGGCAAGATGTTGAACTTCATCGAGACGCTGGGCGATGCCTTCGAGTCGAGTACGCGCCTGGGCGAGTACAAGCGGTCAGTGGCACAAGGCGAGAATCCACGGCATGCGGCCTACCTAGCGCGGGACGTGTCGACGGACTTCGCCATGAAGGGCGACAGCAAGGCGCTGGGCTTCATGTACGACACAGTAATGTTCCTCCGCCCGGCGCTGATTTCTTGGGACCGGCTCTATCGTGGCCTGGCGCATGACCCGAACAAAGGCGCGATCGCGACCAGGGCCGGCATGATGGCCCTGATGTCTGCCGCGCTGTATCTGCTGAACCGGGACAACGAGAAGTATCAGGACCTGGCCGACTGGGACCGCGATTCGCACTGGCATTTCTTCATCGGCGATCAGCATTTCAGATACCCCAAGGTGTGGGAGGTGGGCTCCATGTCATCGGCTGCCGAGCGCACGGTTGAGAAGATCATCGATGCGGATCCGCAGGGCCTGGGCAAAGACTTCGCCCGGATCATCGGCACGACGTTCAATCTGAACCTGATGCCGCAGATCATCGCGCCGCTGGCCGAACAGGCGACGAACCGCAACGCCTTCACCAAGGCCCCCATTGAGACGCCGGGCATGGAGAACGTGCAGCCCTTCCTCAGATCGAAGCCGGGAACCAGCGAGACCATGAAGGCGGCCGGCATGGCTACCCGTGACTTACCGGAATCAATGCAGATCAACCCCGCCCGGTCTGAGGCGCTACTGCGCGGCTACTTCAACACCTGGGCACTTTACGGCCTGATGCTTTCCGACCAGGCCCTATTCGGCGACAAGTTACCTGAACGCCGCGCCGACCAGATGCCGGTTATTCGGCGGTTCTACGCCAACGATCCGGCCCAGCATACCAAGTATGAGACGGCCTTTTACGACCTCCTGCAGGAATCCAAGCGCATGCGCGGCACGATGCGGGAGCTTGACGATATGGGACTCAAGAGCTACGCCGATGTAAAGGAAACTAACCCGCTGGCGACCGAGGCGAAGCCACTGGAGCACGCCGCCAAAAGCCTGTCCGGGATCAACAAGGATGCCGAAGCGGTACGCCACGACCAGGCGCTGACGCCGGCAGAGAAGCGGCAGAAGCTCGATGCCTTGACGGTAGAACGCAATGCTCTACTGAAACAGGCTGTGACCGAATCGACGGCAGCGCAGAAGGAGAAATGATCTGGTACGCAAGTACGCGGTATCCAGTCCGGTATCCACGGAAACCAAGGTTGCCAAAGTCGAGGTTGCCAAGACAGTTGCCACGGAATTGGCGGTAGAGTTAGCGTCGAGGTTAGTGCACAAACGAAGGATTCAGCGACGATGGTTTCAGGGATGGTTTCAACTGATCCGGGGCGTGGGCACTTGCTGCCTATCTGAGCATTTTGCTCAAACCCTTTGCAAAGTAGAAATTTCTACGAAAGCCAGTAACGGCGCTGGATTCGGTTAGTTCGATTGCATATAATTGCAAGCAAATTTGCTATCAAATGCTAACTTTTGCTAACATTTTGCTGACATTTTGCTCAGGGATGAGCAACTAGCGAATCAAGGTGACGATGTCTTCATTTGAACTGAATGCCGAGCGCCAAAGGTATGGCTGTGCTCAATGTTGCCGGCCCGCGTGAGAGCAAGCGGCCGGGAATCTACCACCTGGCGCTAACGTTCCTGGATCAGTTGGTCGAGTCGTTGCCATGATTGCCACGTTTCTGCTTCTTGAATGATTCGATCAACGCTGTACGGTTCGGCTCGCGCTTTCCGGTGGGTTTCTTCTTCCCCTTGTTCATCACTTCCTCGAAGTGCGTCCGCATCACCAGCGGGGCGCCGTTCGGTTTGGTCCTGACAGTCAGCCCGCAACTGAGCAGATGGCGAATCTGCGCCGCATGCTGCTTCAGTGGCATGCAGAAGTCGTCTATCTCTTCCCGGGTGAGCCAAGGCGGTGGGTGGAGCACAGATGTCTATTTGTGATCGGTCGGCAATCGAACAGTATCATGCGGGGGAAAAGCTGTGATAAGCAGATCCGCAGGGTTGTGGTAACTTTCGTCATAGCCAGACGCACCCCAACCCCCGCTGCACTGGTCAGGCGGGAGGGGTGACTTCTCCTGGACTCTTCCCGCCGCTTTTTCCTTCAGATAGGCAATCAGAAACGCAGCGGGGCTAAGAACGCACCGAGTTTGACGCCTTATCCGGCGTCTTTGTCTCCTGCAACAGCGGCTGCAAGTCGAATTGGTTTGCCGGGTTTTGGGACTCCTCCGCTTTGCCGGCTTCACCGAAAAGTCGTTTCTGAATCTCTGCCATGATCGACTTCTCAACCGCTTCCCGCTGGCCCGGTGGCATTGCGGCCAGAGCCTGCTCACTTAGCCCCATTCTTTTCAGAATCTCTTCGCGCAGTTGCTGAACTCGATCTCGCATGTGCTGCGCCGGGGTTTTCGTTACATAGTCCGCTAGGAAGGTAGCGTCCGCGCGGTGCGATGCAGCCGCCTTTTTCCTGGCGGCATCAGCTTTCGCCGCTGAAGAATTGCCATTCGTCTCTGCCGATTTCTTCTTCGCGGCGTCTAGTGCGGTCTGAAAATCGGTGCCTTCTCGCGCGACTGCTGCTTGAAATTGGGGTTGTAAGGTTTCTGGTGTGGTATCAATTTTCACGGGACTTTCCTCGATCAGGATTTATCCCTTGGACATGCAATTGACGTACCAGGCCAAATATCATCTCGTCAACGGCAAGTCTTGCCGATTTCAGTCTGTATTGCAGTTCTGCCCACCAGCATCTGTTTCTAACTACACAATGATGTTCGCTTGTCAGAATTCCAGAGGGGCAGCGGCTTCGAGTGTAGCCTGATGAGTAGTTAGATACCCACAACAATTTTATTTATCATTATTCGTCATTCACTTACAATTGTTCTGACTATGTTGCATGATCAGTTGAAGTGAAATATCGCATTGTCTAGGGTCGTCTCATGACCCAGCAGAAAGCCCGGTAAATACGGGCTTTTTTGTTTATGGTCGCCGAGGTTTTCCCCCTTGCAATTTAATAGCACGCTTGCTATATTACCACTATGAGTTATTCCATCGATTTCTACAACGTTGGGGTACGAGACGAAGTTAAAGGATGGCCGGCAGGCATCAATGCCAGTTTTACCCGAATTGCAGAACAGATGGTTGAATCTGGCCCGAATCTCGGCCTGCCCTACACCAGGCCTTTTGGTGATGGGCTTTTCGAGATGCGTGCCAAGGGTGAAGAAGGAATAGGCCGGGCGTTCTTCTGTACCTTGATAGGCCGGCGGATCGTGATCCTGCATGGCTTCATCAAGAAGACCCAGCAGACCCCGCCCAAGGAATTGAAGATTGCTCGCAAGAGATTGAAGGAGGTGCAACATGGCTAAAAAGATTCAGACCGAAGACCGTTATCAGCCGGTGGCGTTCGACCCCAAGGGCTATGCCGCGAAGAAGCGCAAGGCTGATCCGGAGTTTCGCGTTGCCTACGACGCCCTAGAGGATGAATTCGCAGCTCTGGGAGCCCTACTGCATGCGCGTAAGGATGCAGGACTCACCCAGGCCGATGTCGCTGAACGGATGGGGGTATCCCAGCCCGTGCTTGCCCGCATCGAATCCAGTCTGGGCAGCCGAAAGCATTCCCCTTCCCTGGCTACTCTGCGCAAGTACGCGGATGCCTGCGGGAAGAAACTGGTCATTCAGATGGTATAGCGGCCGTGAAGTGCGCTCACATCATTCCCATGTCTGGTGGCGACGAGTACGACGCACTCACCCGCTGGCGGCATTTTCTGCACTGGAAGCCGGGCACGCGGAAGGCGATCAAGCGCGGTTACAGCCGAAGGCAGCGGTCAACGGGAAGGGAGCAATTGCTGCGTGATGTTCGGGAATTGGCGGCGGCTTGATCGGGAGTGGTGATGACTGCAGGGCCACTTACTCATCTCAAGTCGATCATGCAGGAACTGCCCCCTGATCAGTTGAGGTGACATTCCAACTCCCCCAAGATTGCCTCATTGAGCGCAAGAAAGTCCGGTATTTGCGCGCCAAAAAAAGGCGCCCTTAGGCGCCCTTCCCCTTCTCCCCTCTCCTAATGTCCCGTCAGGCGTTCGTTTTCAGCTGTTCCAGAATCGCCGGGTTTTCCAAAGTTGACACATCCTGGCTGATCTCCTCACCCTTGGCCAGCACACGCAGCAGACGGCGCATGATTTTGCCTGAACGGGTCTTTGGCAGATTTTCTCCGAAGCGGATGTCCTTGGGTTTGGCGATCGGACCAATTTCCTTGCCGACCCAGTTACGCAAATCATTGGCAATCTTCTTCGCATCGTCGCCAAAAGGCCGCGATCCCTTGAGGACGATAAAAGCGCAAATCGCTTCGCCGGTTAAATCGTCCGGACGTCCCACGACGGCAGCTTCCGCAACCAGGGGATTGGACACCAGGGCCGATTCGATTTCCATGGTTCCCAAGCGATGGCCCGAGACATTCAGGACATCGTCGATACGCCCCATGATGGTGAAATAACCGGTCTTGGCATCGCGAACCGCGCCGTCGCCAGCCAGATACAGATTACCGCCGAAATCCGCCGGGTAATACGACTTCTGAAAGCGTTCGGGATCGCCCCAAATGGTACGAATCATCCCAGGCCAAGGCTTCTTGACTACCAGAAAACCGCCCTTGCCCCACTCCACTTCATGGCCGGTCTCATCGACAATGGCGGCCTGGATACCGGGAAATGGAAGGGTGCAGGAACCCGGAACCAATGGCGTAACGCCGGGCAGCGGCGTGATCATGTGGCCGCCCGTCTCGGTCTGCCAAAAGGTATCGACGATCGGGCAGCGGCCTCCGCCGACCACATTGAAATACCACATCCAGGCTTCCGGATTGATCGGCTCGCCAACCGTGCCGAGTATGCGTAGCGAAGCAAGATTGTATTTCTTCGGCAGTTCAGCGCCCGCCTTGATCAACGAGCGGATCGCCGTCGGCGCGGTGTAGAAGATGTTGACCTTGTGATCCTGGATGATTTTCCAGAAACGACCGGCATCAGGGTATGTCGGCACGCCTTCGAAGACGATCTCGGTCGCACCGCAGGCCAGTGGTCCGTAAGTGATATAGGTGTGTCCGGTCACCCAGCCGATATCGGCGGTACACCAGAAGACATCGGCGGGTTTGATGTCGAAAGTCCATTTCATGGTAACGATCGCATGCAGCAAGTATCCCCCAGAGGAATGCTGGACGCCCTTGGGTTTGCCGGTCGAACCCGAGGTATAGAGAATGAACAAGGGATGCTCGGCATCTACCCATTCCGGTTCGCAAACCTCGGATTGGGTGGCGGCGACGTCATGCCACCACTTGTCGCGGCCTGCGATCATGTTGCAGGTGCCGCCGGTGCGCTGATAAACAATCACACTATGGATGGTTTCGCAGCCGCCCAGAGCGATGCCTTCATCGACGACGGGCTTCAAGGGAATGTTCTTGCCGCCACGGCATTGTTCATCCGCAGTGATCACCGCCACGGCGCCGGCATCCTGGATACGTTCCTGCAAACTCTTGGCGGAAAAACCGCCGAATACCACCGAGTGGATCGCGCCAAGACGTGCGCAGGCTTGCATGGCGACTATACCTTCGATTGACATCGGCATATATATGATGACGCGATCGCCTTTCTTGATGCCTTGGGCCCGCAACGCGTTGGCAAAACGCGTGGTGCGAGTGAGCAGTTCCCGGTAAGAGACCTTGCTGACCTTGCCGTCGTCAGCCTCGAAAATGATGGCGATCTTGTCGCCCAGACCAGCCTCGATGTTGCGGTCGAGGCAGTTGTAGGAAACATTCAGCTTGCCATCGGGGAACCACTTGTAAAAAGGTGCAGCGGATTCGTCCAGCGGCTTGGTAAATGGCTGTTTCCAAGTGATATGTTCGCGTGCCAAGCGCGCCCAGTAGCCGGAGTAATCCCTGTCGGCTTCCTTGCACAAGGCTTCATAGGCGGCCATGCCAGAGATCGTGGCATTCTTGACGGTATCGGGGGAAGGATGGAAAACCCGGTTTTCCTGAAGCACCGACTCAATCGTTGATGACATTGACATCTCTCCTCTAGGCGGATAACTTGAGCTATTAGACGGCGGCTATCTTACATCCGTCTTACGCAACAATGCAGCTTCCCCTGACGCGGTGCAGCACGAATGTTAAAATGCCGAGGAAGACTCCGCTTAACCCTCGCAAGACAGTACGCCCCATTAACTTCCGCAGGAAAATCTGCCATGAGCACAATCCGCCAGGACGATTTCATCCAGAGCATCGCCGATGCCTTCCAGTACATCAGCTACTATCACCCGTCCGATTTCATCCGGGCGATGACGGCCGCCTATGAATCCGAGCAGTCGCCCGCCGCGAAAGACGCCATCGCCCAGATACTGATCAACTCGCGCATGTGCGCCGAAGGTCGGCGCCCGATCTGCCAGGACACCGGGATCGCCGTGGTATTCCTCAAAGTCGGGATGAACGCCCGGTGGGACACCAAACTCTCGGTGCAAGAAATGGTCAACGAAGGCGTTCGGCGCGCTTACTTGAATCCGGACAACAAGCTGCGGGCCTCGGTGCTCGCCGATCCTGCCGGCAAACGCAGCAACACCAAGGACAACACGCCAGCCGTGGTGCATTACGAGATCGTTCCCGGCGATCATGTCGAAGTCATTTGTGCAGCCAAGGGTGGCGGCTCGGAGAACAAAACCAAGTTTATTGCGCTCAATCCCTCCGATTCCATTGTCGACTGGGTGCTCAATACGGTGCCGCACATGGGGGCCGGATGGTGTCCCCCCGGCATACTCGGCATCGGCATTGGCGGCACGCCGGAAAAAGCCATGCTACTGGCCAAGGAATCGCTGATGGCGCAGGTGAATATTCATGAACTCCAGGAGAAATCGGCACGCGGCGAGAAACTCAATCGTGTCGAGGAACTTCGCCTGGAACTGTACACCAAGATCAATGCGCTGGGCATCGGTGCCCAGGGACTGGGCGGGTTGACCACGGTGCTGGACGTAAAAATCCTCGACTACCCGACCCATGCCGCCAGCCTGCCGGTAGCCATGATTCCCAACTGCGCCGCCACGCGCCACGTTCATTTCCATCTCGACGGTTCGGGCCCGGCCAGGCTTGATCCTCCCAACCTGGATGACTGGCCCAAACTGACCTACGACGCCAGCAAGGGGGTACGCGTCAATCTCGACACCCTGACGCAAGCCCAAGTGGCTACATGGAAGCCGGGCGATGTGCTATTGCTCAACGGCAAACTGCTGACCGGCCGCGATGCCGCGCACAAGCGCATCCAGTAGATGTTGGCGCGGCATGAGCAGCTACCGGTGAACTTCAAGAACCGCGTCATCTATTACGTCGGACCGGTCGATCCGGTCCGCGACGAAGTCATGGGGCCGGCAGGCCCGACCACGGCGACCCGCATGGACAAATTCACCGAGATGATGCTCGCTCAGACCGGACTGATCTCCATGGTCGGCAAGGCGGAACGCGGACCGGTCGCGATTGAGGCAATCAAGAAGCACAAATCGGCGTATTTGATGGCTGTCGGCGGTGCCGCGTATCTTGTCGCCAAGGCCATCAAGGCGGCAAAAGTCGTCGGCTTCGCCGATCTGGGCATGGAGGCCATCTATGAGTTCGAGGTTCAAGATATGCCAGTCACTGTCGCCGTCGATTCCGCCGGGGTTTCGGTGCATCACAGCGGCCCCATGGAATGGCAGGCAAAGATAGCCAAGATACCGGTCGTGAAGGCATAAACCATACTCGCCAGGGTCCCCGTATGATCGGGGTTTTTGATTCGGGCTTGGGCGGCCTTTCGGTGCTGGCTGCGATTGCGCATGAGCTGCCGTCGGCCGACCTCGCCTACCTGGCGGATAGCGCCCATGTCCCTTATGGAACAAAGCCCGACGAATTCATCCGCAAGCGCGTGCTGGCCATCGGCAGCCACTTGGCCGAACGCGGTTGCGGCATGATTGTCGTCGCCTGCAACACCGCCACCGCAGCCGCCGTTCAAGCCCTGCGCGACCAGCATCCTGGCATACCAGTGGTCGGTGTCGAGCCCGGCGTGAAACCCGCTGCCGCTTCTTCCAGAACTCGACATATCGCCGTGCTGACCACCGAGTCGACCGCGCGAAGTGCGGGACTGAATCGCCTCATTCGCACTCATGCCAGTCAAGTGACCGTGCAGGTTGAAGCCTGTCCAGGCTGGGCCACGCGGATAGAAACTCTGCATCTCGCAGATACGGGATTCGCCGCCGAAGTGGCGGCAAAAGTTGAACCCTTGATCGACGGCGGCGCTGACCGCCTAGTGCTGGGCTGCACCCATTACACTTTCCTGCTGCCGCTTCTCGAAACCTTGGTTGCAGGACGTGCCGAATTGGTCGATGTCGCCGCGGCAGTCGCCCGGCAGGTGGTACGGCTGGCCGGCGGCCATGCTCATGGCTGCGGCCGCCTGACCCTGCTCGCGACTGCGCACCCAGAGCGACTGCATAAGGCGCTGCCCGCTTTAGGCTTAACTCGCTTGGTGCCGCGTATCAGCGGCGCGGCGCTTCAAGTGCAGATTTGATCCCGTTCGAAAACGGCGTGTGGCTATAACGATATCGGACCATGCCGGAACGGAATCCAGTCCTTGTGATCTGGCCGGTATTGCAATCCGTACGGCGATTTCAGGAAAATTTTGGGTGGGTTTCCGCTTTCTTTCTGGGTCTTTTCAATATCCACCTGGCCGGAAGGCAAGAAAATCTTATCGACAATTTCCTGCAAAGGAACCTCTTGTTCTGCCTTCTTGACATACTCACGCGCGCTATCGCTGAGTTTCCAGGCTTCTTCAACCAAGGCGTAATAGTAATCCGTCTTGTCTTTTTCCATGATTTACCTCGATCTTGTCGAATAGGGTTCAAGCTACTTAACCGATTATCGCAAACCTCTTTGCCTTTGTCGAAGACAATGCCTCAGCATGCTGAATCCCCGTCAACCGGCTCGTTAGCAACGTAAAGCCAGCCCAGAAACCTGATTCAGCAGCTTCGTCACGGCGCCGTGGCGCGTCCATTAGGGGAGTTGGTGTTCTGCCGAGTCGGCTCCGCCAGGAACGCCTGCCAGTGCGGTTTGTTCAGTGCCGCCAACTGGCTGCGCATGAAGTCGACTTCAGCGTCATGCTCGCTGGCAGTCATCGCGCCACGCATTTTTTGAAAGCGCAAGTAGACCAGGTAGGTATTGACCACGTCGGTCTCACAGTAGTCGCGGATATCGGCTATCCTGCCAGCCAACCATGCGCCCCACACTGCGTCTCCGGCCATACCCTGCTTGCCGGGTAGGCCCATCAGCTTGGCAAGCTGATCCAGCGGCGCCGCGCCGCGCGGTTGATACAAGGCCAGCAAGTCCATCAGGTCGAGGTGGCGCAAATGGTAGCGGTTGATGTAGTTGTTCCACTTGAAGTCGCGGCTGTCGCGATAGTCGCCGTCGCCCATCTCCCAGTAGCGCGGCGCGGCAACGTCGTGAATCAGGCCACGATAATGCAGCACCGGCAAGTCGAAACCGCCGCCGTTCCAGGAAACGAGTTGCGGCGTAAATTTCTCGATGCCGTCGAAGAAGCGCTGGATGATCTGCGCCTCGTTCGATTCAGGCTCGGCCAGCGAGCGCACCAGGAACTTGTCGTTGTCGCGCAGCGCGTAGGAAATGACCACGACGCGCTGCAAGTACAGCGGCAGGAAGTCGTTGCCGCTTTTTGCGCGCTGTTTCTGGAAAGCAAACTCTGCCACCTCGGCATCGGATAGACCGTCGTCCAAGTCATGCAGCTTGCGCAAGCCTGCCACATCAGGAATTGTCTCGATGTCGAAGACGAGGGTTGAACTCACTTGTATCCCGGCAGTTTAGGGTCTGTCACCAGTGCCCGAAGTTGAGGTTGGGGGACTGCTAAACATACATGACAAATGAATCAGTAAGGGAAAACACCAGTCGAGAGGTAGCGGTCGCCGCGGTCGCAGACGATGGTGACGATCACCGCATCCGTCAGTTCCTCGGACAGCCGCAACGCTACCGCCAGCGCGCCGCCGGAAGAGATGCCGGCGAATATGCCTTCTTCGCGCGCCAAACGCCGTGTCATGTCCTCGGCATCCGCCTGGCTCACCGAGTCGATACGGTCTACGCGGGAACGCTCAAAAATTTTCGGCAGGTAGGCTTCCGGCCACTTGCGGATGCCGGGAATCTGCGATCCATCCTCGGGCTGGCAACCGACGATCTGGACGGCCGGATTCTTCTCCTTGAGGAAGCGCGAGACGCCCATGATGGTACCGGTCGTGCCCATGCTGCTGACGAAGTGCGTGACGCGGCCGGCGGTATCGCGCCATATCTCCGGGCCGGTGCCCTGGTAGTGGGCAAGCGGGTTATCCGGGTTGGCAAACTGGTCGAGAATGATACCGCGCCCTTCGTCGCGCAGTTTCTCGGCATGATCGCGCGCGCCTTCCATGCCGCCGGCCTTGGGCGTCAGAATCAGATCGGCGCCATAGGCGCGCATCGACTGGCGCCGCTCGACGCTCTGGTTCTCCGGCATGATGAGGATCAGGCGATAACCGCGCATCGCCGCAACCATTGCCAGGGCGATGCCGGTATTGCCGCTGGTGGCCTCGATCAGCACATCGCCAGGCTTGATCTGGCCTCGTTCTTCGGCTCGCAGGATCATCGACAATGCCGGCCGGTCCTTGACCGAGCCAGCCGGGTTGTTGCCTTCCAGCTTGGCCAGGATGTGGTTGCGGCGCGCGTCGTTCTGCGCGCCGGGAATGCGCTTGAGGCGCACCAGGGGCGTATTGCCGACGAAGTCTTCGAGGATATTGATTTTCAGCCCCTGGGTGCCATCGGGTTAAATGGATTTACTTCTTGGCGGACGGCTTGGCTTCAGGCTTGGCCGCGTCCTTCTTGACTTCCGCCGACGCAGCAGCCGGCTTGACTGCGGGTGCCGCTGCCGGCTTGGCCTCGGCCTTGGGAGCCGCGCTGGCGGCGTCAACCGTAATTTCGCTCTTGAGTTTCTCGAAGTTCTTGTCGCCAATGCCCTTGACGCGTTTTAGATCGTCAGCGGTTTTGAATAGGCCATTCTTCGTGCGGTCCTCAATAATCGCCTTGGCCTTGACCGGTCCGATCCCTGGCAACTTGTCCAGCTCGGCTTCAGAGGCGGTGTTGATATTGACGGCGGCAAACGCCCATTGGATTGCGACAAACCAGGCAAAGACGACATAGAGCAGTTTCTTCATGATTTCTCCTTGATCAAGAATGCGACAGTTGTTTGACATACTGACCGACGCCCTGCTCCACCGTGGCGAAATCGTCGCGGTAGCCGGCCTTGCGCAGGTTGGAAAGATCGGCCTGGGTAAAACTCTGGTACTTGCCTTTCAAGTCTTCAGGAAAGGCCACGTATTCGATCAAGCCCTGCGCCTGCAACTCGGACAGAGACAGCGGCACCTCGCCTTTGGCGGCTCGGCAGGCATTGACAGTGGCATGGGCAACCGCGTTGAACGACTCAGCCCGGCCGGTGCCCAGATTGAAGATACCCGAACGCCGGTGCTCCAGGAAATGCAGATTGACCTTAACGACATCATCGACGTAAATGAAATCACGCCGTTGTTCGCCATCGGCATAGGCGTCACAGCCCTCGAACAGCTTGACGCGCCCCTCGGCCTGGAACTGGTTGAAAAAATGGAAGGCCACCGAGGCCATCCGTCCCTTATGCTGTTCGCGCGGTCCATATACGTTGAAATAGCGGAAGCCAATCACCGGCGAAACCGCATCCGGTATGCGCTGCCTTACGCGCTGGTCGAACAGGAACTTGGAATAGCCGTAGACATTCAGCGGTGCCTCGCAGTCGCGAATCTCCTTGAATGTCTTGCCGCTGCCATACACCGAAGCCGAGGAAGCGTAGAGGAAAGGAACTTCCTGGTCGAGGCAAAAATCCAGCAGAGTCGCCGAATAACGATAGTTGTTCGTCATCATGTAGCGGCCGTCGGTCTCCATGGTGTCGGAGCAGGCCCCCTGGTGCAATACCGCCTCGATGCTGCCGTCGAAATAACCCTCCTCGATCAGTTCGAGAAACTCCTGCTTGTCGAGATAATCGACGACTTCACAGTCGACCAGATTCCGGAATTTGTCTGCCTGGCTGAGGTTGTCGACCGCGATAATGCGGTCGATACCCCGTTCATTCAAACCCTTGACCAGATTGGCGCCGATAAATCCGCATGCGCCGGTAACGATGATATACATGATGGTTCCTCTAACGCCAGAATTCAGCAGATCCGCTTATTCTGCCTGCAATTCCGCCAGCGTGCAGGTCGCCGTGCCAAACTTTCCGACCACGATGCCGGCAGCGCGGTTGGCAAAGCGCATCGCACTACCCAGATCCAAGCCGCTGCCAAGCATCACCGCCAGGGTCGCAATCACCGTATCGCCGGCACCGCTGACATCATAGACCTCGCGCGCCAGGGCGGGTTCATGCAGCATACCGTCGGCGCTGAACAATGTCATGCCTTCCTCGGAGCGCGTCACCAGCAAGCCCTTCAAGCCCAGGGTGGCGCACAAGCCGTTGGCCTTTTCCGCAAGCTCCGCTTCGCTCGACCAGCGACCGACAACCTGGCGCAGTTCGGCACGATTGGGCGTCAGCAGCGTCGCGCCTGCGTAGCGTGAAAAATCCTCGCCCTTGGGATCGGCCAGCACCGGCTTGTTGGCGAGACGGGCGAGTCTGATCATGTCGGCGATATGGGTAAGGCCGCCCTTGCCGTAGTCGGAGAGGATCACCGCGTCGCACTCTGCCAGACGCTGCTCGAATTCGGCCAGTTTGGCGCGCAGCACCTCGTGAGCCGGCACCGTCTCGAAATCGATGCGCAGCAGCTGCTGCTGACGGCCAATGACGCGCAGCTTGACGGTAGTGGAAAGCTGGGCATCCTTATGCAGACTGGTTGTTATGCCTTCGGCATCGAGCAGGCGCGCCAGGGCTTGTCCAGCCTCGTCTTCGCCGACCACGGAAAGCAGCATCGCCTGGCCGGACAATGCGGCAACGTTGCGCGCCACATTGGCGGCCCCGCCGGGACGCTCTTCCACCCTTTCGACCTTGACCACCGGCACCGGCGCCTCGGGCGAGATGCGGCTGACCTCGCCGAACCAATAACGATCCAGCATCACATCGCCGACGATGAGTATGCGGGCCTGAGTAGTGTCGGGAATCCCCATGATCATTTTCTTCCGATAGCCTGGTACTCGATACCTGCCGCATGCAGCTGCGCAGGATCGTAAAGATTGCGTCCATCGAAGATCACCGCTTGCTTGAGCAAGGACTTGATGGCTGCAAAATCGGGGCTTCTGAATTCCTGCCATTCGGTGACGATCACCAAGGCATCGGCACCTTCAAGAGCAGCCTGCGGGGTGGCGGCATAACAGATACGCGGCTCATCCGGATAGAGGCGCCGTGCCTCGGGCATGGCCACCGGATCGTAGGCGCAAACATCGGCGCCGCGCGCCAGCATTTCGTCGATCAGCACCCGGCTGGGAGCCTCGCGCATGTCGTCGGTATTCGGCTTGAAGGCCAGTCCCCACAGGGCGAAGCGGCGTCCGACGAGATTCTCGCCGAAGCGTTTGACGATCTTCGTCGGCAAAACATGCTTCTGCGTCTCGTTGGCGGTCTCGACGGCATTGAGAATCTGTAGCCTTTGCCCGGCTTCATCGGCGGTGCGGATCAAGGCCTGTACGTCCTTCGGAAAGCAGGAACCGCCGTAACCGCATCCGGCATATAAGAAATGGAAACCGATGCGCGGATCCGAGCCGATGCCTTTGCGCACCAGTTCGATATCCGCGCCGAGTTTTTCGGCCAGGTTGGCGAGTTCGTTCATGAAACTGATGCGCGTTGCCAACATCGCATTGGCTGCGTACTTGGCCAGTTCCGCCGAGCGCACGTCCATGAGGATCAGGCGTTCATGGTTGCGCTGAAACGGCGCATACAGCTGACGCATCAATTCGATGGCACGCGAGTCGCTGGCACCGACAACGATACGGTCGGGCTTCATGAAATCCTCGACCGCCGCGCCCTCCTTGAGGAACTCCGGATTCGAGACGACGCTGTAGTCCATCTCCACGCCGCGGCTCCGAAGTGCCTCGGCAATTACGGCGTGTACCTTGTCGGCAGTGCCGACAGGCACCGTAGATTTATCCACTACCACCTTGTAACCATCCATGTGCTGGCCGATGCCCCGCGCGGCGGCAAGAACATATTGAAGGTCGGCCGAACCGTCCTCATCCGGTGGCGTGCCCACGGCAATAAACAGGATGGCGCCGTGGTTCACCGCGGCAGCAATGTCGGTGGTGAAATGCAAGCGGCCGGCGGCACGGTTCTTGGCCACCATAGGCGCCAGCCCAGGTTCGAAAATCGGGATCCCCCCCTCGTTCAGAATGCGAATTTTTTCGGCACTTAGGTCAAGGCAGACAACATCGTTGCCGACCTCAGCAAGGCAAGCGCCCCCCACCAGGCCGACATAACCAGTACCAATGACTGTAATTTTCATCCGTGGTCCTCGTCAGGGCGTCAAATCAAATTCTTCCGTCCGTTTCGGCGGATAGGTCTCCCATCCGCCGCAGGCAGGGCAGCGCCAGTAGAACTGGCGCGCCTTGAAACCGCAGCTATCGCAGCGGTATCGGGCAACACGGCGGGTGTGGTTGTGGATCAGGTTCTTGATCAGTTCCAGGTCGGGGCGCCGCTCCGGCGGCGCCAGCAGAACCTGTGCTTCGAGCAACTTGTCGAGGCCCAGCAGTGTCGGATTGCGGCGCAATTCGTCGCGCACCAGTTGATAAGCGGCTTCGGCGCCTTCCCCCTGCAACTCAGATTGGAACAAGGCATCGAGCAGGTCAAGCGAGGGGTAAGAGGCAAACCAGCTACGCAACAACTGGATTCCCTGCTCTTCGCGGCCCTCCCGGCGAAACGCTTCAATCAGTTTGACGGCAACCAGCGCCAGATAGATCGGGCTTTGCTGCTCCACCCGCTGCCACGCCTCGATTGCTGCAGCCGTATCGCCTTCCGCCAGAGCCAACTCACCCTGCAAAATAGTGGCACGCACGCATTTGCGGTTGCTGGCCAGCGCCGCATCGAGTTGCTGGCGCGCCTCCGTCGCATCACCGCGCGGCAGGGCCAAGGACGCCAGTTCGCAGTGGAAGTTGGCGATCTCTTTCTGCCAGAGGTGGCCGACATGCTCAGGCAGTTTGTGCGCGATATCGATAGCTTTCTGCCATTCCTTTTCCTGCTGATAGATTTCCAGAAGGAAACGCAAGGCTTCTTCGTCGCGAGAGGTATTGCGCAGCTTGAGAAAAACTTCCTCGGCGCGATCGAGCAGACCGGCCTTGAGATAGTCCTGCCCCAGTTCCGCCAGCGCATGCAGCCGTTGTTCATCGCTCAACTGATTCTGCGATTCGTCGCGCTCGATCAGATTCTGGTGGACCCGGATGGCGCGATCGGTCTCGCCGCGGCGGCGAAATAGATTGCCCAAGGCAAAGTGCAATTCGATGGTTTCCGGATCCACCCTGGCCGCCTCCAGGAAAGCTTCGATGGCCTGGTCGGGCTGCTCGTTGAGCAAAAAGTTGAGTCCCTTGAAATAGGAACGCGGCAAGGTGCGCGACTCGCGCACCAGGTGCTTGATGTCGATGCGGGCCGCGATCCAGCCAAGAACAAAGAACAGGGGCAACGCCAGCAGCCACCAGGGTTGGATTTCGAAGCCGCTGTTCATCTTATAGTGGGAATTCCGTAGCGCTCTTGGCAACACCAGCCGACTGATTACGCAACTGCCGTATCTCGCGACGTTGGCGTATCAGGGTGGCAAATGCTGCTGTAACACCGACCAAGGCGCCCGCTGCGAAGCTGGCCAAGACCACCATGGATAGAGGCGCCTGCCAGACGGTCTCAAAATACAAACGCAAATCGACCGGCCCGCTATTCTTGATGGCCAAGCCGAACAACGCCACAAAAATGATAGCCCGCAAGAGCCAAATAAAAATTCGCATCGCCAATCGCAGCAAAAAGGCGGTATTCGCAACCAATGGCAACGAATACCGCCTGGACTATGTCATCAGCCCCACCGGTTGCGCGTATACATCGAAACCGGTGCGACAACCGATCAGTTGTTCAGATCAACCCGCTCGCGCAGCTCCTTGCCGGCCTTGAAGTGCGGCACATGCTTCTCAGCCACCTGCACTTTTTCGCCCGACTTGGGGTTACGCCCGATGCGCGGTGGCCGGTAATTCAGCGCAAAGCTGCCAAAACCGCGAATTTCTATGCGCTCTCCGCGCGACAATGCCGCAGTCATCGCATCGAGAATCATCTTCACGGCATAATCGGCATCTTTTGCCACCAATTGCGGGAATCGCGCAGCCAACCTGTCAATCAACTCGGATTTAGTCATGGCCAACTCGCTAAGCTATTGCTGCGGGTTGTTCATCTTGGCTTTGAGTAGCGCGCCCAGGCTGGTCGTGCCAGTCGAAGCAGAACCGCTCTCGGCAGCCAGCTTCTGCATCGCCTCACTCTGCTCGGCCTGATCCTTGGCCTTGATCGAGAGGTTGATGCCGCGCGTCTTGCGATCGACATTGATGATCATGGCTTCGACCACATCGCCGTCCTTGAATAAGTTGCGCAGGTCGTCGACCCGATCGCGGGTAGCTTCGGAAGCACGCAGATAGCCCTCGACATCACCGCCGAGATCGATCACCGCGCCACGCGCATCGACGCTCTTGACAGTGCCCTTGACCATGCTGTTCTTGTCGTGAGTGGCGACGAAACTGGTGAAGGGATCACCATCCATCTGCTTGATGCCCAGCGAGATGCGTTCCTTTTCAACATCGATCGACAGCACCAGGGCCTCGACCTCGTCGCCCTTCTTGAATTTTTGCTTGGCTTCCTCGCCGCTCGACGACCAAGACAGGTCGGACAGATGCACCAGACCGTCGATGCCGCCAGGCAAACCGATGAATATGCCGAAGTCGGTGATCGACTTGATCTGGCCGCTGACCTTGTCGCCCTTCTTGTGGTTGACGGCGAAGTCATCCCAGGGGTTGGACTGGCACTGCTTCATGCCGAGGGAAATGCGGCGACGCTCTTCGTCGATTTCCAGGATCATCACCTCGACCTCGTCACCCAGCTGGACAACCTTGGAGGGATGGATGTTCTTGTTGGTCCAATCCATTTCGGAAACATGCACCAAGCCCTCGATGCCCTGCTCGACCTCGACGAAAGCGCCGTAATCGGTGAGATTGGTGACTTTGCCGAACAGACGGGTGCCTGAGGGGTAACGACGGGCAATACCCACCCAAGGATCGTCGCCGAGTTGCTTCATGCCCAAGGAAACGCGGTTCTTTTCCTGGTCGAACTTGAGGATCTTGGCTTCCACTTCGTCGCCGACGGTGAGCACTTCGGAAGGGTGACGCACGCGGCGCCAGGCCAGATCGGTAATATGCAGCAGGCCGTCGATGCCACCGAGGTCGACGAAGGCGCCATAGTCGGTGATGTTCTTGACGATACCTTTGACAATCGCGCCTTCCTTGAGATTTTCCAGCAGAGACTGGCGTTCTTCGCCCTGATTGGCCTCAAGTACCGCGCGCCGCGACATGACGACATTGTTGCGCTTGCGATCGAGCTTGATGACCTTGAATTCGAATTCTTTGCCTTCGAACGGGGTGGTGTCCTTGACCGGTCGGATATCCACCAGGGAACCTGGCAGGAAGGCCCGGATGCCGTTGACCATGACCGTCAGGCCGCCCTTGACCTTGCCGGTGATCAAGCCCTTGACCAGGGTACCCTCGGTCATGGCCTTGTCAAGATCGTTCCAGGCCGCGATGCGCTTGGCCTTTTCGCGCGACAGGCGAGTCTCGCCATAGCCGTCTTCGAGCATCTCGATGGCGACCATGACGTAGTCGCCCGGCTTGGCTTCGATTTCGCCGCGTTCGTTCTTGAATTCCTCGAGGGGAATGAAACTTTCCGACTTGAGGCCGGCGTTGACGACGACGTGGTTATGATCTACGCGGACAACTTCCGCGGTGATGACCTCGCCAGCGCGCATTTCCTGACGCGACAAGCTTTCAGCAAAGAGGTCGGCAAAACTTTCCATGCCGGGCATGGTTTCGGTGATGGTGGCTGTAGCAGTGGACATAGATGTGTAAGAACCTGTTCGCCGCAATAGGCAGGAGGGGGGAGTTGTTCCAGTACCTGCGGCAGTAAGTTGATAACCGCCGCCGGCGCTAGCGCGTCAGACGGCACCTGTGGCTTCTCTGCCTATGCGGCGCAGGGATAAGCCTTGTTGCACACGGAGTTCAACGCAAACGCAACTGGTACCAGCCCAGCACTGTCTGCACCGCCTGCTCGATCGAGAGTTGCGAAGTCTCAAGCAGTTCGGCATCCGCGCTCTTTTGCAGGGGAGCCACGCTGCGCGCGGCATCGCGTGCATCGCGCTCTTGCAAGTCCCGCAAAAGGGTTGAGATTTTAGCAGGTATCCCTTTTTCGATCAACTGCTTAAGCCGCCTCGTTGCGCGTGCCTCGACGCTGGCGGTAAGAAACACCTTGAGCAAGGCGTCGGGGAACACGACCGAACCCATGTCGCGTCCTTCAGCGACCAATCCGGGAGCTTGCCGATAGGCCCGCTGACGGTCGAGCAACGCAGCTCGCACGGCGGGAAGCGCGGCGATTTTGGATGCGCCAGCCGAACATTCCTCGCTACGAATCGCATCGGTGACATCGTCTCCGGACAGCAAAATTCGTGCGCCATCGAATTCGGCCGGCAAGTCGGCGGCCAAACACGCCAGATGCATTTCATTCGTGTAGCCAAGCTTTGCGCGTTGTGCGGCAAGCGCCACCAGGCGATACAGCGAGCCGCTGTCGAGATAACGGAAGCCGAGCCGTTGGGCAACCAGCGCGGCAACCGTGCCTTTGCCCGAAGCCGACGGACCGTCGATGGCGATGACCGGGATTGGCTGAGTCATCTGACGAGTTTGGCGAATTCGCTGAAATAATCGGGAAAGGTCTTGGCAACGCAGTTTGGTTCATTGATGCGCACCATTACGCCACCGAGCGCAACCAGCGAAAAGCACATCGCCATGCGATGATCATCGTAGGTATCGATCGCGGCACCGGACGCCAGCCTGGCCGGAGGAATAATCCGCAGGCAATCCGCACCCTCTTCCACTGTGGCGCCGACCTTGCGCAACTCTTTCGCCATCGCGGCAATGCGGTCGGTTTCCTTGACGCGCCAGGAGGCGATGTTGCGCAGGACACAAGGGCCATCGGCAAACAAGGCCACCACGGCCAAGGTCATCGCCGCATCGGGAATGTGGTTGAGGTCCAGGTCAAAAGCCTTGAGCTTGCCGCTGGCCGGCGCACAGGCCTCGATCCAGTTATCACCCATGGCGATTTGCGCGCCCATCGCCTGCAATGCCTCGACGAAACGCACATCGCCCTGGATGCTGGCGCGGCCGACGCCTTCGACGCGTACCGGTCCGCCGCCAATCGCGCCAGCGGCGAGAAAATACGAGGCCGCCGAGGCATCGCCTTCGATATATACCGACCCCGGACTGCGATAGCGCTGTCCGGGTGGAATTGTGAAGCGCCGCCAGCCTTTACGTTCGACGCACACCCCAAATCGCGCCATCAGGTTCAGTGTGATTTCGATGTAGGGCTTGGAAATCAGTTCCGTCGCCATCTCGATGACCGCCGCACATCCGGCCAGCGGCAAGGCCATCAGCAGAGCCGTCAGAAACTGCGAAGAAACATCGCCGCGCACGCGGATCGGCGCTTCGAGCCTGATCTCGGCCGGCAAGATTTCCAATGGCGGGAAGCCCTCGATGCCGAGATAACGCACATCTGCGCCGAGTTGGCGCAGACCGTCGACGAGATCGCCGATCGGCCGCTCATGCATACGCGCCACGCCCGAGAGCCGGTAATGGCCACCGCAGAGCGCCAGCGCAGCCGTCAGCGGGCGAAAGGCGGTACCGGCATTGCCAAGGAAGAGTTCAGTTTCCTTGATCGGAAACGTGCCACCGACACCCGCGATACGCCAAACATTGCCACCGAGCGATTCCATACCGACGCCAAGCTTGCGCAAAGCATCAAGCATCACACGCGTGTCGTCGGAGTCGAGTAGGTCGCGAATCTCAGTCGCACCCTCCGCCAACGCAGACAGCAGCAGCATGCGATTGGAAATACTCTTGGAGCCCGGCAGATGGATAGTGCCGGCAGCATGGGTATGAGGGAGAATATCTAGATGATTCATGCGGGAAAAAAGATGGAGATGGGGGAGGTCAGAAACCCGATCCCAACACATTTAGCGCTGTTGAAAATCCGAGCCTAGCCCCTTTGATTTCACGGTTCTCTATCTTTGCGTTGTTATATGGTAAGCACAAGAATCGGGCTTGATCCCTTCACGCAGCCAACAATGCGTGCAGGCGCGAGGCAGTTTGTTCTTGTACCTCAACAGCTTCGAACAATTCGGCGGGATATAGATAACCCTCGCCGCTGTCGTCGATCACCCTGATCATGCCGTGACTGTCGGCGGGTGCCAACAGTTCATAAAGGCGGCCAAGCGTTAGGTCATCGGTGGAAAGATCACCACAATCTTCCCGCGAGACGCAGACAACAAATTTCATAGCCACTCCTTTACTTTGATCTTCACTTTACCGATACCGTGGGCCTCGTACCAATGAACTTCGGCCATCGCCATACTACCGTCCGGCAGTCTTACTTGCGCTATGCCCTTCTTTTTTCGCCAGTTGCCAAGTCCGTACTGTTTCTTCAACAAAGATAGATCACGAATGCCACTGCCTTGGGCTATGGTTTCGACATGGGCAATCTCGCCGACAACTTCGAATTTCATTCAGCTAAGGACTCCAGGCTCGAAAATGCACTATCGCCAACCATGCCATCAATTCTAAAGGCCGCATCCACTGTCGGCCTACGCGTGAATCGATGACGGATGAAATAATAGTCCCGTTACTCGCCGGACGGCAATAGCGATTCGAGCCAGGCGTCGCGCCGTGCGCGGGAGGTAGCGAACATCGCTTCCAGCCCGGCGCCATCGGCGCTGGCGAGCAATACCCGGGTGCGCAGCAGTTCGCTCTGGAAGGCATCGAGTTCGTCGATCAGCGCGCTACGATTGGCGACGCAGATATCGCGCCACATTTCCGGATGACTGCTGGCAATCCGCGTGAAGTCGCGAAATCCGCCCGCCGCGAAGCTGAACAGTTGCTCGGAATTCTCTCGTCCGGCAAACTCATGGACCAGCGCATAGGCCAGCAAATGCGGCAAATGGCTGACCGCCGCGAAGGTTCGATCATGCTCGGCCGGCGTCAATTCGCTGATTTTGGCGCCGCAGATTTCCCATGCCGCGCGCACCCTCGCGACACCGGCCGGGACATTCTCCGGCAGCGGCGTCAGCACAACGCGCTTGCCGCGATACAGATCGACCTGGGCCGCCGCCACGCCACTCTTTTCCGCACCGGCGATCGGGTGAGCTGGAATGAACTGGCCGATGCTCCCGCCCAGTGTTTTACGCGCGGCCGCGATCACATCCTGTTTGGTGCTGCCGCCATCGGTGAGCAGGGTCTGCGGACCCAGATGCGGTGCCAACTGGCTCATGACAGTCTCCATCTGGCCCACCGGCATGGCCAGCAACACCAGATCGGCACCAGCCAGCGCATCCCCCCAATCGCCGGTGCTGCGGTCGATGACGCCGCGCTTTTGCGCCTCGTCCAAGGTAGCGCGGGTGCGGCCGACACCGACCACTTCGCCAACAGCTCGCGCTTGTTTGAGCGCCAGCGCAAAGGAGCCGCCGATCAGGCCGACGCCGCAAACAACGACTTTACGCAGCTGGATCATAAGAGCGATTTTTCCAACGCATTGAGAAAGCGCGTATTCTCGGTTTCCAGCCCGATGGTGACGCGCAGGTGGTTGGGCATGCCATAGCCGGCCAGCGGACGCACGATGACGCCCTGCTTCAGTAGGCGCTGATTCACGCTGCCGGCGTCGCCGGCGCGGAAAGTGACAAAGTTGCCATGCACGGGTATGTGATCCAGGCCGAGGCGCTTCAAGCCTTCCAGGATTTGCTCGATGCCACGGCGGTTAAGCTGATAACTCTCGGCGACAAACACATGGTCGTCGAGCGCAGCGATGGCGGCAGCCAGCGCCAGGTTATTCACATTGAATGGCTGGCGTACGCGATTCATCAAGTTGGCAATTTCAGCCGACGCCACAGCATATCCGACACGCAACCCGGCCAACCCGTAGACTTTGGAGAAGGTCCGCGTAATCACGAGATTGGGGAAATCCGCCAGCCAGCTCAGGCTGTCCTCACGCAACGCCGGCGGCAAATATTCGTTGTATGCCTCATCCAGCACGACCACGACATTCTGCGCCAGCTTCTCCAAAAAGGAACGGATTTGCGCATAAGGCAGGAAGGTGCCGGTCGGATTGTTCGGGTTGGCAATCCAGACAATGCTCGTATCGGAGCGAACGGCGGACAACATGGCCGGTAAATCATGGCCAAAATCCCGTGCCGGAACCTGAATGCATTCGCCGCCCGCCGACATCGTTGCGAGCGGATAAACGGCGAAGGCATGCTGGGAAAACACCGCCGAACGGCCGGACGCCATGAACACACGGGCCACCAGATCGAGCACATCGTTGGAGCCATTTCCGAGCACGACCTGCTCCATGCCGACAGCATACTTGTCGGAGATCGCCTTGACCAGGTCGTACTGATCCGGATAGCGCTCTATGCCGGCGATGGACAGCTCGATGGCGGCACGCGCCTTGGGGCTCATGCCGAGCGGGTTTTCGTTGGAAGCAAGCTTGATGATTTTGTCTACGGGGATGCCCAGTTCCCGCGACAGTTGGGTGATCGGCTGCCCCGGCAGGTAGGGGGAGATGGCGCGGATATAGGCTGGAGACAGTTCGGCGATGCTCATGATGAAATCCTCATTAGAGGACGGATGCCGGATAGCTGCCAAGAATCTTGGCAAACCCGGCACTCTCGCTCAAGGCCTTCAGGGCGACGGCAACGGCAGCATCCTGCTGGTGTCCCTCGATATCCACAAAGAAAACGTAGTCCCAGCGACCGCCGCCGAAACCGCGCGCTGGCCGCGACTCGAGCTTGGTCATGGAGACGCCTTGCTCTGCCAAGGGCGACAGGAGCGCCAGCATTGCCCCGGGACGGTTCAGTGCCGAGCAAACGAAGGAGGTCTTGTCCTGTCCCGAAGGGCCGGCATCGTGTTCAGCCAGTACCAGGAAGCGCGTGGCATTGTTGGGATCGTCCTCGATATTCGCTGTCAGCACTTTCAGGCCGTAGCGCTGTGCCGCTGTTATTCCCGCAATGGCGCAGGATTCCTCATCCTCGGCAGCCAGGCGCGCGCCTTCGGCATTGCTCGCCACCGGCACTCGCGGCAGTTGCGCCAGGTTCCGGTTCAACCACTCATGGCATTGCGCCAGCGACTGGGCATGGGAATAGAGCCGCTTCAGCGAAGTCAGGGAATCCGCCTTTGAAAGCAGGTTCTGATGAATGCGCAGGGGCACTTCGCCGCAAATTTTCAGCGGCGATGTCAGCAACAGGTCGAGCGTGCGTCCGATGGCGCCTTCAGTGGAGTTCTCCACCGGCACCACGGCATAGTCGGCATTGCCGGCTTCGACCATGCGAAAAGCATCGTCGATGGTGGTGCAAGGCATCAGCGTGGGCGCCGAACCGAAGTGCTTTTGCGCGGCAGTTTCGGAGAAAGTCCCCTCCGGACCGAGATAAGCGACGCGCAGCGGTTGTTCAAGCGCCAGGCAAGCCGACATGATTTCGCGAAAGATATGCTGCGCAGCATCTTCCGGCAAGGGACCCCGATTGGCTGCGGCAATTCGCCGCAATACCTGCGCTTCTCGTTCAGGCCGGTAGATGTTGCCCCGCTTGATTTCGCCAATGCGGTGGGCCAGCTGCGCGCGCTGGTTGATGAGGCGCAACACCTCCTCGTCGATACTGTCGATCCCCTCGCGCAGCTTGCCTAGTTCATCCTGGTCATCGGCCACGTTCTAGGATTCCAGCGGCAAATAGCGTACCGCCAGCACGCCGGGTATGGCGGCGATTGAAGCGACGACCTTTGGCTTCACCGCGCTGTCGACATCGACCAGCGTGTATGCCACATCCCCCTTCGACTTGTTGATCATGTCGTGAATATTCAGCTTGGCTTGCGCCAACGCCGTCGATATCTGGCCGACCATGTTGGGAACATTCGTATTGGCAATCGCAAGCCGATAATTCGACTCGCGCGGCAAAGCCACATTGGGGAAATTCACCGCATTCAGTATGTTGCCGTGCTCAAGATAATCGCGCAATTGATCGGCCACCATCACCGCGCAGTTCTCCTCGGCTTCGCCAGTGGATGCGCCGAGATGGGGCAAAGCGATTACATTGGGATGACGATTCACTTCCGCGCTGGGGAAATCGCACACATAGCAAGCCAGTTTCTTCGCCTCCAGCGCGGCAAGCACTGCCTGCACATCGACAACGCCGTCGCGAGAAAAATTGAGGAGTACGCTCCCTGCTTTCATTTGTCCGGCATTGTCCGCATTGACCAGATTGCGCGTGGCATCGAGAAGCGGCACATGGATCGAAACGAAGTCGCATTTCTTCAGCACATCGGCGACCGTGTTGGCCTTCTTCACCTGGGAGGGCAAGCTCCAGGCAGCATCGACGGAAATCTCCGGATCATGGCCATACACCTCCATGCCGAGCTTGATCGCCGCATCGGCGACCAAGCAACCTATCTTGCCCAAGCCGATCACGCCGAGCGTGTGTCCAGCCAGTTCGAACCCTGCATAGGTCTTCTTGCCATCCTCGACTTTCTTTTCCATGCCGGGATCGGCGGGGTCGAGCGCACTGACGAACTCCATCGCACCGCGCAAGTTTCTGGCTGCCAGCAACATGCCGGCGATCACCAGCTCCTTGACCGCGTTGGCATTGGCTCCCGGTGCGTTGAATACCGGCACACCGCGGGCAGACATGGCCTTCACCGGGATGTTGTTGGTACCAGAACCGGCCCGACCAATGGCCTTGATGCTGGGGGCAATCTCGAGCTTGTGCATATCGGCGGAACGTACCAGCACCGCATCGGGTGCCGTCACATCTTTTGCGCAGGTGTAGCGTTCGCTGGGCAAACGTTTCAGGCCATTTTGCGAGATCTGGTTGAGGATCAAAATCTTGAATTGATTAGCCATGATTTTTCTCGAACTCCCTCATGTATTCGACCAGTGTCTTGACGCCTTCGAGCGTCATGGCGTTGTAGATGGATGCACGCATCCCGCCAACCGAGCGATGCCCCTTGAGCTGCACCATGCCGCGCGCCTTGGCGCCCTTGAGGAACTCTTCGTCGAGTTCGGGGTTCTTCAGCGTGAAGGGAACATTCATGCGCGAGCGGTCCTGCATGCGCACCGGGTTATGGAAGAATTCGCTCCGGTCGAGAAAATCATACAGCAGGGCGGACTTTTCAATGTTCTTGTGTTCCATCATGACCAGTCCGCCCTGCTTCTTCAGCCATTTGAACACCAGACCGGCGATGTATATGCCATAAGTCGGCGGGGTGTTGTACATGGATTCGTTTTCGGCATGGGTCTTGTAATCGAGCATGGTCGGCGGAGTCGGGACCGCCTTGCCGATGAGATCATCGCGCACGATGACGATGGTCAAACCCGCCGGGCCGATGTTCTTTTGCGCTCCGGCGTAGATCAGGCCGTACTTGGATACATTGACCGTCCGCGACAGAATGTTCGAGGACATGTCGCACACCAGCGGCACGTTGCCGGTACTGGGAGTCCACTGGAATTCGACGCCGCCGATGGTCTCGTTGGCGGTGTAGTGGACATAAGCCGCATCCTTGTTGAGTTTCCACTCAGGCTGAGCCGGCGCATAGGTGAATTTCTGGTCTTCGGACGAGGCGATGGTATTCACCTGGCAGAATACCTTGGCCGACTTGATGGCTTTCTTCGCCCATTCTCCGGTATACACGTAATCGGCGGATGGTTTACCGGCCAGCAGGTTGATCGGGATCATCTCGAACTGCAACGTGGCGCCGCCTTGCAGAAACAGCACCTTGTAGTTGCTCGGAATCTCCATCAATTCGCGCAGGTCGGCCTCGGCAGCCTCGGCGATAGACATGAATTCCTTGCCGCGATGGCTCATCTCCATGACCGATTGGCCACTGCCGTGCCAATCGAGCATTTCCGCCGAGGCCTCTTTCAGGACTTCCTCCGGCAAGACCGCCGGTCCAGCACTAAAGTTTATTGCACGCGCCATATCTATTCTCCTTGGTCAAGATCTTCGGTTTCAATAATCTTTTCTATCCCGGCGAGTTTGGTGCCATCGTCGAGGTTTATCAATGTGACCCCCTGCGTCGAACGTCCCATCTCGCGGATCTGCCTGACCAGGGTGCGGATCAGCACCCCACCGGTCGAGATCAGCATCAATTCATCGTCTGGCTGCACCAGCAGCGCGCCGACCACTTTGCCGTTACGCTCGCTGGTCTGAATCGCGATCATACCCTTGGTGCCGCGTCCGTGTCGTGTGTATTCGGCGATCGAAGTGCGTTTGCCGAAGCCGTTTTCAGTAGCGGTCAGCACCGAGAAGTCTTCGTTCGCGGCGACCAGCATGGAGATCACCGTCTGATCGTTATCCAGCTGCATGCCGCGCACGCCACGGGCGTTGCGTCCCATCGCGCGTACGTCGCCCTCGGCGAAACGCACGGTCTTGCCGGCATCGGAAAACAGCATCACATCATAACTGCCGTCGGTGATTGCCACGCCAATCAGGAAATCCCCCTCATCGAGACCGACGGCGATGATGCCCGCCTTGCGCGGATTGGAAAAATCCGACAGCGGCGTCTTTTTCACGGTACCCATGGCGGTAGCCATGAAGACATAATGATCCGCATCGAATTCCTTGACCGGAAGCACGGCCGTGATCTTCTCGCCTTCCTCGAGCGGAAACAGGTTCACAATGGGCTTGCCGCGGCTGGCGCGGCTGCCCTGCGGCACCTCATAGACCTTGTGCCAATAGACCCGGCCGCGATTGGAAAAACACAAGACGAAGTCGTGGGTGTTGGCAACGAACAGGTGATCGACAAAATCGTCTTCCTTGATCGCCGCTGCCTGCCTGCCTCGTCCGCCGCGCTTTTGCGATTTGTATTCGGTGAGCGGCTGCGCCTTGATATAGCCGCCGTGGGAAAGCATCACCACCATGTCCTGCGGCGTGATCAAGTCCTCGATCCCGAAATCCTGGGTATTCATCACGATCTCGGTGCGGCGCTTGTCGCCGAACTGTGTGCGAACAGCGGCCAGTTCTTCGCCGATGATGAGGGTGATGCGCTCGGGCCGGGCCAGGATGTCGAGCAGGTCGGCAATAATCTCCATCACATCCTTGTATTCGGTGACGATCTTGTCCTGTTCCAGGCCTGTCAGGCGTTGCAGGCGCAAATCGAGTATCGCCTGAGCCTGAATGTCGGAAAGCGAATAGCCGCGCTTCGACATGCCGAACTCCGGCGCCAGACCTTCCGGGCGTGAAGCTTCGGCAGCAGTGCGCGCCAACATCTCTTCGACCAGGACCGAATGCCAGGTGCGCGCCATCAGCTCGCGCTTGGCATCGGCCGGCGTCGCCGCCGCCTTGATCAGGGCAATGATCTCATCGACATTCGACAGCGCGACAGCCAGTCCTTCAAGTATGTGGCCGCGATCCCTGGCCTTGCGCAATTCGAACACCGTGCGCCTGGTCACCACTTCGCGGCGGTGGGATAAAAATGCGGTCAGCATTTCCTTCAGGTTGAGCAGACGCGGACGGCCATCGACCAGCGCCACCATGTTCATGCCGAAGGTATCCTGCAACTGGGTGTGCTTGTAAAGATTGTTCAGTATCACCTCGGGCACTTCGCCGCGCTTGAGTTCAATCACCACGCGCATGCCCGATTTGTCGGACTCGTCCTGAAGATGCGTGATGCCCTCGATTTTTTTCTCATTGACCAGCTCGGCGATTTTTTCCAGCAGCGTCTTCTTGTTGACCTGGTAGGGCAACTCGTCAATGATGATGGCCTGCTTGCCTGCCTTTTCCAGTTCCTCGATATGCGTCCGCCCACGCATGATGACTCGACCGCGCCCCGTCAGGTAGCCTTCGCGCACGCCAGAAACGCCATAGATCAAGCCAGCTGTCGGAAAGTCCGGTGCCTGAATAATTTCGATCAGTTTTTCGATGCCGATCTCCGGGTCGCCGAGCAAGGCCAGACAGGCATCGATCACCTCCGACAGGTTATGCGGCGGAATATTGGTCGCCATGCCAACAGCGATACCCGAGCTGCCATTGATCAACAGGTTGGGAATTTTCGCCGGCAAAACCAAGGGCTCATGTTCCGAGCCATCGTAATTGGGCCCGAAGTCAACCGTCTCCTTGTCGAGATCGGCCAGCAACTCATGTCCGATCCTGGCCATGCGGATTTCGGTATAACGCATCGCCGCAGCGTTGTCGCCGTCCACCGAACCGAAATTTCCCTGGCCGTCGACGAGCATGTAACGCAGCGAAAAATCCTGGGCCATGCGCACAATCGTGTCATAGACCGCGGTGTCGCCATGCGGATGGTATTTGCCGATCACGTCGCCGACAATACGCGCCGATTTTTTGTAGGCCTTGTTCCAGTCGTTGCTGAGTTCGTGCATGGCGAACAAAACGCGACGATGCACCGGCTTGAGGCCATCGCGGACATCCGGCAGCGCCCTGCCAACAATCACGCTCATGGCATAATCGAGATAGGAGTGGCGCATCTCCTCTTCAAGGCTAATCGGGATTGTTTCTTTGGCAAACGTATTCGTCATCGTTTCAATTTCCGGGGAACAGCCAGCATGGGCGCCTAGCAAAACTAGCCGATTTTAACATGACCAGCATGCCTGCCCCTGCCCGGTTGCAAACAGCGTATTAGACGCCTCAGCGGATTGTGTCCGTCTGTTTTTTGTGTTCAAATTCACGGCGATAAAGGCAGCATGCTGTTGCGATTGCCCCCTGAAAAACAATGATTGCATGCTTGGTGCCAAACCGGGCTGATGCGATCGAATTGAAAGCCGGTGCGAAGTGCAGACCAGACGCAGCCATGTCCGAATAACCCAACCCCGCCCGTCGGCGGGTTTTTTTTAGCCGGGTAACCATGCAAGAAATTGATTTGCTGATCGAGGCACGCTGGATTATCCCGATCGAGCCACACGGCGTCACACTGGAACATCACGCAATCGCCATCGATGCTGGACGCATTGTCGCGCTGTTGCCCGCCGAAGATGCCCAGGCCCAATTCCAGCCGCGCCGTAAGCAAAGTTTACCCTGCCACGTGTTGCTGCCCGGCCTCATCAACCTGCATACCCATGCCGCCATGACGCTGCTGCGTGGCTTTGCTGACGACATTCAACTGATGGACTGGCTTAATCAGCGCATCTGGCCTGCCGAAGTACGGCATGTCTCTCCCGCCTTTGTCCGGGACGGTACGCTGCTGGCCTGTACCGAAATGTTGCGCGGCGGGATTACTTGTTTCAACGATATGTACTTTTACCCGGAAGCCGCCGCGGAAGCGGCATTGCGCATGGGAATGCGCGCATCGCTGGGCATTCTGACACTCGAATTCCCCACCACCTATGCCGCCGACGCCGACGACTATCTGACCAAGGGGTTAGCAGCACGCGACAACCTGCTTGATGAGCCTTTGATTTCTTTTTGCATGGCGCCCCACGCACCTTACACTGTCTCCGACAAGAGTTTCGAGCGCATCGCCACACTTGCCGCACAGTTGGACTTGCCGATTCATATCCATCTTCATGAAACGGCCACCGAAATCGAAGACAGTATCAAGCAACACGGCGTCCGTCCTCTCGAACGCTTGCGGCGCCTGGGCCTGCTAGGCCCATCCTTGGTCGGTGCGCATGCCGTGCATCTTGAGCCCGGCGAAATCGCCTTGCTTGCGGAGGAATCTTGCAGTATTGCACACTGCCCGACCTCGAACATGAAACTGGCAAGCGGCATCGCTCCTGCGGCTGCTCTGGCGCAGCGCGGCGTGAGACTGGGACTCGGCAGCGACGGGGCAGCAAGCAATAACCGCCTCGACTTGTTCCGTGAAATGAATCATGCCGCCCTGCTGGCCAAGGTTGCCAGCGGCGATGCGACCGCTTTGGATGCTCATACCGTGCTGCGTATGGCGACGCTCAACGGGGCGGTTGCGCTCGGTCAAGACAAGAGCATAGGATCGCTGGAGAAGGGAAAACTAGCCGACCTGTGTGCGGTACGCCTCGATGACCCTAGCCTGCTCCCTTGTTTCGATCCGGCGTCGCATCTGGTCCATGCCGTAGGACGAGAGCATGTCAGCCATGTCTGGGTTGCAGGAACGGCGCGCGTTGCAGAGGGTAGATTGCTGAACATCGAAACAGCAGAGTTGCTTGACATAACGAATTTGTGGCACAATAGGCTCAGTTCCTGACTGGGGGCTGTTTTGTTTTCTGCAATTCTGGACAGCCCATCACTGATATCCATGCGAACGCAAGAGGACAACATGATCAAACAAATTTCGAAAATTGCGCTTATTACCTCTCTAAGCTTGTGCGCTTCAGCTGCATTGGCTGAAGAAATCAATGACGGCTATGTTTTCGACGTACGCGGCAATGTGGTGAAAAGTGGCACCGGGCTGTGTTGGAGGACTCCCCGCTGGACGCCGGCGATGGCGATCAGCGAATGCGATCCGGATCTGGTGAAGAAGGAAGCCCCGGCGCCGGCGAAGACGCGCGAGATTTCTGTTCCTGCTGCCGCGCCCAAGCCGGCTGCGGAAAAAGTGACGCTGGCTGCGGATGCATTATTCGATTTCGACAAGGCGGTGCTGCGTCCGGAAGGCAAGACGACGCTTGACGGGTTGCTCGCCAAGGTCAAGGATATCAAGCTGGAAGTCATCATTGCGGTCGGTCATGCTGACCGCATCGGTTCGGACAAATACAACCAGAGTCTCTCCGAAAGGCGTGCCGCAGCGGTGAAGGGCT
>Ga0172380_10000405_pt1 | contig 85782 bp, 90 predicted proteins | sample Leawe162metaG_FD_119747 | JGI IMG/M metagenome (GOLD analysis project Ga0172380, IMG submission 119747) | Leachate microbial communities from a municipal landfill in Southern Ontario, Canada - Leachate well 162 metaG | ecosystem: Engineered > Solid waste > Landfill > Unclassified | place... | reverse complement strand
CCACCGCCGCTGGATGGGCTCGAACGAGGCCAAGCAGAAATGGTGCCGCCGCGTGGACAGCATGGAGATCGACATGCTGTGCCCGCAACATGGCGCCATCTATCAGGGGCAGGACGTGAAGCGTTTCATCAACTGGCTGAGCGACCTGGACGTGGGTTTGAAATAGGCATGTAGGGCAAAACACAGCGTGCCCAACCTTGTCATTGCGAGCGTAGCGAAGCAATCTTGATTTGCTGAATGCAACGACAAAAATTAGATTGCTTCGCTACGCTCGCAATGACAGCAAGGCGAATTTTGGAGAAGAATAATGGAAGCAGTTCCGATTTCCGACCAGGAGTTCAGCCAGTTTCAGCGGCTGATTCACCAGCTTGCCGGAATCAGTTTGTCCCCGGCCAAGAAGGCGCTGGTGTGCGGGCGCCTGGGAAAACGCCTGGCCCAGCACCATCTGCACAGTTATGGCGAATATTTCAAGCTGCTGACCGACCGGCATCACCAGGATGAACTGCAGATGGCGGTGGATCTGCTTACCACCAATGAAACCTATTTTTTCCGCGAAACCAAGCATTTCGATTTTTTGCGCCAGCAGGTTGCTGCCGCCCATAAGCCGGGCAAGCTTTTCCGGGTGTGGAGCGCGGCCTGCTCCAGCGGCGAGGAGCCTTACAGCATCGCCATGGTTCTGGCCGATCTGCTGGGCGACGGCCAGTGGGAAGTGGTGGCTTCCGACATCAGCACGCGGGTGCTGGAAAAGGCGCGCAAGGGGCATTATCCGCTGGAGCGGACCAGCGGTATTTCACACGAGCATCTGTCGCGTTACTGCCTGAAGGGTGTCGGTTCGCAGGCAGGCACCCTGCTGGTGGAGAAAACCTTGCGCAGCCGGGTGACTTTCACGCAGCTCAATCTGAGCAAGCCACTGCCGTCACTGGGCGAATTCGACCTGATTTTTCTGCGCAACGTGATGATCTATTTCGACATGGAAACCAAGCGCCAGGTGGTGCAGCGCATGCTGCCGCTGCTCAGGGCGGGAGGCCATTTCCTGGTCGGCCATTCGGAAAGCCTGAACGGCGTGGTGGATACGCTCCAGGCCATCGCCCCGGCGATTTACCGCAAGCCATGACGAACGCCAGGCTAAAAGAGCTTGCCCCCGCCGAAATTCACCTCAATCCGGGAGATTTTTATTTTGGCGACGGGAATGTGCGCCTCCATACCCTGTTGGGTTCATGCGTGGCGATCACGCTGTGGCACCCGGTATTTCGTTTTGGCGGCATGTGTCATTTCATGCTGCCAAAGCGTAGCCGGCGGGAAGGCGAGCCGCTGAACGGGCGTTACGGCGACGAGGCGATGCAACTGTTTCTGAAGGAGATTGCACGCTTCAATACGCGGCCGGGCGAATACCAGGCCAAGATTTTTGGCGGCGGCAACATGTTCCATGCCATGAAGGTAGGCAAAACCCCCGAAGTTGCCGGGCGCAACATCACGCTGGCGCGTGCGGCGCTGCATGCCGACGGCTTTGAGCTATGCGCCGAGGACGTGGGCGGCAACGGGCATCGCCGCATTATTTTCAATCTGAACGATGGCAGCGTATGGGTGCGCCACGAGAAAAAACAGGTGGTGAACGCGGCATGAAAAAAATCAAGGTGTTGATCGTGGACGATTCCGCCGTGGTGCGCCAGGTGGTGCAGGCCATTCTCGAACGCGAGCCGGATGTCGAAGTGATCGGCGCGGCTTCCGACCCGATCTTCGCCATCGAGCGCATGAACAAACAGTGGCCCGACGTGATCGTGCTCGACATCGAAATGCCGCGCATGGACGGCATTACCTTCCTGAAAAAAATCATGGCCGAGTATCCCACGCCGGTGGTGATCTGCTCCACCCTGGCAGAGAAAGGCGCGGCGACCACCATGCAGGCGCTCGAAGCCGGGGCGGTGGAGATCATCACCAAGCCGCAGATCGGCCTCAAGCGTTTCCTCGAAGACTCGTCCCACGAACTGGTGACGGCGGTGCGCGCGGCGGCGCAGGCCAACGTCCGGCATATCCGGACAACGGCGCCAATCGTGGCGCTCAAGGCGGCGCCCAAGCTCAATGCCGACGCCATCCTGGCCGCGCCCGGCAGCCATGCCATGGCGCAGACCACCGAACGCATCGTTGCCATCGGCACTTCCACCGGCGGCACCCAGGCGCTGGAGGCGATACTCACCGCGCTGCCGCGCGTCTGCCCCGGCATCGTCATCGTGCAGCATATGCCGGAGAAATTCACCGCCTCCTTTGCCGCGCGCCTCAACGAGCTCTCCCAGCTGGAAGTACGCGAGGCGCAGCATAACGACCGCGTGATCCCCGGCCGCGCCCTGATCGCGCCCGGCGGCAAGCACATGCTGCTGAAGCGCAACGGCGCCTATTATCACGTCGAGGTGGTGGACGGGCCGGTAGTCAACCGCCACCGCCCCTCGGTCGATGTATTGTTCCGCTCGGTGGCGAAATTCGCCGGCAAGAACGCCACCGGCATCATCATGACCGTCATGGGCGACGACGGCGCCCGGGGCCTGAAGGAAATGCACGATGCCGGCGCGCCGACCATCGCCCAGGACGAGGAGACCTGCGTGGTATTCGGCATGCCCAAGGAAGCCATCAAGCTGGGCGGGGTGGACCGGGTGATGGGCTTGCAGGATATTCCAAAGGCGATTCTGACGGGGTAATCAGGATGAAAATTGAGCAGCGTTACTGGACGGAAAACGAGGGCTGGCGGCAGGAGGGAGCGGGCCGTGTGGGTGAGGCAGCACAGTGGGTGCTGGTGTTCGGCGCGCCTGATTGCCTGGCGCGCAGGGAACAGCTGGATGCAATCCGGGCCGCTTTCCCGCATGCGCTGATTACCGGCTGCTCCACGGCGGGCGAGATTTGCGGCACGCGGGTCAGGGATGATTCGCTGGCGGTGACGGCTGTGCAGTTCGAGGATACGCGGCTGGAGCTGGTGGTGACGGTGCTGGATGAAAGCGGCAGCTACGGCGCCGGGAAAACGCTGGCCAATTCGCTCGATGGCGCGGGACTGCGCCATGTGCTGGTTCTGTCCGATGGCTTGCAGGTCAACGGCAGTGAGCTGGTGAAGGGCTTGCGCGACCATTTGCCCGCGGGTGTTGCGGCAACCGGCGGGCTGGCCGGGGATGGCAGCCGTTTCCAGAATACCCTGGTGTGGGCGGACGGCGAGCCCGCGCCGGGCCGGATCGCCGCGCTGGGTTTTTATGGCGAACGCATCCGGGTGGGCTATGGTTCGCTCGGCGGCTGGGACTCCTTTGGCCCGGAGCGCCTGATCACCCGTTCCAGCGGCAATGTGTTGTACGAACTCGACGGCCAGTCGGCGCTGGCACTGTACAAGTCCTATCTGGGCGAACATGCCGCCGGGCTGCCCTCGACGGCGTTGCTTTTCCCCCTCGCGCTGCGCCTGGACGGCGGGGGGTACAGCGTGGTGCGCACGGTACTGGCGGTAAACGAGGCGGACAATAGCATGACCTTTGCCGGTGACTTGCCGGAAGGCGCCCATGCCCGGCTGATGAAAGCCAATTTCGACCGCCTGATCGATGGCGCGAGCGAGGCCGCGCAGGCGGGTTATGCAACGCTGGGCAGCACTTCGCCCGAGCTGGCCGTGCTGATCAGCTGCGTGGGGCGCAAGCTGGTGCTCAGGCAGCGCATCGAGGAAGAAGTCGAAGGCGTGCGCGAGGTACTGGGCGCGCGCACGGCGCTGACCGGCTTCTATTCCTATGGCGAGATCTGCCCGCACGATGCGATCACCCATTGCGAACTGCACAACCAGACCATGACGATTACCACTTTTTCTGAAAATTAACGGACCCTGATCCATGCACCGTCTGCTCGAACGCCAGATCAAGCGCCTGCTGGGCGACAACCCCGCGCTGCCGCCCGGCTGGGATTCGTTCCTGGCCGCGGTGGACGATGCCTATGCCTGCGCGGATGCGGACCGCGCCATGATCGAGCACTCGCTGGAGCTGATGTCGCAGGAGCTGACCGGGCGCAATGCCGAATTGCGCGAGCAACTGGCCGAGCGGCAGCGTGCCGAGGCGCAGCTCGAACAACTCCTGTCGCTGCTGGGCACCACCCTGGAATCGACGGCGGACGGCATTCTGGCGCTCGACCGCGAAGCCAGGGTCATGCGTTTCAACCAGCGTTTCACCGATATGTGGGCGATACCGGACGAGGTTCTCGCCTTCTGGAGCCATGCTTCCCTGATGCAGCACATGCTGGGGCAGATTCGCGAGCCGGAGGTGTTCGTGGAGAAACTCGGTTACCTCTGCCTGCACCCCGAGGCGGAGTGCCATGACACTTTCGAATGCATCGATGGCAGAGTCATCGAGCGCTATTCCCTGCCGCAGCCGCTGGGGACGGATAATGTGGGCCGGGTGCTGAGTTTCCGCGATATCACCGCGATCAGATTGGCTGAAGATGCGCTACAGCGCGAAAAGGAAGAGCAGAACGCGCTGATCAGGAAGCTGGAGCAGGCCCACAACCAGTTGCTGCAATCGGAAAAAATGGCGTCCATCGGCCAGCTCGCCGCCGGTGTGGCGCACGAGATCAACAACCCCATCGGCTACGTCAATTCCAACCTGAGCAGCCTGGGGGAATATGTGGAGAAAATGTTCAGGGTGGCGGATGCCTACGAGCGCGCCGAATCCCTGCTGACGGGCCAGCCAGTGCTGGAGGAAATCCGCGCGCTGAAACAGGAAACGGATTGGGAATATCTCCGCGATGACGTCCGCGACCTGTTGCGGGAATCCGGCGAGGGCATCGTGCGGGTGAAAGGCATTGTGCAGGACCTCAAGGACTTCTCCCACGTCGATCAGGCTGAGTGGCAATGGGTCGACCTGCACAAGGGCATCGACAGCACGCTCAACGTGGTCAACAACGAAATCAAGTACAACGCCGAGGTGGTCAGGGCGTATGGCGACCTTCCCCAGGTGGAATGCCTCGCCTCGCAGCTCAACCAGGTGTTCATGAACATGCTGGTCAACGCTTCCCATGCCATCAGCGGGGGCGAGTTCGGGCGCATCACGATCCGCACCGGGGTGAAGGACGAAATGGTGTGGGTCGAGTTTGCCGATACCGGCAAGGGCATCTCACCCGAGAACCTGACGCGCATCTTCGATCCCTTTTTCACCACCAAGCCGGTGGGCAAGGGCACCGGGCTGGGGCTGTCGCTTTCCTACGGCATCATCCAAAAACACCACGGCAAGATCGAGGTGGAAAGCGAAGCCGGCAAGGGTACGACGTTCAGGATCTGGATCCCGGTGCGCCAGTCAGCGGATTGATGCCTTCACCTATGGAGCCTCAATTCAGGCCACAGAGAACACAGAGATAAACCCAGATGCGTGTTCGTGCAGGAGCGGCGCCCTCGCCGCGAATCCGGCCGCAAATCGCGGCGAGGGCGCCGCTCCTACAGAACAATCCCTAACAGATTTTTTAGTTGAAACGCGTTTGATTCACATGCGGGTAGAATGTCACTTTTTCATGACCGCATGGATTTCATGACGCTGATCGATGGCATCCCCTCGCATGCCGTTTCCACCAACGACCGTGGCCTGCTTTACGGCGACGGCGTGTTCCGCACCCTGAAAAGGGCAGCGGGCGTTACCCATTGCTGGACCCGGCAATATGCCAAACTGGCGGCGGATTGCGCGGCGCTTAATTTGCGTTGCCCCGATGCGGCGCTGCTGGCAGCCGAGTTGGCGCAACTGCCTGCGGACTGCGTGGCCAAGATCATCGTCACGCGCGGACCGGGCACCCGGGGCTATGCCGTGGCGGCGGATGCCATGCCGACCCGTATCGTGACGGCCAGCGCCCTGCCGGATTATCCCGAGAGTCATTACACCAGCGGGGTGAAGGTTTGCTTGTGCAGCCTGCGCCTGGCTTCCCAGCCCCGTCTGGCGGGAATCAAACACCTCAACCGGCTGGAAAACGTGCTGGCGCGCATGGAATGGACGGATGCGGCGATTGCGGAAGGGCTGCTGCTGGACGAAGCGGGCAACGTGATCGAAGGCACCATGAGCAATCTGTTCGCCTTGCGCGATGGCGTGCTGCATACTCCGGATCTCTCCCGCTGCGGCGTGGCGGGCGTGCAGCGCGAGCGTATTCTGGCCTTTGCGGCAGAGCTGGGTCTGAAGACCCGGGTCGCTCCGCTTGCGCTGGATGAATTGCTGGCGGCGGACGAGGTGATGCTGTGCAACAGCGTGATCGGCCTGTGGCCGGTGCGGGAATTCAACGGACGGGTGTGGAATGGCGGCGCTGTCGGCGCCCGCCTGAGAGCCTTGCTGGAAGGGCGGGATGATTAAAAAATTGCTTCGGCTCCTGGTGCTGGCGCTACTGCTGACCGCAGGGTGGACGATCTATTTTGTCGCCACGCCGCTGCAGTTGCCGGAAACGCCCTACGGCTTCACCCTCAAGCATGGCAGCACCCTGCGCGGCGTGGCACGCCAGCTGGTGGACGCCAATGTGCTGAAGGAGCCGTGGAGCTTCACCGTGCTGGTGCGCGTGCTGGGCAAGGCGAGGGAGCTCAAGGCGGGCAATTATTATCTGGAAAAGAATCCCACCCCCTTGCAGCTGTCCCGCATGATTACCCGGGGTGACGTGAGCCAGAGCGAGATCGCCCTGATCGAAGGCTGGAGTTTCAAACGCATGCGGCAGGCGCTGGACGAGCACCAGGCGATCCGTCACGACTCGGCACCATTGAGCGAGCGGGAAATTCTGAAGCAGATCGGCGCCCGGGAAACCCTGGCGGAAGGGCTGTTTTTCCCCGATACCTACTATTTCAGCAGCGGCATGAGCGATCTGGATATTCTCCGGCGCGCCTACCAGGCGATGCAGAAGCGCCTGGAAGCCGCGTGGGCGGAACGCGACCCGCTGCTGCCCTACCATACGCCTTATGAAGTCCTGATAATGGCTTCCATCGTCGAGAAGGAAACGGGGCAGGCGAGCGAGCGGCCGATGATCGCCGGGGTGTTCGTCAACCGCCTGCGCATCAATATGCGCCTGCAGACCGATCCCACCGTGATCTACGGCCTGGGCGAGAGTTTCGACGGCAACCTGCGCCGCGCGGACCTGCTGGCGGACACGCCGTATAATACCTATACCCGCTACGGCCTGCCGCCGGGTCCGATTGCCATGCCGGGCTGGGGGGCGCTACAGGCCGCGGTGCAACCGGCGGCCACCAGGGCGTTGTATTTTGTCGGCAAGGGCGACGGCACGCACAAGTTTTCCAGCAATCTGGCTGAGCACAATCTGGCGGTGGCACGCTATCAGCTGAATCGTAAATAAGGGGCGCAAAATCAAAGGCAAATTCATTACCCTGGAAGGGATAGACGGGGCCGGCAAGAGCACCCATCTCGCCTGGCTGGCAGACACCCTGACGCAGCGCGGGCAGGAAGTGGTGGTGACGCGCGAGCCGGGCGGCACCCCGCTGGGCGAGACCCTGCGCGGCCTGCTGCTCAACCATGCCATGCATCTGGAAACCGAGGCGCTGCTGATGTTCGCCGCGCGGCGCGAGCATCTGGCGCAGGTCATCGTGCCGGCGCTGGAGGCAGGGAAGTGGGTGATTTCGGACCGTTTCACCGATGCCAGTTTCGCCTACCAGGGCGGCGGGCGCGGCATTGACGAAGCGCGCCTGCGCATCCTGGAAGACTGGGTGCAGCAGGACCTGCAACCAGATCTGACCCTGCTTTTCGACGTGCCGCTCGAAGTGGCGCGCCAGCGCCTCTCCGCCAGCGCCACGCTGGACCGTTTCGAGCAGGAAAAACAGGATTTCTTCCAGCGCGTGCGGCAGGCCTACCTTGCCCGCGCAGCAGAGTTCCCGGCGCGCATCCGCGTCATCGATTCGACCCGGACGGTGCCGCAAATCCGCGCGGAACTGGAAACCCTGCTGGCGGGACTTTAGAACCGTGGCGATTTTTCCCTGGCAAATGGAGATCTGGCGCCAGCTCAATTCAATGCGCCAGAATCTGCCCCATGCCCTGCTGTTCCAGGGGCGCAAGGGGGTGGGCAAGCTCGAATTTGCGCGCGCGCTGGCACAGGGTTTGCTGTGCGAAACGCCGCAACCTTCCGGCGAGGGGTGCGGAAAATGCCTCGCCTGCGGCTGGTTTTCCCAAGGGAATCACCCGGATTTCCGCAGCGTGGAACCCGAGGCGCTGACCGAAAGCGAAGATGACAAGCCAGTCAAGGGCAAGAAACCCAGCCATGAAATCAAGATCGAGCAGATCCGGGAACTGGCCGGCCTGGTCAGTCTCAGCACGCATCGCAACGGCATGCGCGTGATCCTGATTCATCCGGCGGAAGCCATGAACAGCAATGCAGCCAATGCCTTGCTGAAAAACCTGGAAGAGCCGCCGCCGCAGACCCTGATCATGCTCGTGACGCACCAGGCGCAATTCCTCCTGCCCACGGTGCGCAGCCGCTGCCTCAAGCTGGCCTTTCCCGTGCCTTCGCTGGAGCAGTCGATGGACTGGCTGCGCCGGCAGGGCGTGGCGGACCCGGCGCCATTGCTGGCGCAGGCGGGCTATGCGCCGCTGGCGGCGCAGGAACTGTCCGGGGACGAAGTGAAGGAGCTGCGCCAGGATTTCCTCTCCCAGCTGGCCCGGCCCCAGTCGCTTGACCCCATCGCGCTGGCGGAGAAAAACGAGAAAGCGGAGCTGGCCAATATCCTGAAGTGGCTGCAGCAATGGCTCTATGACCTGATTGGCTGTCGCCTCTGCGGATTGATCCGTTACCAGCCGGATTTTGCCGCGGAAGTCCGGGCGCTGGCGCCGCGCATCGAGCTACATGCCGCCCTCGCATTCCAGAAGGAATTGCTGGCGGCACAAAAATTTGTGCTTCATCCCCTGAATACGCAGTTGTTTCTCGAGCAATTATTGTTATCCTATATGCAGTTAACGAACCCGATTGAGTCCGAACATGGCTGAAGCCGATAGCAAAGCCCCCATTTCCCGTCCCGGGGTGCTGTCACTGAGCATCAAGGAAAAGCCCGCGCTGTACGCGGCCTACATGCCTTTTCTCAAGGGCGGCGGTATTTTCATTCCCACCACCAAGGCTTATCGTCTGGGCGACGAAGTCTTTATGCTGCTGACCCTGATGGACGATCCCAACAAGCTGCCGGTGGCCGGCAAGGTGGCGTGGATTACCCCGGCCGAAGCGCAGGGCAACAAGTCCCAGGGCATCGGCGTGCAGTTTTCTGACAACGAAAGCGGCATCGCCGCGCGCAACAAGATCGAGGGCCTGCTGGGCGGCAACCTCAAGTCCACCCGGCCGACTCATACTATGTAACAGGTGAGGCGTAAGGGGTGAGGGGTGAGGCGGCCCGTTTTTTCTCACCCCTCACCCCTCACCCCTCACCCCTCCCCCCTCACGATTTTCACCATGTTCATCGATTCCCACTGCCATATCAATTTCCCCGGCCTGGCCGAGCGCGTGCCGGATTTGCTGCAAGCCATGGCGCACAATCAGGTGACGCACGCCTTGTGCGTCAGCGTCGAACTGGCGGCTTTCCCGCAGATTATTGCGCTGGCGGAGCAGTATCCCAATATTTTTGCTTCCGCCGGGGTGCATCCCGATCACGAGGATTGCGCCGAGCCGGATGTGGAGCGGCTTGCCGCCCTGGCGAGCCATCCCAAGGTGGTTGCCATAGGCGAAACCGGGCTCGACTATTTCCGCCTCACTGGCGACCTGGAATGGCAGCGCGAGCGTTTTCGCACCCATATCCGCGCCGCCATTGCCATTGGCAAGCCGCTCATCATTCATACCCGCGCAGCGGCGGAAGACACCTTGCGCGTCATGCGCGAGGAAGGCGCGGAGCGGGTGGGCGGGGTGATGCACTGCTTCACCGAAAGCCTGGCTGTGGCGGAGCAGGCGATGGCGCTGAATTTTTATATTTCCTTCTCCGGCATCGTGACCTTCAAGAAGGCGCTGGAGCTGAAGGAGGTGGCGAAACACGTGCCCCTGGAACGCATGCTGATCGAAACCGACGCGCCCTATCTGGCGCCCGTGCCCTATCGCGGCAAGACCAACGAACCCGCCTATGTGCGCCATGTGGCCGAGGAGATCGCCCATTTGCGCGGCATCGGCGTCGAGGAAGTGGGGGCGGCCACGTCACGCAACTTTTTCGAGCTGTTCCGGGCCGCGCAGGCATGGAGATAGTCTTTCTCGGCGTGGGTTCCAGCGCCGGCACGCCGGTGATCGGCTGCGGCTGCAAGACCTGTCTTTCCGCCGACCCACGCAACCGGCGCACGCGCTGCTCGATCGCGGTTCACATGGAAAACGGCGCGGTGCTGCTGGTGGATACCGGGCCGGATCTGCGGCTGCAGGCCCTGCGCGAGAAGCTCACGCGCGTGGATGCGGTGCTCTACACTCACTATCATGCCGATCACCTCAACGGCCTCGACGATCTGCGCAGTTTTTGCCATCTGCAGCGCCAGCCGATTCCGGTGTATGGCAACGAGGCGACCATGCAGGGCATCGTGCAGCGCTTCGGCTATGCTTTCCCGCAGCACGAGCAGCATCACTGGGACAAGCCGGTACTCAGGGCGCATGCAGTCGATGGCCCCTTTGCCGCGGGCGGGGTGGAAGTGATGCCGGTGCCGGTGATGCATGGCAAACATTACGAGATTCTGGCTTACCGCATCGGCAACATGGCCTATCTCACCGACGTGTCGGATATTTCCGCCGCCAGCATGGAAAAACTACAGGGGCTGGATATCCTGCTGCTCGACTGCCTGCGCTATCGCCCCCATCCCACCCACTTCAGCATGGAAGAGGCGGTTGCCTGGGCGCAAAAGATCGGCGCACGGGAAACCTGGCTGATCCACATGACACATGAGCTGGAGTATGCAGAATTGAGTGCAAAGCTACCGGCCGGTATCCGTCCGGCCTACGACGGACTGCGCCTGCAATGCCAGTAGCCAGTCAATATGAAATGCCATTGATGGTAGGTCGGGCTTCAGCCCGACATATCGGGCTGAAGCCCGACCTACGGTTCCCGCTGATTGTGCGCCGCCTTGCCGTGTGGCTGATGCTGCCCTGGCTGGCCCTGGCTCTGCCGGTCTGTGCCGATACTGCTGGCAACATGAACGACATGTTTGTCGCGGTCAGGAATGGCGATGCCGATGCGGTGGAACAATTGTTGCGGCAAGGCGTGGATCCCGATGTGCAGGACGAGCAGGGCTACACCGCCCTGATGATGGCTGCCCGCGCGGGGGCGCCCGAAGTGGCGCGGCAACTGCTGGCGCATGGCGCCAGGGTGTACCAGAGAAATCTCTACGGGGAAACGGCGGTGATGCTTGCCGCATACCATGGCCACAATCCGGTGATCGAGCTGCTGGTGGCGCAGGGAGCGGCGCTGGGCGCCAACGGCAAGGGCTGGAATCCGCTGATCTACGCGGCCTATGCCGGTCATGCGGACACGGTCCGGCTGCTGCTGGCCTATGGCGTGCCGGTAGACGGCCAGACCGATTCCGGCCTTTCCGCGTTGATGCTGGCCTCGAAGCATGGCTGTATCGAATGCGTTTCCTTGCTGTTGCGTCTGGGCGCAGACCCCGGGTTGCGCAGCAAACAGGGCCAGTCGGCGCTGGAAATGGCGCTGAGTGCAGGCAATACCGATATTGGCGCGCTGCTGGAACAGGCCGCGAAAATCAGAAAAGAACATAGACCGATTGAATAGCAGGGCCTGAATATGCTATTATCGCGGCCCAATTTGGCTGGCTTTGAATGCAGCCGGATTACGATGCCGCCGCAAGGCGGAAACTACGCACATCTGTCCCGTTAAGGGTGCTCGACCAGGGTTTTTCTGGCGAGTCGCAGGCGGACGGATGGAGGCTTAACCCTTAAAAAGGAGTTTTACCATGTCAGTAACTATGCGCCAGATGCTCGAAGCAGGCGTTCATTTCGGTCACCAGACCCGCTACTGGAACCCCAAGATGGCTCCGTTCATCTTCGGTGACCGCAACAAGATTCATATCGTGAACCTGGAAAAGTCTCTGCCGATGTACGAAGAGGCGATCAAGTTCGTGCGCAAGATGTCCACCAACAAGGGCAACGTCCTGTTCGTCGGCACCAAGCGCCAGGCTCGCGAGATCGTCAAGGAAGAAGCAGCACGCGCCGGTGCGCCTTATGTGGATTACCGTTGGCTGGGCGGCATGCTCACCAACTTCAAGACGGTCAAGCTGTCCATCAAGCGCCTCAAGGACATGGAAGCCATGATTGAAGATGGCAGCATAGAGCGCCTGTCGAAAAAAGAAGCACTGGGCTTCAAGCGCGAAATGATCAAGCTGGAGCGTAGCCTGGGCGGCATCAAGGATATGGGCGGTCTGCCGGATGCCATGTTCGTGATCGACGTGGGCTATGAAAGCGGCGCCATTACCGAAGCCAACAAGCTGGGCATTCCGGTGATCGGCATCGTGGACACCAACAATTCACCAGCCGGCATTGATTACGTGATTCCGGGCAACGACGATTCGAGCAAGGCGATTCGCCTCTACGCTCAGGGCATGGCGGATGCAATTCTGGAAGGCCGCAGCCAGGTTGTCGCGGACATCATCAAGGGCGACGAGTTTGTCGAGGTGAGTGACGCGGAACAGACAGCGGGTTGATTCTCCGCAGAAAAGGGGCTGAAGCCCCTTTTTTTGGCTTTGGATATTTAGGAAATTTAGGAGTTTGAATATGGCGGACATTACCGCAGGTATGGTTAAAGAGCTGCGCAAGCTGACTGGCTTGGGCATGATGGAATGCAAGAAGGCGCTGACCGAGACGGCAGGCGACCTGAAGGCGGCGGAAGAGTTGCTGCGCATCAAGAGTGGCGCCAAGGCCAACAAGGCTGCCAGCCGTATCGCCGCTGAAGGCGTGGTTGGCAGCTTCATCAGTGCCGATGGCCGCAAGGGTGCGCTGGTGGAAGTGAATTGCGAAACCGATTTCGTTTCCAAGAATGAAGATTTTGCCGCGTTTGCCAAAGCGCTGGCTCAGCTGGTTGCCGAGCAGGGCATTGAAGACATCGATGCGCTGTCCTCTGCCAGTCTGCCATCCGGCCAGACCGTTGAAGAAACCCGTCAGGCCCTGATCATGAAGCTGGGTGAAAACATCTCCCTGCGCCGTCTGGTACGCGCGGAAACTTCCGGCAAGCTGACTACCTATCTGCACGGCACGCGCATCGGCGTGATGGTTGACAGCAGCGGTGGCGACGAGCAACTGGGCAAGGATATCGCCATGCATATCGCAGCAAGCAAGCCGAAATCCATCGACGCTTCCGGTGTGAATCCGGAAGAAATCGCCACCGAACATCGCATCGCGATCGAGAAGGCGCGCGAGGCCGGCAAGCCGGAAGCCATGCTGGAAAAAATTGCCGAGGGCACCGTGCAGAAGTTCCTGAAGGAAGTAACGCTCCTGGGGCAGGTCTTCGTCAAGGCCGAAGACGGCAAACAGACGGTCGAGCAGCTGCTGAAGAACAAGGGTGCGAGCGTGACGGCATTCCAGATGTTCATCGTGGGCGAAGGCATCGAGAAGAAAGTGGTGGATTACGCAGCTGAAGTCGCTGCCGCTGCGAAGGTATAAGCCATGACCGCCCCCGCCTACAAACGCATCCTGCTCAAACTGTCCGGCGAAGCCCTGATGGGCGACGACAGCTATGGTATCAATCGTCCCACCATTGATCGCATTGTCGGGGAAGTGGCCGAAGTGGTGCGCATGGGTGTGCAGGTGGGCGTGGTCATCGGTGGCGGCAATATTTTTCGTGGCGTGGCCCCCGGCGCTGCCGGCATGGATCGCGCCACCGCGGATTACATGGGCATGCTGGCCACAGTCATGAATGCCCTGGCGCTGCAGGACGCCATGCGCCAAATTGGTTTGGTGAGCCGGGTGCAAACCGCGCTGGCCATCGAAGCGGTAGCCGAGCCCTACATTCGCGGCAAGGCCATTCGTTACCTGGAAGAAGGCAAAGTCGTGATTTTCGGTGCCGGTACCGGCAATCCTTTCTTTACCACCGATACCGCAGCCGCCTTGCGCGGCATGGAAGTCGGGGCGGAAATCGTGCTCAAGGCAACCAAGGTCGATGGCGTCTATACCGACGATCCGAAAACCAATCCTGAAGCCATGCGTTATCAGCAGCTCAGTTTTGATGAGGCGATTGCCCGTAATCTCAAGGTGATGGACGCGACCGCCCTGGCCCTGTGCCGCGACCAGAGCATGCCGCTGGCCGTGTTCAGCATCTTCAAGCCGGGTGCATTGAAGCGCGTGGTGATGGGCGAGGACGAAGGCACGCGGGTATATTGTTAAGTAGCCTCCTTCAGGCGGCTGCAGGACGGAAGGATACAAAAACATGATTTCAGACCTTAAAAAAACCGCTGAACAGAAAATGCAGAAATCCCTGGAAGCACTCAAGGCCGATCTGGCCAAGGTGCGTACCGGGCGAGCCCATACCGGCATTCTGGATCACGTGATGGTCGATTATTATGGCAATCCGACGGCGATCAACCAGATTGCCAACGTGACCCTGATCGATTCGCGCACCATCGGCGTGGCGCCATGGGAAAAGAAAATGGTGGGTGCGGTGGAAAGAGCCATCCGTGACTCCGACCTGGGGTTGAACCCGGCCTCGCAGGGCGACCTGATCCGGGTGCCGATGCCTGCCCTGACTGAGGAACGGCGCCGTGAACTGATCAAGGTGGTCAAGCACGAAGGCGAGGGCGCCAAGGTGGCGGTTCGCAACATTCGTCGTGATGCCAATGCCCACCTCAAGGATTTGCTCAAGGACAAGGAGATCAGCGAGGACGATGATCGCCGTGCCCAGGACGAAATTCAGAAAATCACTGACCGTTACGTGGCGGAAGTGGACAAGATGCTGCAGGTCAAAGAAACCGAATTGATGGCCATTTGAGCCTGATCTAGTGGCCCTGTCAAAAAGCTCGACCCGCGAAATTCCCGCGGTGTCGCATATCCCCCGCCATATCGCCATCATCATGGATGGCAATGGGCGTTGGGCCAAGAAACGGCATTTCCCGCGCGTGATGGGGCATAAACGTGGCGTGGAAACGGTGCGCGAGATGGTCAAATCGTGCATTGAACGTGGCGTTGAATATCTCACCCTGTTTGCGTTCAGCAGCGAAAACTGGCGCCGCCCGGAGGAAGAGGTTTCCTTCCTGATGCAGCTTTTTGTGCTGGCGCTGGAAAAGGAAGCCAGAAAGCTTCACCAGAACGGTGTCCGCCTCAAGGTCATCGGTGACCTTTCCCGTTTTGAGCCGCATCTGGTCAATCTGGTTCGTAATTCCGAAACACTCACTGAGAATAATTCAGAACTGACCTTGACCATTGCCGCCAACTACGGTGGCCGCTGGGATATCATGCAGGCCATGCAAGCCATGCTGAAAGCCCGCCCCGAACTGGTGAACGGCTTTGAAGAGGGCGATTTGCAGCCTCACCTTTCCATGCCGTACGCCCCTGAGCCCGATCCCTTCATCCGCACCGGGGGCGAGCAACGTATCAGCAATTTCCTGCTGTGGCAGCTGGCCTATACGGAGCTGTATTTCACAAATGTGCTGTGGCCGGATTTCAATGCGGCCGAACTGGATGGGGCGATTCATTCTTACCAGCAACGCGAACGCCGCTTCGGACGAACCAGCGATCAATTGAAGACCCATGCTTAAAACCCGCGTGATCACGGCTTTTGCCCTGCTGCTCGGCTTGCTGTTCGGACTGTTTTATCTGCCCAGTCTGGCCTGGAGCCTGCTGACCCTGGGCGTGATTACCATTGGTGCCTGGGAATGGGGCGGCATCGCCGCTTATGGCAGAACCGGACGCTGGGCTTATCTGCTGCTGACCATCGCCTTCGGCCTGGCCTTTTTCTTTTTGCAAATGCGCGTGGAAGAGTCGTATCTCGCCGCCATCGCCTTCTGGCTGTTGCTGGCGCTGCCCTGGCTGCTGTTCGGCTGGAAGGTGCGCAACCCGCTGCTGCTGGCTGCGACGGGCTGGCTGGTGCTGTTCCCCACCTGGTTTGCCCTGATGGATTTTCATGCCATGCGCCCCGCGCTGCTGTTTGGCTTGCTGGCGGTGGTGGCGGTGGCGGATATCGGCGCCTATTTTGCCGGGCGCGCGTTCGGCAGACACAAGCTGGCGCCTGCCATCAGCCCGGGCAAGACCTGGGAAGGGGTGGCGGGCGGCCTGCTCGGCGTAACCCTGTACGGCGCGCTATGGATGGCGCTGGAGGGCTCCCTGGGCGTGCCTTTCCCCGGTTTTGTCCTGCTCCTGGCCATGGCGGTGCTGAGCGTGGAGGGCGATCTGTTCGAGTCCTGGCTCAAGCGCCAGGCGGGGATCAAGGATAGCGGCCATATCCTGCCCGGACACGGGGGCGTGCTGGACCGCATTGATGCCATGACGGCAGCGCTTCCCCTGGCGGCAGCCGGTTATTTCGTTTCTGGATTTTCTCCATTCTGATCATGCCTGATAAACAAAAAATTACCGTACTGGGTTCCACCGGATCGATCGGCGTCAGCACCCTCGACGTCATTGCGCGCCACCCCGGCCTGTTCCGGGTGGTCGCGCTGACGGCCAATTCCCAGGTCGACAAGCTGTTCCTGCAATGCCAGCAGTTCGAGCCGGAATTCGCGGTGTTGCTGGATGCGGACGCGGCACAGCAACTGCAGCTGAAAATCACGGCGGCTGGCCTGGCCACCGAGGTGCTGCACGGGGTCGAGGCACTGGAACGGGTTTCGTCCCTGCCCCAGGTGGACAGCGTCATGGCGGCGATTGTCGGCGCGGCGGGGCTGCGTCCATCGCTGGCGGCGGCGCGGGCCGGCAAGAAGATCCTGCTTGCGAATAAAGAGACGCTGGTGATGTCCGGCCGCGTGTTCATGGACGCGGTGCGGGAAAGCGGCTCCGAACTGCTGCCGATCGACAGCGAGCACAATGCCATTTTTCAGTCCCTGCCGCGCGATTTCGGGCGCGGGCTGAATGCGGCCGGCGTGACGCGCATCCTGCTCACGGCTTCCGGCGGGCCGTTTCGCAACAAGGCATTGTCCGAGTTGGAGCACGTCACGCCCGACCAGGCTTGCGCCCATCCCAACTGGTCGATGGGGCGCAAGATTTCGGTGGACTCCGCCAGCATGATGAACAAGGGGCTGGAAGTCATCGAGGCGCACTGGCTGTTCGACGCGCCCGCGGACCAGATCCAGGTGGTGGTTCATCCGCAGAGCGTGATCCATTCCATGGTCGAGTATGCGGATGGCTCGGTGCTGGCCCAACTGGGCAACCCGGACATGCGCACCCCGATCGCCTATGCGCTGGGCTTCCCGGAGCGCATCCATTCCGGCGTTTCACCACTCGACCTGTTCAAGATCGCCCGTCTCGATTTCGAGGCGCCGGACCTGGCGCGCTTCCGCTGCCTCGACCTGGCCTACCAGGCCCTGCGCTGCGGCGGGACCGCCCCGGCGATTCTCAATGCCGACAATGAAGTGGCGGTAGCCGCCTTTCTCGACGAAAAACTGCCCTTCCTCGGCATCCCGTCCGTGATCGAGCACGCGCTCGAACAGATCAGCGCAGTGCCCGTAACCTGCCTGGAAGACGTCCAGCAAGCCGACCGCCTGGCGCGCAAGGTCGCCAGCGAACATATCCTGAGGCAAGGAGCGGGTGCTTCTACTCCTCACCCCTCACCCCTCACTCCTCACTGATCTCCATGAGCCTGCTTTTCACCCTGGCTGCTTTCGCCCTTGCCCTGGGCGTCCTGATTGTGGTGCACGAACTGGGACATTACTGGGTGGCGCGCTGGTGCGGAGTAAAAGTGCTGCGCTTCTCGATTGGCTTCGGCAAGCCCCTGGTGGTCAGGAAGTCAGGTCATGACGGCACGGAATGGGCATTGGCAGCGTTTCCTCTGGGAGGCTACGTCAAGATGCTGGACGAGCGTGAAGGCGAGGTGGCGCCCCATGAGCTGCCGCGCGCCTTCAACCGGCAATCGGTGTGGCGCCGGATTCTCATTGTTGCGGCCGGACCGGTTGCCAATTTCCTGCTGGCCATTGCCTTGTACTGGCTCCTGTTCATCAGCGGGGTGCCGGGTGTGAAGCCCATGCTGGGGCAGCCGGCTTCTGGCAGCCCTGCAGCGGTGGCAGGTTTTCAGCCCGGGGAAGTGATGACGTCGATTGACGGCCAGGCCGTGGCAACGTGGCAGGATGCGCGCTGGCTGCTGCTCAAGCGGGTAATGAGTAAACAGGGCTTGAAAATCGAGACCCGCAATGAGCGCGGAGAAATCCAGTTCCGTATTCTGGAAACCGCCAGCCTGACGGCAGAGGATCTGGACGGTGACTTTCTTGAGAAGCTGGGCCTGACCCATTTTCGCCCCCTGTTGCGGCCGGTTATTGGCAAGCTGATAGCGGGCGGGGCCGGCGAGAAGGCCGGTTTGCGGACAGATGATGAAATTGAGGCCGTAAATGGCCGGCCGGTGTCACGCTGGGAGGACCTGGTGCAGTGGGTGAAAGATCATCCTGAGCGTGCACTGGAATTTGAAATCAATCGTGGCGAGCGCCTGTTGATTGTGCAGGTGACGCCTTCCGCCGCGACTGAGCAGGGCAAAACGGTGGGGAAAATCGGCGCGGCACCAAAGATGGACGCGGAACTGGGCAAGAAACTTCTGACCGAAGTGCGTTACCCGCCATTTCAGGCGCTGGGCGCTGCGCTGGATAAAACCTGGGATACTTCGCTGTTCAGCCTGCACATGCTGGGGCGCATGGTGGTGGGAGAGGTGTCCCTCAAGAATATCAGCGGTCCCATTACGATTGCGGATTACGCCGGCCAGTCGGCAAGCATGGGCTGGCTGCCCTATCTGAGCTTTCTGGCATTGATCAGCATCAGTCTGGGCGTGCTCAATTTGTTGCCCATTCCCTTATTGGATGGCGGGCATTTGATGTATTATATGGCCGAAATCCTGAAGGGAAGCCCCGTTTCGGAGCGCGCCATGGAAATCGGCCAGCAGGTCGGGATGGCGTTGTTGATGGCTCTCATGGCTTTTGCCTTTTACAACGATATTAACCGCTTGCTTTCCGGCCAATAATGAAAAAACTCATCCCGCTTCTGATTGCCTCCCTGTACGCGGCATCTGCCGTAGCCATTGAACCTGTCGTGGTCAAAGACATCCGGGTGGAAGGCATTCAGCGTACCGAAGCCGGTACGGTATTCAGCTACCTGCCTGTCAAGGTGGGCGACACCCTCGATGATGAAAAGGCCGCCGCCGCGGTCAAGGCGCTGTATGCCACCGGCTTCTTCAAGGATGTGCGCCTGGAATCGGATAATGGCGTGCTGGTGGTGATGGTGCAGGAAAGGCCGGCCATTGCCCAGGTGGATATTATCGGCAGCAAGGAATTCAGGAAGGAGCAGCTCAAGGACGGTCTTAAAATGGCCGGCCTGGCCGAATCCAAGATTTTTGACAAGGCTTTGCTCGATCGTGCCGAGCAGGAATTGAAGCGGCAATATTTCAGCCGCGGCAAGTATGGCGTGACGATCACTACCACGGTAACGCCGCTGGAACGCAACCGCGTAGCGATCAGCTTCGATATTTCCGAAGGCGAAATCGCCAAGATCAAGCAGATCAACATCGTGGGCAATGAAACCTTCAAGGAAAAGGAATTGCTTGAGCAGTTCGTGCTGTCCACCTCGGGCTGGATGACCTGGTACAGCAAAAACGACCAGTATTCCAAGCAGAAGTTGTCCGCTGATCTGGAATCGCTGCGCTCCTTTTATCTGAACCGCGGTTACCTTGAATTCAATGTGGCCTCCACGCAGGTTTCGATTTCACCCGACAAGAACGATATCTACATCACCATCAATGTGTTTGAAGGTACGAAGTACATCATTTCCGATGTCAAGCTGGCGGGAGAGCTGCTGGTGCCGGAAGAGGAACTCAACAAGCTGATCAAGGTGAAAACAGGTGATGTCTTTTCACGCGAGAAGCTGACCGAATCCAGCAAGGCCATCAGCGACCGCCTGGGCAATGACGGCTACGCCTTTGCCAATGTCAATGCGGTGCCGGAGATCAACAAGGAAAAAGGCACGGCGGCCTTCACCTCTTCCTCGATCCAGGCCGTCGCGTCTATGTGCGGCGCATCAATATGGCAGGCAATACCAAGACGCGGGATGAGGTGTTGCGGCGCGAAATGCGCCAGATCGAGGGCGGCTGGTATGCGGCCGACAAGATCAACCGCTCGCGCGAGCGCTTGCAGCGGCTGGGGTATTTTTCCGATGTCAACGTGGAAACGCCCGCCGTTCCCGGCACCACGGATCAGGTGGACCTGAATTACAGCGTGACCGAAAAGCCGACCGGAAGCATCATGGCCGGAGCTGGTTTTTCCAGTTCGCAGGGATTGGTGCTGAGTGGCTCCATATCGCAGCAGAACGTGTTCGGCAGCGGAAATTTTCTTGCCGCGCAGATTAACAGCGGCGATGTCAACAAGGTTTACTCTCTGTCCTACACCAACCCCTATTTCACCGATAATGGCATCAGCCGCGGTTTTGATGTTTACAGGCGCGATGTTGATACCTCGCGCCTGTCTGCGGTGACCCAGTACAAAACCTCGACACTGGGTGGCGGAGTACGCTTCGGTATTCCCCTGAACGAGAAGGATACCGTCAGCCTGGGCCTGGCCGCCGAGCGGATCGAGAACACCATAATTGACAGCACCTCGACGAAGGTACTGAACTTCATTGAAGAATATGGCAATGTGGTCAACACGGTGCGCACCGATCTTGGCTGGGCGCGCGATACCCGCGACAACCTGCTGTATCCGACCAGCGGCAGCCTGCAGCGGGTGTATGGCGAAGTCGGATTGCCGGGGCTGGACCTTGAATACTACAAGGCGTCCTACCAGCATCAGTGGTTTCAGACCTTTGCCAAGCATTTCACCCTGATGCTGAATGGCGAGCTGGGTTATGCAGATACCTATAATGACAAAACCCTGCCTTATTTCAAGAACTTCTACGCGGGTGGCATTGGTTCCGTGCGCGGTTACCGTACCAGTTCCCTGGGGCCGCGCGATACGAATGATCTTGCCTTGGGGGGCAATTCCCGCGTGGTGGTGAATGCCGAGATACTGTTCCCTTTCCCCGGCTTGTCCAGCGATAAATCGGTGCGCCTGGGCACCTTCGTGGATGGGGGTATGGCGTTTGGCCCGGGTGACGCCAACGGCCGATACTCCAGGATAGATCTCGGTGAAATTCGTTACGCGGCAGGCGTTTCACTAAGCTGGTCCTCGCCAATCGGGCCGCTTAAATTCAGCCTGGCGCAACCGCTCAACGAGAAGGAAGGCGACAAGACTGAAATGTTCCAGTTCCAGATGGGCACCGTATTTTAAGATTTAGGAGAATTGAAGTGAAAAAGATTGTCATGACGATGCTTGCCCTCTCGCTGATGCAGGTGGGAAGTGTGGTAGCCGCGACCGAATTCAAGATCGGTTTCGTCAACACCGAGCGTGTGTTCCGCGAAGCTGCACCGGCGCAGAAGGCGCAGAAAAAACTGGAGAAGGAATTTGCTGTCCGTGATCAGGAATTGCAGAAGATGGCGAAGCAGGCCAAGGACCTTCAGACCTATCTGGAACGAGAAGGCGTGACCATCAGCGATACCGAACGCCGCAACAAGGAACGTGATCTGGCTAACCTGAACCGCGATTTTCAGCGTTCCCAGCGCGAGTTCCGCGAAGACCTCAACCTGCGCCGCAATGAAGAACTTTCCGCAGTTCAGGAGCGTGCCAACAAGGCCATTATTGCGATTGCCGAGAGCGAGAAATTCGACCTCATTCTGCAGGAAGCCGTGTACGCCAGTCATCGTATCGATGTGACCGAGAAAGTACTCAAAGCGCTATCCGAGAAGTAAGTTCAGGGCCGGACAGCCGGCCGGTTTTTCATTAGAAACAGTCCGTGGGCGCCGGCATGGAGCATACATATACGCTGAGTGAGATCGTGTCCCGCCTGGGTGGCGAACTGCTGGGCGATGCAGAAACACGGATCAATCAGGTGGCCGCGCTGGAAACGGCGCTGCCCGGAAATATCAGTTTTTATACTGCGGCGCGCTTCAGGAAACAGCTTGAGGCAACCCATGCGGGCGCGGTTATCCTCAACCAGGAAAACCGCGATGCAACGCAGAAGCCACGTATTGTCAGCAGCAATCCATCCGCCTATTTCGCCAGAGTGACGGCCCTGCTTAACCCGCCTGAACCCGTAGCCGCAGGGATTCATCCCACGGCAGTGGTGGAGCGGGATGCCGTCATTGCAGCCAGTGCTTCTGTTGGCCCTTTCGTCCATATCGGGCGTGGAGCGCGGATTGGCGAGCGGGTTATTGTCGGCGCCGGTTGCGCTATTGGAGACAAAGTCGAGATCGGTGATGACGCCCGCCTGTATCCCCGGGTGGTGATATACCATCAGTGTCTGTTGGGCGCGCGTGCGATTGTTCATTCTGGTGCCGTGATCGGTGCAGACGGATTTGGCCTGGCGCACGAGGAAGGCCGCTGGTTGAAAATCCCTCAGATCGGCCGGGTGGTGATCGGTGACGATGTCGAAATCGGCGCCAATACCACCATTGACCGCGGAGCGCTGGAAGATACGGTGATCGAGGAGGGGGTGAAGCTGGATAACCAGATTCAGGTGGCGCATAACGTTCATATTGGCGCGCACAGTGCCATGGCGGGTTGCGTCGGTATTGCCGGCAGTGCCAGGATTGGGCGCAATTGTACGGTTGGCGGTGCGGGCATGATTCTTGGCCATTTGAACATCGCCGACAATGTGGCGGTCTCATCCGGCACGCTGATTACCAAATCCATCACCAAGCCGGGTGCTTATACCTCGGCGATGCCATTCTCGACGCACGAGCAGTGGCCCAAGAATGCGGCGCATTTGCGTCACCTCGACAGCATGGCGGACAAGATCCACCAGCTGGAACAAAAGATTGCAGAACTCGAAAGGAAGAAATCGTGAGCAGCATGGATATTCATGAAGTCATGGCGCATTTGCCGCATCGTTATCCTTTCCTGCTGGTGGACCGGGTGCTGGAATGCGAACCGGGCAAGAACATTGTGGCGGTCAAGAACGTCACCATCAACGAGCCTTTCTTTCAGGGCCATTTTCCGCATCATCCGGTGATGCCCGGCGTACTGATCATGGAGGCGCTGGCGCAGGCGGCCGGCATCCTGTCGTTCAAGACCATGGGCTCGCTGCCGGACGAGAATTCCGTGTTCTACTTCGTTGGCATCGACAATGCGCGCTTCAAGAAGCCCGTCACCGCCGGAGACCAGTTGCATCTGCACATCGAGATCCTGCGCAATATGCGCGGCATCTGGAAATTCAAGGCGGAGGCCAGGGTGGACGGGGAGATTGTAGCCGAGGCCGAGTTGATGTGTGCCAAACGAGATATTGTCTAAGGTGCCGTCATGATTCACCCCACCGCGATCATTCACCCCTCGGCCCGGCTCGGCGATGGGGTTGCCGTCGGCGCCTATTCGCTGATCGGCGAGCACGTGGAAATTGGCGACCGCACCTGGGTAGGTCCGCATGTGGTCATTTCAGGTCACACCCGCATAGGCTGCGACAACAAGATATTCCAGTTCTCCAGCCTGGGAGAGGTTCCGCAAGACAAGAAATACGCGGGTGAACCGACCCGGCTGGAAATCGGCGACCGCAACACCATCCGGGAATTTTGCACCTTCAATCTGGGCACCGCGCAGGATCTTGGCGTTACCCGGCTTGGAAATGATAACTGGGTGATGGCTTACGTGCATGTGGCGCACGACTGTCTGATCGGCAACAACACCATTTTTGCCAATAACGCCACCCTGGCTGGGCATGTCACGATCGATGATTACGCCATTCTTGGCGGTTTTACCGGCGTTCATCAGTTCTGTCATGTTGGTGCCCACTGCATCACCGGCATCAGCTCGGTCATTACCATGGATGTGCCGCCCTATGTGACCGTCGGTGGCAATCCCACTGCGCCGCACGGAATCAATTCCGAGGGGCTTAAACGGCGCGGATTTTCGGGTGATGCCATCATGGCATTGCGGCGCGCCTACAAGACTCTGTACAAGTCGGGGCTGAGCCTGAATGACGCCAAGCAGGCCTTGGAGGAACAGAGCCGTTCATTCCCGGAAATCGCTTTGCTGCTGGAGTTCCTGGCCAAATCCACGCGCGGCATTATCCGCTAGACAGGAGCATGGCGGTGGCGGAAGGACACAGACTCAGGATTGGCATCGTCGCGGGCGAGGCTTCGGGTGACTTGCTTGGCAGCCATCTGATCGCCGCTCTCAGAGACAAGCTGCCGGATGTCGAGTTCGTCGGCATTGCCGGGCCAAAAATGCAGGCTGCCGGGGCAAAGTCCCTGTTCCCCATGGAAAAGCTGGCGGTGCGCGGCTACCTTGAGGTGTTGCGGCACTTTGCTGAAATACTCGGTATCCGGCGCAAACTCAAGCGTTATTTTCTCGCTAATCCGCCGGATTTGTTCATCGGTGTGGATGCGCCAGATTTCAATCTTGGCCTGGAAAAAACACTCAAGGCACACGGTATTCCTACCATTCACTATGTCAGCCCGTCGGTCTGGGCATGGCGCCGCGAGCGGGTCAAGACGATTGCGCGTTCGGTTACCCACATCCTTGCCCTGTTCCCCTTTGAGCCGAAAATATATGAAGAGGCGGGCGTATCCGTTACTTATGTCGGCCATCCCATGGCGGATGTACTGCCACAACAGCCTGACCGTGCTGCCATGCGTGCACAGCTCAAAATTCCAGCCCAGGGAAACGTCATTGCCTTGCTTCCGGGTAGCCGCCAAAGTGAATTGCACTACATGGCGGAATTGTTTATCCGGACGGCGCAGAAAATTGCCAGCATTGAACCGGATGTCCTCTTTCTGGTGCCGCTGGTCAGCCGCGAGACCCGGGATTTTTTCGAGGCCGCGCTGTACCGGTTGAACGGCGCGGATTTGCCGCTGAAAATCCTGTTCGGCCATGCGCATGCCGCATTGATGGCTGCCAATGTGGCGTTGGTGGCCTCTGGCACCGCCACGCTCGAAACCGCCCTGCTCAGGCGCCCCATGGTCATTACCTACAAACTGTCCCGGTTTTCAGCCTTTTTGATGCGGCGCAAGGGTTACCTGCCTTATGTCGGGCTGCCTAATGTTCTGGCCGGTCGTTTTATCGTGCCCGAACTGCTGCAGGAGGATGCCACGCCCGATAATCTGGCGCAGGCCTTGCTAAACCTGCTGAATGACACTCAGGTGCAAAATGGGTTGGATGCCGAGTTCCAGCACATGCAGGAAAGCCTGCGGCAAAATACGGCGGAACGCGCGTGCGAGGCGATTCTGAATTACTTGCCGCAGCGGAGCAAGGCATGATCCTGGAAAACTCAATTAACCACGGAGTTCACGGAGAACACGGAGTAAAAACAATGAATTGTGCATTTTTTGGCATTCACCCCTTGGGTGAGGTAATAAAAGGCTGTAAATTGCCCTTCTCAGTGCCCTCCGTGGTTTCGAATTAAGGTTTTTAAGATGATTTATCTGGCCGGCGTGGACGAAGCCGGGCGCGGGCCGCTGGTGGGCGCGGTATTTGCCGCGGCAGTGATTCTTGACCCCGCGCACCCCATTAGCGGCCTGGCGGATTCCAAGAAGCTGAGTGAAAAAAAGCGCGAATTCCTGGCGCTGGAAATCAGAAAATATGCGTTGGCCTGGTCGATTGCCAGTGCTTCGGCGGAAGAAATCGACCGCATCAATATTCTGCAGGCCAGCCTGTTGGCGATGAAGCGGGCAGTGGAGGGGCTGGCTGTGGTTCCCCATGAGGTTGTGGTGGATGGTTTGCACTGTCCAGCTCTGTCCTTGCCTGTACGCGCGGTGGTCAAGGGTGACAGCCTGGTTGCGGAAATTTCGGCAGCCTCCATCCTGGCCAAAACCGCAAGAGATGCCGAAATGCGTGAATTGCATCTGGTCTATCCGCACTATGACTTTGCACGACATAAAGGTTATCCTACGCCTGCGCATTTGCAGGCCATTCAGTGTCATGGCGTGATACCGCAGCACCGGCGCAGTTTTGGCCCGGTCAGGCGTGCGCTGGAATTGTTAATAAATTAAATCGGAGGGGTTTAGGTATGAAGTTCATGATCATGCTGCACGTGTTGGGAATCGTGATCTGGGTCGGGGGCATGTTCTTTGCCCACCAGTTACTGCGCCCGGTGGCGGCCGAATTGCTTGAACCGCCTCTGCGTCTGCAATTGTGGGCGGGTGTGTTCCGGCGTTTTTTCCCCTGGGTGTGGATCTGCGTTTTCGTGGTACTGGGATCGGGCCTGTTCATGATCATGCTGATGGGCGGGATGACGGTCATTCCTCTTTACGTGCACGCCATGCTGGGGCTTGGGTCAGCCATGATGGCAATTTTTGCTTATGTGTTCTTCGCGCCCTATGCCCGCCTCAAGGAAAGCGTGGCGAATCAGGACTGGAAAAGCGGAGGCGCTGCCTTGGCATTCATCCGGCAGCTGGTCGGCATCAACCTGAGCCTGGGGCTGGTCACGATTGCCTTGGCCACGGCAGGGGCCATGTTGGCATAGCGCGAGGCGGTATAAGTTGATAAAGTTGTCGCAAACATTTCGCTGGCATGAATTGGGCAAGCCTGCGACGAGAGGGGAATTAAAATGCTGGTGATTGTTGGTTATGTCGTCATTCTGGCATCAATTTTCGGTGGCTTTGCCATGGCGGGCGGCCATCTTGCATCGCTCTGGCAGCCCGTTGAGGTGATCATGATTGGCGGCGGAGCCCTGGGTGCAATGCTGGTTGGCAGTGGACCCAAGGTGATGAAGGCGACTTTCAAAGCGCTGCCGTCCATTTTCAAGGGCTCGAAATATACCAAGGCCTTGTACATGGAGTTGCTTACCCTGTTGTTCGAGTTGCTGGCCAAGGTGCGCAAGGAAGGTCTGATGTCGATTGAATCAGACGTGGAGGATCCACATGCCAGCCCGATTTTCAGCAAATATCCGACAATTGCACACGATCATCACGTGGTCGAATTCATTACCGATTATCTGCGTCTGATGGTGGGGGGCAACCTCAATGCCATGGAAATCGAGAACCTGATGGATAACGAAATCGAAACCCACCATCAGGAAGGCCACATTCCGGTTTCTGCCGTGGCCAAGCTGGGCGATGGCCTGCCGGCATTCGGCATCGTGGCGGCGGTGATGGGTGTGGTGCATACCATGGAATCGGTGGGTATTCCGCCCTCGGAGCTGGGCATGCTGATTGCCGCTGCGCTGGTGGGTACGTTCCTCGGTATTTTGCTGGCTTATGGTTTCGTGGGGCCGGTTTCGACCCTGCTGGAAAACAAGCTGCAGGAATCCAGCAAGGTATTCGAGTGCATCAAGGTGACCCTGCTTGCCAGCCTGAATGGCTATGCGCCCCAGGTGGCAGTGGAATTCGGCCGTAAAGTGCTTTATTCCACCGAACGTCCGAGCTTCCTTGAGCTGGAAGAACACGTCAAGCAGTCCAAGGGGAAATAACAAGTTGTCAGTCATCAGCTATCAGCCGTCAGCCCGTAGTTTGCCGCTGATAGCTGAATGCTGAATGCTGATTGCTGAAAGCTAAAATATGAGCGACGACTCCCAACGCCCCATAGTCATCAAGAAAATCAAGAAAAGCGCTCACGGCCACCATGGCGGGGCGTGGAAAATCGCCTATGCGGATTTCGTGACCGCGATGATGGCCTTCTTCCTATTGATGTGGTTGCTGGGTTCAACCGCCAAGGGTGATATGGAAGGGATTGCGGAATATTTCAAAACTCCGCTCAAGGTCGCCCTGCAGGGCGGCACGGGCAGTGGCGATGCTTCCAGCGTGATCAAGGGTGGCGGTACGGATATCAGCCGCAAGGCGGGCCAGGTCAAGAAGGCGGAAGATCCTGTCAGCAAAAAGCGGGCCATCAATCTGGAAGCCGCCAAGGCCGAACTGGTGCGCAAGGAGAAACTGAAGCTCGAGGATCTCAAGGGCAAGCTGGAAAAAACCATTGATAGCAACCCATTGCTCAAGCAGTTCAAGAAACAGCTGATGCTGGATATCACCAAGGAGGGGTTGCGCATCCAGATCGTGGACGATCAGAACCGCCCCATGTTCGACAGCGGTGGCGCGCATCTTAAACCCTATACCCTGGTTATTCTGCGTGAAATCGGCAAGGTGCTGAACGAGGTGGATAACCGTATTTCGCTTTCCGGGCATACTGACGCCACACCTTATTCCGGGGGCGACAAGGGTTACAGCAACTGGGAACTGTCGGCTGACCGCGCCAACGCTTCGCGCCGCGAGTTGGTCGCTGGCGGCATGGAGGATGGAAAAATGCTGCGTGTGGTCGGCTTGTCTTCAGCCGTTCCCTTTGATCAGGAAAACCCGGCCAGTCCTGTCAATCGCCGCATCAGCATCATTGTCATGAACCGGGAAGCTGAAGAAGCCATTACCAAAGCGGACAAGGCCGAACTTGAAATCGCCAGCAAGGAGGATGTGGCCGGTACGCTGCAGGAAAAAGGTAAAGAGGCGGCAGGTGCAGATCCAGCCAAGCACTGAAATCGTGGCCCCTATGCCTGAGGACTCGCCTTCCACCAGAGGCGTGGCGCCGGGCATGAAGTCATTGCTGGTGCAAATCGTGGCAGTGATGCTGTGGCTGATGCTGGGCACGCCCTTGCTGGAGCGAGTGGGGGTATTTCTGTTGCCGCTGCACCATGCCCTGTGTGTGGGTGGCCTGGCAGCCGCACTGGGCTGGGCGTGGCGGCTGCCACGCTGGTGGCTGCCGATCAATTTTCTGTTCGTGCCCGCGCTGCTGGCGATGCATGGCCTGGCGCTCGCTTCGTACTGGTATATGGCTGCTTTTGCGCTGTTGCTTCTGGTTTACTGGAGCGTCGCCAGAACCCAGGTCCCCTTGTATCTTTCCAGCCGCAAGGCGTGGCAAGCCGTGGCAGAGCAGCTTCCGCCCTCTGCCGTGGTGGCGGATCTGGGCTCTGGCCTCGGTGGGCTGCTGCGTTTCCTTGTGCAGCTGCGGCCGGATGGGCGCTACGTGGGCATGGAAATTGCGCCGCTGCCCTTCCTGGTGAGCTGGCTACGCATGCGGCTTTGCAAGGGGTGTTGCGAAATTCGCTGGGGCAGTCTGTGGCGCGTCGATCTGCGGCCTTTCGACGTGGTCTATGCTTACCTCTCCCCGGTGCCCATGGCGGATTTGTGGCGCAAGATCCAGCGTGAGATGCGGCCCGGAACGCTATTTATCAGTAATACGTTCCAGGTCCCCGGCGTGGAGCCGAGCGAAGTGGTGGAGCTGGATGACTTGCACCAGTCCCGGCTTTATCTGTACCGCCTCGGTGCTGGCGGAAGTGAGCCATGAGCAAGCTGCCCGGGTCCATGGATGAGTGGGTCACGTTTCTGGAAAGTCAGGATGTGCCGGTGTTGCGCCGTACCATACGGGAACTCGACAGGTTGCGCCCCAGCGCGGAACGGCTGACAGCGTCGCAACTCGCGGTTGTTGTCCTGCGCGATCCACTCATGACGCTGAAACTCCTGCGGCTTGCCAATTCAGCGCGGCGCGGTCGGCTGGGCACTGAAATTACCAGTGTCGAACACGCCATCATGATGCTGGGCGCGGTGCCCTTGTTCAAAAAATTCGCTTCGCTGGTGGCGCTTGAGGACATGCTGGCGCAACAAGCGCTGGCACTCGCCAGCGTGCTTCAAGTCTACAGCCGCTCCCTGCATGCGGCCTATCAGGCCCGGCAGTGGGCCATCCAGCACCAGGATATCCGGGTTGAAGAGGTCTATATCGCGGCTCTGCTGCATGATATGAGCAATATCATGCTGTGGATTTATGCGCCGCAGCGCGCTCAGGAGATCCGCGATGCGGTGTGGCGCGAGCATCTGCACTACGGTGTGGCCCACGAAAAGATCATGGGTTTTTCAGTGGCGGACTTCCGCCTGGCATTGGCGGCTGCCTGGCGTTTTCCGGAAATGCTGGCGGAACTGGTGGATTGCCGCAATGCTGGAGTTCCGCGTGCACAAGGCGTGCTGTTGGGTGTATCCATCGCTCACATGGCTGAAAGAGGCTGGTACGGGGTGCAAATGGAAGCAACGCTGGAGGCGATGGCGGACAACCTGAACCTGCCGCAGGAAACGACAACCTGGCTGGTGCATCAGACCGCGGTTGCTGCCGCGCGGTACTGGGATTGGTATGGTGTGCCGCCTGCCGCTGCGTGGCTGCCCATGCTTCCAGGCACCTGGGAGGAAGAACGTTTGCCGGCCGCGGCACTGAACCAGGAGGAAGAAGGGGGTGAAACAGTTTGCCTGATGCCGGACTCTTTCAGCTTGCAGCAGGTGATGGACGAAATCAGCGCCCATCTGGATGGCTCACTCGATCTGCACGATATGATGACGCTGGTGTTGCGGGGGATGCATGAGGGGCTTGGCCTCAATCGCATCATCTTCAGCCTCATCTCTCGTGACCGCGCTTTTCTCAAAACAAAATATGTTCATGGCGTTCCTCTGGCTTCACCGTTGCGGCAGTTCGAAGTTGATCTGCGCAGCCCCAATTTGTTCGTGCGCCTGCTGGAGAAAATGCAGGGAGTCTGGTTCAGCCCCGCCAATGCCAAAATCCTTGCACCAATGATTCCGCCGGAAGTACGGAAAATAATCGGGGAGGGAGAGTTTTTCGCCATGTCCATCTTCGTGAATGGCAAGCCGGTAGGGTTGTTTTATGCCGACCGCGAACATGGCGAGTGCAGTCTGGATGAGCATACCTATATTGAATTCAAGAAATTGTGCGTGCGCGCAGCGGACGGTCTGGCTCATCTGGCAAGAAAATAAAAGAAAAACAGGGCCGTTTGCTGCCATATCCGGCAGCACTTTCGGCTAATCAGCTATGATATGCAAATGAAATTAAAAGTCCTGACAGAAGATCTTTCCCTGGGAATGTTAGTGTACGAGCTTGATCGCCCCTGGCTCGATACGCCCTTTGTTTTTCAGGGTTTTTTGATCGAACAGCAAGAGCAAATTGAAGATTTGCGCCTTTATTGCCGCTTTGTCCTGGTGGATCCGGCAAGGAGTACGGTGCCGGTAGGAGGGGTGTCTGGCGGGGCATCTGCCGCTTCCAGGGCTTCAGTTGCCACGGCGAAACGGCTGGAAGCCATGGAGCGCGTTGCGAGTGAACGCTCCATACTGGTACTGGAGGAAGCGCCGGCCCCGTCTTCGACACCCACTGGCCGGTTGCTGGCGAAATTGCGTACCCATTATCCTCCCCTGACAAAAGTCGAGGATGAGCTGCCCCTTGCGAAACAGACCCTGGAGCGGACAAGCGAGGCGGTGCGCTCGATACTTGAAGGCGTCATAAGCAAGGGTGTTCTGGACAGCAAGGTCCTGCATGAATCCATCGATGAGGTAACAGAGAGCGTCATCCGTAATCCTGACGCCTTGCTCCTGCTCTCTTATTTGAAGAAAAAAAGCAAGTATGCCTATGATCACGCAATCAGTGTGTCCATTCATCTTCTGGCTTTTGGCCGTCACATAGGACTGCCGAAGAAGCAGTTGCAAACGCTTGGAGCAGCCGGTCTCCTGTTGGATATTGGAATGGCCCGCCTGCCGGAAACCATTCTTGAAAAAAAAGGAAATTTGTCGTCAGAAGAATATGAGGCCATGAAGGAACATGTCCAGTTTGGTCTCGACATTATTCGCAGCAGCCCTGAAATTGCTCCTCAGACTGTTGAAATTATCACCCAGCACCATGAACGGGAAAATGGCAGCGGCTACCCGCAGGGTCTGAAAGAGCGGGAAATTACCCTGTTAGGAAAGATGGCCGCGATCGTTGACTGTTTTGTGGCCCTGATTAGCGAAAGGCCTTATGCGGACTCGGTTGCCCCTCTCGACGCCTTGCAAAAGCTGTACAACTGGCGCAAGGAGTATTACCACGAAGACATGGTGGAACAGTTTATCCAGTGTCTGGGCCCATATCCGGTAGGAAGTTATGTGGAACTGAATACCGGGGAAGTAGCCATTGTACTGGCGCATAATCGCATCAGGCGGCTCAAGCCCAGGGTAATGGTCTTCCTCGATACGGACAAAAAACCTTATACGTCACCCATTATGCTGGATTTGATCAATGCCCCTCCTGCATTCAATGACCAGCCCTATGAAATCAAATGCTCCCTGCCGGAGGGGGGGTACGTGATCGATTTGAAGGAATTTTACCTTTGAGCATGGAGAGAGGCGAGACCGGTGCCAGGTTTTTGACGCCCGGTCCGGCTGCATTGTCGTCCTCTCTACTCCCCGATCACTTGGGATTTATTACCGAGCTGGTTGCGGCGCTAAACAGTGCGCCTGCGGACGCCAAGGTGGGGGTTGCCTTGATATCGCTCGAATGTGTGGGCCGTATCGATGGCATGATGGGTTATCGGGCCGGAGATTCCTTGTGCATTCAGGTGGCGGGAATGTTGAGCCATGCCTTGAAGCCGGGAGACGGCATTTTCAGGGTCGGGCGTAATGAACTGGCTTGCCTGTTGAGAAACTTGCCCAGCGAAGCCCACGCTGTTCTCGCCGCTCACAAGATATTGCGCACCTTGAATACCTCCGTGTGTATTGATGAGTCCTATTTTTATGCAACCCCCTTTGTGGGTGTCGCGCTGGGTTCGAAAGAAAATTTCGATGGCGACTCAATTCTGCGTCAGGCAAATGTTGCAATGCACGAGGCCAAGCGAAGAAGGGACAGATTCGCTGTTTACGAAGCCAGGCTGGATACGCCGTATCTGCTGCAATTCAGGTTGCAGAACGATTTGCGCAATGCCATTACGGAAAACGCACTGGATGTTCATTTTCAGCCCAAGCTGGACTTGCGTTCCGGTAAGATTGCCGGGGTTGAGTCGCTGGCCAGATGGGAGCACGCATCAGAAGGCGCCATATCTCCCGGCAAGTTCATTGCTGTTGCCGAGGCATCGGGTTTTGTTTCTGATTTGACCATGCGCGTGCTGAACTCGGCTCTGTGTCATTACGATGCCATGCGGGCAGTCTCTGCAGATGTACATTTGGCCATCAATCTTTCGGCAAATGATTTGCAGGAAATACATTTGTCCGAAGTGATCCAGCAGATGCTGGGTATCTGGAATGTGCCTGCCAGCAGCCTTACCCTTGAATTAACCGAAACTGCCGTGATGGAGGATGATGCCATGTATGGCGAGTCGCTGGAGCGGCTCAAGGAAACGGGGGTTCGGCTTTCGATCGATGATTTCGGGACGGGTTATTCTTCCATGAGCCGCCTGCGCAGTTTGCCGGTGGATGAACTCAAGATCGATATGAGTTTTGTGAGGGGCATGCTTACCTCTTCCCAGGACGAAAGGATCGTTCATTCCATGATCGGGCTGGCCCATGATCTCGAGCTCCAGGTTGTGGCGGAAGGTGTTGAGGATTTAGCCACCTTGCTGCGGCTGAAAGAAATGGGCTGTGACCTGGTGCAGGGCTATTACGTCAGCAAGCCGCTGGACACGGAAAAAATCGTTGATTTTCTTGCTGCATGGAAAGTTTTGCCTGAACAGGCATGGGGATAAAGGGATTCCGGTATTGAGTGAACGTCAACTTTGGTATGTGCGCCGTGCGGGGGCGGTGAGCGGGCCTTTTCCAGGCCGGGTGGTGGCTAACCATGTTCTGCTGGGCAGGCTCGACCCTTCTGACGAAGTCAGTATGGACCAGCTGGAATGGCAGTCCCTGATGACAGTGCGCACCCTGTTGCCCGTGGAGTTGCTTGAACTGCAGACCACGAACGATCCGGAAAGGAAACGCTGGCTGGAAGAACGCCTCAAGGCTGCCCATCGCTGGGCGGATGAGCGCACCCACCTGGACCGGAGGTTGCAGGAAAATGCTGCCGGGCCGCGTGGTGAAGAGCGCCGCAAAATCAGCGTCAGCTCCGACGTGCTGGCCCTGCCGCACTTTCATCCCGAACTAGAGCGGTGGCCTTCGCGCCGGCGCTACCTCGGCGCAATAATTGTTGTCTCGATACTGGTGTTGCTGGTGACGCTGGGGCTGGTTTTTTACCCGCCCGTCAATCCGTTCAAGGTCGGTGTCGTCCCCGAACTGCCCCAGTGCCAGCATGACGCTGCGCCCAGGGTTAACTGGAGCGGTTGCGATAAACAGGAAATCCTCTTGCGGGGCGCCGACCTGAGCGGCAGCAATCTGACCTATGCCAATTTTTCCCGTGCCGACCTGTCCGGTTCCCGGCTCCGTCAGGCTGAACTGGCCGGGGCGAATTTCAATCAGGCCAATCTGAATGACGCCGATCTGGATGGCGCAAACCTGAGCTACAGCGACCTGCGCGGCGCCACGCTGGTTTCCGCTTCACTCAAGGGTGCCGTGCTGGACCGTGCCATCTGGCAGGATGGACGGGAATGCGCGATGGGCTCGCGAGGGCAGTGCCGGTGATTACCTCGCGCGACAATGACTTGTTCAAATCCCTCAGGAAGCTCGCCCAGAGCGGACGTGAAAGAAAAAAAACCGGGCAGGCGTTGCTGGATGGCGAGCATCTCATTACCGCGTATGTGGAGCAGGTCGGCTTGCCGCAAATGCTGATTGTCTCGGCTTCCGGTCAGCAGCGGGCAGAAATCTGTTCCGTGCTGGAAGCTTTGCCATCTGTCCATTTGGCGCTTATGAGCGATGTCCTGTTTCGGGAAATTGCACCAGTCGATGCGCCTACCGGCATTCTGGCGCGGGTGGCGGTGCCGCAGTTGACGATGGGGGAAAAGGTAAGTTTCGCGGTGTTTCTTGAAGCGCTTCAGGACCCCGGAAACCTCGGGTCCATCCTGCGCTCCGCTGCGGCTGCAGGCGCGCAGGCAGCCTACCTTTCAGCAGGCTGCGCGGATGCCTGGGCCCCCAAGGTACTGCGGGGAGGGATGGGCGCGCATTTTTGCCTGCCGATTCATGAAGGGGCGGATTTGCTTGCGGCTACGAGAAATTTTGCCGGAGATGTCATTGTCACCAGCCTGCAGGCTGAAGTGGATTTGTTTGATCTGGATCTCGCCGGGCCGGTAGCCTTCGTGATTGGCAACGAGGGGGCCGGCGTGTCGCCCGGCTTGCAGCAGGCCGCCACGCAGCGAATTCGCATCCCGATGCCGGGTGCAATGGAATCGCTCAATGCCGCAGCGGCTGCTGCAGTGTGTTTTTTTGAACGCGTGCGTCAGACGCGCATGGCGGGTAGTGCAAAAGGGTCTTAATTTACTTGTGAATTTCCCCTTAAAACAGGTAAAATGCACGATTTAAGTTTTTGGAGAGGGAAGATGTCTGTTAACACCGAGCAAAAAGCACAGATCGTGCGGGATTATCAAACTGGCGCTGCCGATACCGGCTCCCCGGAAGTTCAGGTTGCCCTGATGACCGCTCGCATCAATGACCTGACCGGGCATTTCAAGGATAACGCAAAGGACCATCATTCCCGTCGTGGCCTGCTCAAGATGGTCAGCAAGCGCCGCAAACTGCTGGACTACCTGAAGGGCAAGAGCGGCGATCGTTACCGTACCCTGATCGAGCGTCTGGGCCTGCGTAAATAAATTGTCTGTTAGTAGATAATTTATCGGCAACAAGCCTCGAGCAACAAGAAAAAAGGATCTGGCATTGAAGCATATCAAGAAAAGTTTTTCCTACGGGCGTCATGAAGTCACCCTGGAAACGGGCGAGATTGCTCGTCAGGCACATGGCGCCGTGATGGTGGACATGGATGGCACCGTGGTGCTGGTCACCGTGGTCGGCAACAAGGACGTCAAACCCGGGCAGGACTTCTTCCCGCTGACCGTCGATTATCAGGAACGCACTTACGCCGCAGGCAAGATCCCCGGCGGCTTCTTCAAGCGCGAGGGACGTCCCTCCGAGAAGGAAATCCTGACTTCGCGTCTGATTGACCGCCCCCTGCGTCCGCTGTTCCCGGGAGGCTTTTACAATGAAGTGCAGATCGTTGCCACGGTCATGTCTTCGAATGCCGAAATCGATGCCGATATCCCGGCCATGCTGGGCGCATCCGCTGCGCTCGCCATCTCCGGCATCCCCTTCGACGGCCCGATCGGCGCTGCGCGCGTGGGCTACATCGACGGTAGTTACGTGCTCAACCCGACCGCGACCGAACTGAAAACCACCCTGCTGGATCTGGTGGTAGCCGGTACCGACACGGCAGTCCTGATGGTCGAATCCGAAGCACAGCAGTTGCCCGAAGATATCATGCTGGGCGCGGTGGTATACGGCCACGACCAGATGCTTGCCGCCATCAACGCCATCAATGAACTGGCTGAAGAAGTTGCCGCTGAAGCCTGGGAATGGACCGCTCCCGAGAAGGACGCCGAACTGGTGGCGAAAATCGCCGAGCTGGCTGAAGCCGATGTGCGCAAGGCTTACCAGATCAAGCAAAAGCAGGCGCGCTACGCGCAGGTGGACGAAATCCGCAGCCGCGTGGTGGATGCAGTGGCGGGTGAAGGTGCGAATTCCGATCGCATCAACTATATCAAGAACCTCTTCCAGGACCTGGAAGCCAAGATCGTGCGCGGCCAGATCCTCGACGGTGAACCACGCATTGACGGTCGCGACACGCGCACCGTGCGCCCCATCACCATCCGCACCGGCGTATTGCCGCGCACCCACGGTTCCGCCCTGTTCACGCGTGGCGAAACCCAGGCGCTGGTAGTTTCCACGCTGGGCACGGCACGCGACGAGCAGAAAATCGATGCGCTGCAGGGTGAGTATTCCGACCGCTTCATGCTGCATTACAACTTTCCCCCGTACTCCACCGGCGAAACCGGCCGCGTGGGCACGCCCAAGCGCCGCGAAATCGGGCATGGCCGTCTGGCCAAGCGTGCCCTGGTGGCTGTATTGCCAGATGCTGCGGATTTTGCTTACTCCATGCGCGTGGTGTCCGAGATCACCGAATCCAATGGTTCCAGCTCCATGGCATCAGTCTGCGGTGGTTGCCTGTCCCTGATGGATGCAGGCGTGCCGCTCAAGGATCACGTGGCCGGTATCGCCATGGGCCTGATCAAGGAAGGAAATCGCTTTGCCGTGCTGACCGACATCCTGGGTGATGAAGATCACCTCGGCGACATGGACTTCAAGGTGGCCGGCACCGAGACTGGCGTGACCGCGCTACAGATGGACATCAAGATCAACGGCATCACCAAGGACATCATGCAGGCCGCCCTGAGCCAGGCCAAGGAAGGCCGCATGCACATTCTCGGCATCATGAAGGAAGCCGTTGGCAAACCGCGTGAAGAGCTGTCCGATTTCGCGCCGCGCATGATTACCATGAAGATCAACCCGGAAAAAATCCGTGACGTGATCGGCAAGGGTGGCGCGGTGATCCGTGCCCTGACGGAAGAAACCGGCACCAGCATCGACATCGGCGAGGACGGCACAGTTACCATTGCCTGCATGAGCTCCGAAGCCGGCGAACTGGCCAAGAAGCGCATTGCCGACATCACCGCCGAAGTGGAAGTGGGCAGGGCCTACGACGGCACCGTGCTCAAGCTGCTGGATTTCGGCGCCATTGTCAGCGTGCTGCCGGGCAAGGACGGTCTGTTGCACATCTCCCAGATCGCCCACGAGCGCGTCAACGCAGTAGCGGACCACCTCAAGGAAGGTCAGGCGGTCAAGGTGAAAGTGCTGGAAGCGGACGAAAAAGGGCGCCTGCGCCTGTCCATGAAAGCCCTGCTGGAAGCCCCGGCACCCGCAGTTCCGAAAGCACCCGCCGAGCAGCCGCAAGCAAGCGAGTAAGTAAGCAATACCGGCCGATGGCCAGAAAAAGCCCCGGAGGGAAATCTCCGGGGCTTTTTGTTGTGCGCTGAAGACGCGTCCTGATTTGGACTGTCGTGATATGGCCACTTGCCATTAAGCTTGCAAACAAGGCCCCAGCGCTACCCGCTCAAGTTTCTCCTGCGATGGCTTCGATTTCCAGCAGAAGTTCGCTGCGGCAGATGTCTGCCAGAAGATACATGCAGGAAACGTGATTCCCAATCGAGTTTTCGACAATCGACTGGATTACCGGGAAATCCCTTGCATGTCGTATGTACACTTTGAGCGAGCGGAGCTGGGCAAATTTTTCGTTGTCCTGGTCAGTGAATGCGAGCCCGAGGACACGGCTGACGTTCTTCAACGTTTCGTGCGTTTGCTGTGCCACATCATCCAGGCAAGTCGAGGCGTGGCCGACAATGCTGGCGGTGCCGGAAACGAAGAGTTGCGGCTCTTTCAGCCAGGAAATCTGGGTGGCGCGGGAAAACAGCGGGCTGCGTGGACCATATTGTGGCGGGTAATCGTAGGCGCTCACCTGGCGATCGTTTTCCACTGCCGTGCCTGGCCTGGTTGCCGCGATAAAATACAGTACAAACTGCCCGCCCCGGCTGCCAACGGCGCTGGCCGCGGGAATGTCTTCAGCCTGAAGGCGCTCGAATTGTGCAAAGGCATCGTGGCGGCCGATGCAGAAATGCTTGTAGCGTTCCACGCCATCCGCTTCATCGGCGTTGATGGCGGCAAAATAATTCCACACGCGTAGCAGGTTTGGAACGTTTTCGCTCTGCAACAGCGAGAATATTTCCCGATAGGCATGATACGTGCCGATTTCCAGGCTTTCATGGGGCGGCTGGCGGTAGCAGCCAAACAGAAAATCCGTGGTGCGCGCCCAGTGAATGTTGCCGGTCCGGGCTGCGCTGACAGGATCTCCCGCTGCCCAGATTTCCAGTAGCGGCTCCAATCCCAGTTGCGGCATTTCGACGCTTGCGACGGGGATTCGCCCGGGAATGAAGGGCGCTTCAATGCCGTGGCAGATCACACCCAGGACATGATTGGCGTGTTCGCTCAGAAAATTGCGGGCCGCGCCCAGAGGAAAGTACAAGGCCGTGATGCAGCCCGGGCCGGGCAAGTCTCTGGAAACGATCATGCCGGCGGCAAGGGCTGATGCTTCCCCCGGTTCTGGGCGCAAGGCGAAGCCCGGATTTGATAGTGTGTCAGCATGAGCTTGCATAGCGCGGATTATCGCATAAAGCCTGGTTTTTACTAAGGGTTTGAATTGCTGCTTACTCCGGCTTATAATGACCGCCCTTTGCCCTGTTTTATAGGGGGAGCTCCATGCAAAGAACCATGCTCAAATCGAAGTTGCATCGCGTCCGGGTGACTCACTCCGAGCTTCACTACGAGGGTTCCTGCGCGATTGACGAAAATCTGCTGGAAGCGGCTGATATCCGCGAATACCAGCAGATCGAGATCTACAACATCACCAATGGCGAACGTTTTGCCACCTATGCCATCCGTGCCCAGCGCGGCTCCGGTGTTATTTCGATCAATGGAGCTGCTGCGCGCAAGGCCAATCCTGGCGACCTCATTATCATTGCCAGCTACGCGAGCTACAACGAGCTGGAACTGCAGAAATTCCACCCCGACCTGGTATATGTCGACGAGCATAACCGCATCATCGATCGTAGACAGGAAATCCCGGTGCAGGCTGCCTGATTCCGCATTGGCCTGCCCTGAGCCGCTGCTCAACTCCTGCATCAAGGCGCGCCTCGCGCCTTGGCTAATCACCTGAATCGACATCATGCGCATCACCCTTGTTCATCCAGCCGGCTTTAATTTTGTCCCGGGTCAGCCTGATTTTTCCGTGCTGGCCAACCGCATGGTGCCGATCGGAATTCTCACCCTGGCGGCCTGGCTCGAGAAGCACGGCCATCCCACCGAGGTGCATGATTGCCTCGGACCGCACTCCCCGCCGGGTACGGAGGAAAATGCCGAGCTCATCCTTGCTACCAGCCCGGAGATTGTGGGGTTTTCCGTCACCACTTCGGCGTTCATGGATGCGGTCGAGATCACCCGTTACATCAAGAACAAACGCCCTGACATCACGGTGGTGTATGGCAATGTTCATGTTTCCTCGATCGGCGCGCCACTGCTCGATCACTTTCCGGAAATCGATTATCTGGTTATCGGCGAAGGCGAAGGTTCCATGCTGGATCTCGCCGAAGGCAAGCCGCCCGGCGAAATTCCCAATCTGGTCTATCGTGATGGCGGGAGCAATATCTCGAACCCGCGTCGCGCCCGTATTCTCAACCTGGACGAACTGCCTTTCCCTGCCTATGAAAAGCTGAAGGGCTTCCCGGAGGGGTATCACCTGCCGCTGTTTTCCTACGCAAAACGCTGGGGCGGCACCATGGTTACCTCGCGCGGCTGCCCCTATACCTGCTCCTTCTGCGATCGTACCGTGTTCGAGCGGCTCTACAAGTACAACTCCGCGCAATACATCTACGACCACATGAAGCATTTGCGTGATAACTTCGGTGTCTACCACATCAATTTCTACGACGATCTTTTCACCGCCCAGAAAAAGCGCGTTACCGAATTATGCAATTTGCTGATCGAAAAACCGCTCGGCATGAACTTCAACTGTGCCATCCGCACCGGCCACACCTCGGACGAGATGTTGGCGGAGCTGAAAAAAGCAGGGGCGCTGATGGTCTCCATGGGCATTGAATCGGCTGACCCGGAAATGATGGAACGCCACAAGGCCGGCGTCACGCTTGAGGCGGTAAAGAAGACGGTCGAGCAGATTCATGCTGCTGGCCTGCGTGCCAAGGGCCTGTTCATCTTCGGCATGCCGGGCGAAAAACCGGAAACCGTAAAGGTCACCAGCGATTTCATCCTCTCGCTCGATCTTGACGAGATGAACATGACCAAATTCAGCCCGCTTTACGGTGCGCCCATCTGGGACGAGTGCAAGAGCGGCTCCGGCAATTTCAACGAAGACTGGCGGCTGATGAACTGCCTTAATTTCGTGTATCTGCCGGAGGGATTTTCTTCACGCGAGGAAATGGATGCGCTTTACAACTGGCATGTGCGGCGTTTCTACGACAGCAAGGGCTACCGCCGCCGCTTCGCCAAACGTATCCGGGAACATCGCTGGAGCTTGTGGCACCTGGTCAAGAATCTGCCGCGCGTGATTCAGGCGATGCGCTATTTCAGCGCCAACCAGAAGGAACTCGAAGCCATCCGCAAAAATTTCCCGCTCCACCCCCGCCAGCCGCAGAATCTCGAACCCCTGCTTGGTCCTGAGCTGCGCATTCAGCCGAAGCAGGCCAAACTCGCCACCCATGCCCCGGTGGAAGAAAAAAAGCTGGCGTAAACTGCCGTCTACGGCAGACTGGCTGCCAGCAGAACGCTGGCAAATGGGGAATCCTGCCGCATCGGCAGCACTTCGACGGAAAAGCCCAGTGCGTTCAGCGCCGCTATCCATGCACTGAGCGGGCGGCAGTACAAGGTGCAGGTTCTGCCGGAACGGGCAAAGAACACCAGTTGATCGACAAGGTTGCTGATCCTGAACGGGAAGCCCCCATCCGCATCGCCAATCCGCAGCAGCAGCCTGCCACCGGGCGGTAGGGCAGCGCGAACCCGGCGCAGCACTTCGTCCTGTGCCTCCGGCTTCACATAATGCAGCACATCGAGAATCACCACGGTATCGGCCTGGCCGAATTTGGCCTTGCACATGTCGCCCTGCACAAACTCGGCCTGTTCGCCAAGCGCCTCCCGCGCCCATTCCAGGTCGCGCTGCACCAGTTCGATGCCGCGCAAACTTTCAAGGCGCGGCGGCGCCGGCCAGTCGCTGTGCCATTTCCCATTATCGGACAAGCGCTTTGCGGCAAGCAGCCAGGCGGCAAGCAAGCCCTGCCCGCAGCCGATGTCGAGCACGCTTCCATCCGGGATCAGGCCTTTTTCCAGCAGCGTGGCAAAGGCGGGGTCGGCGCCCAGCTTGCCCCGGGCAAAATGCCAGGAATAATGGCCCACGGCCTTGTAAGGGCGTGCGGCCTCGTTGACCAGGGCGCGTACAAAAGGATTGCTCATGTCAGGGCCGATCTCAGGGTAACGGGGCGCAGGCCGGCGGATTTGACAGCGGCAAGCACGCGCGGCAGGGCGGCAAGGATCACTGGCTCACCCGTGGCTGTCCGGGCTGCATGCCCATCATGCAGCAGCAGGATGTCGCCGCCACCCAGTTCATGCAGCAGCTTGCCGGTTACCGAATCCGGATCGCCATCGCGGGTGTCGAAAGCGCGCCGTGTCCAGCTGGCCAGATGCAGATCGAGCCCGGCCAGTATCGGATCGAGAAAGGGGCTGCGCAAGCCGGCAGGCGCGCGAAAAAAACGCGGCGCCTCGCCGGTAATGGCGGCAAGCGTGTCCTGCGCCGCTTGCAACTCTTCTCTCATGCGCCGGGGGCCAAGCAGGGAAAAACGGCGAAAATGGTGCTGGCTATGGTTTTCGACCGTATGCCCCCGTTTCACGATTTCGCGGCAAAGGCCGGGATGCCGGATGGCGAGTTCGCCAATACAGAAAAAGCTGGCCTCTGCACCGTGCTCATCCAGAATGTCCAGCACGTATGGCGTGACTTCGGGGTCAGGGCCGTCATCGATGGTGATGGCGATTTCGCCACGCAGAGATGCGGCAGGCGGCAGGCGAACCCAGTTGGGCCCCAGCAGGGAGCTGCGCGGCCACAGCCCGGCTGCGGTCAGGAGCGCATGGTTTGCGGCTACTGCTCCCAGGGCCCATGGCCAGCTGTCCAAACGTGCCGCGACGCTCGCCAGCGCACCCGCATGCAGGAGCAGGGAGGTTTTCATCAATGGGGAGCGCAGCCAGTGCGAGAGCATGTGTGACGTCAGTGTTATGGGTTTGTTTTGCCGAAAATCATATCATTTTCATGTCGCGCGCGGATTTTCAATTTTCAGTTTGCCTCTTGCACGTTTTTGTCATGAAAAGCACACTGTTCATGGTTATAATCGGGACCATCATGCCACTTCATGAACAACTACCCTCGCTCGAGGGTTCCCCCGCCTACCCGGAAAACCGGGCCGCAACTGTTCGGGCTGGTGCATGGATCAGGTTGCCCTACGAGCTTTTTGTGCTCTACGCCGGACTTTTTCTGTTTGCCCTGCTCTGCTTCACCTGGAGCCTGATCGCCCCTGTCCTTGGCCTTGTCCTGCCTAAAAAAACCGGCACGCCAATCGGTCAGTTCGCAATCATGGCCGGCTTCCGTTTTTTCCTTGCCATTCTCGGGTTCAGCGGTATCGTCAAACTGGATCTGAAAGCGCTGGATGCCCTGCGCGATGAGCCTTCACTGATTATCGCGCCCAACCACCCCTCCATGATCGACGTTGTGCTGATTGCCTCGCGTCTGCCGCGCATCGTCTGCATCATGAAAGCCAGCCTCTGGGACAACCTGTTGCTGGGCGGTGGCGCGCGCCTGGCCGGTTATATCCGCAACGACTCGGTGCTCAACATGGTGCGTTTCTCCGCCAGGGCGACGCGCGAAGGCGGCCAGTTGCTGGTTTTTCCTGAAGGCACCCGAACCGTGGCCGCGCCGGTCAACGAATTCAAGGCGGGTTTCGGCCTGATCGCCAAGAAGGCCTGGGTGCCGGTCCAGACGGTCATCATCGAAACCAATAGCGCCTTTTTGGGCAAAGGCTGGCCGCTCTTCAAAAAACCGGATTTTCCGATCTATTACAACATCCGGCTGGGTGAGCGTTTCGAGGTGACGGGCGATGTCCATGCCTTTGTGGACGGGCTGGAGCAGTATTTCCGCCAGCAACCCGAGATCCAGCATCTACCCATGGTCAGCAATAGCAGGTAATGAGCCGCTCGACCACCCACCTCGTCCTGATTCCCAGCTACAACACGGGAGAAACCGTATTCAAGACCGTGCGCGAAGCGCGCCAGTACTGGGATCCGGTCTGGGTCGTGGTGGACGGCAGCACGGATGGCACGGATGAAGGGCTCAAACGCATGGCGGAGCTCGACTCCGGCCTGAAGGTCTTTGTCTTGCCGCACAATCAGGGCAAGGGCAGCGCCGTCCTGTACGGCCTGCATGCAGCAGCCGAGGCGGGATTTTCCCACGCCCTCGCGATGGATGCGGATGGGCAGCACCCTGCCGGCATGATTCCGCAATTCATGGCGCTTTCGCAGCAAAATCCCGATGCGGCCATACTGGGCCGCCCCGTCTTCGATGCCAGCGCGCCGTCCTTGCGGGTGCGCGGGCGCAAAATTTCCAACTGGTGGACCAATCTGGAAACGCTGTGGCAGGGCGTGGGTGATTCTCTGTTCGGTTTTCGCGTTTACCCGGTGAATCCGTTGCGCGTGGTGATGGAAAACAATCACTGGATGCGGCGTTTCGATTTCGATACCGAGGCGATTGTGCGCCTTTGCTGGCGCGGCATCCGTCCGCTCAACATCGATGCCCCGGTCAAATATCTACGTCCCGACGAAGGTGGCGTCTCGCACTTCAACTACGTGCGCGATAACATTCTGCTGACCTGGATGCACTCCCGCCTGTTTTTCGGTTTTATGGCCAGGTTGCCGCTGCTGCTGTGGCGCAAGTTTTCGGCCCGGCGCTGAAGTTTCTGGCCTGGCCGCTCAGGCCATGCCGCCGTTGATGGAAATGACCTGGCCGGAAATGTAGGCGGCTTTCTCCGATGCCAGGAAACTCACCAGGTCCGCGACTTCCTCTGCTTTGCCGGCGCGTTTCATTGGCACCAGACTGGCGATGCTTTCAGGCGGAAAGGCATCCCTGATCATCGGGCTTTCAATGATGCCGGGCGCCACGGCGTTGACCGTGACGCCGCGCGAAGCGGCTTCCTGCGCCAGCGATTTGGTGGCGCCGATCAGCCCGGCCTTGGCGGCGGCATAGTTGGACTGGCCGCGATTGCCCATCACCCCCGCGATCGAGGCCATGTTGATGATGCGGCCCCAGCGCGTGCGCAGCATGGGCAGCAGCAGGGGCTGGGTGACGTTGAAAAAGCCGTTGAGCGAGACATCGATCACGCTGTGCCATTGTTCCTGGCTCATGCCGGCGAGGATGCCGTCGCGATGGATGCCGGCGTTGTTGACCAGCACCTGGATAGGGCCATCCTGCAGCAGCTTTTCCAGCGTGGTGGCGCTGGCAGCAGCATCGGCCACGTCGAAGCACAACGCTGAGGCGCTGCCGCCGCTGGCGCAAATCTCCTCTGCCAGGGCCTGAGCAGTTTCGAGACGCGAGTTGGCGTGAATGACGACGTGCAAACCATCCGCCGCCAGCGCCCGGCAAATCGCTGTGCCGATGGCGCCGCTGCCGCCGGTGACCAGTGCGCGCTTCATGCTGAATTCCCTTTCTGTAAAAAAACCGCCGCGCGGCCCGTCATCAGCTCGTGCCCGGCGGCGGATACACGCAGTTCATAGAGCGAGTGGTTTTCGTCGGCCAGTTGCTTGACGGCCTCGATCTCCAGCGGGGCGGCGATGTCATCCAGGCGCTGCACGTGCAGCCTGACGTCGCGCACGCTGCCGATGAAGCCGATCCTGGGCTTGCTGCCATCCTGCGCGGCCAGGCCGCCGTGTACCGCCATCGCCTGGGCGGCATATTCGATGGCGCAATGCGCGGGCAAGCGGCCGTCGTGGCGCAGCGGATTGGCCGGATCGTTGTGGTTGACGGCGAGGCAGGCGATGCGCTCCGCGTCCCATGCCGTCACTTCGTGCAGCAGGCACATGGCGTCGGCGTGGGGAAGCAGCCGGCACAATTGTTCTTTGGTGATTGTCATTTTCAGGCTTTTCCAACTTCGATGATCAGACTGTTGGCGCCGTAATTCACGCTGAGACGCTGCCCCTGTTCGCTGGCGATGGCCTGCAATAAAGGCAGGGCGCGGGCGGCGGGGTTGCCGCTGCGCAGGGCTTCGAGCTCTGCCCGCTCCATGGCGCTCTCCGGCTGTTCCGTGCCCAGGCTGATGCGCAGGCGCGCCATGCTTTGCGGCGTGGCTTGCGGCGTCAGCAGCAGCGCGGCGGCGAAGGGCGCGGTGATGATGCGCGCCGCGTCGAGCGGCGCGGGAAAAGGCAGGTCGAAGGCGACCAGCAGCACCGGGATGTTTTCCGCTGCCACCTGCACGGCGGCTTCCAGCAGGCCGGCGGCAAAGGAGGCGTCGAACGCGGCGAGGCTGTTGGCGCCAGTGCGCGCGCCGGTGGCGATGTTCCAGTAGCCCGCTGCAGCGTTATGTACCGAGTTGTGGAAGCGCGTCGGCGAGACTTCGTGCCCAGGCTGGGCGAGGGATTCCAGGATATGGTGCAGATTCTCGCCGTCGGCGTCGGAGGAGGCGAACACCACGGCCGCTTGCGTGGGCGGGAAAGCGGCTTGCGTCATGGCCTCCTGCGCCACCTGCAGGGCGATGCGCGTGGCCGGTCCGCAGCGGCGCCGTTCCGCCGGGGGCAGAATGGTTGCCGCCGGTTTGGGGGGCGTGTCATCGAAAGGCGTTTCGCCGCGCAGGACGGCGCGTCCGGCTATCCAGTCCGCCATGCCGGGGCCGCACAGGCCGATGCCTGCAATATGAACGGTAATCATGCGGGTACTCCGAAAATCAGGCTGCAATTGTTGCCGCCGAATCCGAAAGAATTGCTCATGACCCGGCGCAGGGGGCGGGAGACGGCCTGCAACTGGATCGCGCAGCCCAGCTCCGGGTCGAGGGTGCGGGTGTTGCAGGAGCCGGGGATCAGCCCGCTTTCCAGGCAGATGCAGGCAATCGCCGCTTCTACCGCGCCAGCCGCGCCCAGGGTGTGGCCGGTCGCGCCCTTGGTGGAGCTGCACGGCGTGGCTGTGCCGAACACGCGCTGCATGCCCTGATCCTCGGCGCTGTCGTTGCTGCGGCTGGAGGTGCCGTGCATGTTGATGTAATCGATCTCGTCCGGCTGCAGGCGCGCGGCGGCAAGTGCCTGTTGCATCGCCAGCGCGGCGCCCAGGCCCTCGGGGTGGGGGGTGGACATGTGGTAGGCGTCGCTGCTCTCGCCATAGCCCAGCAGCGTCAGCGGGAGAGGGTTGGGGAGAGGGGTTTTTTCCAGCAGGAAGAAGCCCGCGCCTTCGCCGATGGAAATGCCCTTGCGCTCCTGGTCGCAGGGGCGGCAGGGTTCGGGCGAAACCAGTTGCAGCGCATTGAAGCCGTACAGCGTCATGGCACACAGGGAATCCACCCCGCCCACCACCGCCGCGTCGCACAGCCCGGTCTGCAAGAGCCGGGCGGCGCTGGCGAAAACCTTGGCGCTGGAAGAACAGGCGGTGGAAATGACGAAAGCCGGGCCGCTTAAGTCCAGATAGTGACGCACGAATTCGGCCACGGAATTCATGCTTTGCGTGGCGGAAAAATCGAAATCCGATGGCAGCGCCCCGCTGGCCGGATCGCGGCGGCGGTAAGCATGCTCCGTTGCCTGGATGCCCGAGGTGCTGGTGCCGAGGATCACCGCGATGCGCCGGGCGCCGTATTTCTCGCGTGCCGCAGCGACTGCCGCTGCGAAGCCGTCCTGCTCCAGCGCCAGTTGCGCCAGGCGGTTGTTGCGGCAGTCGAAGCGCTCAAGCGGTTGGGGCAAGGCAATGTTTTCAATGCCCTCGACGCGGCCGATGAAGGTTTCCAGCGGAGCATCGGCAAAGTCGTTGGCGCGCAGGCCGCTGCGGCCCGCTTCCAGGGCGGTGCGCGTCTCCGCCTTGCCGCGGCCGAGCGCGCTGGTCAGGGTGTAATGGGTGATGGAGATTGGGGTCATGGTTTGCTAAATCTGTTCAACTTGGTAATAGGTTTGATTGATCATGTGGAAACCGCTCCCTTGCTGCCGTTGCGGCTGTGCTTGATTGATTTTTCTTTGTGACGTAAACAAGCTCAAGCCGCCCACTTTCTATGATGGCTCGCATAATCGAGCATCAGATGAAACACATTGTCGCACTTCTCCCTGAACAGCACACGGTCGTAGCTTTCCGGCAGTTCGCTATCCAGCACTTTCTCCACTGTAGAGCGCACTTGCTTCTGGGTCTGCGTATCCTTGTACCAATCCTGCACCAGCACCTTGGGTTGCTCCTCCAGCAGGCGATGCAGCAGTGACTTGGCCGCGAGCTTCACTTTTTGCGTTTCCTCCTGCGTCATCTTGTCCTTCTTCAGCAGGTCAAAAAGCTCCAGTTCGTCGTCCGTCAGACCTTCGCGGATGTGCCGCTCTTCTTCTGCACGCAAATCTTCGGCGTACTTCATCAGCTCTTCGTATGAATTTTCCGTAGATGATCCGCCCGAGTTGTATTTATCTATGATTTCCTGCAAGCGCTGCGCAAAGTCGGTGCGCGTCGCATTTTGTTGCAGCATCAGCTCCAGCTTGTGTTGCAGGAAGGCGCGCAGGTCGGCGATTTCGATGTTCTTGTAGGTCGCCTGCTTGAATTCCTCGCGCAGCTTGTCGAAGTTGATCTTGCTGAGATCCCAGGTTCTGCCCTTCTGAATGATCTGGTATTCCGCGTTGTATTGCCGTGCTTTAAATGTCTCTGCATCGTTCACCACTACGCTTTCATCCAGCAGATTTGCTATCTTCAGGCTGATCGCGTCGATGTCCTTTTGTTCGATGAGGCTGTCGATCCCCCCGCGCAGGTATTGGAACGCCGCCACCTCGCGCCCCTTGCCGCGCCCGAGAACTTCCGGCTTGCACGCCTCATACAAAGAGGTGATGGTGTTCTCATACACGTTAAAACCCTTGCGCCATTCGTCGTTCGCCAGCAGGGAATCGGCAAATACATTAAAGCGGCCCAGTTTCTCGAATACATCCGCACTACCCAACACTTCACGCAAGGGAACACCCTTCTCATGGCAGAACGCCAGGCCCTGCTCAATCGCATCATCCAGCAAACGGAACAGTTCCGCCTTTTCCTGAACGGGTGAATCAAGCTCATCGCCCCCTTGCGCGTAATCCTTCAGCGCCAGCTTCATATTGCGGAACACGTTGTAGTAATCCACGATCTCGCCGTTGCGCTTCTCCACCCCGTTGATCTTCCCGGAGGTAACGCGGTTGGCGCGGGCAATGGTTTGCATCAGGGTATGCCCCTGCATTGGCTTGTCGAGGTATAGCGTTGAAAGCGTGGGTGCATCAAAGCCCGTCAGCCACATCGCGCAAACGAACACCAATTGCAGCGAATCCTCCGGGTCCTTGAAGTTGTATTCGATGTCATGGCCGTGCTTATCCAGCTTATTCATGCGCTCGCGATGCGGCTTGATATTCAGCCCCTGCTCGGCAAACTTCTTCTCCTCGTCTGCGTCCTCGCTGATTACCACCGCCATTTCCACCGAGCGCATGTACTCGATAATCTGCTTCAACCGCGCCTTTTCAACATCGTTAGCCGATTTGCTGATGCGCCCAAGCAGGTTCTTGATCTCTTCTTTCCACAGTCGCTGCACCTTGTCGTACATTTTCACGGCGGTGTACTTATCCACCGACACCACCAGCCCTTTGCCCAGATAACCGCGCCGTGGAAAGTGATACACAATATCCTGCGCAATGGTCTCCAGGCGGCCATCACGCTTGATGACCTCAACCTCTTTTGAGAATCGTCTTTCCAGCTTGGCCTGTTGCGCCTCGTCCAGATTCTCATCTTCCAGAATCTCGTAAAACTCCTCGCTCAAATCGTCGTTCTGGATCAGCACTTCCGGCACGCGCTTTTCGTAAAACAGCGGCACCGTCGCGCCGTCATCCATGGATTGCTGGAAGTTGTATTCTGAAACGTAACCGCCAAACCATGCATTGGTCTTGCGCTCGCGCCCCAGCAAAGGCGTGCCGGTGAAGGCCAGATAGTTCGCCTTGGGCAAACCCTTGCGCATGTTCTCCGCCAGCGATTTGTATTGCGTGCGGTGCGCCTCGTCCACGATCACGATGATGTCGTTGCGGCCGGTTAGCTCGGGATACTCGCGGCCTTTGTCCCAGCGGAATTTCTGGATCAGGGTAAACACCAGCCGCTTGTTCTGTCCGAGGAACTTGCGCATCTCCTCGCTGTTCTTGGGCTGTGCGGCTTCGGCCTCGCTCACCGTGCGCGTGTTCAGGAAGTTACGGTAAATCTGCCCATCCAGATCGTCGCGGTCGGTCACCACCACAAAGGTGAAATTGCCGGTCTGTTTGCGGAAAATTTTGCGCGCATAAAAAATCATCGAAAAGCTCTTGCCCGAGCCCTGCGTGTGCCAGAACACACCCAGCTTGCCCGCCAGCTCTTCGCGCTTGAGAAAAGCCTCATACGCCCGGTTCACGCCGATGAACTGGTGGTTCTGCGCGATGATCTTCGAGCTATCCTTGTAGTAGAGAATGAAATTCTCCACATAGTCCAGCAGACGTTGTTTGGGGAGTAAACCAACGATCACACCTTCCAGGCTGATGCCTTGCTCGCGGATCGCGGCGCGGTCGATCTTCTGCTTCTCGTCATCCGCGCGCAGCCAGTTGAAAAAATGCTCCCACTCCGCCGTAATGCTGCCCACCTTGGTCTCGATGGCGTTGGACAGTACGCAAAAAGCATTGGTCAGAAAAAGCTGCGGAATCTCCGCCTTGTAAGTCGTCAGGTTGTCGTCGTAGGCGTTGCGCAATTTCACGTTCGAGTTTTTCAGCTCGACGAACACCAGCGGAATGCCGTTGACGTAGAGCAACACATCCGGGCGGCGGAAGCCGCGCTCGCCCTTGATCCAAAGTTGGGTAACGGCCAGGTAGCGGTTGTTGTCCGGCGCATTGAAATCCAGCAGCCGCACCAGTTCCTGCTGCCGCACACCTTGCGTGTTGTCGAATTCCACCGGGATGCCGGCGCGCAACAGGCCATAGATTTCCCGATTCGCGGCGATCAGTGTCATCGCCTGCCGCCGGTCGAGCAACTTTTCCAGCGCATCCTCGATGGCTGTAGACGGGATGTCCGGATTCAGACGGATGGCGGCTTCACGCACTCGCTCCGCCAGAATCACATCGCGCTTGTGGGCGCGGCCCGAGCCGTCGTTCAAGTCTTCCGCATTTTCCGTGTAGCAGTCGAGCGCGTCGAATCCGTGCAGATGCTGGAGCTTCTGCACCAACGCTTGCTCGATCTGATCTTCAGAAATGAAATTAGGCATATAAATTCAATTAGTTACAAATCATTAAACGCCATGTTTAACTAATCCATCGTCTAAGTTAAGGGAAAGCTGTTTTCGTTAACTAAAGAACAGGCTTAGGTAACGTTCAAACGAATAAGCCCGCCCTCGTTGCTGCCCGGTAATTTCTTCAAGCAAGCCTAGCCCCTCAAAATCCCGGATCAGCGCATTAGCGGTCGGCGTGCTGACCAACAGCGCCGTTTCGATATCGGCCGCTGACACAACGGGCTTGCGATACAGCAAGTTCAGCAAAGCCCGTGCATTGACAGTACGCTTACCCAAAGACAGCACGCTATGCTCCACCTCGGTACGCAGCAGCAATATCTGCTGGAACACATCGCGTCCCTTGCTGGCCGTTTCCGCCACGCCTTGCAGAAAGAAACGCACCCAGTGTATCAAGTCGTTCGACATCCGCACCCGCATTAGCGCATCGTAATAGCTTGCCCGGTTGCGTTCGAAAAAATCCGATAAATACAAGGAAGGTTTCGCCAGCAGGCCGTGGCTAACCAGATACAGCGGAATCATCAGGCGGCCGATACGGCCATTGCCATCGAGAAACGGGTGGATGGTCTCGAACTGATAATGGCTGATCGCTACCCGGATCAAGTGCGGCACCACAATCTCTTCGTTGTGCCAAAACGCCTCCAGGTCGCTCATCAAATCTTGCACACCATCCGGGTGAGGCGGAATAAACACCGCATCCGCCAGGCTGGAGCCACCAATCCAGTTCTGGCTGGTGCGAAAGTCACCCGGCTGTTTGTGTTCGCCGCGCACCCCGCTCAGCAGAATTTCGTGTGTCCGTTTCAGCAGCCGGTTCGACAGCGGCAGACTCTTCAGTTCAGCAATAGAGGTATTCACCGCCTCGATGTAATTGCGCACCTCGCGCCAGTCGTCGCGCTTCTCCGGCTGAATCTGCTCCTCCGACATCAACGCCTCGTCGATGCCGGTCTGCGTGCCCTCGATGCGGCTGGAAGTCTGCGCCTCCTTCACCACGTGCATCTCGATGAACAAATCAATGTCCGGCACAATCAGGGAAAAGGCATTCAATTCACCCAGCGCGCGGTTGGCCGACTCAAGCAAGGTGTTGATGGTGGCATCCTCCCATATCCACTCATGATTCACCGGCACCGGCTCGAAGCTCTTGTACTGGTAGCGCTGCCGCCACTCGCCTGCCTGGAAAGTTTCAAACTTCATGGGCGATCCTCCATGCCGGGCGGGAACTGGATGTCGAGGTTTTCGACGGAGAGTTTGCCGGAGATGAGGCGCGGGAGAAGTAGGTCGCGTGTCCGCACAAGGCGCACATTTTGATCTCTCAGATGCGTGATTTGCGCGAACAATGGTTCGGCGTGTGACTCGAATGCTTCCTGTAACGGCTTCGATGGCACAGTAATTTCGACGCCACCTATAACCGAAGGAGCAAGCTCGGTTTGGTTGGTAGCTCCTCGCCCCATCGTAATAAAATGCACTTCCCATGCCTTTAGCGTCATCCCAAAATAGTGAATAGGAACATCCGGTTTTGGGCGAACTATCGTAACGTGCGAATCGACAATGCAGTTTGATAATGGAACCAGCACTTGAGCGACACGACCAAGAGTGCCTTCACCAGTGGAGTTGACCAGCACGTCGCCAAATCTGACTTGTCTATCGGCAGGCACATCTCTCGATTGGCGACGAGCAAAATTCAGGTCTAGCTTGCCGTCTCGGATGCACTTTTGATTGATTGCGATACCTTCTGCAAGATCATCGTATTGTGGCGCGACACCTCGCTTTAAATAGCTTGTTAGTGTCGCCACTTTTGTTCGCTGCCACCCTTCCGGCACGCCCTTGATGACCTTCACCTTCTCGTGGCCGGGGAAGCGCATGCGCACGAACCACTCACGGTAGATTTCCTCGGCCATCTTTTCCAGCAGCGCGATACGCCGCTGGTTATTTTCGATCAGTTCGTCATAGGCGGTGAGTGTCGCCGCAATTTTCCGCTGCACTTCAATGGGCGGTGCAGGAAAACTGATCCGGCGCACGATATCCTGATTCAATGAGCTCATGGTTGCGCCGAACGAACAGAGCGCTTGCATCCAATCTTGATGTGCCTGTGTCTTGAGGTAATGAGACAAATATCGCTCGCAAACATCCTGGCTATTAATCCGCAGGCGCAGACAGTCCGAACCCTGAATCCAACCATCCACGCTTTCGTCGATGAGAGCATGCCGTTCCACGGCTCCTTTGCGCCCAAACACAATATCGCCCTTGCGTAAGCGATGTTGATGGAGTTTCTCAGCCTTAGCCTCGTTCAGATATTCGAGGTCTTCTTTCCTTACGTCGCCAAAGCCAATGTTGCGGACATTAATGACAGGGATGCCTTCATCAACGTATTCGCTGGCTTTGAGTTGCGTGCCGAAGGGGCCTGTTTGCAAACTGGCTTCCCCAAGGTTCTCTAACTCCGCGACTGTACGAAAGAATTGGGAAGTCATACATCCCCTGCAATCTGCGCGATGTTATGACCAATTACTGACTCCAGCCCTCGCGCCGCACTATTCAGACTGAACAGTTCGTCGTTCATCGACAGCAAATCTCCGATGAATTCTTCTTCCGTCTTCCCATCCTCTTCGATCAACACGCCGACGTAGCGACCCGCATTCAGCGAGTAGTCCTGCTCCTTCAAGTCCGCTGGGCTGGCAAGTTTGCACAGGCCGGTGACATCTTCGTATTCCGCCTTGGGGAAGCGCTCCTGTAGCCAGTGGATGTGTTGGTAGAACATTTCGGCGCTCTTCACTTCCTGGTGCAATTCTTCCAGTGCGCCCTTGAGCGCATTGGTCTTGCGGTCGGTCGTGCCGCGCTTGCCGACTGCCTGCGCCTGTATAGCCTGCTGCTTCTCGTGCTGGCGCACGACCTTGTCCAGATGCTTCAAGCCTTCATGCAGCGCAACGAAGAAAGGATCGAACGCCTCCCGCAATTGCTGCTGCGCCTTATTCTTCTTGTCCACCGCCGTTTCATCCGCGTGCTTTTCCTGGTATTGCGCGTAGCGGGTTCTGAGCTTCGTCAGACCTGCCCATTGCTGCACCAGTTCGCCCACAGCCTGTTTGCCGCCTGCGTCATCCAACACTTCGAGCAGTTGTGCGGAGACGGGTTCGACTTTGGTTTTGTTCTCGACCAGCCTTTCCATGCCTGCCGCGAAATAGCGGTCTATGAGCTGCACGAACTTGTCGCGCCGCCCCTTGTGCAACTGGCTGATGATGGCGATGTTCTGGATGTGCTCTTCACTGAATTCGCGGTGGGCGCGGTCTATCTGGGTGAAAATGTTGCGCGCGTCGATGAACAGGATTTTGTCGTCGGTCTTGGCCTTGTCGAAAAACCACAGCGTGGCCGGGAGCGTGACGGTGTAGAACATGTTCGAGGGCAACGTCAGCATGGCGTAAATAAGGTTTTGCTCGATCAGCGTCTTGCGGATGTCGGCTTCGGAGTGGCGCGCATCGGAGGCGGAATTCGCCATCACCAGCGCGGCGCGGCCCTTCTCTTTCAAAGAGGTGGCGAACAGGCTGATCCACAGGTAGTTGCCGTTGGGCACGGTTTCCTTGCCTTCGTCGGCTTTCTTCACTTTCGACTTGTTGCGCGGGATGCCGTAGGTGTTGAAGCGCTTGTCCTTCTCCACGCTGGAGAGGCTCACGTCGTCCACGTTGAACGGGGGATTGGCGAGCACGTAATCGAATGCGCCAAAACTCTGGTACGGGTCTTCGTAGTAGGTGTTGGCCTGCTTGATTTCGCCGCGCAGGCCATTGACCGCGAGGTTCATCTTGGCGAGGTTGACGGTGTCGCGGGTTTTTTCCTGGCCGCAGACATATACGCCACTTTCCGAGCCTTTCAGCTCCTTGCTGTGTTCCGCGATAAACTGTGCCGACTGCACGAACATGCCGCCGGAGCCGCAAGCGGGGTCGAACACTTTGCCGCCGTGCGGCTCGATGATCTCGACCATCAGGCGCACCACGGAACGCGGCGTGAAAAATTCGCCGCCCTTTTGGCCTTCGCTGCGCGCGAATTCGGACAGGAAGTATTCGTAAATCTGCCCGAACAAGTCGCCGGTGGTATCAGTGGGAATGTCGGCAAAGGTGCGCAGCAACGATTGCGGCAGTGTCTTGTCGGTGCGCGTCAGCGCGGCATATTCGTCCTTGGGCAATACGCCTTCGAGCTCGGGCTTGTATTCCTCAATGGCCTTCATCGCCTCCTTGAGCGCCTTGGCGATGTCCTTCTCTTCCGGCAGATTCAGCAGGTGTTCGTAGCGCGCATGATCGGGCAGGTAGAAACCGCACTTTTCGATGGCGATGTCGGAGATTTTCTTCTCGCGCCGGGTGCCTTTGAGCTTGGTGTACTCGGCGTGAATTTCGGTCTCAAAGCGGCGGTAGTTGTTGTCGGCGAACTTGAGGAAGATCAGCCCCAGCACCGGGGTAGCGTATTCGCTGGATTTAAGATCGGAGTTGGCGCGCAGCTTGTCGGCAGCGCTCCACAGATCGGCTTCCAGTTTTTTGAGTTGGTCTTTATTCATGAATTCCGTTTGTTTTATTTGTCCGGCTTGGCAAAATCGTTCAAAGCCTAAAGGGATTAGTTCTCACATGCCAGTATTTTCGAACCTAAAGCGACTATGGATTGTCGTTTTAGAAGTGCGCTTCGTGCACTGATGATTTGCTTGCCCGCGCTGCTCGGCGGTGGACCAAGGGGATTCTGTCTTGGCGCGGCCAATCGCTGCTTTGAATACGAGCAGGTTCGAATCTTCTCGGATCATATTCCGCCTTCGCGTCCCCGCTTCCTATCTTCCTGCAACCTGAACGCATTGCTAACCAGCTCCCGCCCCTCGCGCGCGAATTCTTGGCACAAGGCCTCGAATTGTTTTTCGGCGTCGCTTTGCGGTAGCCCTCCTAGCGACGATAACCCCGGAAGGTCGGTAATGCCGTTCTGGTAAACGGAGATCGCCGCCAGGTATTCGCGCCGCATGGCGGTTGGCACGACGATGGGCGGATAGCCGGACCGCAGCAGCGGTAAATTGCACAGCAGGCGGGCCATGCGTCCGTTGCCGTCGAAGAACGGGTGGATCGAGACGAACGACAGATGCAGGCCGGCGTAACAGGCGGCGGCCTGGTTCTCGTCCATGTCTTCCATCCGGAACGCGCGGTTGAGAAGCACCAGCCACTCGGCCATGAGCGCCGGAACGCGGGCCGGCGCGGGGTATTCGCGCATGAATTGCCGTCCGTCCGGCCCCATGGCATTGGTGAAGTTCGCTTCCTTTTTCCATGCGCCGGCCGGGCGGTAAATGTCCGCGACATGATCGGTCAGGACCGCCTGATGCAGGAGGAAAAGCTCCTGTTCGCTCAAGGCGGGCAGGTCGAGGAATGCATACACCAGCTCGATGGCGCGCGCGTGGCCGACGACTTCCTGGTGGTCCTTGAGCGGCTTCCCGGCAATGGTCAGGCCTTCGTCGAGCACGAAGGCGGTTTCGCCGAGCGACAGCGAGTTGCCCTCGATGGCGGTCGACGCATGGGTCCACAAATTGCGGATCTGCGCCAGGAGGATGGCGCGCACATCATCGTCCAGGCCATCGTAAAACCGTTTTCCCCGCATCAAAACTTCTCCGTCCACGCTTGTGTAGGGCGCAATCCCCGAAGGGCATTGCGCCGAATGCCGAATGACATAATACCCCCCGCGTCTTGTCTTGATTATCAGCGCGCCTGGCATCCGTGCCGAACAAGTACTTTAATTATTGATATGGCACGAATTATACGTGAATGTAGGCCGGGCTTTCTCGCCGGAACGAGATGCGTGCATCCATTCCCGGCGGGGATGCCCTTAACGGGTACAGCCCGGAATAAAATGTGCCGGATCAATAGATTTGGTGTTCAAGCCACGGCCTCAAGCGATGCAGAGTGCTCGATCTGGTTGCGGTACAAGTCGATCACTGGAAAGCACAGATCGTAGTCACCCCAAACCAATTCGCCGTATTCGAGGCGATATGTCGCAAAACGGGCCGGATCGAGCCATGCACGAATATCTGGAAGAAGGGCGTGCGTGAGGAAAGGTTTGAAGTCCACTGTCTGCTCGGTGCTGTCATTGAATCCCAGACGGATACGGAAGTCTCCAACCTGTTCGGCAGTGACAATGTTGATGGCGGTTGTTGTCATTTGAGTCTCCTCGTAGTTATTGCCTGCTTGAATCATTTTTCGGCCGCAACTATTTTCCCGTTTCACTGCGCAGGCTCCGCCCACATGGCGGCAAACAACAAGGACAAAACCGAGCCCAGTGCCACCGTGCCGCCGATTGCCTGCAATACCGGGGTGGAGGAGAAGGCCAGGGCGCCGAAGGCGCTGACGCTGCTGGCCACGCATACTAGCACCCCGAACAGGGCGCGCCGCCGCTCGGCTTCCCCAAAGGGATGCTCGCGTAGCGAGCCTATGTCCCTCTCTCCCTCTGGGAGAGAGTTAGGAGAGAGGGGGGCGGGCAGGTTGATGAACAGGCCGTAATTGAGGCCGATGCCCAGCGCCAGCAGCAGCGAAACGATGTGGAACAGCGACAGCTTGATGCCCAGCCCGGCCAGCAGGGCGGCGGTAGCCACGAGCGCCGCGCCGACCGGCAGCATCACCGAGAACACCGCGCGGAAGTTGCGCAGGCCGAAGCCCAGCACAGTGACGATGGCCGCCACGCCGAATATCGAGTACAGCAGCGACTGGTCGCGGTATTGCGTGATCATGCGGTTGGATTCGCCCTTGATGTCCAGCAGGAAAGCATTTCCCTCGGGCTGCCCGGCCATGAAAGCGGTGAGCGCGCCATCATCCCTGACATCGCGCAATCCAATCAGCGCCACCCAGCCCGTGCCGTGCCTGACCAGCATGCCCTGCGCCAGCGAACCCAGGGGCGTGCCGTGCCAGTCCTCGGCTTGCAGCGTGGGCAGATGGCGCGAGCGCTCCACGTCCTGGAGGAAGGGTTCGAAAATATCCGGCTTGAATGGCGTGGCGGCGAGCGCGGCTTGCAGGTTGCGCCGCAGCGTATCCGTTTCCGGCAGGGCGGCCTGGCGCGCGGCCTGTGTTTTCTGGCTCGGGGTGACGCGCGCGGCAAAATCGAATCCGCTGATGGTGCCTTGCCGCACCAGCGCCTGCAGCGCGGGCGCAAGCTGTTCGCTGCGCTCCAGCGCATCCTGCCGGGTCTTGCCCGGCACCGCGATCAGGTAGCGCACGTCCGGCGCGCCCAGCTCCTTGCGCAGGCTCTGGTCGAGTTGCTGGGCCGGTTGCGATATCGGGCTCAGGTTGGCGAGGTCGTTCTCCCACAAGTCTTTTCCCTGGGCTGCCAGGTAGGCCGCGGCGCACAACAGCACCGCCAGGGGAACCCAGCGCAGGCGGGTGAGCGCCGTTGCGCTGCGCGCCAGAGCCGCCTGCAGCGCCATTCTTTCCGCGATTTCAAAACGGGCGGGGGCGATTTCGGGGATGACGAAGCGCGTCATCAGCCCCGCCGTGAGCACCCCGGCGAGGGAAAACATGCCCAGTTGCGACAGGCCGGAGAAGCCGGAGAGCAGCATGGTGAGGCTGCCGAACACGGTGGTCAGCACCGCCAGCCGCAGCGTGGGCCAGATGCGTTGCAGCGTCTGGCGCAGCGATTCGTGCGGGGCGCGCTGGGTGAACAGGTAGGTCGGATAATCCACTGCCTCGCCGATCAGTGTGGCGCCGAAGCCCAGGGTGATGCCGTGCACCGTGCCGTAACCCAGGCTTACCGCGGCAATGCCGGCCAGCGCGCCGCACGCCACTGGTAGCATGCCGAGCACCAGCAGGCGCGGCGATCCGTAGGCCAGCAGCAGGATTGCCGCCACCACCGCGGTCGCCATCATGCTCAGGCGCCAGGCGTCGTCGTGGATGAGGTTGCGCGACTGCACCGCGAAAATACTCGGCCCGCTCATGAGCAGTCTGATTTGCGGGCTGGTGCTGGTCGCAGCAAAAATCCGCCGCACGTCATCACCAAGCAATATCTGCGCGTCGATGTCGAAAGCGGGGGGGAGGGTTTCGGCCAGCAGTAGCGCACGCTTGCCGTCGGCGGAGAACCACACGCCATTGTTCAAGCCAGGTCCGCTGCTGCCGCCGCCCCAGCTTTCGAGCAGAGCGAGCATTTCGCCCGTCGGATCGGAAGGCAGCAGTTGCCTGATCATGGCGCCAGCCGGGGAGGCCAGCAGTTGCAGGCTGTCCTGCAGGGATTGCTGCAGCCCGGCCTGGCTGAAATGCGCGGCATCCGTTGCCGGGCTGAGCAGGTAGCGGTATCGCATCAGGCGCTCGCGTTCCGCCGGGGTTAGGGCCTGTTCGCCGTTGCGCACGTAGCTGAAATGGCCGCTGGCTTCCAGCGCGCGCGCCAGCTTCTTGCTGGTCCGGGCCAGCTCGCCGGCTTCCGGGCCTTCCAGCGCGAGCAATACCACGCGCGATGCCACCCCGTCGCGCAGCTGCTCGACCATGAGCTGCTGCGCCGGCGAGGCGCTGTCGGGCAGGAAGGCCGCCATGTCGGTGCTGAAGCGGGTGTGTGCCGCCACGATCCAGATGCAGAAGACCAGCGCGGCAAGCCATACGACTAGCGGCCAGCGCTTCAACTTAACAACCTCAGTTCGATAACCACGGAGGGCACGGAGAACACGGAGGACTGTAGTTTGCAGTCATTTATACACGCGCCCGCCGGGTGAATGCCGGACACCATGAAATCTATTGTTTTTACTTCGTGTTTTCCGTGAGCTCCGTGGTTAACTGCTTTTTCAGAGTTCACTTCGTTTCCTCGCTCAGGGTCATGAGGCTGCGGTCGCCGCCGGCTTCCTCGATTTCCACCGTCGCCAGCTGCGTCTTGCTGCCGCTGATGCGGATCACGCGGATGAACTGCGCCATGTCGATGTCCGATGGCAGCAGCACCAGGGTCCATTGCCGTTCGTCGCCGTCGAGGCGCACCTTGTAGAAGCGTTGCAGGGTTTTTGCGTCGCCGTTGAGCGTGGCGCGCATGCTTTCGATAAAGCCCCACACCACCGGGTAGTCGCGCAGCGTCATGGTGTGTTTCTTGTTCGCTGCCGGTTTTTCCCAGGTCATCTGGCCGCCGTCCACGGTGAGGATTTCCTCGAACGGGGTTTGCACGCGTTTTTCCAGGAAAGCGGGTTTTTTGTAGCGCAGCGTGCCGCTCGACTTGAGCGGCTCCTTGAGCAGGGCGGGGGTCTTGGTCTCGCTGTAGCGCGATTGGCCGGCGGGGCGCTCCGCCAGGGCTTTGAGCAGGGTGTCGGCAGTCCACTCGGCATGGGCGGCGCCGGTCCAGGTGAGCAGGGCGGCTGTCATTGCGAGGAGCCGCAGGCGGCGCGGCAATCTCGCTGCCGTTCGATCGACGTAGAACGAGATTGCTTCGCTGCGCTCGCAATGACCGGGGTTAATGCGTTTGCCAGTAATCATAGAAGTTGAACCAGTTGTAGGGCGCGCTGCGGCAATAGTGTTCCAGGCGCGAAACGTATTGTTGCAGGTAGCCGTGAATAACCTCGCGGCGGCGGGCGCGGGGGGCGTCGATGGCTTCCGCCAGCAGCTCGAAATGCACGTCGTAACGGCGGCCGCCGCGATACAGGCCGAGGCACAGCAGTACCGGGGCATGCATGATGCTGGCAAAGGCCAGCGGGCCGTCCGGCAGGGCGGCCTCGGCGCCGAAAAACTGGCAGGGAAGGGTCTTGTCGCCTGGCCTGACGCGGTCGCTGAGCATGCCGATGATGCCGCCGGCGTCGATCACTTCCCTGGCGCGCAACAGTCCGTCGGGCGAACCCATGGCGATGATGGAGCCGGCCATTTCCGGGTTGAGGCCGTTGATGATGGCGTTCATCTTGTGCGCGTTGTCGGTGTGCATCAGCATGGCGAAAGGGACCTTGCCGAATTGCACCGCCAGCGTGCGCAGCACTTCGAAGCTGCCGAGGTGCGCGCCCAGCAGGACGCAGCCTTGCCCGCGCTGCAGGTACTCGAGTAGCGGCTCGACGCCGTGCACCGCGATGTCGAAGGAAGCATGGCGGCCGGAGAGAAAATACAGCCGGTCGAGAATGGTGGCGGAAAAGCAGAAATAGTGGCGGTACACATCCGGCCAGCCGGGTTCGCGCCCCAGGGCACGGCGCAGGTAAAGGCGCGAAGCCTGCCGCGCCTTGCCGGAGAAAAGCAGGAAATACAGGCTGATCGGCACCAGCAGCAGGCGTCCCGCAGGGCGGCCGATATTGAGCGCGATCCAGGTGATCAGGCGCATCAGGAACAGGCTCCCGCGCTCCTGCTGCCCCAGCCAGTTACGGCTCATGCTGGCTGCTCTGCGGCGAAACGCACGCTGCCTTGCGCGATGGTGGCCGCCGCGGTCTTGCAGGCGAATCTGGCGGACCCCGCCGCGCCGAATTCCACTTCTACCCGGAATGGCACGCCGGGTTGCAGCGGCGCGAGAAACTTGACGCTGGGCCAGCCGGCGCAATTTAGCGGCGCGCCCGCCGCTTGGCAGACCGCGTCCCACACCCGGCTCAGCAGCACCACGCCCGGCACGATGGGGTTGCCGGGGAAATGCCCGGGCAAGGCCGGATGGTCTGCCGCAATGGTTTGCCAGATGGGCTGGTCAGGCACGCTGCAACTCGTCGAGCAGGGCGATAAGAGTGGTGCGCGGCAGCTTGCCGGTGGCGGTGCGCGGCAGGCTCTCGACCTTGTGCAGGGGACGGGGTAAAAATGCCGCGTCGATTTTCTGCCGCAGGGCGGCAATGATTTCACTCTCCTGCAAGTCCGGTGCGACCACCAGGGCTGTCAGGCGCGTTGCTGTGCCGGGGGTGTCGTCGGGAGCGAAAAAAATCCCGTCCTTTACGCCGGGGATCTGGCCGAGCTGGCGGTTGAGGTCGCCTAGGGAAGCGCGTTTTCCGGCGATGTTGACGAGATCGGCCTTGCGTCCCAGCAGGCGGAATCGTGTGCCATCGGGCGCGGATTCAATGACGTCCTGCAGCGGCGTGCGCACGGCGACATGCCCGCCTTCCACCCAGGCCTGTCCATCGCTGTCGCTGGACACGCTTACCCCGGCCATGGTTTGCCAGTACTCGTCCTGCACCGTACGGCGCGCGGCGATGGCGCCCGATTCCGTGCAGCCGTAGAACTCCATGACGGTCGTGCCGAAGGCGTTTTCGGCGCGTTGCGCCAGCTCGGCCGTCAGGGGGGCGGCAGCAGAAACGATCAGTGCAAGTGGTGGTAGCGCCATGTTTTCTTCCAGGCAAATGCGCAAATGCAGTGGCGTGGTAATGAGCGTGCGCGGGGCGGGCAATTCCGCCAGCGCCTGGCGGATGTCCGCGGGAAAAAGGGGCTGTCCGGCATGCAGTGTTCCGCCGCTGTGGAGGGGTAGCATCAGGGTGGATTCGAGACCGTACATGTGCTGCGGTGGAACCGTGCCGAGAAAATGCTGGCCGGTGCGGATGCCGAGACTGTTTGCTTCCAGCCGCGCCTGTTCGACCAGGGAGCCCCAGGTTTTGGGATGGGGTTGCGGCTCACCCGTGCTGCCCGAGGTAAACGCGATGGTAGCCACATGCCCGGCGGCAATCGAGGGGATGTTGAATGTTTCTGGCACGAGGGCAGGCAGCTCGGGGAAAGGGATGATATTCATCTCCCCCAGCGCCAGGCCCTTGTCGCTGACGCCGTAGGACTGAGGGAACCGGGCATGCAGCCGCGCCAGGGTGCCTGCCGCGTGGCTGGGCGGCAACAGGTTGGTTTGGCCGCGCAACAGGGCGGCGCAGAAAGTGAGCAGGAAAAAATAACGGTCCGTGCACAGATTGAATACGAAGGGGCGCTCTGGCAATTGCCCGGCAAGATGTTTGACGTCGTGCAGAAACCGGGCCGCGCTGATCGCCTGATGATTGCGCCAGGCAACCGGTTGGCTGGCATCGCCGTGCTGGAAAAGAGGAAGGCCGGTCATGGGGGGCTGGCCAGCCCTACTTGCGCGGCATGCCATGCAGCATCATGAGCAGCATGACGGACAAGGGGTTGGGATGGGTATGCTGGCTGAAATGGCGCTTGCGGAAAAAGTATTCGCCTATCATGAAACAGGGGATCAGTAGCGGCGTCAATGAGACTGCTTGCGGGAAATTGGCATACTGCACCAGTATCACGGTCATGATCGCGCAGCCCAGCAGAAAAAAAGCCCACACCGCTGTCAGCCGCCGCGTGTAGCCAAGCATGTCGCCGGGCAGTCCGCCCTCGTGGTAGGCGCGAGCGAAGCGCGTAATCAGGGCTTCGCCACGGAACAGGCTGAAGCCGAAGGCGGATGCCACCAGCAGGGTGGCCAGCACGGCTGGAAACCAGGTTGCGAATGCTTTCCATTGTGGCGGGGAAAGTTCGATCAGTTTGGCGCATCCCCAGCCCAGCACAATGAGCAGCAGGATGCGCAAGACAAGGCGTGTATACAAGGAGAGCCTACTTTACGCGGCTTTTTTCGATGTGCCGGGCCAAGTTGCGCAGGGACGAAAAAGTGGTTGCATTGTCCGGATCGTCGGATTTGAGCTGAAAGCCATATTTTTTGGAAACAGCGAGAGAGATTTCGAGCATATCGATCGAATCCAGCCCCAGTCCTTCCTGGAATAAAGGCTGTTCCGCGTCGATTTCGTCCGCAGCCGATTCGAGATTGAGTGATTCCACGATAAGTGCTGCGACTTCCTGCTCGAAAGGGGTTTTGTTGTCTGACATGCCGTGTGTCTTATAAAGGGTTTGAATTGTGCGGGATTATACCATCAACCGCCAAATGGGCATTTGCCTCAGTTTTCAAAAATTTCGGGCCGGATCAATCTGCGGCGGCGGAAATGAGCGCGCAGGCTTTGCGGTAGTGTGGTCAGGGTACGCATGTAGTAAATCAGCTTGAACAGCTTCATCCTCAGGTGTGCCTGGGGGTTGTCATGCACATCGCCCGCCAGGATGGCGATGGCAGCGGATTCGATGCCAAGGATGTTGCGTGGATTCATCAGCATCTCACGCATGACCGGCGTGGTCATGCGGAAAATGAGCCAGGTGAACCCCTTCAGTCCCATGAGCACGGATTTTTCGAATTGCTGCAAATGGCGTTGTGTATGCGCCGGATCGCGCAGGCAGGCATCCACGGCATCTGCGCCAAAAAACGCGCTCTTCATGGCGAGCAGCACGCCGGAAGAGAATATGGGATCGACAAAGGCAAAGGCATCGCCCAGCATCAGGCAGCGGTCGCCGCTCATCTTGCTGGAGAGGTAGCTGTAGTTGCCGGTGGCGGTGACCGGGCGGGTGAGTTTGGCATCTTTCATGCGCATGGCAAGCGGCGGGCAGGTGGCGACGGTATCGTTAAAAAAGGTATCCAGACCGGTTTTTCGTGTCTTGAGGAAATAAGGCCAGCACACCATGCCCACGCTGGTGATGCCGTTTTGCAAGGGAATCAGCCAGAACCAGCCGTGATCGAACCAGAACAGGGTGATGTTGCCCTCATCCGTTCCGGGGAGCCGCTCGACACCTTCGAAATGTCCGTAGATCGCCGCGCTGGCATGCTTGGGGTGCGGCTGCTTGCTGTCGAAACGATTGGCGAGAAAGGTATCGCGCCCCGAAGCGTCGATCAGGAAGCGCGCCTGCCAGCAGCTTTCACCTTCTTCGCTCTGAGTGGTGACACGCACGCTGGCAGGATCGCTGAAGTCCACCCCGGTCACCTTGGTTTCCTCATGTACCTCTGCGCCCTTGGCCCGGCAATTGTCGAGCAGGATCTGGTCGAGCTCGGCACGGTGAACCTCGTAGGAATAGGGGTAGCGATGGTTCATGGCTTGCGAAAAATAGAATGACTGTTTCTTGCCGTGAAACATGGAATCAAATTGCGCCGCGTTTTTTACCATGCCGATGCGCGCCACCTGCTCAAGGACGCCCAGTTGCTCGAACAAATCATTGTTGACCGGCAACAGCGATTCACCGATGTGGAAGCGGGGGAATTTATCCTTTTCGATGAGCACCACCCGGTGGCCTTTTTGCGCCAGCAGGGTCGCGGCAGTTGAACCGGCAGGTCCTCCGCCGATGACCAGCACGTCGCAGGTTTGCCTGGGGGATGATTGTTCGCTCATGATGTTTCCTCTACAGGTTTTAGTCTTGGCAGCCATAGCCGCAAGGCCGGTGCCGTCACCAGCGTGCTGACCACCGCCATGATGACCAGCATGGTGAACACGCTGGCCGGGATGACGCCCAGGTCATAGCCGACGTTGATGACGATCAGCTCCATCAGGGCGCGGGTGTTCATCATCATGGCGATGATGCGCGACTCCATTGGCGCGCGCCCGGCCAGGCGCGCGCCAATATAGCAGCCGCCGAATTTGCCCAGTGTGGCGGCCGCCAGGATCGCCAGGCACCATTGCCACAGCGCCAGGCTGTCAAGCGCGCCGATATTGGTGCGCAGGCCGGTGTAGGTGAAGAAGATCGGCAGGAAGAATACCGTCACGAAATCGGAGATCCTGGCTTTCCAGGCCGCCACGAAAGCATGCTCGTCATGCAGCAGCACGCCCAGCATGAAGCCGCCGAAGATGGCAAAAATACCCATCTTGTAGGTGGTCATCGCCGACAGGAAAATCAGCGCCAGCAGGATCGCCAGCAGGCTTTGCGGCAGGTTGTCGGAATGCGAGGCGAAACGCGCCAGCAAGCGGCGCAGCACGGGGCGCAGCACCCACCAGCAGAACGCGGCGTAGAGCGCCAGCTGGCCCAGGTCGAGCAGCATGCCGGAGAGCGAAAACGCCGAAAGCGTGAGGGCGGTGACGGCGGCCAGGGTGATCCAGCCGACGACATCATTGATCGCCGCCGAGGTGATGGTGATGACGCCCATGGGGGTGCGCGTCAGATCGAATTCCATCATGATGCGCCCCAGGATGGGAACGGCGGTAATGGATAGCGCGGTGGCCAGGAACAGGCTGTAGCCGAGAGGATTCACGCTTGGGGCCAGCATGTTGTGGGAAAGATGCCCGACGGCCAGGCCCAGCGCAAACGGCACGACCAGCCCGAATGCCGACACCAGCATAACGGCCCGGCTGTTTTCCTTTTCCTGCAAATGAGAAAAATCGAAATCCAGGCCGATCTGGAACATCAGCAGGATCAGCCCGATCTGGCTCATGATCGTCACCGGCGCGGCGGAAACGGAATGAAACACGTAATGGAAAGCATCCGGCGCCAGGGCGCCGAACAGGCTCGGCCCGAGCAGCAGGCCGACGACGATCTCGCCGACCACGCGGGCCTGTCCCATCCGCAAGGCCAGCGACCCGCCGGCGCGTGCCGCCAGCAGGATCAGGACCAGTTGCATGAGGGTGAAAAACAGCAGGTTTTCTGCTGCATGCACGGAAACGGCGGCGGAGGCTGTTGCTGACATCAAAACTCGGGAATTGACGGTTTACTGCGGGGGCAGCCTGCTGCCCCCGCGCTGTCTTGCGGCTTTCTACTCAGTTGCGGTAGCCGCTCTCGTTTGCATTGTGGATGATCCAGATCAGGTTCCCGCCGGTAAAGTTGCCGATGGAGCCGCCGGCAAAAATCAGGCGCCCCTGTTTTTTGTAAGTCATTTCATAACGGTGGCGATCCGCCCCGAAATAAAACGGTATCCAGGCCTTGCCGGTCATGTAAGCGCCGCTGTCTGTCGGTTGCCCGATCAGATCAGTCACCTGCTTCATGGACATGCCGATTTCCAGCTTGCCAAACTTGCCTTTTGCCGCAGGCTTTCCGGTGATCTCGCCTTCCGTCCCCCCCAGGCCCTTGACCTTTTTACCCTGTCCGGACTCCACCTTGGATGAATCCACGACCTCGCCGCGCTCGTTCATGCCTGGCGGGATTTTCGATTGGGCTGGAGCCGCCTTGGCATCATTGCTTGCTTGAGCTGGAGCAGGGGCCGTCGTGGCGTTATTGTCGGCTTGGGTGGACTGGCCGCCGCCCGTCGTCACGCAGCCGCCGACCGATACGGCGAAAACGAGTGTTGAAAGCAAGGCCGGCAATAAGGAAAAATGACTCATAAACCCCTCTTCATTAAAAATATTAAGTCTTCGTTTGCTGAAATGCATAAGGCCCAGGAAATGACAAAATCATCCCAGCCGGGATTATTGGTTAAGAGGAGTCGATGGTCAAGACAGGCCTTGCATGATGAATAAAGGCGGGGGCTCGGGGTGCTCCATCATGGTCTCCGGGTTTGTCAGCGGCCAGCTACTCCAGTAGGATGCTCAATGATGTTCGGGCCCAATTGGGCAGCTATTTTCCTCACCCATAATTCGAGTAATAAAAACCAATGACCAATCCCAAGCTGGCCGAGGAAAGCATTGTTCACGCACCTCACCCTCCGCTCACCGAGTATTACGACGCCGAAGAAGACCGGCGCGGCTGGGTGCATCGCATATTCAACAAGACCGCGGTTGACTACGACCGCATGGAAAGCATCCTCGGGCTCGGCACAGGTTCCTGGTATCGCCGCCAGGCGCTGCTGCGGGCAGGCCTGAAACCCGGAATGAAGATGCTGGATGTGGGCGTCGGCACCGGCCTGGTGGCGCGCCAGGCAGTGGAAATCCTGGGCGACCCGCGCATGGTGACGGGCGTTGATCCCAGCCCGGGCATGCTGCAAAGCGCCAGGCTGCTGGACGGCGTGGAACTGGTCGAGGGCCGGGCCGAGGAAATCCCCTTTCCGGACAACAGCTTCGATTTTCTCAGCATGGGCTACGCCCTGCGCCACATTTCCGACCTTTCCGTGGCGTTTGCCGAATTTCACCGCGTCCTGAAGCCGGGCGGAAGAGTCTGCGTGCTTGAAATCACCCGCCCGGAAGGCCGGATTCGCACCGCGCTGATGAAAGCCTACTTCCGCAACCTGGTGCCGGCCCTGGCCAGGCTGACGGCACGGGACCAGGATACGGCCCTGTTGTGGCGCTACTACTGGGATACCATCGAAGCCTGCGCCGCGCCGCAGGAAGTGATGCGTACCCTGGAGAACGTCGGTTTCACCAACGTCGACCGTCACCTCGAACTCGGTATTTTTTCCGAGTACCGGGCGGACAAGGCGGCCTGATCCGGGAAGGAAAATGATGGGATCTGACGGCTGAGGCACGCTGCAATCCTGTTATTGCGAACTTGGTGAAGCAATCTCGATTTTCGGTTGATGGGTTGCGTTGCGCCTCACCCATTCTGCGCGGGCTGCGCTACGCAGCAGAAATGGGCGGTATAATGACATTGGCTTTAACGATGAATAAATAGAGGCCCGGTTTGACTGTTTCTTCATCCTTTAATCAAACTCAACCAAAGGGGAGTGTAATGACAAAATTTTTAAGACTGGCCGCTGTTGTTGGCCTCGTCGCCTCACTGACTACCGGTTGTGCAATTAACCGCGCAACCAGCAGCGTTGATCCGTCTGCCAATCTATCGGCAATAAAAACCATGTACGTCAAAAAAACCCCTGATGATGACGAAACCCATACCCTGATTGCCGACAAACTGCGCAGCAAGGGCATCACAGTTTCGACCGGAACCGAAGCGCCATCGGGTAATGTGGATGCCGTGGTGACCTATATCGACAAGTGGATGTGGGACATCACCATGTACATGCTCGAACTGACCATTACGATTCGCGATCCGAAAACCGATTTCCCGTTGGCTACCGGCAACTCGTACCACACTTCTTTGACTCGCCTCCCCCCTAAAGAAATGGTCAATGAAGTCGTCGAAAACATTTACAAGGGCGCCAACAAATGATTTTTTTACCAATCCGCTCCACTCTGCTTGCCGTCATGGCTTTGGTGGTTCTCGCGCTGACCGGTTGCGCCTCTCCTGCCAATCGGGGGGCGATGACTCCACAAGGGATCGTCGTCAGCAAGCATCACCCCTACACCCTGAACGTTCAGACAGGAGGCGGCTCGGAAACCGGCGCGATGGACAGCAGCAATATCTCCGACGCCGACCTGAAAGCGGCTATCGAAGATGCCGTCATGCAGAGCAAATTGTTTGAAAGTGTCATTCAGGGTGCCGGCGGTGATTACATCCTGAGCGTCAGGGTCACTACCCTCTCAAAACCCATCTTCGGAGCAACATTTACCGTTGAAATGGAAACAGCGTGGTCGCTAACCAAAGCAGCAGACCGTAGTGTCGTGATGCGAAAATCCGTGAAATCCAGTGGATCTGCAACCATGAGCGATGCTTTTGCAGGCGTTACCCGGTTGCGCATGGCTGTTGAAAATGCTGCCCGGGAGAACATTAGCCAGGGGCTGAAAGCTGTCGCCGAGCTTAGCCTCTAACAGGGTGCAGTAAGCGTGGATGGGTGGAGCAAAGCGCACCCATCACACGTCTATGGTCATTCCCCGCATAGATCCCGCTGTGGTGTGGCTGATTGTGCCGGTTTCGATGTGCCGTTCTGTCATCCGTTGATGGGTTACGCTATGCTTCACCCATCAACGCGGGCTGTTATGTCAGGACTTGACCCCGTGGTCCTTCGTGGTTCTTTGACCCCGTAGTTCACGTATTTGTGCTTGACCCCGTAATTTGGGTTAGGCGCGCACTGCGCGACCGCTTGAGTTGTTGAAGCATCTTTACGAACGATGCCAAAGCTTGCGCGACAAATGGCTGATGCTCCTGGTACGGGAACACCAGAAGATACAGATTGATCATCGCCAAAACGCGACTGCGCCGCTCGATCAAGAAACCAATATCGAGACTGGGAATTGTTGGATATCCATCGGGGCCAGCGTAGAGAATCTCATTTCGCAGGTTCGCTTCATTCTTCAGAAAGGCCTTGACCGTAGATTTGCCCTTAGCAGCGACCAGCTGGTTGATCTGGAAGGAATAGTCGGGCGCCTCGCCACTATCCGGGTTCTTGACGCCAAAGTTCAGCGGAGGTGTCGGGTACGCTAGCTGCGCCTCTCCATCGATCGTCACGTTCAGCGCTATCGTTAGCCGCGTTGCCCCATCTTCTTCCTTGATGTGGAGGTTGTACTTCGTGAAGTGATTCGAGATGGTTTGCCCAAAGAATAGCTGCAGGACTTGCATGAACGGGAAGACTGCGTGCTTGTGCGCATGGTCGTGTGGGTTGAGCGCGTCAGCGCCTGGGTACTTCATTTCGACTAAACATCGCATGACGCCAGAAGCAGCTTCTTCTTCTGCAGTGATGGCGCGAAAGATCGCCATCGCAGGGTCTACCTCGCGTAGTGACTCTGCTCGTTCTAGGTGGTAGAGCGCAGATCGAAAGCAATACGTTGCGTGGGTGCATGGTGCTGCATTCATCAGCGCAACACACTTCTTCTGAAAGCCGGAGAGCGGGAGCATTGTTTCTGTTAAGGGACTACCCCGTCCCGAGGGTGGGGTGAAGTTGTCGCGAACGGTATCGAAGGTGCCAAGATGGAAAGAGTCGTTTTCATCAAAATCACCGCGAGAGGAAAGTCATTAGCAAAATGAGTTCAGGCTCAATTTAGCCCTGCATCCCCGGAAAAAAACCTAACGCAGGATAAGGAAAACAGGTCCATGCGTATATAGGGGTTTCCCCCGTTTCTCAGCATTCCAGATTGTCGATCAGCCGTGTCGTGCCCAGCCGGGCGGTGTCAAGCTGGAAAAAAGGGGGCGGCCCCTTTAATTGCCTTTGATTCGTGCTTGACCGTCGCCGGGTTTGGCCACTGGAACGCATGGCCACGCTATGCAGCCTGCAACAGGAACTCGACTTTCACCGCTTCAAATGGGAAAACGATGCGGCCGTCTTCTGTACGGTCAAGGACTCCGGCGTTAAGGAGCGCAGTGACATCGCCGTGAACGGCCTTTACGTCGCGGCCTGCACGGCGCGCAGCTTCGCGGATTGATACCGGACCCGCCCCGCAGAGCACCTTAAGCAGTTCCCAGCGTTTTTGGGTTAGCACGCGCCAAAGCAATTCCGGGGTGGCGAAGCTGATGTGGGCGGACTTCTGTGGCTTGTCTGTCTTCCAGGCACGTGCAAAATCCGCCATCGAATCGGCAGGCGTTCTCACATCAAGGGTTACGGTTTTCATGATTCCATCTCGCTATGTCATTCTGGAAATCGGCGACCAATTGCTCCGGTGTCGTAAACACGTAGGCATTTTCCTTTGCACCGAAATGCCGGTGGTCACCCTTCCCAACTTCGTTGTCGTAGCGCAAAACGCATTCTCCACGCACGACATACGCCAGTCTGTATTTGAACCTGTGTAACGACCCTTCGACTGGCTTCGGAAGGCGCCACAGTACCAATTCCGCAAACGCCAATTCAGAGTAGATGATACGTGTGGAAATGAGTTCAACCGCTTTCATGTTGGAGATCGTGCCAACATTTTTAGTTGTTGTCAATGACTCCAACGCTGGAGAGCAGGGTCAGGCTCGATTTGGCAAGCGTAGGATGGGTGGAGCACTGCGCAACCCATCATCACGTCTATGGTCATTCCCCGCATAGATCTCGCCGTGTTGTGGCTGATTGTGTCGCGCTCATAAAAGGTCATGGTCTTCTTTCTCCGCCCCGCATCGTCCAGATGAAGTTCCAGATGAGGGCGGCGAGTGCGCCCAGGGCGGCGAAGCCGATGATGATGACCGCGATTAGTCCCATCATGTCCTGCTTGAGGTACAGGCCGAGGTAGCCGATCCCGGAGCCGACAATGCCGAGCAGCAGGGAAAGAACGCCGAGCTTGGCGGAAGGGTGGGCGTTCGGGAGGAGGAATTTCAGTTTCATGGGGTGGTCGTATGTTCGATTATTGTATTTGCCGGATAGCGTGGCGTACCAGTAATTAAAAAAGCCGCCACGGAAAGTCATTAGCAAAAGGGGGGGGGCAGGCTCGATTTAACCCCGCTTATGCCTAACGCAGGATAAGAAAAGCCGGGCCCTGGCGTATATAGGGGTTTCCCCTGTTCCTCAGCATTCCAGGTTGTCGATCAGCCGTGTAGTGCCCAGCCGGGCGGCGCCCAGAACCACCAGGGCGGTGTCTCCGGTTTGTGCGGGTTGCAGGGTGGCGGCGTTGCGCAGTGCGATGTAGTCCACCTGCCAGCCGTGGCTGGCGAGGTCGTTTGCAGCGGCATTTTCCAGTGCGGCGAAATCGCTTTGGCCGGATGCCACGGCTTCCTTGATCATTTGCAGATTGCGGTAGAGGCGGGGGGCTTCGGCGCGCTCTTCTGGCGTCAGGTAGCCGTTGCGCGAGGACAGCGCGAGGCCGTCTGCGGCGCGGCTGGTTTCGCCGGCGACGATCTGGATGGGCAGGTCGAATTCGCGCACCAAGCCGCGGATGATGTGGATCTGCTGGTAATCCTTCTTGCCGAACATGGCGCAGGCGGGCTGCACGATGTTGAACAGCTTGAGCACGATGGTGGCGACGCCGCGGAAGTGGCCGGGGCGGAAGGCGCCGCACAGTTCGCTGGCGATGGGCGGCGGCTCGACCTGGAATTGCTGCGGGGCAGGGAACAGTTCCTCTGCGCTGGGGGTGAAGACGATGTCGGCCCCGGCAGCCTGGAGTTTGCGGCAGTCTTCTTCCAGGGTGCGCGGGTACTTGGCCAGATCCTCGCCGGGGCCGAACTGCAGCGGGTTGACGAAGATGCTCGCCACCACGCAGCGGCCGTGCCGGCGCGCCTGTTCGACCAGGGCGATATGGCCCTCGTGCAGGTTGCCCATAGTCGGCACGAAGGCCACCGGCTGACGGTCCTGCAAGGTTTCGCGCAGGACGGCAATGGTTGAAATGATTTCCATCAGAAACAGTGCTCAGGCGCAGGGAATGTACCGCTCTTGACCTCGCGCACGAAGGCCTGCACTGCGGCCTGGATGCTGTCTGTGCCGGGCATGAAGTTCTTGGCGAATTTGGGGGTCTTGCCGGGGTAGATGCCGAGGATGTCGTGCAGCACCAGCACCTGGCCGGCGCAATCCGGGCCGGCGCCGATGCCGATGGCGGGAATGGCCAGCCTGGTGCTGATTTCCTTGCCGACGGCCGAGGGCATGGCTTCCAGCACCAGCAGGCCGGCACCGGCATCCTGCAGCGCCCTTGCATCCTGCAGCAGGCGCTCTGCCGCTGCGCCGCCACGGCCCTGCACGCGGTAGCCGCCAAGCTGGTGCACCGACTGGGGGGTGAGCCCGACGTGGCCGCACACCGGGATGCCGCGCGCGGTGAGGAAGGCGACGGTTTCCGCCATGAACTCCCCGCCCTCCAGCTTGACCATGTGAGCGCCGGCCGCCATCAGTTGGGTGGCGCTGCGCAGGGCCTGCTGCGGGCTTTCCTGGTAGCTGCCGAAGGGCAGGTCGGCGACGATAAAGGCCTGCCGGGCGCCGCTGGCGACGCAGCGGGTGTGGTAAACCATCTGCTCCAGCGTCACGGCAAGCGTGGTTTCGCCGCCCTGCAGCGTCATCCCGAGAGAATCGCCCACCAGCAGGACATCCACGCCCGCGGTTTCGAGCAGGGCCGCGAAACTGGCGTCATAGCAGGTCAGGACGGCGATTTTGTCGCCCTTGTCGGCCATCTGTTGCAGGGTGTGCAGCGTTGTTTTCAATTGGTAAAACCCTTTTTTAGAACGTGAGGGGTGAGAAGGTGAGGGGTGCCCCCGGCTAAAACACCCGAGGATAAAAGGCGAAAAGTAAAAGGCTCGCTCCGAACCCGGTTTTACGCCTCACCCCTAACCCCTCACTCCTCACGCTTCTCAGTCCGCCCGGTTAAAAAATTCCCGCCCGCCGCGCATGCTGGTCATTTTTTCCAGCAGCAGGTCGAAATCCTGCGGTTTCCCGGAAAAGTTGAAACTTTCGCTGTTCACGATCAGCAGCGGCGCGGCTTCGTAATGGTGAAAGAACTGGCTGTAGCCTTCCGCCAGCCGGGTCAGGTAGTGTAGCGTAATGGTCTGCTCATGGCCTACCTTGCGCTGCACGATGCGCTCCATCAGGGCCTCCACCGGGGCCTGGAGGTAGATCACCAGGTCGGGCTTGAGGGCCTGCGGCTGGAGGTGGCGGTAGATTTCGCGGTAGAGCCGGAATTCGTCATCGGAAAGGTTGAGCCTGGCGAACAGCGGATCCTTGTCGAGCAGGAAATCGGTCACCGTGCCTTGCTGGAAGAGGTCGTTCTGCGCCAGCCCGCGCATCTGTTCCGCGCGCTGGAACAGGAAGAACAGCTGGGTGGGCAGGGCATGGCGTTCCGGGTCGTGGTAGAACCTGGCGAGGAAGGGGTTGGCGTCGGTATCGTCGAGCAGCGGGCGGGCGTGCAGGCGTTCAGCGAGCAGGCGCGCCAGGGTGGTTTTCCCGGTCCCGATGGGGCCTTCGACCACGATGAAGCGATACTTCTCCGCCAGCATGGGCTATCCGGCGGCCTGTAGCTGCAGGACGGAAGAAGCCGTGATGCCATGGCTCTGCGGCAGGCGCTCCAGTTCCTGGCCAGCGCAATTGGCGAGGCATTCCAGCGCGGCGCCATGCCCCGGAATGACGCAGCCGGGTGCGATTTCGGTCAGCGGCAGAAGGACGAAGGCGCGCTCGTGCATGCGCGGATGCGGCAGCGTCAGGCCATGCTCGTGGTGGATCAGTCCGTCGTAGAGCAGGAGATCGAGATCGAGCACCCGCGGCGCATTCAGAAATTCGCGCACGCGTCCGCGCCGGTGTTCGATATCCAGCAGCATTTCGAGCAGGATGCGCGCTTCGAGGCGGGTTTCGATTTCCGCCACGGCATTGATGAAATCCGGCTGGTCGGAATAGCCCCAGGGGGCGCTGCGATACAGCGATGAATGGGCAATCAGGCGCGTGCCGGGCAGCGCATCCAGTTCGCCGAAGGCATGGCTGACCTGGGCAGCGGGGTCGTCGAGATTGCTGCCGAGCGCGACGAAGGCGCGGATGGGAAGAGTGGACACGGTGTTCAATCTAAAACCTTATTTAAACCACGGGGCGCACGGGGATCACGGGGATTTTCTGGTGCCCGGGATTGGCCGGCCAGTTGGTGGCATCTCCTGAAGCCTTTGCCTTCCCCGTGCGCCCCGTGTTCTCCGTGGTTAAGCCGTTATTCAAGATTCAATCCTCTGCTGCGAGGTCGGATTCGTCAGCGGAGCCGGTGGCATTCCTGGGCTTGCGCCGGCGGCGGCGCTTCTTGGGGCCGGTGTCGGGTTGAAGCAATTCGGCGCGCTGCACGTCGCTGCCATGCTGGAAGGTTTCCCACCAGCGGCCCAGTTCCATGTCCAGCTCGCCGCTTTCGCAGCGCAGTAGCAGGAAGTCGTAGCCGGCGCGGAAGCGCGGATGGGCGAGCAGGGCGAACGGCCGTTTGCCCGAGCGCAGCGCGAAGCGCGGCTGCAGTCCCCAGATTTCCTTCATGTTGGTGGTGTAGCGGCGCGGGATGGCGAGCATTTCCACCTGGGTCTGGATCACCTGTTCCATGGCCTGATAGAGCGCCGGCGCGGGGCGTTCGCCCGCGGCTTCGAGCTTCTGCGAGGTCGCCAGCACTTCGTGCCACAGCAGCGCGGCGAACAGGAAGGCGGGCGAAACCGGCTTGTCTTCCTTGATGCGCAGGTCGGTCTGGTGCAGGGCCATGGTCACGAAGCGCTCACCCATGGGTTGCTCCAGAATCACGTCCAGCAGCGGCAGAACGCCGTGGTGCAGGCCTTCGGCGCGCAGTTGCTTGAGGCTGCGCTGGGCGTGGCCGGAGAAGAGCAGTTTGAGGATTTCGTCGAACAGGCGCGAGGGCGGCACGTCTTCCAGCAAGTGGCCCATCTGTGCAATCGGCGCGCGCGAGGCGGGGTCGAGGTGGAACTCCAGCTTGGCGGCGAAGCGCGCGGCGCGCAGCATGCGCACCGGATCTTCCTGGTAGCGGGTGCGCGGGTCGCCGATGACGCGCAGCACGCCGTCCTTGATGTCCTGGTAGCCGTTGATGTAGTCCCAGATTTCGCCGCTGGCGGGGTCGTAGAACAGGGCGTTGACGGTGAAGTCGCGGCGCAGGGCGTCCTCGAACTGGCTGCCGAAAACATTGTCACGCAGGATGCGGCCGCTTTCATTGGTGGCGTGGCGGGCTTTCCTGACATCCGTCTCGCCATCGCTCTCGGCACCTGCGGCAGGGCCGCGGAAAGTCGATACCTCGATGGTTTCGGAGCCGCACATGACGTGCACCAGACGGAAGCGGCGCCCGATGATGCGCGAGCGGCGGAACAGATGGTGTACCTGCTCCGGCGTGGCGTCGGTGGCGACGTCGTAATCCTTGGGGGTTTTGCCCAGCAGCAGGTCGCGCACCGCGCCGCCGACCACGAAAGCGGCGTAACCGGCGTGCTGGAGCTCGGCCGTGACCTTGATGGCGCACGAGTTGATCTGGTTGCGGCGAACACCGTGCTTGTTTTCTGGAATGATCTTTGGCTGGGTGTGCTGCGCGGCTGTGGGGCGGGCTTTGCTGAAAACTTTGCTAATGAGTTTGCGTATCATGGATTTAAGGAATTTATCGGCTTACGGTAAGGCGGGCGCAGGGATTATACACCCTGGCAGCTTGTTGATTGGCGTGAAAGTCGCGAAGCGAGGCTATGTCTCGCCCCCTTTGAATTCCAACCCCTCCCGGCCTCCCCTTGTCAGGGGAGGCGTAAAGCGGTGGCTCCCCCCTGAAATGGGTCAAGCAGGCAATCCGCGTAGCGGATGCTCGCATAAGGAGGGATTGAGGGGGGTTAAACCAGGTCGGCATTGAGCCAGTGCTTGTCCGCCACGTTGACCGGCTTGCTGAAATAGTAGCCCTGGCCGTAGTCAACGCCCATTTTGATCAGCATGGCGATGGTTTCCTCGTCCTCGATGTGTTCGGCGATGGTACGCGCGCCGACGATGTGAGCCAGTTCGCGGATCTGTTCAACAATTTTTACGTCTTCCAGATTTTCCTTCAGTTGCAGCACGAAGCTGCCGTCGATTTTGACGAACTCCGGGCGCAATGCCCGCAGATAGCTGTAGGTTGAATAGCCGACGCCGAAGTCGTCCAGCGCGACATTGCAGCTCCCGGCCCGGATTTCATCGAAAAACAGGATGAACTCCCGGGACATCTCGACTGTTTCACGCTCGGTGAATTCGAGCGTGATGGAACGGTTTTGTGCTACTGGCGAATTAAGCAGGTTGCGCAGTTGCTGGGCAAATTCCGGTGCGTAGAAGGAGCTCAGGCTGATATTGACGAAGAGATGCACGTTCTTGGGAACGGCATTCAGCGCCTGGCCGATCACAAACAGGTCCATTTCGCGGATCAGGCCGAGATCTTCCGCAATGGGAATAAAGTCGTCAGCCGGCACGAAGGAATCGCCGCGCCGCATGCGCGTCAGCACTTCATAGGCGAAGATCTTGCGTGTTTTGAGGTCGACGATGGGTTGCATGAAGGGCAGGATCATGCCGGCGGAAATGGCATTTCTGACTTCAAAGCCCTGCGAGAAGATGTCCATGATGGCCTCGCCGCGCTCCCGGGTCAGGGTGTCGACGCGGTTGCGGCCGCTTTTCTTGGCATGATAGAGCGCGACGTCGGCGGCACGCACCAGATCCTGTGGCGCTTTGCCATGAACGGGGGCGACGGCAATACCCATCGAGGTCTGGACAGTGAGCTGGCCGATGGGCAGGGGAATGACGAGGTGGCTGATATCCTGATGGATCATGTGGCCGATCTTTTCGGCATCCACTTCGTTCACATTTTGCAGCAACAGCGCAAATTCGTCACCGGCAATGCGGGCTACCGTGCCTTCCCGGTGTTTGTTGGCACGCAGCGAATTTGCCACGGTGCGCAAAACTTCATCACCGACCGGATGGCCGTAGGTGTCGTTGATGAATTTGAAGCCGTCGATATCCACGATCATCAGCGCCAGCGGGTGGCCCTTGTGCAGGTTGACGAGCAGCAGGTTTTCCAGCTGTTTGTCGAAGTGGCGGCGGTTGTAGACGCCAGTAAGCGGATCGGTGATGGTGAGGTGGTAGAGATCCTGCTCGTGCCGGTGCTGCAGTTCCTGCAGGTGCAGGGTTTCGGTGATGTCTTCCAGCGTGCCGATCAGGCCGGTGACGGTGCCCGATTCGTCGTACTGCAGCGAGGTGCTCATCTGCATCCATACGGATCGGCCATCCTGGGCGCGCACTTCGAGCTGCAATTCGGAGAGCGGAATATGCTCCAGCTTTTCGGCTTCAAAATAACCCTGATGCCTGGGCTGGGTGAGGTAAGCGGCAAAGGGCTGGTTCAGTGTGGTTTCAGCCGCGTAGCCGGTAAGTTCTTCCCAGGCCGGGTTAAGAAAGGTGATGAGGCCATTCTGGTCGACTTCCAGCAGCACTTCCTGCATGTTGTTCACCAGATTGCGCAACTTGAGCTCGTTTTCGGCCAGCTGGACGCGTGTCGACTCCAGTTCATGGATCTGGCGCTTCATGGTTTTGGCGCTTTCGATGAAGGCGTCGGAGAGGTTTTTTACTTCGTCGCTGGCGTTGGCTTCCGTTGCCAGCATGGTTTTTTCCCAGTTGCCTTGCGAAACTTCCCGGGCCAGGGCAGCCAGCGGAGTGAGCGGCGCCATCACCGATCGCACCAGCAACTGGATGGCGATCAGGTCAACGCCGAGCAGCAACATGAAGAGATAGGAAACATCGTTGAGCAGGCCGCGAATTTTCTCGTTAAGCAGGTCGCTGGAAAGCTCGATGGTCATCAGGCCCACCGGACCCTGCTCCGATTTGAGCTCGGCACTGATTTTGGGCCTGGAGTCAGCCGCCTTGAACCAGCCGGCAACCAGGTGCAGATCGCCGCTTGGCTTGGCTTGCTGGAACAGCACATTGCCTGCGCTGTCCTTGACTGTAACGCCGGCAACGGCGCGATCTCCGAGCATGGTGCCGAGGTAGTCCGGGATGCTGGCCCGGTCATGGCGAATGAGGTGCGATACTGCGGGGGCAGTGATGCCGATCATCTTGTGGCCGAGCACCTGACGATTGGTGATTTCGTTGCCAACCTGCTGTATCAGCAGATAGGTGGCAAAGAGGCCAACCACAATCAGTTGCAGCAGCGCGATGGCAAGCATGATGCGCTTATGCAGCGTGCGCGGCTGGAAAAGCTTCATCGCGCAGCCCGGTTTGAATACGGGAGAGGGGGCCAGATATCTTTAGGCATGTTGCAGCTATTCTAAGGTGGGCAGGAAATAATTTCCATCACTTGTTTTGATTTGCTGGAATCCGCACTGGTAAAGGTTTTCCATGTTTTTATCGGTGATCAGGCGGGCGATTTCGCCACTTGAAATATTGCCGTCGTCATGGATCAGCAGGGCGTGGCTGCAAAAGTGGCTGGCCCAGAAAATATCGTGCAGCACCATGACCACGGTTTTCTGCTGCCGGCTGGCGAGTTCGCGCAACAATTTCATCATCGCGAGCTGGTGCGGCAGATCGAGGTGCTGCAGCGGCTCGTCAAGAAACAGGATATCGGCCTCCTGGGTCAGCAGTTGCGCAATGCGCACGCGCTGGCGTTCGCCGCCGGAGAGCGTGGCGAATGACTGCGCCTCGGCCTGGATCATGCCGGTCAGATCCAGCGCCTGACGCGCGGCCTGGAGGTCGCCGTCATCCGGCCGCCAGCTTCCGCCATGCGGGAAACGTCCCAGCAGTACATAGTCCAGCACCGGCCCGGAAAAGGAAGTGCTTTCTTCCTGCAGCAGCACGCCGGCGCGTTGCGCCAGTTGTTTTCCCGGAATGCTGGCCAGGGGCTTCCCGTCAAGCTGGATGCTGCCCGAAGCGGGTTTCGAGAGTCCGCACAGGGCCTGGACCAGGGTGGTCTTGCCGCTGCCGTTTTTGCCCAGGACAGCCCAGCACTGGCCCGTCTCGAAAGTCAGCGTCAGGCCCTGGCACAGCACCTTGCCCGGAACCGTCAGATGCAGATTTTGAACTTGCAGCATCAGCGCCGCCGGGACAGCAGGAATAGCAGCAGCGGAACACCGGTCAGGGCAGTCAGCACGCCGACCGGGAGCTGCTGCGGTGCGACCAGGGTGCGCGCCAGGGTATCGGCCAGGGTGAGGAAGCTGCCCCCCAGCAGGATGGCGCCGGGAATCAGCCAGCGGTGGCTGTCCACGCCCGCCAGGCGCAGCAGGTGGGGGATGACCAGGCCGACAAAACCGATGCTGCCGGCCTCCAGCACCGCCGCCGTAGTGGCCACGGCGGCGGTGAGGTAAATGGCGGCCTGAACCGGCAGCACCGCGATGCCCAGCGATTTTGCCTTGAGATCCCCGAGCGCCAGCACATCCAGATGGCGGGCGAGCAGGCTGCCGGCCAGCGCCGCGGCCAGCAGCGCGGCCCAGGTCAGCGCGGGCGACTGGGCATAGGACAGATCGCCCATGAGCCAGTACAGCATGCCGTGGATGCCGGCGCTGGGCGCGATACTGAGCAACAGGCTGATAAGCGCGCCGAATCCGGTGGACAGGGCGATGCCGGTGAGCAGCAGGTGGTGAATGCTCCAGGCGTGGCGGCGGAAGCTCAGCGCCGGCACCAGCAGCAGTGCGATCAGCGCGCCGCCGAGGGCGGAGAATTTGACGGCGGCAGCCAGCCCCAGCAGCATCGCGCCCAGGGCGCCTGCCGCGGCGCCGCCGGAAATGCCCAGCAGGTAAGGGTCGGCAAGGGGGTTGCGCAGCAATACCTGGAGCAGGACGCCGGACAGCGCCAGCAGGGCGCCGCAGGCAAAAGCGCTGGCGGCGCGCGGCGCGCGCAGCTGCCAGAGGATTTCCTGTTGTGATTCGCTGCCGTAAAGCAGCTGGATCAGGGAAAGATCCGCGCTGCCGGAGAGCAGCGCGCCCACGATGCTGATGGGCGCGAGCAGCAGGAGCCCGAAGAACAGCAGGCGCGGGTGGCGCATCAGCGCAGGCTGATCACCGGCCAGCCGTGCGCTTCCGCGTGGGCCTTGAGGGTGGGGTCGGGATCGACGGCGACCGGCTTGCTGACACGCTGCAACAGCGGCAGATCGTTGAGCGAATCGCTGTAGAACCAGCTTTCGCTCACGTCTTCCCAGCGCAGCCCGAGGCTGGCCAGCCAGCCGTCGAGGCGGGTGATCTTGCCTTCGCGGAAGGAAGGCGTGCCGCTGACCTTGCCGCTGAATTCGCCCATCACCTGCTCCGGTTCGGTGGCGATCAGGTGTTGCACGCCGAACTCCCGGGCGATGGGAGTGGTGACGAAGCTGTTGGTGGCGGTGATGATGGCGACCAGATCGGCGTCGCGCAGATGCTGCTTGACCAGTTCCCGGCCCTTGGCGGTGATGATGGGCAAAATCTTCTGCCGCATGAATTCCTGGTGCCAGAGATCGAGCTGGCTGCGCGGATGGCGCGCCAGCGGCTTGAGCTGGAAATCGAGAAATTCGTGGATGTCGAGCGTGCCGGCCTTGTACTGGTCGTAAAATTCCTGGTTGCGCGCTTCATAGACTTCCTGGTCGAGCACCCCCTGTTCGATCAGAAACTGGGCCCATTCGAAATCGCTGTCCCCGGCCAGCAGCGTGTTATCCAGATCAAAAAGCGCCAAACGCAAGATTTTTACTCCCGTCAAAATATTGGCCGGAAGTATATCGTAAAATAAGGGCATGAATTTCCCCGACGGCCTGCTTCCTCCCTCCTGGCAATGGCTTGCGCACCTGTTGTTCGTGGCGGTGCTGGCTTGGTCCGTGGCCGCGGCACCCTGGCGGCGCCTGCGCGACAACGAGCAGCTGCATCTCTTCCTGGGCGCGTGCGTGGCCCTGATGCTGTTGTGGAGCATCAAGACCGGCATCAGGCCGGGGCTGAATTTCCATCTCCTCGGCGCCACCGTCTTTACCCTGATGTTCGGCCCCTGGCTGGCGATCATGGGTCTGGGCGTGGTGCTGCTGGGGGTGACGGCGTATGGCCTGAGCGGCTGGGAGAGCTTTTCCGTCAACGGGCTGTTGATGGACGTGCTGCCGGTGATGACGAGCTATCTCGTTTACCGCCTGGTGGACAGCAAATTGCCCAACCATTTTTTTGTTTATATCTTTCTCAATGCCTTTATCGGCGCGGCTGTTGCCATGGCCCTGACCGGGCTGGTTGCGACCGGGCTGCTGGTGCTGGCGGGCGCCTATACGGCGGATTACCTGACCAGCAATTACCTGCCCTATTTCCTGCTTATGGGCTGGTCGGAAGCCCTGCTCAGCGGCATGATGCTCACCTTGCTGGTGGTGTATCGCCCGCAATGGGTGGCGACCTTCGACGATGCGCGCTATATCCGCAACAAATAGCCGCTTTGCGCGGGTTCGTTGTAACATCGCCAGCTGGCGCTGACAGACTAAGGAAACAAGAATGCCGAGACGGGTTTTGATTGCAGCGATCCTGGCCATGACTCTGCATGGTGCGCAGGCGGCAGGGACCAGGGATTTGCCCCCGGTCGTGATTTACGGGCCGGACCCCTGCCTCGCCTGCATGGAATGGGCCTATCACCTGATGGAGAACGGGTTTTCCGTGACTTTCAATGCCACGCGAGACATGGCGGCACTCAAGCGCCGTCTTGGCGTGCCGCAGAAGGCAGAATCCGTCCTGACCGCGAAGGTGGGGCGCTATTTTGTCGAGGGGATGTCCCGGCTGAGGACATCAAGCAACTGCTGCTGGATAAACCCCGGGCCCGCGGCCTTGCCGTGCCGGGCTTGCCGCTTGGCGCGCCGGGTTTCGAGGGCGGCGATCCTACCTGTGAAGCTGGCTGCACGATCGTGGATGCGGGCAGCTCGGAGCGCGAATCCCAGCGCGAGCTGTACGATACCCTGCTGGTGGCGCCCAACGGCAAGACCAGCGTCTACGCAAGGCATTGAGTATTTAGCTGACAGCTGTCAGCCATCAGCCAAACCGGTTCTGCTGACAGCTAATCCCTGAACGCCAGAAATTCCCCGAACATGGCTTTTGCCCACTGGATGTCCTCTCCTCGCGGGTTCGGGTCGTGGGCTTGTTTGACGGTTTGCGCGATGAGGCCGTCGCCGCGGAACTTGTAGCGGGACTCGACGCGGGTCATTTCCATTGGCTCGACGCGGGTGAACACGTAGCAGGTGCTGTCGGGCAGCAGCTTTTCCGGCTCGACGCCTTGGGCGCGCGCGGCAATCTGGACGGCGGCGATGCGGCCCTGGCGGCTGGCCATCTGGCCGGTCTTGGGGTAATGGCCAAAGAGCGGGGAGGCCTTATCTATCATGTCGCCGATCAGGAACACCTTCTCGTCGTCCCGCGCATGCAGGTGAACCGGGTGCTGGCTGGCCCAGCCGGTGGGTTTCCCTTCACCGTCCCTGGCGATTAAACCCGCTTTCCACGCCAGATCGCCCGCTTGTTGCGGCGCCATGAGAATGGCGTCGTCGAAGCGGAAATCGTCGACTTCGGTCTGGATGACCTTGTTGAACGGATCGACGGATTTCACCCTGGTTTCGGACAGGTAGACGATTTGATCCGGATACTGCTCGCTGAAAATCCGGCTGAATCCCAGCACGTGCGAATTGGGGTCGAGGACGATGAGTTTTCCCTTGATCCTGCGCGATTTGAGCAGCGCCCCGATCATGCACGCCCGCTCGTAGGGCGAGGGTGGGCAGCGGTAGGGCATGGGCGGCAAGGTCATGATAAGGTCGCCGCCCTGGAAGTTGTCGAGCTTTTCCTTGAGCGCCCGCTGTTCGTTGCCGGGGATATAGGCGCAGGGATAGTGCTTCAGCGTGTAATCGGCTGCGCGCCGGTCATCGCCGTACCAGGTCGCGTAGTCGTAACGGATGCCCACGGCGAGAATCAGCCAGTCGTAATCCAGCGTGCCCAGTCCGGTGACGATGCGGCGTTTGTCGCGGTCGATATCGCTGACTTCGGCCTGGATGAAGGTGTAGCCGTAGGCGCTGGCGGCGGTCTGGTAGTCGTGGGCGAGGTACTTGTCATCTGCCAGGCCGGTCAGCCACTTGTTGCTCATGGGCAGGGACCAGAAGCGCGGATTCTTTTCCAGCAGCACCACTTCCAGCTCGGGCGCCAGATCGCGCAGGTGACGGGCGGCGCTCAGCCCCCCCCATCCGCCGCCGACAATGACCACCCGCCGCCCCCTGGCCGGAGGCAGAAGCTGCTGCGCCACGCCGATCAGGGGCGCAGACAGGGCAGCGCACAGGGCGGCGGAAGCGGCGAGGAAACTGCGGCGGTTGAAAGACAATCGTTAATCCCGCTAATGTTTAAGGGGCGTCACATGTAGGTTGGGTAAGGCGCGGATCTTGCGCCGTAACCCAACAAAGCCAAACATTCAAAACCGGTTTTTGAAGGGAAGATTGGGTCTGTTGGGTTACCCCCGGCCACATCTCCCGAGGACAAGCGCGATAAGGCCGCTAACCCAACCTACATTTCGGCATTTCGCTTAAATAAACAGTGTTCTTGTTAATCCAGCAGTTTCTTGATGTCGCTGTTGCTTGCCTGGAGGCACTTTCCGCCAGCCTTGCAGCCTTTCAGCATCCACAGGGAAATCAGCCCGATGACATCGTCGGCGCGGGATTTGCGCGCCATGGCAACCGGCGTGCGGCCGCCCGTCGAAACGGCGTTGACGTCAGCGCCCGCTTCCAGCAGCAGTTTCGAGTGCTCGAACTTGTTCGAATAGGCGGCCATGTGCAGCGGTGTGTTGCCGTCCATATCCTTGGCATTGACGTCCGCTCCCGCCGCCAGCAGCGCCTTCAATGGCCCGGTGTCGGGATTGGTCGCCGCCATGTGCAGCGGCGTGCTGCCAAGACCGGTGCGCGCGTCCCGCATCGCGGGGTTTGCCTTGATGATCCGGGTGATCTCCTCGCCTTTGCCCATGCGGGCGACATCGTGAATGATCTGGTCGTTCTGGCCGAGTGCTTCCTGTGCCTGCGCGGCGGGAGCCAGCGCGAAGGCCAGCGCCGCCGCCAGCCATCCCGCCCATGAGTAGATTGCAGATTTCACTTCGATGACCTCCTGATTGCCTGTAAGCCCGACAAGCTACTGAATTCTGTTGCGCGAAGCAAGCCCGCGGCTTGCGCCGCCGGAGGCAAAAAACTCGCGCATCAGGAAATCTTCCAGCCCGGCGTTGTCTTCCAGGCGCGCGGACAGGACGATGGTGCGATCGAGGCGCTGCGATTCCCAGTTGAAATCGCCTTGGTAATATCTGCGGATCAGCCCGATCATGCTGCGCACCATTGCGCGCTCCACATCGCCGTCCGGCCCGGCGGAGACTTCGATCAGTTCCTGCCGCGCGTTGCCCGCGTTTCTGGTCCAGCCGCGAAATGAATATTTCGCTGTCCTGGCGCTCATGCTGACAATCTGAAACACCCCATTGGTGCCTTGCGGCTGGAGATTGCGCATGATGTTCGCCATCCGCGCCTGCTCTTCCGAAGGTCCGCGTTCCCTGGCGCTTGCAGCCGCATTTTCGCGCCCGGCAGCCATTTCAGCGGCGCGGCGGCGCTCCCGGGTGGCATTGACGTAGGCCATCAGGTCGGTGGGGGGCGCCAGGTTTGGCTCAGGCGTGGCCTCCTGCGGCGGCGCAGGCCTGACTGCCGCCGTGCCGGGGCTGGGCAAGGTTTTTGAGCGCGGCCTGATTGCGGGCTTGCTGGGTCTGGGCAGGGATTTGGGCTGAACCTCCGGGCTTTTCTCCTTCGCCGCATCCGGCAATTCCACAAAGCTGGCCTGCACGGGGACGGAGGCCGCCATTTCGACCCTGGGGGAGGTCAGGAAGACGCTGAATTTCCATACCAGCACCAGCCAGATGATCAGCGCCAGCGGCAGCGGCCACCACAGCCTGATCTCCCTTGCGCGGAAATCGGGCACATGGACGCGCACGATCTCGCCGCAATGGCTGCAGATGGCTTGCTGAATCTCTCCCGGACGGAATGCTGGCGCGCCTGTGGCCTCACTCATGCTTGACCGCGATCAGGAAATTCCTGGCCCCGGCCGCGCGTGCCTGCAACATGGCCTGCACCACGATGCCCTGCGGCGCCGCATTATCCGCCGACACGATGACGCTGGTCTG